>Ga0256841_1002459_pt1 | contig 14725 bp, 10 predicted proteins | sample 356308metaG_FD_185971 | JGI IMG/M metagenome (GOLD analysis project Ga0256841, IMG submission 185971) | Hydrothermal vent microbial communities from Mid Atlantic Ridge, Atlantic Ocean - 356-308 | ecosystem: Environmental > Aquatic > Marine > Hydrothermal vents | place: Atlantic Ocean: Mid...
TGCGCCCGAGGAAGCGGATCCGCCGGTTGCCGGCGGCCTGGCGTTTCAGCGTGTCGGCATAGTCTCCATCGCCCAGGATCAGCAGATCGGCATCGCCGTAGCTGTCGAATACCGGGATCACGTCCTGCAGGCCCTTGATCTTTTCCAGCCGGCCGACGAACAGGAAATAGGGCCGGTCGTGGGGCGCGGCGGGCGCGCCGTCGGTGTCGCCGCTGTCGCCGTGCCCGGCGGCGCTGTCGGCGCTGGCAGCCGGCAGGAAATAGGGCAGCACCTCCATGTCGTGTTTCAGGCCGAATTCGCGGTGCTTGTCGCGGGAAAAGGCGCTTTTCGCGATCAGCAGGTCAACCTTGTCCAGATTGCGCTCCAGCAGGCCGGTGGCGCGCCAGATCTGCGGCGGGCGCCGGTAGCTGAGCGCGCAGCGCAGGCACTGGCGCGCATCGCACAGTTCGCGGTCATGGCGCCACAGGACATGGGTCGGACAGACCAGCCAGTGTTCATGCGCCTCGTAGACATGCAGCCCGTCGCCGGGGGCCAGCATCCCCGGCCCGGTGATCAACGAGGCGTTGTTGTTCCACACGATGTCGAAATGTCCCTGCTCCACGATCCGCCGGATCTCGCGGCCGTGCACCAGCGGATAGCCGGTCTGCTGCGTCAGCAGGTTCGACAGCATGGAATGGCGCGCCCGCAACCCGATGCGACGAACCCCGTCGGCGGGCGCGGGCGACTGTGGCTCCTTGCCCCCGAGCGTCAGGTAGGCATCCTCGTCATGAACCACGCTCACCTGGTGGCCGCGCCGCGCCAGGGCCTGGGCCATGCGCTGCACCCCGACCGCATCGCCGCCGAAGGAGAACGGCGGATAGAAGGTGGACAGCATCAGGATTCGCAGCGGGCGCCGCCCGGGTCCCGGTTTTCTTGTTGCCTCGCTCATCTCTTTCCTTCGCTCATTTCGCTTGTCCCGTTTCGCGTTCCAGCGCTTCGCCGCGCTTCGCCATCCGGGCCGCGAAGCGCATCAGCAGGGCCAGCCGTTCGGACATGAACAGCAGGCCGTAGGCGGCATAGAACGCCCCCCCCGCGAGCGTCCCGACCAGCAGGCGAAGCGATGCGTTGGAAAACGGCAGCCACGCCAGCACCGCCCGCACCACCCCGGCCATGATCGCCGCCCCGATCAGCGGCACCACATACTGGCCGATCAGCACCCGCACGCCGATGCCGGCAATGGCGGCAAGCACCCGGAAGCGGAACCACCACATCGCCCCCAGGCCCGCCACCATGCCCAGGGCCATGCCCCGCGCATCGTGATCGCGCAGCGCCCAGACGGCGAAGGAAACCACCGCCACCTCGGCCCAGCTCAGCAGGGCCGTCGCCGTGGCCCGCCCGGCGGCAAGGCAGAACGACTGGTGGATCTTCTCGACACACAGATAGGCGCCCAGCAGCGCCAGGATCGACAGCAGCGGTGCGGCCGGCTCCCAGCGGGTGCGAAACATCAGGAAGATGACCTCATGCGACAGAACCGACAGCCCGGCAAAGGCGGCGAAGGCCACCAGACCCGACAGGCTGGTGATCCGCAGCAGCAGCTTGCCCACATCGCCGCCCTTGCGCCGCATCGAGGCAAAGGCGGGCTGTGCAACCAGGCGCAGCGGGGTCACGATCAGGAAGGAACCGATCTCGACCACGCGCCAGGCCACCGAGAACAGGCCGAGCGCCGCCGCGCCCTGGGTTGCCCCGACGATCATCATCGGCAGCTGCACCACCGCGATCTCCGCCCCGCGCAATCCAAGGACGGTTCCGCCGAAGGCAAAGACATCGCGCAGCTGGCGGCGGGTCAGCCGCAGCCCCGGGCGCCAGCTGACCGTTGCCCAGGCGATGGCGATGTTCACGAACACCTGCACCAGGCGCTGTGCAACCAGGCTCCAGACGCCATGGCCCGTCAGCGCCATGGCAATGGCCACCGCGCCGCCGCTTGCGACACCGGCAACCGCACGGATCCCGAGGACGCGAAAGCGCAGGTCCCGTCGCAGGATCGCAACCGGAATGGCGCTGAGCGAGATCATCGCGACCGTCGCCGACAGCACGCGCAGAAGGTGCACCACCTGTTTTTCGCCATAGACCGCGGCAATCGGCCGGGCCCCGAGAAACAGCGCCAGCGCCAGCAGCCCGCCAAGCCCGGCAAGCAGCCAGAACGCGGCATTGTAGTGGCCCGGCTCGGGCGCGCGCGCGGCGATCAGGAAGTCCGAGAAGGACTCGCGCACCAGGGCCTCGGACATCAGCACGAGAGTCGCCGCCATGGCCAGAAGCCCGTAGGATTCGGCGCCGAGAATCCTCGCCAATACGACGAAAACGACGAAATTGATCCCCTGTTCGATCCAATTCCCGACCGCCATCCATGCGACACCGCTGCCAAACTGTCTTCTGATTGACATTATGGGCTGAATCTCCTGAATTGGCCCGGCAGCCGGGTCGCCCCTGTGCCGACCCCTGGCGGTGTTGTCATCTTTGGCGACGGGTTTCAATCATACAAGGCTGGCGCCTGTGGGGCATTGTAGAGAAAAAAAAGTGTTGCATTCAAAACGTATCGCCAGCGAGGATTACGCCCGTGACTGCGCCCCGGCAATGCGCATTCTGCAGATCAACACCAATTTCCGCGCCGGGGGCATCCAGCGGCACATTCTTGATCTGACAGCGTTTCTGCAAGCCGCCGGCCAGGAGGTGACGCTGGCCGGGGATCTGGGCGAATGGGCCCTGGCAAAAGACGATCCGGGCTTCGTGCCGCTGGAACTGAACCGGGTTTCCGCCCTGGGCGGCTCCATGTTCGGGCGGATCGCAGCGCTGATGCCCATCGTCCGGCAACTGCGCAACACGCTGAAACAGCGCCGGATCCAGCTTGTCCATGCCCATGAAACCGCCCCGGCCCTGGTGGCCGGCCTTGCAAGGACCGGGCTGAACATCCCGATGATCCTGACCTACCACGGCTCGGAACCCGGACGCATCGCAAGCGTCGCCCGCCTGGCGCGCCGGTTTGCCGACCTGACGGTATCGCCAAGCCGCACCTCGCTTGACCATCTGATCGACTTTGGCGTTGCGCGCGAAAAGACCCAGGTGATCGGGCTGGGCGTCAAGCCGCTTCCGCCGGTGGACGTGAAAGATGTCGCCGCCTATCGCGCGCAGCTTCTGGGCGGCAAGGGGCGCTACCTTGTTTCCAGCCTGTCGCGCCTGGCCCCGCAAAAGGGCATCGACATGATGATCGAAGTGGCCCGCAAGGTCGCCGACAGGCGCAAGGACGTGGTGTTCGCGGTCGGCGGTCACGGCCCCCTGGCCCGCCATGTCGAGCAATGGGCCCTGATCACCGGCGTGTCCGAACGGGTGAAGTTCCTCGGGCCGGTGTCGCGGGTGGAACGGCTGCTGGCGGCCTCCGATCTCTATCTGCTGACCTCGCGCTGGGAGGCGCTGCCGATCTCGATCTTCGAGGCCTTCCAGTCCGCGCTTCCGGTCGTTGCCACCGACTGCGGCGGGGTGCGCGAACTGGTTGACGACCGGGTCGGCCGGATGCTGCAGGTGGGCGATGTCGCCGGCCTGGCGGAGGCGGTCCTCGAACTGATCGAAGACGACGAACTGCGCCGCCGCCTCGGACAGAACGCCCTTGCCCTCAGCCGGGACGAGCGGTTTTCCTCGCCCGCGGTTCATCGCAGCTTTCTTGAACTCTACCGCGGAATGATCGATGGTGGTCTGAACAACTAGCCAGAGGCGCGCGGGGACAACGATGGGTTCAGGCAGTTTCAGGTCCATGCTGGTGCGGCTCCACAGGTGGTTCGGCCTCAACCTGGTCATCTTCTTTTCGCTGATATTCGCATCCGGCACGGTCCTGGTGCTGAGCGACGAGGTGCTGGCCGTTGCCCACCCGGCGATCTGGGTCTCGCCGGGCAGAGACGCGAAACCGGCCACGTTCGGACAGATCTACGCGGCCATCCATGCCGCGCACCCGGCGGTGCGTGTCGGCACCATCGAACCACGCCCCGCCCCCTGGCTGGCCGACAAGAGCACCGCCACCACGCCCTGGGGCGAAAAGGTGGTGTTCTGGAGCGATCCGCAGACCGCGGCACTGCGCGATGTGACACGCTTCAACAACTTTCGCGAAGTGCTGCGCAAACTGCACGACAGCCTGCTGGTGCCGCGCAAGGTCCCCTCGCGGCTGGCCTTTCTTGCGGTCAGCGCCACCGGCGCGATCCTGCTGTTTTCGGTGATCAGCGGGCTGGTGGCCTACCGGCGGTTCTGGCGCGGATTTTTCCGTGTGCCCGGGCGCGCCCTTGGCCCGGTGGGCTTTCAGGGCGGGTTGCACCGGCTGCTGGGGCTGTGGAGCGCGATCTTCCTGCTGATGATCGCCACCTCGGCGGTGTTCTTCTTTCTCGATGGCTCGGTCCTGGCCGGGGTGCATGCCAAGCGCCCGCCCGGCACGCCCGAGCGCGCGCAGATCCTGCCCGACGGGTTCGACGGCCTCGCCCTCGACCGCGCGGTTTCGGCCGCCATCGGCGCGCGCCGGACCTTCGTGCCCGAAACCGTCAGCCTGCCCCAACGGCGCAGCGATGCAATCGTGGTGGCCGGGCATACCGACGCTGACGGCGTGCTGAGCGGCGAAACCCGTATTTCCGTCGATCCGCGCAGCCTCGCGGTTCTGGGAATCGTCGGCCCCGCGGACCAGCCCGGAAAGGAGAGGCTGGCGCCGTTCTTTACCGCCATCCATGTGGGCCTTTTCGCGGGCAGCGCCTCGCGCCTGCTCTGGGCCCTGCTGGGGGTGGCCTCGATCTACGGCCTGGTCAGCGGGGCGGGCCTTTATGCGGCGCGCATCGCCCAGCGGCCCGGCGCCGAGCCCGCGCGCGGGGCGCTCGCGCGGTTCCTCCACGGGCTTGGCTGGATGCGCTGGCTCAACCTGGCGATGCTGGTCGGCGTCGTTGCCCTTGCCGGTATGCGGGTGCGCGCGCTCGCCCACACGGGCGCGGTCCTGACCAGCGAAAACGGCGATCCGGGCGTGGCGCTCCGGGTCAGCGGGGCCCTGCGGGCCGGCAGGACGATCGACCTGCGCGCAACGCTCAGCCCCGCCAGCGCCGCGCATGTGGAAGCACGCCTAGGGACCCCGGACGGCGCGCCGATTGCCCAGACCGATCTGAAGGCGGGCGAAGACGGCACCCTGGCCTTCCGGGCCGTGGCGCAAAGCGGCGACAACCCGGTCTTCGTGCGCGTGGTCGATGAGGCGGGAAAGACGACCTCCTATCTGTTCCAACTGGGCCGGGCGATCTGGTAGCCCTGCCCGGATGTTGAAATCATCCAGGAACACCCGGCGGCGCCCCCGGATGACCCGTCGAAAATGTTGGAAAAATGCAAGCCGGCGCGGCGCGGTTTCACGCGCACCGCACCGCCGCCTTGCCGATCACAGTCTTGCCGATCACAGTCTTGCCGATCACAGTCTTGCGGGCCGCAGTCTTGCCGATCACAGTCTTGCGGGCCGCCGCCTTGCCGAGCGCCGCCTTACTGCCAGGGCGCCAGCACCGAGTGCTTCAGCCCGCGCATCAGCTTTCGCACCCGCAGATAGCCCTGCGCGCGCCCCGACAGATAGGCCCGCCAGCGCGAAATGTCGGTGAAATAGAACATCTCCAGGCGGGGCAGATCGTGCAGATCGGCGGCCGGATCGGCCCGGCCCAGCCGGGTTCCGACCGAGGTCCTGTAAAGGCGCGCGATCGCCGCCCTTTCGCGCGCGCCGGCCAGCCCGTAAGGCGGGGCGAAATGGTGCACCGGCCTGCCGACATGATCGCCGATCACCGCGCGCGAGCGGCTCAGTTCCACCTCCAGCACCTCGTCATCGACGGCGCTCAGGTCCGGGTGGCTCATCGTGTGCGACCCGAAAACGATGCCCCGTTCGGCCAGGCAACGCACCTCGTGCCAGCTCATCAACTGGCGCGCCGGCTCGTGCGCCCCGACCCAGTTTTCGCGCCGCCCGATCTGGCCCGCCGGCAGATAGACCGTGGCCGGAAACCCCAGCGCGTCCAGCACCGGAAAGGCGTTTTCGCGGAAATCGCGAAAGCCGTCATCGAAGGTCACGATGACGCAATGCCCGGGCAGCGCCTTTCGCCCCGCGCGCGCCAGCACCAGGTCATCCAGCGTCACCACCGCAACCCCGGCCTCGGCGATGGCGTGCATCTGCGCCGCAAACACCTCGGGCGCGATCGAGGTCGGCCCATCGGCCTTCGCGATGGAGTGATACATCAGGATATCGATGCCGGGGGGGCTCATCCTGGTCTAGTCCTCGACCGTGTGATGCGAAAACACTTCGCGCAGGGATTCCCATTTCGCCCGGTCCAGCTGCCCGTTCTCGTCCAGGCAGTCGGCGGCGCCATAGGCCATGGCGAAGGCATGATGCGTGTTGTCATGGGCGAAAAGCCCCTGCCGACCGAAAACCAGAAGCCCGTCAAGCCCCATGAACCAGTCATCTATGGTCCTGAAATTCGGTTCGTAATCAAGGTCGTATACCGGATAGGCATGGGCCAGGCGGCGGGTCTCGCAGCGCCGGACCGGCACGTTTACCGGCAGGTCTACCTGTGCCAGCCAGCGGGTGAAATGCTTGCCCAGTTCCTCGTCCGACATGTTCCACCACCTGTCGCCGGGATCGGCCGGAAGCTCGGCGCACAGCACGCTCACGCCGCGCGGAGCGGTTGCGCCATTGTAGTTCTTCGGCTCGGACATGCGGCTGATCGGAATCGAAAGCTCGGGGTAGTAATGGGCATCGAACTCGGTAAACCGGTCGCATTCGAGCACCAGATACAGCAGGATCATGCCGCGAAACCGGATCTTTCGGGCGGCGGCAACGACCTCGGGCGGCGGCGGCGGGTCCATCAGCGCGACAAGCGCGGTCAGCGGAATGGTGGACAGGACCTGCGTCGTCTCGCGGCGCACCTGCTTGTCGCCGTCGCGCAGCCAGACGCCGGTGACGCGGTTGGCCTGGCGCTCGATCCGGGTGATCTCGGTATTCAGGCGAAACCGTGCGCCGTGGCTGCGCGCGGCCTCGGCCATCTTTTGCGAGATCTGCCCGAAGCCCTGGCGCGGGTAGTAGAATCGCCCCGTTGTCTTGCCTTTCAGCCCCGGCAGCATGCGCATCATCTTCAGCAGGATCCTGGAAACCGAGTTCCCTGAAATGCGCCGCTCGGCCAGCTTGACCGCCAGCTTCTCCGGCTCCACCCCCCAGAGCTTTTTCACATAGGGAAAGTAGAAATTCTCGGAAATCGTCGGACCCAGCCCCTCCAGCAGCACGCTGGAAAAGGTGCGCGGGCCCGGCGACGGCTTGCGGAACCTGCCCATGAAACTGTCGGCCAGCAGCGAAAGGGCGAATGTCCGGGGCAGCTTCACCAGCGCGTCCAGAGGTTTCAGCGGGAAATGGATCCAGCGCCCGCCCAGCCGGATGCGCCCGTGACGCGGACGCAGCAGAAGGTCGTCGCCCATGATCCGCTTGACATCCTCAAGCACATGCGGATCGGCCACCGGGTGAAAGCGGTGCGAACCGTAGTCGCACCAGATATCGTCGATTCGGAACGAGGCCGAGTTGCCGCCGATCGCGCCCGCGCGTTCCAGCACCTCGATATCGGCCTTGCCGGTGCGCGCCAGCGCGTAGGCGGCGGCGATACCGGCGGGGCCTGCGCCCAGCACCTCGATGACCGGCGGTTTCCGGTTCCCGTTTTCCCTGCTCATCGCCTGTGTCCCCGGCCGGGCATCCCGGCGGCCCCCGCCTGCGGGCGCCAGCCGACGCCGGTGAAAGTCAGGACCAGCGCGCCCAGCCCGCCGGTCAGCCACAGCACCGCCTGCCAGGTCAGCCCGGCGGTCACCACCTGCGCGGCGTCGGCCCCGAACGGCGCCAGCAGCGCCGCCAGCGAGGCCTCGCGCAGCCCCAGCCCCCCCAGCGAGATCGGCAGCACCGCCAGTATCTTGGCCAGCGGCCAGGCGAAGAACCAGGCGCCCGGCGGCAGATCCAGCCCGACCGCGCGCGCCAGCTGCATCGCCAGCAGCACGAACAGCCCCTGGATCGCGACCGACAGCGCCAGCGTGCCCGCCAGCACAAGAGGATTGCGCCCGATGGCGCGAAGCGCCCCGGCCAGCCGCGCGGCCGCCTCCCGCCCCGGCAGCGCAAGCCGCCCCCAGAGCGCCGGCAGCAGCCGTGGTGCGATGTAGATCGTGCCGACAAGGGCCGCGGCGAACACCACGAGCACCTGCACGGCCAGCGCACCGCTGCCCCCCCCGGCCAGCATGAACGCGCCGATCGCCACCAGGCAGGCCAGCGCCAGCATGTCCACCAGCCGGTCGGCCAGCGCACCCGCCACCACCTGCCCGCCGTCGTGCAGGCTGGCCTGGGCAATCGCGGCACGCACCGCATCGCCGCCGGCAACGCCGGGCAGCATCAGATTGCTGGCAAGCCCGGCGAAATGCGCCCTGAGCGCCGCGCCGAACGGCAGGGCCCTGCCGAGCAGCGCCCACCACTTGGCCGCCGCCGCCACATGGCCGAACAGAAAGGCCAGCAGCACCCCGCCAAACAGCGCCGGCGGCACCCGCGAAAACCCTGCCATGACCGTGTGCACGGGCAGCAGCCAGGCCAGCAGCGCAAGCATCGCGACCGAGCCGGCCGCACGGATCAGCCAGCGCCGCCGGGATTTTGCCTTCGCCGCGCGCATCAGGGCCTCAGGTGCAGTCGCGAGATCATGTCGGCGATCAGCCCCAGCGACCAGATCATGATCGCCGCGAGCAGCCCGAAGATCGCGGTTTCCGACACGTTGTCGAGGAAAAAGTCGTAGATCAGCTTGAGCCCCCCGATGACGAAGAAGAACAGCCCCAGCGGGATGAACACCCTGAGCGGGTTGAACAGCGTGGCGATACGCAGGATCAGGATCAGGAAGTTGATGAAGTCGATCGGCCGGATCTTCGACTTGCCTACCCGCTTGCCGTATTCGATCGGGGTGTAGATCATCCGCTTGCCGTTGTGCGACATGCACAGCGTGATGGTGGTGGTAAAGGAGAAGTTCTGCGGCAAGAGCGGCAGAAACGGGATCAGTTCGGACTTGCGAAACACCCGCAGGCCCGAGTTCAGGTCGTTCAGCCTGCGCTCGGCCAGGAAGGAGGCGAACTTGTTCAGGAACCACTTGGCCGGGCGGCGGATCAGCGGCACGTTCTTCATCGCCGCGCCCCGGTCGCCGACCACCATGTCCTGATCGCGGCACATTGCCAGCATCTCGGGCAGATAGCGCGCCGGATAGGTGCCGTCGGCATCCATGATCGCGACATATTCCATGGTCGCCGCCTTCACCCCGCGCTTGAGCGAGGCGCCGTAGCCCGCGTTCACCTGATTGGCAAGCACGATCGCCCCCGCGGCCTCGGCCTCGTTGCGGGTGTCGTCCTGCGAGCCGTCGTCCACCACGATCACCTCGAACGGGATGCCCGTGGGCCTGAGCACCGAAAACACCTCTTCGATGGTCCGGCGCACGGCGCCTTCCTCGTTATAGGCCGGGATCACCACGCTCAGCGACATGTCACGCAGACCGTCGATCACCTTGATTTCCTTCTTCGTTCGCGGCGCGCTCCTTACCGCGGCCCCGGTTCCTTTCCCGGCCCTGCCCTTGGTCGTCGTCTTGGCATCCATGTCGGCGCTCCTCGTCATCTCGAATCTCCGGTTTCGACCGCTGCCGGTCCTGTCGCGTCTAGGGGACATGCAGCCGGTTTCGCCGGCCCAGCACGTGATATTCGAACAGGCACCACACATAGGCGGCGCCCGAATACAGATAGTAAAGCTGGTGATAGAGCATCGACGCCAGCGCGAAGGCAAGCCCGCCGCTGCCCGTCAGAAAACGGAAAAAGCGCCAGTTGGCCAGGATGGCAAGCGCGAACAGCGCCACCGGCACCGGCCAGGAAAGCCAGGGCGTCGGCCAGGCCAGCAGCGACAGCGCGAACAGCCCGGCAAGCAGCGCGCGCGCGCGCTCGGCCTTGCCGGTGTTCAGGTCGTCGGTCAGCCCTTCGCGCGCGATCATCAGGCGCGACCAGGGCAGCGCCCGGCGGAAAATGTCGGTGAAGATCGCCTGTTTCAGCGTCCAGACCTTCAGGTGCTTGCCCAGCAGGTCGGGACACACGAGGATGCGCCCGCCCGCGGCCTTGATGCGGTAGCCCAGTTCCACGTCCTCGATAGAGGGGACGCGGTAGATCTCGGTATCGAAGCCGCCCAGATCGGCAAAGGTGCTGGCGCGCACCGCGCCGCAGCCGGACCAGAAGGTGGTCGCCTCGCGCCGGGCGCTCTGGTGGTGGTAGCGGTGCAGCAGGTTCTTGTAGTTCGAAAACCAGCTGGGCGCGCCGGGGTTGTCATCGTAGGACCCGAAGCAGGCTTCGACCCCCTGATCGGCGAAGGCCCGCCGGATTTCCTCGGGGCCGCCGGGGTGCGCGATCACGTCCGAATCTATGAACCACAGGATGTCGCCGCGTGCCGCGCGCGCCGCCAGGTTGCGGGCCACGCCGGGGCCGCCGTTGGCCGGGGTGGTCAGCACGGTTGCGCCCATCTCGCGGGCGGTGGCGGCGGTGGCGTCCGTCGAGCAGTCATCCACCACCAGCAGTTCGTCCAGTTCCCCGTCATGCAGCATCTGCAGCAGGGGCGGCAGCACGCGTTCGAGCAGGCGCTCGGCGTTGTATGCCGGCATGATCGCACTGATCGTCTGTCGCCGCGGCGCGCTCATCGCTGCCTCCGCTTCGGCGCACCGCGGCGGTGCCCGGCACGGGGCGCGCAGGAGGCACCGGGGGCCAGGGGGGCACGGGGGGCAGCGGGTGCCAGGGGCATGGGAAGGAGGGGCGCCATCTCAGCCGGCCTCCCCGTTCAGCGCGCGGTGCGCGTCACCGCCCAGCTCGGCGCGCAGGCGCGCAAAATAGGCGACCGTCGCCTCCAGCCCCCGCTCCAGCGTCACGTCTGGTTCCCAGCCCAGCACCTTTCGGGCAAGGGAAATCTCGGGACGGCGCTGCACCGGGTCATCCGTCGGCAAGGGCCTGAACACCAGTTCCGAGCGCGAGCCGGTCAGCGACACGATCCTTTCCGCCAGTTCGCGGATGGTCATTTCCACCGGATTTCCCAGGTTGACCGGCCCGGTGAAATCGTCCGGCGTTTCCATCAGCCGGATCAGCCCGTCGATCATGTCGGAAACGAAACAGAAAGAGCGCGTCTGCCTGCCTTCGCCATAGATGGTGATCGGCGCGCCGGCCAGCGCCTGCATGATGAAGTTCGACACCACGCGCCCGTCGTCGGGGTGCATCCGCGGCCCGTAAGTATTGAAGATGCGCGCCACCTTGATGCGCAGGTCGTGCTGGCGGTGATAGTCGAAAAACAGCGTCTCGGCGCAGCGCTTGCCCTCGTCATAGCAGGAGCGGAACCCGATCGGGTTGACGTTGCCCCAGTAATCCTCGGTCTGCGGGTGCACGACCGGGTCGCCGTAGACCTCGGAGGTGGAGGCCTGCAGGATCTTCGCGCGCAGCCGTTTCGCCAGCCCCAGCATGTTGATGGCGCCATGCACGCTGGTTTTCGTGGTCTGGACCGGATCGTGCTGGTAATGCACCGGGCTGGCCGGGCAGGCGAGGTTGTAGATTTCGTCCACCTCCACATAGAGCGGGAAGGTCACGTCGTGGCGTATCACCTCGAAATTCGCATGGCCCAGCAGATGGGCGACATTGGCGCGCCGGCCGGTAAAATAGTTGTCCACGCACAGCACGTCATGGCCGCGCTCCAGCAGCGCCTCGCACAGGTGCGAGCCCAGAAACCCGGCCCCGCCCGTCACCAGAATTCGTTTCGAAACCACCGTCATCGACTATGTCCCTGTCCTTCAATCTCCTGCCCGCGGCGAACGCGACGTTCCCGCGGCGCCACAGCGCAACCGACACACAGCTCCTGCGCCCGTGAATTTCTGCAAACGAATTCCTTCCCATCCCCGGCGGCGCCGCGGCGCCGAAATGCTACTTGATCGCAAGAAAGCCCTCGAAGCACAGATACTTCTGGACGGTCGTCACATCCTGAAACCCCGCGCGCGCCAGCAGATCCAGGTTGCCCCGGGTCGAAAACGGCTCCAGCACACCCTTGAGGGAACGCGCCTTTTCGACCACCTCTTCACTGGAAAACCCGTTGCGAATCTTGAAATCGTTGTAAAGCTGGGTGACGATATCCTGAAAGCGCGCATCGGGCGCGCGCACCTTTTCGAACATCACGAAGGCCCCGCCCCAGTTGAGCGTGCTGTAGATCTTGTCGAACAGTTCCTGGCGATGGCGCGGCGGCACGAACTGCATGGTGTAATAGCTGACGATGAAATCCGATTTTTCCATTTCGGCGAGGCGCGCGTCCTCGTGGGCGATGGTCACGTTGGCAAGGCCCTCGCAGTGCTTTCTGGCCGCGGCCACCATCGCCTCTTCCACCTCGATGCCGATCCAGCGCGCATCGGGCTTGCCCTTGTTGTGCAGCGCCAGCTTGCGGGTCAGTTCGCCGGTCGAAGCGCCGATTTCATAGCAGACACTGTCGTTTTTCACGAAGAAATCGGACAGCTGGCAGGTCAGGTCGTGACCGCTTTCGTACAGCGGCACCGAAAGCTTGATGTGATCGACAAAGGTATCGGCCACCTTGCCGCCAAAGGTCCAGCCAGCGTTGTCAGCCGTAATATCCTGTCCGACGCCCATGTCATGCTCCTGCTTTCAAATGCTCTCGACAGCCTTCTCAAATCCGCCCGGCCTGCATATCACGTTCTCGTATCCGTTTCACATATCATCATGGCGGCGCTGCTGCACGGTTTGCGTGCCAGACGGGCCTTAACAGGGCCGGTTCCGCCGTTTTCCGGCAAAAATCGCGCCATTGTTTCCGATGTCCGAACGCCAAATGCAAGACCCGAGGCGCAGACGGCACGGCTGCACCCCATGACAGCCGCCGGCCCCGGGCGCGACGGCGGCGGCTTTGCGTGCTGCCTTTTCGCCGGCTGGCGCAGCCCCCAACCGCCCCCGACGCGGCCACGCCGGCCTGCCGCCGGAAGATGGCGGGGGACCAAGCGTCAAGAGGGGTTCGACTCGTCTTGTTTCCATGGGCGCGAGCCCAGGTATTCCTCAAGCTGTGCAACCGCGTCTTCCCCGACCCGCAAGCCGATCTTGGTGCGCCGCCACAGGATATCCTCGGCGGTGCGCGCGAATTCCTTTTCGCACAGCCAGTCGACCTCGCGTTCGGTCAGGTTCCAGCCGAAGCTGCGGCCAAGCGCGCCCGGCGCGTCGGCATCGCCCAGCACCTGCACCGCCTCGGTGCCGTAGCACCGCAGCAGCCGCCAGGCCCACCGCGCGTCCAGAAACGGGTAGCGTGCCCGCAATTCGCGATACAGGCTGCCCACGCCGCCGACCGGGAAATCGCCGCCGGCCAGCGGCGCGCCGGCGGTCCAGGGGCCGCGCGCACCGGGGGTGAAGGGCGCAAGCTGTTCCAGCGCATGTTCGGCAAGCCGGCGATAGGTGGTGATCTTGCCCCCGAAGATCGACAGCAGCGGCGCGTCGCCCTGCGGTGCGCTCACCTTCAGGACATAGTCCCGGGTCGCGGCGGTGGCGCTGTCGGCATGGTCGTCGTAAAGCGGGCGCACCCCGGAATAGGTCCAGACCACGTCCTCTTCGCGCAGCGCCTGGCGGAAGAAACGCGAGGCCGCCCGCAGCAGGTAGCTGCGTTCCTCGTCGGTGCACACCACGCGCGCCGGATCGCCCGTGTAATCGGCGTCGGTGGTGCCGATCAGGGTAAAGTCGGTCTCGAACGGGATCGCGAAGATGATGCGCCCGTCGGGAAGCTGGAAGAAATACGGCTGATCGTGGTCGAACAGCTTCTTCATCACGATATGGCTGCCCCGCACCAGCCGCACGCCGTCGGCGCTGTCGGCATGAACCCGTTCGCTGAGCACCTCTTCCACCCAGGGTCCGGCGGCATTGACCAGGATGCGCGCGCGCACGCGCCGCGCCGCCCCGCCCTGGCGGCCCCGGATCTGCACCTGCCACACCCCGCCTTCGCGTTGCGCCGAGACGACCTCGGTTCGGGTCAGGATGCGGGCTCCGCGCTCGGCCGCGTCGCGCGCATTCAGCGCCACCAGGCGGCTGTCCTGCACCCAGCAGTCGGAATATTCGAACCCCCTGGTGAAGCGCCGGTCCAGCACCTTGCCCACCGGATGGCGGCGCAGATCCAGCGTGCGCGTGCCCGGCAGGATCCGCCGCCCGCCGAGGTGGTCGTAGATGAACAGCCCCGCGCGCACCAGCCAGGCCGGGCGCCGGCCGCGCAGCCAGGGCATGGTGTAGCGCAACAGCCTGCCAAGAGACGAGCGGTCGTTTTCCAGGCGCAGCGTCGGATCGAACGGCACCACGAAACGCATCGGCCAGGAAATGTGCGGCATCATCGAAAGCAGGGTTTCACGTTCGATCAGGGCTTCGCGCACAAGCCGGAATTCGAAGAACTCCAGGTAGCGCAGCCCGCCGTGAAACAGCTTGGTCGAGGCCGAGGAAGTGGCCGAGGCAAGGTCGTCCCTTTCGCAAAGCATCACCTTCAGCCCGCGCCCGGCGGCGTCACGGGCAATGCCGCATCCGTTGACCCCGCCGCCGATGATCAGAAGGTCGAACACCCCGTGCCCGTCCGCTCCGTCGGTTGCGTGCGCCCCGCCGGTTGCGTGTGCCCCGCCGGTTG
>Ga0256841_1002460_pt1 | contig 14724 bp, 14 predicted proteins | sample 356308metaG_FD_185971 | JGI IMG/M metagenome (GOLD analysis project Ga0256841, IMG submission 185971) | Hydrothermal vent microbial communities from Mid Atlantic Ridge, Atlantic Ocean - 356-308 | ecosystem: Environmental > Aquatic > Marine > Hydrothermal vents | place: Atlantic Ocean: Mid...
CTCTGTCTGCCCCTCCGGGGAGCGGGCAAGGGCAAGCGTCCGTCAGAAGCCCCCGCCTTTAGGCGTGGGGAGTGTCACGATGCCAGCACGGCGTCAATTTCTGCCAGCACGTCCTCGGTCAGGGTGACGTCGAGCGCTTTCAGATTATCTTCAAGCTGCGAGAGGCGAGTCGCGCCGGTGATGGCACTGCTGACGCCCGGCTGGCGCAGCGTCCAGGCCAGCGCCAACTGCGCCCGCGTGATGCCCAGCTTCTCGGCAATGGGCTTGAGCGCCCGCACCTTTGGCAGCGGGTTTTCGTCGCGCTCCAGAATCGCCTCACGCAGCCAGTCTATGCGGGCCAGACGGCTGTCCTCCGGGATGGCATCATCGTATTTGCCGGTCAGCACGCCGCTGGCCAGCGGACTCCAGATCACCAGCCCCATGCCCTCTGCTTCCGTCAGCGGCAGGATTTCCTGTTCGACACGCTCCCGGACGAGCATGTTGTACTGCGGCTGCTCCACCTGCGGACGGTAGAGGCCGTGTTTGTCGCAGATATCCAGCGCCTCCTGAATCTGGGCGGCGGTCCACTCGCTGGTGCCCCAGTAGAGGACTTTGCCCTGGTGGATCAGGTCATCCATGGCGCGGACGGTTTCCTCGACGGGCGTTTCTTCGTCGTAGCGGTGGCAGAAGTACATATCCAGGTAGTCCGTGCCGATGCGCTGAAGCGATTTGTCTATGCTCTCCATGATGTGCTTGCGGGACAGCCCGCGGTCGTTCACATCGTCGCTCATTGGCCAGAAGACTTTGGAGGAGATGACCAATGTATGGCGCGGGAACAGCCGCAGCACCTCGCCCATCATGCGCTCGGCTTCGCCGCGTGCGTAGATGTCGGCGATGTCGAAGAAGTTGATCCCCGCGTCATAAGCGCGGATGATGATATCGCGGACGGTCTGCCGGTCTTTGACCAGATCGCCGTAGGTCGTCCAGCCGCCCAGACTGAGGGCGCTGACTTTTAGACCGCAGTTTCCCAGACGACGATATTCCATGGTGTATATTTCCTTTCTCGTCGGTGGAAGTAAGAGTTGTCAGCAGCGTTTTGATTATACCATGTGGCAAACTCACACTAAGGTGCTATTTGGCTGGACGGCAAATTGTAAGAGAATAAGGATGCTGAGACGCTGATTGCCGTATTGCTGGCGATCTTGACGGATGTTCGCCCTTTGCCTGGCATCTCCCGGCACATGGCCGGGTTGGGAGGAAGGGCAGGCAACCAGGAGGTGAAGAGAATGCAATGGCTTAAGCGAGTAGGACTGCTGGCGGTTCCTTTGCTGATTGTGGCGCTGTTTCTGGGCTACGGCCTGTCGGACGGCACCCTGGTCGGTGCACTGGCGCAGCTCCCATCCGGCGAAGCGCTGGTCTGGCAGGTAGGGGGGCAGCCGGATCGCCCGGAAGGGCTGGGGACGCTGTTCTGGCATGCAGAGGGCAGCGAGCCGGTCAAGTTGAGCGATGTGCCGGATGAAGGCCCCGGCACGTGGGTGTTTGCCTGCGGCGCGGATGCCCTCAGCCGCGATGGTGATTATCTGATGGCTTATATCGGCCCCCAGATCGGCGGCGGGTTGTATCGTGTGCCGCTTGACCAGGCCGGTGAAGCCGAGCTGGAGCGCTGGGGGGATGCGCATTCGCTGGCCTGCAACGGCGCGGGACGTGCGGCTTTCAGCCCGGATGGCTCACGCTGGGCTTATATCAATTACGAGTCAGACGCGACAAGCTCAGTCTTTGCGGATGGTGAACTGCGTGTGCTGGATACCACAGACGGCAGCGAACAGGCCACTTTTGACAATGTGGTGGCCTTTGCGCTGCGCGATGACGGCGTGTATTTCGTCCAGTTCTTCACCGATTCTCAGGGGCTTTCCGACGAAGTGGCGCTGTCCTTCTGGGATGGGTCCGGCGTGCGTGAGTGGGCGGCACTTACCCCGGATGAAGACTGCGACTGGCGCAGCGCGGCGCTTGATGTCCGCGCGGATGCGGAGGAAGTCGTCCTTTCACTGGGTGAGCACTGCCCTGGCGAGTCGTTCTGGCGGCTGAACACGGTCACTCCTGACGGCGAGGTGACGCCGCATGTCTTTATTCCCAGCGGCGGTGCCTATCTGCCCAATGCATATATCAATCAGGTCTATTATCTGGCGGGTGGCGAGCACGTGCTGGCGACGTATCCCAACGGCCGTCTGGCCAACCTGGCCAACCTGGTGCTGGTCACGCTGGAGAGCAACAACGTAACCACGCTGACCTCCGAGGTGATTGTGGATGCCTTTCCCGATGGAAGGGCCATGAATCTGCTGTTTTCGCCGGACGGCGGGACGGCTGCCTATGTGACCGCTACGGCCAACCAGGACTATGAGCTGCATCGGCTGGCGCTGGACGGCGGCGCTGAGTCGCTGAATATCAGCGCCGGGTCGCGGGGCGACCTGATCTCCGATATGTTCTTCACACCGGGCGGCGATCTGCTCTACGTGTCCGGCGGCGCGGATGGCGCGGATAATTCGCTGTGGATGTTGGCCGCCGGAGAGGACGAGCCGCGTCGGGTGACACGTGGGCGCTTCCTGCGTAATGCGGGCGTGGCCACGGATGAGGTCGTCCTGCTGCTGGAATATGTGGAGCCGGATGACGATCATCGTGAACCTGCGGCCAATTTGATCGCCATTTCACCGGCCAACGGCGCGCGGGCCGTGCTGCTGGAGGGACGTGAGGCCGGGGCCTGGGCCTATCCGCTGGCCTGGCGCTGAGGCTGCTCTGCTGCTGGCGGCATATGTGAGGCTTGAGAGTGGGCGGGGCCGACGTGTCCCGCCCTTTTTCGGTAATGATCCGGGCTGTAGAGCGCGTCTGATCATCGAGATGGGCGTTTTTTGTCCCAATGAGAATAGTGTATAACAGAGAACAAAATAATTACTCCGGAAAAACGGATGATAGCATGAGTACTGTACACGGCAGTTAAAAATGTTTGGGGGAAGGGGAAATGATGAGTGGTGCATCGGGGGTTTCTGGAGGGGCCGATTCCGTTGTCAAGGAGCTTACCCGTGGTGTAACCCTGCAGCGTATTGCCGGGGGGCAGATTATTATCCTGACTATTTCCAGAACGGTGCCTGAAGCTGTGGATGCCTGGGCAGAGGCAAGCCTGCGCATGTTGGATGTCTGGCCTCCAGATCGCCCGTATCTGTTGCTGCATGACGTCTCGACGCCGGGCGTGGCGCTGACGCCTTACATACGCCAGCGTTCGCGAGAATTGGCCACCGCGGCCCCGCATGTCGGGGGGCGGGTGGCGGTGCTGCTGCCGCGCGGCGCGCTGGGGCGCGTTATTCGTATTTATCTCAACTATCTTTCCCGCAATGCAAACCGCACGCTCAGGGCTTTTCTCGATCGCGATGAGGCGCTGGCCTGGCTGCGGGAGGCGCTTCCCCCTGAGCCGCCGCCGACGTATTCCTGATGCGGCTGAGGCGAGATTGTTGGTTGCGTGATCGGTGCTTCTGGCCTACCATGAGAAAGAGCGAGACAGGTATAAGTCGGCCAGTATGGTACAGGATGATCCATGAGCAGCGAACAAAACACGCAGCCCGATCGTGATAATCTGATCGGACGACAGATCGGCCACTACAAGATCGTCCGCGAACTTGGACGCGGCGGCATGGCCACCGTTTATCTGGCACAGCAGACCACGATGAATGATCGCCAGGTGGCGATCAAAGTACTTCCCCGCGAGTTCCTGCACGATCCTCAGTTTATCGAGCGCTTCAAGCGGGAAGTCACGCTGGTGGCGGAGCTGGAACATCCCCATATCCTGCCGGTCTACGACTTCGGCGAGATTGATCGCATCCCTTTCATCGTCATGCGCTACCTGGCCGGGGGCAGCCTGCGTGATCAGATCGAACAGGGGCTGCCGCCGCTGGCCGATCTGGAACGCCCGATCAAGCAGGTGTGCGCCGCCCTGGATTTCGCTCACGCCGAGGGGATCATTCATCGCGACCTCAAGCCTTCCAATATCATGCTGGATGAGCGGGGCAATGCCTACCTTTCCGACTTCGGCATCGCCCAGATCATGCAGGACGCCGGGCGGCTGACCGGTTCAGCGGTGATCGGGACTCCGGCCTACATGTCTCCGGAGCAGGCTGAGGGCCGTCCGCTGGATGCCCGTTCGGACGTGTACGCCCTGGGTGTGGTGCTGTTCGAGATGGTGACAGGGCGTGAGCCGTACCAGGCCGATACCCCCATGGCCATGCTGCTCAAGCAGATCACGGAGCCGATGCCCTCGCCCCGCGCTTACCGCCCGGACCTGCCCGAAGCGGTTGAGGAAGTGATTCTGCGGGCGACGCTCAAAGACCCCGCCGGGCGCTATCCTTCGGCGGGTGCGTTTGCGGAAGCTTTCAGCGAGGCGTTGAGCGGCCTTTCTGTCTCAGAGACATCCGTGCGCATGCCGCTGCCTTCTGCCGTGGAGCGCACTTACGTGCCCGGAACCGCACCTGCGGAAGCGGCCCCACAAATCGTACCGGACGGAGATGAAGCCATCCCGACCATCGTGGGCGATGTGCCGCCGACCGCTGCTGCATCTGCGACGGCAGCGTCTCCTGCTGCTCCGGCTTCACAGGCACGCCCTGCCGGGCGGCGGGGGCTGTGGATCGGGTTGGCATTGCTGCTGGTGCTGATCCTCGCGGGCGGCGGCATTTTGCTGGCCTCCGGTGTGCTGAGTCCGGGGGCACAGGCTGTCACACCGCCGCCGCCGTTCCAGGGCGCAGAGGCCTACCGCGGCCCGGACGATCTGTTCCAGATCGCCGTCCCCGGCGGCTGGCAGCGCGAGGAAGAGACGACGGACAGCGCGCTGCATGTGCTGTGGGCCGCGCCGGATGACAGCGCTTTCATCTCGGTGTATTTTTATAACACCGGGGACGATGGCGCGGCGGGCTTCAGCCAGACTGTGGAGCGTTACGACGGCAGCTATTACAGCGATGAGCGGCTTTTCACGCCGATCGATCGCGCCCCACAGGAGAACGGCGCGCTGCGCATCAGCTATCGCGTCCCCCAGCCGGAGGCGCTGTACGGGCGCTTTGGGCCGGGCCAGCTCGATCTGTTTTACGGCCAGGCCGGGCCGTATTTTCTGGTGATGGAAGCCTTCACCGCCGATGATGCCGACCCGGCAGCAGCGCTGCCCCTGCTGCAAAATGTCCTCGACTCGCTGTATGTCAATACGGGGGTGGCCTGGGGCGTGCCGGGAAGCCCCAGACGGGAATCGGCATCCTGACGTTTGTGGCAGTATTCGCGGCTTCGATTTCAATAGTTGCCCTTGTTTAGTGGAGAAAAAACGATGAGGTATAAATCTGTGTGGCGTATGGTGACGCTTGTCGTGCTGCTGGCTTTGCTTGGAGCGGCCTGTGTGCCGGTGACGGACGGCCCTTCGCATACCGCACCACCTGCCTCCAGCCTGCTGCCGGTTCTGGACGGGTACACCACGATCGATGCCCAGAGCATCCAGGAGTTTATCGCCGGGCTGGGTGAGGCCGGGACGGCGCTGCTGGGCCAGTTCCAGGCGACGGCGGTGATCGAGATGATAGACCGCGTGGCCGGGTGCTATCAGGACATCGGCGCGGTGGCGGCGCAGGGCTACAGCAAGACGGCACTGCCGATCGTGGCGGGGGTTGTGGCAGTGGCCAACCGCGACCTGCTGACCGACCCGCAGACGTTTCTGAGCTGCGTCGGGCTGGCTCAGCAGCCAGCGGCTCTGAGCGAGGGGCAGGGCGGCGGGGGGATGGTGCCCTGTGCCTTTGCCTACAGCACGCAGATCGAAGGTGATACATTCGATATCCTGTACGCCGGGACGGATATCGAAATCTGCCAGGCGTTCTGCCGGTCGCTGCCGGGCTGCACCGGCCACCAGTAGAGATGGTCGCTTTCAGGTTGACGGCGGGAAATGAGGGGATATAATCCGGCGCATAATAAGACTTGAACAGTAGAAGGAGCGTGATGCTTATGCGAAAACATTTACTTGTGGCAGCGGCGCTGGTATTTGCCGCCGTGCTGGCGCTGGGACTGACCACCGGTGTCAGCCACGCCCAGGATAGATGCTTTGGCGATGTGGTGAACTATCTGGCCTGCTTCCAGAGCGGCGACCTGCGTATCTGGCATATTGACGGCACAGGGCAGGGGCATGAGGTCGGTGTGCTGCCGGCAGGGTTGTTCCGCTATGCGGCGGCGGCCTATGAGGCCCCCCAGCTTGTGACCCGCCTTGTCAGCCCGGAAGACGGCTCCGCCGTGGATGTGTACTTCACCGGCAAGCTGCAGTTGAACCCCGATCTGTACGAAACCACGTGGTCGCTGGTGATCTACGATGCCAACGGCACGGCGCTGGCCACGGCGGAATTCGCGGAGAATGCCTCGCCGTCAATGGATGCCGTGCCGAGCTTCGCCTCCGTGCCTGCGGGTGGCGGGGCTGGCGAATCCGGGAGCACGTCCGCGCCTGCGCCGATTCTGGCTGCGCCGTACAGCGGCGAATTCGAGCCAGTCATCGTCGAGCCGGGGACGGTGCAGGAATGCCTTGTCCGCACGACCTACAGTGTGCGCATGCGTGAAGCGCCGACCACCGCCTCGCCGATTCTGGACACCGTGCCCTACAACACGTCCATGCCTTCCGATCTGCACACCGTTGATGGGCAGTGGGCGCGTGCCTTTTATGTTGGTGAAGGCGGCGTGGGGCATCTCGGCTGGATTTACACGCGCTACCTTGATCTCAGCGAGGCCTGCGAAAATACGGCGGGCGTGCTGCCGCTGGGCGGCGGTGCTGCCGCGACAGCGGCTGCTGCGCCCACAACCGCGACAGCGACCGTCCCGGAGGCCGAGTCTGGCGAAGAAGCAGCCGCCCCGGAGATTACCTATCCCTTCGATCTGACGATCGTCGAGCCGGGCACGGTGCAGCAGTGCCTGGTGCGCAACACCTACACCGTGCGGATGCGCGCCGCCCCGACGACTGATGCGCCCGTGCTGGGCAATGTGCCGTACAACACCGCCATGCCGTCTGACCTGCGTACGACGGATAACGGCTGGTATCGCGCTTTCTTCGTGGGCGAGGGTGGGGTCGGTCATCTCGGCTGGATTGACGCCGACTTCCTGGCTCCCAGCGAAGCCTGCGCCGGATTGAGCGCCATCAACCCCATTCCATAGCGCCGCTGTACTTGATGACATGTGACGACAGGGGCGGGCGATGAAGCCTGCCCCTGTTTTTCTTTCGCCGGGTGGGATCAGAACCTGCGTTTGCGCAGCGGTCGCCAGAAGGTGATATAGGCGGACAGCCCCAGCAGCCCCGCCGATATCACGATCCAGATCATCGCCCAGCCAGCAGGCGGCAGGATGCCGACCGACTGTGCCATGTTGTAGGCATCGTTGGGCACGCCGCCCAGACTGCTCACAACCTCCGAATCCAGACTGTGCAGCAGCCCCCACAGGTCCAGCACAGCGTTCAGCCCGGTGATCATCGCGATCACGTTCAGCACGAAAGTGGTCATGAAGCGCGGGGCCTTCCAACCCAGCAGAATCAGCACCGCCGCGCTGCCCGCACCGGCCAGCCAGGCGGTGGCATTGCGGGCGAAGAGCAGTGTTAGAACGCCGAACAGAATACCCAGCAGGAAGGCGATCGTTTTGGTGAAGCGTGTGCGGTTGGTCAGGTAGAGCAGCGCCGCGCCAAACAGGGCTGTGCCGATATAACCCGCCGGGATGATCACCGCCGGGTTGCCGCCTGATGTGCTGGCGACGCCCGCGCCGCTCCCGAACACTTCGTAAGATAGAAACTGCCCGCCGCTCAGGAGCGCTGCCAGCCCATGCCCCAGCTCATGCACGCTGGTCACGAAGAAGCGGAAGGGATACAGCAGCCCGTTTAGCTGGGGAAGCTGCCAGATGACGATCACCAGCAGAAAGGCCAGCACGGCCAGCAGGAAGGATCGGCGGCGTTCGGCGCGTGAGAACATGGTCTGCTCCTGTTTTCATATCAACGCTGCGGGGTCATTATACGCCGGGCGGCGAACCTGTGCTGCCGTGCCTGCAGGGCGGGGATTTTTTTAATCTTCGTCGGGTTGACAGATCAGCGTTATCCCTGTACACTGTCAGTGCAATCTTCAAGAAAGGAGAAGGCGCAGTGATGAAAAGCGTGATCATCCGCCTGTGGAATCGCGTCGCTGGTAGCGATGGTTTTGTTCCTGGGCGTAATGCGCCTGCTCGCCATTGAGGTGTTGCTAATAACAAAGTAACACGCAAAGGCTGTGGGCGCACCCCACGGCCTTTTTTGTTGTGCACTAATTACCTGCCCGTACTGGCCGTGGGGAAAATCTGTCCCCCCCGGCCTTTTTTGCTGTCGGGGGGCGGGCAGTTCAGTTCGTTGCGCATGTCGTTTTGAACCGGCCCGGAATCGAGGCCGACCTGAAATTGGATGAGTAGAACATGTGTGCTAAAATAGATCGCCTTGTCGGAGTGGAAGACAGGAAGGGGAGGACAGAGGAGACGATGATGACGATTACGGAGCAGGTGGACGCTTTGACCGTCCGCAGCGTCACCAAACGCTTCAACGTGCAAAGGCCGCCCATCTGGGAGCGGCTTCGTGGCCATCATCGTGCCGGAGCCGATGATGTCAATGGTGGGGTTGCCCGCCCGGATACGGAAAAGCGCCAGGTCACGGCGGTGGACAATGTCTCGCTGGACGTCCATCGCGGCGAAATCTACGGCATTCTGGGGCCGAACGGCTCCGGCAAGTCCACGCTGGTGCGCTTGCTCTCGACCCTGCTGATCCCGGATGCCGGGACGGTGCAGGTCTTCGGGTTGGATATCATCCGCCACGAAATGGCGGTTAAAAGGCTGATCAATCGGGTGTCGGTGGACGCGGCTTTCTTCAAGAAGCTCAGCCCCCTGGAAAACCTGCTTTACGGCGCGCGCCTCTACGGGATGAGCGGACGTGAGGCACGCGAAAAGTCTGTTGAAATCCTGGGGCGTCTGGGCCTGGAGCCGCGCACTTATACCCAGCCGATGGAAGAGATGAGCCGGGGAATGCAGCAGAAAGTCGCCATCGCGCGGGCCTTCCTGACGCAGCCGATTTTGCTGCTGCTGGATGAGCCGACAACCGGCCTCGATCCGCGTTCGAAGCACGAGGTGCAGGATTTCGTCAACGAGCTGCGCGATGTGCATGATGCGACGATTCTGATCACCACCCATGATATGGGCGAAGCGGACTCGCTCTGCGACCGCATCGCCATTCTGGACGAAGGGCGCATCGTGGCGGAGGATACACCCACCGGCTTGAAGGCACTGATCAGCAGCAACGGCCATGAGCCAACGCTGGAGGATGTCTTCATGGAGCTGACGGGCAAGAAGCTGGTCGATCCGAACGAGGTTGAACCGGCTGTTGCATAACGAGATGTTCGCGGGGCGTTCATCCGGACGCCCCGATACGGGGAAGGTAAGACAACATGCTTGGGAAGAATCTTGACCTGCAATTGGAAGCGCTGCAGAGCTATGCCTTTGTGGCGCGGAACTTCAACCTGGTCAAGCGGTACTGGGGCTGGGAGCTTGTCTGGCTGGCGTATTCCACCGCCACCTCGCTGGCTGTCGCCTTCATCGGGGAAGGTTCCGCGCTGATCACCGGGCAGGAAGACATTGATACGTCGTTTTTCACCGTCTATCTGCTGATCGGGACGCTGGTCTGGCGCTTCCTTGCCGGACTGTTCGACAACATCAGCGAGATGATCCAGTGGGAGCGCTGGGAAGGCACGATCGAGTATACATTGATGGCCCCTGTACACCGCTTCACGCAGATCGCGGGCCAGGCGGGCTTTGCCATCATCTACAGCCTGATCTTCACGATGATCATCGGGCTGGCGATGACCGCCGTCTTCTCGCTGGATTTCACCGGTGCCAATCTGCTCGGGGCACTGCTGGTGCTGCTGGCAGGGAGTGTTTCGTTTGTCGCGCTGGGCGTGACGGCCAGCATCCTGCCGCTGCTTTACCCGGAGCGCGGGGCGCAGATGACGCACATCGTGCAGGCCTTCCTGCTGCTGGTCTCCGGCATCTACTATCCGATCGAGGTGCTGCCGCCTGTGCTGCAGGTCGTGGCCCGCATTTCACCGGCGGCCTATGTGCTGGAGGGCATTCGTTCCGCCATTCTGGACGGCACACCGACGGCGGAGCTGTGGGGTGTCATCCTGCCGCTGCTGGCCCTGGGCATTGTCGGGATGCCAGTTGGGGTGTGGGCCTTCCGCCAGGCGGAGCTTTACGCCAAACGCACCGGTAAACTCAAGCGAGTTGGCTAGAGAAGCTGTGACTGGCTGGTTTCTCGCATGGCCAGCCAGTCATTCAGCGCCGCGCAGAGTTCCGCGCTGAGCAGCAGAATCGCCGAGCTGAGGTAGGCCCAGACGAGGAGCACGATCACCGTTCCCAGCGAGCCGTAGATCAGGCTGAAGTTGCCGAAGCTGTTGAGGTACCAGACGAACAGGCTCTTGGACAGCTCCCAGCCGATCCCGCCCAGCAGGGCCGCCGGCCAGATGGCGTCCCAGCGCACATCGACGCGGGGGATGTAGCGGAACAGCATCACGAAGATCGTCACGTTCAGCCCCAGCGGCAGGAACAGCGTCCCGATCTCCAGAATCAGGCTGGGCTGGTCAAGCAGCAGGATGCCGATCAGCCGGAAGATCGCGGAGGTCAGCAGGGAGCTGAGCAGCAGCACGGCCAGCACAACCGCCATGCTCAAGGCCAGCAGGCGCTTGTACCACATCGGACGCATGTACGTCGGGTGAAAAATATCGTCAAGGGCGGCGGTCAGGTTGGAGAACAGCGAAAGCGCCGACCAGATCAGACCGACAGCCGCGACAAGACCAAAGGAATGCTGCTGTTCCAGCGCCAGCGCAATGTTATCGGAAATGAGCTTCTGCGTTTCCGCCGGGAAGAAGTCGCCGACCATACGCAGGACCTGTTCCTGCGCCAGCGCCGGGCCGACCAGACTGCTTACCAGGATGACGGCCAGCAGAATGAGGGGAAAAATGGAGAAGACCGCATAATACGAGAGCGAGGCCGCCTGGCGGGAATCACGTCGGTTGTAATCCACCCAGGCGCGAGCCAGGTAGCGGGGCAGCCCGTCGGTGGCGCGGTCAAGGGCGGTATAGGTGCGGGCCAGATACCAGCCGGCACGCCCCAGCGCACGCTCGACCAGCACATAGTACTGCGCCCAGCGTGAGGGCCTGTCATCGGTTGTGGGAGGGCGTTCGGGCCGTCGGGACAACATCGGTGTCCTTAGCTCCTTGCGAATCGAACGTGTTTTCTGCCAGGCGAATCTTACCACACTATCGCGGATGCGGTCACCCCCGGCATTTGCCGGATTGACGAGGGAAGAAATGACGAACATTGCAGCAGTGGTCTTTGACTTTGGCGGCGTGCTGGACGTGCCGGAAGACCGGGAATCCTGGCTGGCACAGCGTGATCATCTGGCCGCCGGAGTCGGGATGACCGGTGAGGGATTCTGGCACTACCTTTTTCGCAGCGATGCCTGGGAGCGGGCCAAACGCGGCCAGATCACCGAGGAAGCCTTCTGGGCGGATCGGCTGATGCCGCTGGGGATGCACAGTGAAGCGCAGCGGCGGGCCTTTGTGGCGCGGTTGATGGCCGGGCGCGGCGTTCATCCGGCCATGCGGGCGCTGCTGGAACGGCTGCAGGCGCGCTATACGCTGGCGCTGCTCAGCAATACCGCCGTGCGGAACATGGCCGATTGGCTGGCCGAATCCTTCGATCTGACCGTATTTGACGAGGTGATCAGTTCGGCAGATGTCGGGCTTGCCAAACCGGAGGAGGCGATCTACCGGCTGCTGCTGGAGCGGCTGCGGCTGCCCCCGGAAACGGTGCTGTTCATCGATGATCTGGCGCGAAACACGACCGCTGCCGATGCACTGGGCATACAGACGATTATCTTTGAATCACCGGAAGTGTTAGTCTCTGTGCTGCAAGCGCACGGAATGCTTGACGATGGAAGATTGTGAGTACCATCATGAAAACGATAGATGAAAACCGCCTGCAGGTTCGTGTGCCGAGGATGGCCGACGCGCCCGCCGTTGCGGGTCTGATCAACATCTGCGCGATAGTGGAAATCGGCGCGGTGCGTGTGACGGTTGGCCGGGTGCGCCGCGAATGGCAGATACCCGGCTTCGATCTGCAGACGGATGCATGGCTGGTAGTGGCAGGGCAGGGGCAGGCCGTCGGCTTTGCGGTTATCCAGGATCGGTATCCGCATGTCTGCCCGGCGGTTCGCATATGCGTGCATCCCGGCTATATCGGTCGGGGTGTGGGCACGCGGCTGCTGGCGCTGGCTGAAGAGCGGGCACGTCACAGGCTGTATCGCGCGCCTGCCGGGATGCGTGTGGCGTTGTATGCCGGGGCCTGGTGTGTCAACCAGATGGCCCGCCGACTGCTGTACGGCCAGGGCTACCGGCTGGTGCGGCGTTTCTGGCGTGTGCAGGCCCACGGTGACGATCGGCTGCTGCCTGCACCCCGCAGCCAGCGGGCCAGTCGCGAGGCCGAGATGGAGCAGGTACCGTATCGTTATGACGTGTATGAGAAAGAGCTGCGTCCGGGTATGATGCAGCCGTATGACCCGGCATTCCTGGTGGATAGTGTGAATCGGTGAAAGGAATAGCAATGACGTCTGACAATGTGATGATTCGCGAGAACATGCGCGTTCGTGCGTCCACGATGGATGATGCCGATGCTGTGGCTGAACTGGTCAATGCCGCGGCGGTGGCCGAAACCGGCAGGCCGGATACGACGGCAGAGCTGCTGCTGATGGAATGGAACAGCCCGGCTATGAACCTGGCGGCGGATACCCGGCTGGTTTTTGCCCCGGACGGTCGCCTGGTGGGTTATGTCGAAGTATGGGACGAAGCGCCGCCGTATGTACGTCCGTATGTCTGGGGCTGTGTGCACCCCGACCATACAAGGCAGGGGATCGGCAGTTTTCTGCTGGAATGGGGGGAGGCGCGGGCGCGGCAAAACCTGCAAAAAGCGCCGCCCGATGCCCGTGTGGCCGTCCAGAGCAGCACGATCAGTACCAACCGGGCAGCTCATGAGCTGTTCGAGGCACGCGGTTACAGGCTGGTGCGGCACTTCTGGCGTATGGTGATTGATATGGACCCGGCAGTACCACCCCCGGCCCCCGTCTGGCCGGAAGGAATCCGGGTGCGCCTCTGGCGGCTTGGGCAGGAAGACCGCGCCGTATTCGAGGCGGTGGACGCATCCTTCCGCGATCATTGGGGCTACCTACCGGATCCGTTCGAGGACTGGCTCTACTGGATGACGCAGGGGCCGTATGACGATCCGGAGCTGCGTTTTCTGGCGGTGACCGATACGCCGGAAGGTGAGGAGATCGTTGGCGTATCTCTGTGCCGGGCGCAGCGGGTCGAAGACCCGGAAATGGGCTGGCTGAGCACGCTGGCCGTGCGGCGGCCCTGGCGGCGGCAGGGAATCGCGCTGGCCCTGCTGCGTCACACTTTCCGCGAGTTTCATCGGCGCGGCAAGTACAGAGTCGGTCTGGGTGTGGACGCCGCCAACCTGACCGGCGCGACCCGGTTGTACGAGAAGGCCGGGATGCACGTCTCCCGCCAGTGGGATGCCTACGAAAAGGAACTCCGGCCCGGCAGGGAACTCAGCACGCAGACGCTGGAGTCATAGCCGGGCATGGACAGATGCGGGGCGATGATCGGGAGATGGGGCGTTTTTATTGGCGTGGTGGGGGCACTGCTGGCGGCCTGCGGGCCATCGCTGCCGCCCCCGTCGCCATCCCTTGCGCCGACCGTCACCCTCGGCCCGACGGTCACGCCGCTGCCGGGGCAGTCTATCCCCGCCCTGCCGATGGACAGCACCGAAACCCCCTACGTCAGCCTGCCTGATGGCTCGCCGCCTGCGTTTGAATCGCCGCTTTTCCCCGTGCCCACCCGTCTCCCGGCGGTGACGTTCACGCCCACCCTCGACTGCACGGAAGTCTTTCCGCCGGAAGTGGTGCTGCGTGTTGCAGGGGGAGAACTGACTGTCGCCCAGGCCATCGCGGCGTTTGGCCCGGTGGTGAGCACCAGCGGACGACCTCCCCGGCTGCGCTTTGAGGAATCGGGCTGTGTTCTGCTGCTGACCGCCGGTGTGCAGACCGTGCAGGCTGCTGAACTGCGCCCTTACTTCACACTGGATGAATTGCTGGCCCGCTACGGCGAGCCGTCTGCTGTCGTGACGATCCCGGCCAGCATTCGCCTGCCAGGGCGCGACCGGCTGGCGCTGCTCTATCCGGAGATCGGGCTGATCGCGCTGTTCAAGCGGCCCCCCGCCGATCGGGTCGGTCTGATACCACAGGTGCAGATCGCCCGGGCAGCCGACCTGGATGCCATGCTGGCCGAACTGGGCGCGGGCGTGGAGTCTGTATCCTGGACGCCGCCACCGCCGCCCGTGCGATGAGGCCTCGAAAGCTGACGGTTGTTTCTGTGACCACTCTCCCCGCTAAAGCGGGGAGCTTCTCAGTAATTGCTATGGCCCGACGGTGATGCTGGCAGACCCGCCGGCGCTCGAAGTCACTGTACTGCATACCTTTCATTCATTGTAGTTTTTGATGCACTTCTGTTGTCAAGTGTTTCTGATGGTTTCTAAACAATTGGGAGCTTTGATAAGCGGCAGGGCCGGAAACTCGATGCGGCAGGGGATGCC
>Ga0256841_1002461_pt1 | contig 14718 bp, 14 predicted proteins | sample 356308metaG_FD_185971 | JGI IMG/M metagenome (GOLD analysis project Ga0256841, IMG submission 185971) | Hydrothermal vent microbial communities from Mid Atlantic Ridge, Atlantic Ocean - 356-308 | ecosystem: Environmental > Aquatic > Marine > Hydrothermal vents | place: Atlantic Ocean: Mid...
ATCTAACGGCTTATCCGGCCCATCTGCATATCGATATTCTGCCCCGGGGACAGGGCAGAGGGATGGGGCGTCAATTAATCGATACTTTTCTTGATCGGCTAAGAGAATTGAATATCCCGGCCGTTCACCTGGAAGTGGGGAAAGCAAATCAGGGCGCTGTTCAGTTTTACAAAAAAGTAGGTTTCCATCTTATTAAAGAGTATGAACGGTCGATTGCCTTCGGAATGCGGCTCTATGAATCATAAAGGGCCGGATCTTAGAAAATTCATTTCGAATAAAATATTTGCATTACTACACAATAAAATTTATATTTATACAGCAATTGACAATTAAAAGGGAAAAAATGATTAATCCGATTCGTCACCACCATAATTTGACACACAATTTTTTTCTGCTGCTATTCGGAAGGTGACGGCGAATTAATCTGAATGATCATAAAATTTAAAGCCCGGTTCCGAATAGGTTCCGGGCTTTTTTTATAACTAATAAGGTACGAAAATGATCACACTGGCGATACAAAAATCGGGCCGCCTGACGGAGCGTACTCTGGGGCTTTTAAAGGAGTGTGGCATCTCCATTCCCAACGGAGTAAAAAACAGATTAAAATCCAAAGCGGATAATTTCCCCATGCGGGTACTGTTCCTGCGCGATGACGATATTCCCGAATGTCTGGCCAACGGGGCCGCTGATATCGGGATCGTCGGCGAAAACGAATATGCGGAAAGCGGACTGGATCTGCGGATGATGATCAGATTGGGATTCGGGAAATGTCGTCTCTCCCTTGCGGTGCCGAAAAATAAAAACTATCAATCCCTTCAGGATTTGAATGGGTTGAGTATTGCCACTTCTTATCCCCATATATTAAAGCGTTTTCTGCAAGAGAACCGATTGAATGCATCCATTCATTCTATCAGCGGTTCGGTGGAGATTGCTCCTGAAATCGGTCTGGCGGATGCTATTTTTGATATTGTAAGTTCCGGCGGCACCCTGGTTAGCAACGGACTGAAAGAGTTTAAAGTGGTCATGCATTCCCAGGCGGCTTTGCTGGCTGCACGAAAATTATCATCAAGGAAAGAAGAAATTTTAAGCCGGTTCCTATTCCGTATAAAAGCCGTGCTTAAGGCTTCGGCTTATAAATATATTTTAATGAATGTTCCCAACGAACGGATCGAAGAGATTTGCCGTATCCTGCCCGGCATGAAAAGTCCCACGGTCATGCCTCTGGCCGATCCGGGATGGAGTTCGGTGCATACGGTGATTAAGGAAAAAGAATTTTGGGAACGGATCGATGAGATCAAAAAGAAAGGCGCCCAGGGGATTTTGGTTCTTTCCATCGAAAAAATGATTCTATAAAGGATGGGATGTGGGAAGGATATAAATTGTATATAAAAAAGACAGGAAGATAAGATGAATCGTTCATTGAAATTAGCCATCTTGGGAGCCGGCAACCTGGGTACTGCCATTGCCAGCGGATTATTACGTTCCGGGGTTTACGACCCGGCCCGGATCATCCTAACCCGCCGTAGAGTGGAGAAAATCGCCCGTTTTAAGGAAGACGGTTTTGTAGTACAAGCCGATAATAAAGATGCGGTAAGACGCTCCCGGATTATATTGATTGCCGTGGAACCCCAGAAAATAAATCAGCTTCTTGAGGAAATCAAGGAAGAGATCGATGCTGAAAAGCATACGATTATTTCTGTGGTTACCGGAGTCAAAATTGCCCAGATCAGACGCATATTAAACAGTGAAGTGGTCATTGTCAGAGCCATGCCCAATACGGCTATCGCCATCGGCGAATCCATGACCTGTCTGGCTACGACCCGAAAAAAAGATCAGGCCCTGGCTGTGGCAAATAAGATTTTTGATACGGTAGGGATCACGCAAATTATCGAGGAAGAAAATATGACGGCGGCTACGGCTTTGGCGGCCTGCGGGATTGCCTTTTTTCTGAGAGCGGTGCGGGCGGCTTCTCAGGGGGGAATCGAGATTGGGTTTGATTCGGATAAGGCTATTAAAATCGCTGCTCAGACGGCTAAAGGGGCGGCTTCTTTGTTACTGAAGAACGGTCGCCATCCTGAATTTGAGATCGACCGGGTGACCACACCGCGGGGGATTACGATTTCCGGGTTGAATCAAATGGAACACGAAGGATTCAGTTCAGCCATGATCCGGGGTATCGTTACCTCCTGGACCAAAGCCTCGAAGGTGTATCCGGATAATGAGGATGGATAATTCCGGAGTCGGTTTTAGATGAACAGAAAGAAAAAAGAGGAAAGAATCGCAGAATTTATCCCGAATTAAATATTTTTGGACGGCATGGGCTTCGAAAATCAAAGGAAGCCATTCAGGTCGTTTAAAAAATCATCGGCAATATGGAACACACTATGACTGAAATCTATGAAAATCCGCCGCGAAACGAGTGGCCCCGATTATGTACCCGCCCGGCTATGGATCTGCATGCAACGGAACAGGTGGTACAACGCATTATGGACAAGGTTCGGGTAGAAGGAGACACGGCCTTGTATCAACTGACCAAAAATCTGGACGGGGTTGACCTCAGCGAGCTGTTTGTAAAGGAAGAAGAGTTCCGAGAAGCGGATGAACTGGTTTCCGATGAATTGAAAGCAGCTATTTCCCTGGCTTCGAGAAATATCCGTCTGTATCATCAGCAGCAGATGGAGGATGGGAAATTTATCGAAACCATGGCCGGAGTGCGTTGTTGGCAGAAACGGGTGGCTATTCCCAAAGTGGGACTCTATGTTCCCGGAGGTAGCGCGCCCCTGTTTTCAACCGTGCTTATGTTGACCATCCCGGCTGTTTTGGCCGCATGTCAGGAAATTATCCTCTGTACGCCGCCTCCGGTTCATCCGGCTATTATCTATGCGGCCCGACTGAACGGTGTAAGCCGGATTTTGAAAGTCGGTGGCGCTCAGGCCATTGCGGCCCTGACTTTGGGAACGGAATCGGTGCCAAAAGTGGATAAAATTTTTGGGCCGGGCAATCGGTATGTTACTCTTGCCAAACAATTGGCTACCGGGTATGGAGTGGCCATCGACATGCCTGCCGGTCCTTCGGAAGTACTGGTTATTGCCGATGAAAAAGCGAATGCCGGATTTATAGCTGCCGATCTTTTAGCTCAGGCCGAGCACGGCGCAGACAGTCAGGTTATACTCCTGTGTACGGAGCCTACTCTAATTGAGCAGGTTTTGCACCGGATTAAAATAGTTTTGCCGGATTTGAATCGTAAGGAAAGTATTCTATCCGCTTTAAAGCAGAGTCGTTTTATTGTTTTTCCGGATTTGCACACTGCGCTTGATTTTTCCAACACCTATGCACCGGAACATTTGATTCTGAATGTGCAGGACCCTTCCCATCTGGTGGACGGCATACGCAATGCCGGGTCCGTATTTTTGGGTCCCTTTAGTCCGGAATCCGTGGGGGACTATGCCTCCGGCCCGAATCATACTTTGCCCACTAACGGTTATGCCCGCAATTACAGCGGCCTTTCGGTGAGCAGCTTCCAGAAAGATATTTTCTTCCAGCAGATCACGGAGCAAGGTCTACAAAATATCGGGCCGGCCGTAGTGGCTATGAGCCGGGCAGAACAACTTCAGGCCCACGGATTGGCTGTGGAGGTTCGCTTGCAACGATTAAAGGAAGAAGACTGATGGATTTCCGGAAATTATTACGCGCCCATCTGCGGGATTTCAGACCCTATACTTCGGCCCGTCATGAAATACCTCAGGAAGCAAAAACGATTTTTATGGATGCCAATGAGAATGCTCTGGGCAGTCCTTTGGAACCCCTGCTGAATCGCTATCCGGACCCCTTGCAGAATAAGCTTAAACGGCGGATCGCTTCTCTTAAACATGTAGACGAAAAAAACATCTTCCTCGGTAATGGCAGCGATGAAGCGATCGATCTGTTGGTGCGCGCTTTTTGTGAGCCTTCCCAAGAGCGTATCGTACTTATGCCGCCGACCTACGGCATGTACGAAGTGGCTGCCCGCATGAACAATATCGGCATCGAAAAGATTCCCTTACTTACTAATTTCCAGATGGATATTCAAAATATCATGCGGAAAATGGAAGGGCAGAATGACATAAAAATAATTTTTATCTGTTCGCCCAATAATCCTACCGGCAATGTAATGAATGCAGAGGATGTGGAAAAACTTTTAAAAACATTCGGGGGATTAGTAATCGTGGATGAAGCCTATATCGATTATTCCCGGAGACAGAGCTGGTTAAACCGACTGGACGCCTTCCCCAATCTGGTCGTTTTACAAACCTTTTCCAAGGCCTGGGGCCTGGCCCGGATTCGTCTCGGTATGGCCTTCGGACAGCCGCAACTGATTGCTATTTTGAATCAGATCAAATATCCTTACAATGTCAGCGGACTGACCCAGGAAACGGCTCTTTCCGCTTTGAATCATGTCCACCGGGTGCAAGAAATGATTCAAACCACCTTAGCTCAGCGCGATTGGCTACAGCGGGAATTGTCTCAACTTTCTTCCGTGGAGCAGGTCTTTCCTTCGCAGACCAATTTTTTATTGCTAAAGGTTAAAAATGCCGGGCGGGTTTATGGGTATCTGCTGCAAAAGGGTATCGTGGTACGGAACCGCTCCGGCATTATGCATTGTCCCTCTTGCTTACGGATTACCGTGGGAACCCCGGCTGAAAATAAACGACTCATCGAATCTTTTAAAGAGATGGAAAAAAGTTCATGAAAAAAGTATTATTCATAGACAGAGACGGCACGATCATCAAAGAGCCGCCCGATGAGCAGGTGGACAGCCTGGAAAAGCTGGAATTTTATCCGGGAGTCATTGTCAACCTCTCTCGCATTGTGAGCGAACTTGATTTTGAATTGGTTATGGTTACCAATCAGGACGGTTTGGGAACTTCTTCCTTTCCGGAAGAGGATTTTTGGCCGGCACATAATAAAATGTTACAGATTCTGGAGGGGGAAGGAATCACTTTTTCCGATATCCTCATCGACCGCAGCCTGCCCGAAGATCAGGCAGATACGCGTAAACCGGGTACAGGCATGCTGGGCAAATATATCCACGGAGAATACGATTTAAATAAGTCATTCGTTATCGGGGATCGTCTATCGGATATACAACTGGCCAAAAATTTGAAAGCGCAGGCTATCTGGCTCAGCGACGGGCCCCATGAAGAGGCTGTTTTTTGCAGCAGGGACTGGCAGCGTATCTATCGTTTCTTAAAAGCGGGTAACCGCAAGGCAGTAGTGGAACGCAAAACAAGCGAAACCAATATCCGGGTGGAAATCGATTTGAACGGCAGGGGGCAATCCGAAATAAACACAGGTATCGGGTTTTTCGATCACATGTTGGAACAGGTGGCGCGGCACAGCGCTTGCGATCTGCGTATTTCCGTGCAAGGGGATTTGGATGTGGATGAGCACCATACGGTCGAAGATACGGCTTTGACTCTGGGCCAGGCCGTGGATCAGGCGTTGGGCAGCAAAAAGGGTATCGGGCGCTATGGTTTTTTTTTGCCGATGGATGATGCCCTGGCTCAGATAGCTCTCGATTTTTCCGGCCGCAGTTATCTCAACTGGAAAGTCGATTTTAAACGGGAAAAGATCGGCTCCATGCCCACGGAATTATTCGAACACTTTTTTTACTCATTTTGCCAGGCTGCCCAATGCACTTTGGCCGTACAGGCTGACGGCAAAAATGAACATCATAAGATCGAAGCTGTTTTTAAAGGATTCGCACGGGCTTTCAAACAGGCTGCCGCCATCGATAACAGCGATCCGGCCATTCCCAGTACGAAAGGGGTTTTATGAAAGTTGCCGTTATTAAATACAGGGCGGGTAATATCCGATCCGTTTATTTCGCATTGCGGCGTTTAAACATAGAACCGATCATAACCGATGACGCGGCAACCATTCGTGCTGCCGATTATGTGATCTTTCCCGGGGTGGGTGCGGCCCGCCCGGCCATGGATGATTTAAAAGAGAGCGGATTAATCCATGTAATCCCGGAACTGACCCGGCCTTTTCTCGGTGTCTGCCTCGGGTTGCAACTCTTATGCCGCTCCACGCAAGAAGAGGAGGTGAGAGGTCTGGGTTTATACGGATTGGAGGTAATCAGATTTCCATCCACCGGCAAAGTGCCTCATATGGGTTGGAACACGATCCATGATCTGCAAGGGCCTCTTTTTAAAAATATTATCGAGGGCGCTTATGTCTATTTCGTACATAGCTTCTATGCGCCGCTAACGGAAAATCAAACGGTTGCCGTCTGTGATTACTTAGTGCCGTTCAGTGCCGCACTACAGCAAGATAATTTTTTTGCCGTACAATTTCATCCGGAGAAGAGCGGTTTGGTCGGTGAAACTATTTTAAGGAATTTTTTAAATCTATGATTGAAATCATTCCGGCGATCGATATCATGAGCGGCCAGTGTGTGCGTTTAACGAAAGGTGATTTTACCCGCAAGAGGGTTTATAATGAGGAGCCCCTGCAGGTGGCCTTGAGATACGAAGAGGCCGGATTTAGACGCCTGCATGTGGTGGACCTGGATGGGGCACGGGCCGGCAGCCCACAAAATCTGGATGTCCTGCATCATATAGCCCGTAACACGGCTCTGGAAATCGACTTTGGCGGCGGTGTGCAAAGCGATCAGGCGATTCGTGATGTTTTTCGGGCCGGTGCCCGCTGGATTACGGCCGGAAGCATTGCCGTAAAGAATCGGCATAAGGTGTTGGAGTGGGTTGCGAATTATGGAGCGCAGCGCATCATCCTCGGCGCGGATGTTCGTCAGGAACAAATTGCCATTTCGGGCTGGCAGGAAAGCACCGCCTTGCATTGGCGTGATTTCTTGTCTGACTATGCGCATGCGGGAATCACCCGCTTAATCTGCACGGATGTGCTCAGAGACGGAAACTTTGCCGGACCGGCTCTCGATCTGTACGGGGAAATCCTCAGCAACTTTCCCCAATTCCAATTGATCGCCAGCGGTGGTGTACGTTCTGTGGAGGATATTCATGCTTTGCAGCAAACCGGCGTGCAGGGCGTGATTATCGGCAAGGCCTTTTATGAAGACCGGATTCAATTCAAAGAACTGGAATCGTTTCTATGCTGAGTAAACGTATCATACCCTGTCTGGATGTGAAAGACGGCCAGACCGTGAAGGGCATTCGTTTTGTAAATCTGCGCCAGGCCGGTGATCCGGTCGAATTAGGCGCTGCCTATGCCGGGCAGGGAGCGGATGAACTGGTCTATCTGGATATTACGGCTACCATCGAAGGACGCGGTGCCTTTCTGAAGCTGGTGCAGCGCATTGCCGCCCGTCTGAACATCCCTTTTACGGTAGGAGGCGGTATTCGCTCCGTTTATGATGTGGAAGCTTTGCTGAATGCGGGTGCCGATAAGATCGGTATCAATTCCGCAGCCGTTCAAAATCCGCAACTGATCGATCAATTGGCCTTGGAATTCGGGAGCCAGTGCGTTGTTTTGGCTATTGACGCCAAAAAGGAACGGGATAGCTGGCTGGTTTACACCCATGGCGGTCGTTCCCGTACGGATTTACAGGCTGAAGACTGGGCCAAACAAGCCGTACAGCGCGGAGCAGGGGAGATCCTTCTGACTTCCATGAATCACGACGGGGAGAAGAGCGGATTCGACATTGATCTTACCCGGCGTATTGCTCAGGCGGTAAATGTTCCGGTCATTGCATCGGGCGGAGCCGGCCGCATGGATGATTTTGTACAGGTATTCCAACAGGGGAAAGCGGATGCGGCCCTGGCGGCCAGCATTTTCCATTTTAATGAAATATCAATTAAGGAATTAAAGACCTATCTTAAAAACCATAACATAGAAGTGCGCTTATGAATTTAGATTTTGCCAAACAAAACGGACTCATTCCGGCCATCGTACAGGATGCGGACACACAGAAAGTACTTATGCTGGGATATATGAACCGGGAAGCTTACCGAAAAACAGTCGAAGACGGCCGCGTGACTTTCTGGAGCCGCAGTCGCAAGACATTATGGACCAAAGGAGAAACTTCGGGACACTATTTAACGCTCAAAGAAATCCTGATCGATTGCGACGGAGATACCTTGTTGATAAAAGCCACGCCGCACGGGCCTGTTTGCCATACGGGAAACGATACCTGTTTCGCCGAACAAAACCGGAGTGCTCTGCCTTTTTTGGAAAAGTTAGAGACCGTAATCGATGAACGTAGAAATCAACCCGTTGCAAAATCTTATGTAGCCGGTTTGTTCAAAAAAGGGCTGATGCGTATTACCCAGAAGGTTGGGGAAGAGGCAACGGAGACGGTAATCGAGGCGCTGGCCGGGAGCAGGGAACGATTTATTTCGGAAAGTGCGGATTTACTGTTTCATCTGCTTGTTTTGTTGCGGGCCCGCTCGGTGAGTATTAACGAAGTGGCCAATGAGCTGAAAATACGCCATCGCTTGAAAACGGAACAAAATAAATGAATAATCAGGGACATTCTATACGGCGGATTTACTGAAAACAGGGAGATGCTATGTGTTCGATTTTAGGCATATTGGAGATTAAAAGCGATGTGCAGCAGTTACGTAAACAGGCCTTGCGGCTTTCCCAGCTTCAACGCCATCGTGGTCCGGACTGGTCGGGGATTTTTAACGACGAGCGGGTTATTCTGGTCCATGAAAGGCTGGCCATTGTGGATGTGGAAAACGGTGCCCAACCCCTGTTCAGTGAAGAGGGGGATCTGGTTCTGGCCGTTAACGGCGAAATATACAATCACAAACAGCTCGAAAAAAAGCTGACCACGGACTATCATTTCCGGACCCGTTCCGATTGTGAAGTGATTAATGCTCTGTACAGGGAAAAAGGTACGGGTTTTCTGGATGATCTCAACGGGATATTCGCCTTTATTTTGTACGATAAAACAAAGAACGATTATCTGATTGCCCGCGATCATCTCGGCATCGTACCCCTTTACACCGGTCGCGATGAATATGGAAATTTCTATGTATCTTCGGAAATGAAAGCCATCGAGAAGGTGTGTAAGCGGGTGGAAGAATTTCCCCCCGGCCATTATTTTTTACGATCCGAAAATAAGATGGTCCGCTATTATCAACGGGACTGGTTCGAATATGAGAAGGTTGCTCATAACGAAACGGATCGGCAACGATTAAAACGCGCCCTGGAAGACGCGGTTCACAGACAACTCATGTCCGATGTCCCCTATGGTGTCTTGCTTTCCGGTGGATTGGATTCTTCGATTATCTCGGCTATTGCCCGTAAATACGCCCAGCGCAGGGTGGAAGAAAATGATTTGGGAGAGGCCTGGTGGCCGCAATTGCACTCCTTTTCCATCGGTTTGAAGGATTCCCCGGATCTGCAGGCGGCTCGTGAAGTGGCCCGGCATATCGGTACGATTCATCATGAATTTAACTTCACGATTCAGGAAGGTCTGGATGCCCTGCGCGATGTCATCTGGCATCTGGAAACCTATGACGTGACTACGGTTCGTGCTTCCACACCCATGTATCTCATGGCCCGTAAAATCAAATCCATGGGCGTAAAAATGGTGCTTTCCGGTGAAGGGGCGGATGAGGTGTTCGGCGGCTATCTCTATTTTCATAAGGCACCCGGCGCCCGGGAATTTCATGAAGAGAATGTACGTAAATTGCAACAGCTGCACTGGTATGATTGCCTGCGGGCCAATAAATCCATGGCCGCCTGGGGAGTGGAGGCACGTGTTCCCTTTCTGGATAAGGAATTTCTCGATGTAGCCATGTCTATCAATCCGGAAAGCAAAATGATTAAAGAGGGCCGGATTGAAAAACAAATTTTGCGCGAACTGTTTGAAGATTATTTACCCGATAGTGTGGTCTGGCGCCAGAAGGAACAGTTTTCGGATGGAGTGGGATATAGCTGGATCGATACTCTGAAAGACGTGAGTGAACGGGAAATAAGCGACCAGATGCTGGAACAGGCCCGTTTCAAGTTTCCCATAAACACACCCACTTCCAAAGAGGCGTATTATTATCGCCAGATATTCAGCGAACTATTTCCGGGTGATGCCGCAGCAGCCTGCGTTCCCGGAGGGCCCTCGGTTGCCTGTAGTACACCCGCTGCCCTTCAATGGGATCCGTCTTTGCAGCATGTGGTGGACCCCTCCGGTCGGGCCGTACGCGCTGTACATAAACATAGTTATTGAGAGAACGGGAAGCATCATATGAAGATATTAAAATTCGGCGGCAGCTCTCTGGCCGATACCGATCGTTTGGCCCGTGTGGTTGAAATTATAAAGGCGCAACAGGAAAATGAAAAAACGGCTGTGGTGGTTTCGGCCTTCGGCAAAGTAACCGATCAGTTGATTGCAGCCGCCCGCCAGGCTTCCGAGGGCAATGGTCATTATGTTACCATAGAGCAGGAACTGGAACAACGTCATTTACAAATCATTCGGAAATTGATTTCATCCAAACACCAGAGCGGTATAATCACCGATATGTTCGCCACCTTAAACGATTTGCACGATGTTTTGCACGGTGTGTATCTGGTGCGGGAAATTTCGCCGCGTGTGCTGGATTTTGTAATGAGTTTTGGCGAACGGCTCTCTGCTTTCATCCTCAGCCGGGTTTTGAACGAACAACATATAAAGAGTGAATTCTTAGATGCCCGTAAGGTAATCAAAAGCAATGAACGATTCGGCTCGGCTTTGGTTCAAATGGAAACCACTACCCGGCTTATACGGAAGTATTTTGAACAACATAAAGATTTGCAGGTCATTACGGGATTTATTGCCTCTACCCCGCAGAATGAGACCACTACTCTGGGGCGTAGCGGCTCGGATTTTACGGCTTCCATTTTCGGTGCGGCATTGAAAGCCCGGGAAATTCAAATCTGGACCGATGTGGACGGATTTCTTACCGCCGATCCGCGTAAAGTTCCCCAGGCCTTTACCATTTCTTCTTTAAGTTATGATGAAGCCATGGAACTGTCTCATTTCGGAGCCCATGTAGTGCATCCCTCTACCATGCAACCGGCTCTGGACAATAAAATACCGATTCGGGTTAAAAATACGCTGAATCCCGCAGCACCGGGAACTTTAATCCATCAAAAATCCAACGGTTCCGGCTGGCTGATCAAAGGTCTTTCTTCCATTGACGAAGTGGCTCTAATTAGTGTGATCGGCAGCGGAATGTTGGGCGAAACCGGTATTGCCGGACGTATTTTCAGCGCTCTGGCCCGTAACCAAATAAATATTATTCTGATTACACAAGCGTCATCGGAACATTCGGTCTGCTTTGCCGTCCGGCCTGAAGAAGCCGCTGCCGCCAAATCCGCTCTTGAAGAGGCTCTGCGTCTGCAACTGATAGAAAGACGGGTCAATAAAATAACGGTTGAAAAGAATCTGGCCCTGATTGCAGTAGTGGGTGAGCATATGCGTCGTACCAAAGGCATCGCCGGCCGAGTGTTCAGCGCTCTGGGTGACCATGATGTTAATATTGTGGCCATCGCCCAGGGTTCGTCCGAGCTTAATATCTCCATGGCTGTGAAAAAAAACGAGTTGAGCAGGGCTCTGCAAGCCATTCACCATAATTTTTTCGAGAAGAAATAATGCGCTCTGCAAAAAAGATGAACGATATTCGTGAAGTACGGGTATTTGCTCCGGCCACTGTGACCAATGTCAGCTGTGGTTTCGATATTTTGGGATTCGCTCTGAATCGGCCCGGAGATGAGGTTGTCATTAGAAAAAGCTCGCGGCCCGGAGCACGTATTGTAAATATTTCCGGATGCGAGAAGCAATTGCCTCTCGAAATGGAACAAAATACAGCCGGTAAAGCGCTACAGTCGTTTCTATTTGATTTGGGTTGGAATCAGGGTTTTGAATTGGAAATTTATAAAAGGATGGCCATTGGTACGGGGTTGGGCTCCAGTGCGGCCAGTGCCGTTGCCGCTGTGTATGGTCTCAATCAATTTTTAGAAGAGCCGCTCTCTCTACCCGACCTGCTGCCTTTTGCTCTGGAAGGGGAGAAGTTGACCAGTAATCATCAGGTGCATGCCGATAATGTGGCCGCCTCCCTCTATGGGGGATTCATTATTGTGCGCAGTATTCATCCCCTGGAAATTGTTCCGATTGACTATCCGCAGCAACTGGTCTGCGTTATTGTCCATCCCCACATCGAATTGCCTACGGCGGTTATGCGTCGCATTCTTCGCAACCAGATCGAATTAAAGGATGCCGTGCATCAATGGGGAAATATTGCCGCTCTGGTCGCAGGCCTGCAACAGAAAGACCTGGGGCTCATTAGCCGGTCTTTAGAAGATGTGATCGTGGAACCGACCCGCGGTAAAGTCATTCCCGGATATGAGGAAGTCAGACAATCCGCTTTGGAAAACGGGGCTCTGGGTTGCGGAATTTCAGGATCCGGCCCCTCTATTTTTGCCTTATGTACCTCTTTTGAACAGGCTGAAAATTCGGGAAGGGGTATGCAGGAGGTGTATCGAACTCTGGATATAGAAAGTGACCTATATATTTCGGCTATTAACGATCAGGGTGCAAAAGTGGTTTCTGTTGTTTAGAGAGACCGCAGGGCCGGGTAAATAAGAAGGAAAGTCCCATAGATGAAATTTTATTCCACTAAAAATAAACAGTTAAGGGTTCGCCTGCGCGAAGCGGTTCTTCAGGGATTAGCTCCGGACGGCGGTCTGTTCATGCCGGAATTCATTCCTGCCGTAGATGCCCCGTATTTAAGGGGGATGACTTTTCAGGAAATAGCCATGACCCTGGCCCGTCCGTTTACGGACGGAGAACTAAGCTCAAACCAGCTGCAGGAGATTATCGAAGATGCTTTTACTTTTCCGGTACCGCTCTATCCTTTATCAGAGGATCTGCATGTACTGGAATTATTCCACGGGCCGACTCTGGCTTTTAAAGATTTTGGGGCGCGTTTCATGGCCCGCCTCATGGCCAAATTTACGGTCCGACAAGACCGGGAACGATTGATTCTGGTGGCCACTTCCGGTGATACGGGCAGCGCAGTAGCCAGCGGATTTTATGCCCAGCCGGGTATGCGGGTGATCCTGCTCTATCCCTCCGGGATGGTCAGTAAAATCCAGGAGCAACAATTAACGACTCTCGGCGGCAATGTAACGGCTCTGGAAGTAGACGGTTCTTTTGATGATTGTCAGCGCCTGGTAAAACAGGCCTTTATTGATAAGGATATTCGGGAACAGTGCTCTCTTTCTTCGGCCAACTCCATCAATATCGCCCGTCTGATACCACAATCGTTCTATTATGCCGCAGCCTGGTCGGCCTTACCGGGAAGTAACACACCGCTGGTCATGGTAGTGCCCAGCGGTAATTTGGGGAACCTGACCGCCGGTCTCATAGCCCGTCGCATGGGTATCCCGATTCTGAAATTTGTTTCGGCTATGAACGCTAATGATGTGTTTCTCGGTTATCTGGAAAAGGGCACCTTTCAACCGCGCCCGACGATTCCTACGATTTCCAATGCCATGGATGTGGGTAATCCCAGTAATTATTACCGTATCCTGGATTTGTATGAAAATGACGTCCGTAATTTAAGGAAAACGGTTTATGGAGCCAGCTTTTCGGATCAGGATACGCAGCAAGCCATTAATCAGGTCTATGATCAATTTAACTATATGATGGATCCGCACAGCGCCGTGGGCTTTTTGGCCCTGCAGCAATTTCTATCGGAAAACAAGGTAAACGATTGGCGGCAAATTATCCTTGAGACGGCTCATCCCGCTAAATTTAAGGATATAGTGGAATCCTGTACCGGGCGGCCCGTCCGTATACCGCAGCGTCTGGCTGTCTGTCTCGATAAACCGAAACATGCTTTTACAATGTCCTCCCTTTTTAGCGATTTTAAGGAATGGTTGCTTTCCGGGGCAGGCTAAAAACTATTTTCTTCATTCATTTCGCCTACGGAGCGAAACTTGCTTACAGAACTCCACGCAACGAGTAAATAAATCTTTAAAATTTCCGTGTTCTCGGCTCGCCCGGTGGCGGAAGAGCGCTTTATCGGTTGAAGGATTGGATCCTGGGTTATAGTCAAATGTCCATGACGAGACAGGATATTTTTTGGATACTCTTTCCCGGCGATGAATCGCCGGGCTAATAGCAAACATCCCTGATGGGATTTATATTGTTAACCAATCTGTATTCTTTTGGCTCGGCCATTTAATGTGGGCAGGATTTTGTCAGGTGAAAAAAGGCTCTATGTCCAATCGTGTGGACTAATACCAGAGCGATGGTTAAAAAGCCGTTTAAAACCAAATTGCAAGAGTGATATTTTGGAAATCACAAAAAACAAGCAACAAATAACAATGGCGCTAAAATCCAAAATTTAATAGGTCACCCAAAGGATGAAGGGTTGCTTAATATTTGAGTTATTTTTTTTGGATTTATTTAATTTTTGTTATTGTACTTTGAAATTTCAGGTTAAATTTAAAGGTATGTAATAAAGTATTAAGTTCATAAACCGATTTGCGGTTAAAACGATCCTGGAGCGCTTTGAGGCTGTTATATATCGTTTGCGTATTCATTTTCCCAGAGGGAAAATCTGAGATTAACCCGCCAATTTATTGGCGGGAAATGATAAGAGCGTATTTTGGGTCGTCCCGTCAGGGACGAATGAGAAATTCAGGTAATTTAGCCGAATGTCTCTGCCGGGATTTTTCATTTGAAAAATCGATATCATTGTGAAATTT
>Ga0256841_1002462_pt1 | contig 14718 bp, 9 predicted proteins | sample 356308metaG_FD_185971 | JGI IMG/M metagenome (GOLD analysis project Ga0256841, IMG submission 185971) | Hydrothermal vent microbial communities from Mid Atlantic Ridge, Atlantic Ocean - 356-308 | ecosystem: Environmental > Aquatic > Marine > Hydrothermal vents | place: Atlantic Ocean: Mid...
CCTGTATCCCGCCCACGTTATCCTTACGAACTTAGCCCTTTCCTGAAGCTCCTTTATGTTTCTTGCTCCTACGTATCCCATACCGGAGCGAAGTCCGCCGACAAGCTGATAAACTACATCCGCAAGCCTTCCCTTATACGGAACTCTTCCTTCTATTCCTTCGGGAACGAACTTCTCAAGTTTTTCCTGTCCGTATCTATCCGATGAAATTCTTGAACTCATAGCTCCGAGAGAACCCATTCCCCTGTAAACCTTGTAAGCCCTTCCTTGGTAGTAGATTGTCTCTCCCGGTGCCTCTTCCGTTCCCGCGAGGAGATTTCCGAGCATTACCGCATTTGCTCCCGCAGCAAGGGCTTTGACTATATCGCCGGAATACCTTATTCCACCGTCAGCTATTATGGGAATACCGTATTCTTTTGCAACGTTTGCACAGTCCATTATGGCGGTAAGCTGAGGAACTCCGACTCCTGCAACTATCCTCGTTGTGCATATAGAGCCGGGTCCAACACCAACCTTTACCGCATCCGCTCCGGCTTCTATAAGTGCTTTTGTTCCTTCACCCGTTGCCACGTTTCCCGCTATAACGTCAAGGTTAGGATACAGACTTTTTATCTTTTCAACGGTTTGAATAACCCTTTTTGAGTGTCCGTGAGCGGTATCAACAACTATAACATCCACACCCGCTTCAACAAGAGCGGAAACCCTGTCAAGTGTCTCTTCACCCGTTCCTACAGCCGCGCCCACCCTGAGCCTTCCGAGTTCATCTTTACATGCGTTCGGATACTTCCTTCTCTTTACTATGTCCTTTATTGTTATAAGTCCTCTTATTCTTCCTTCATCATCAACTATAGGGAGCTTCTCTATCTTGTATTTCCTGAAAATCTCTTCCGCATCCTCAAGGGTTATTCCTTCCTTAGCGGTTATAAGTTTTTCTTTTGTCATAAACAGGGAAACCTCTTTTTCGTAATCTTCGGGTTTTATGAACCGCAGGTCCCTGTTTGTAAGAATTCCTACGAGTTTTCCTTTATCGTCAACAACGGGAACACCCGAAATTTTATACTTTGCCATTATATCAAGAGCTTCCTTTACTTTCGTATCCGGCCTCACCACGACGGGGTTTACTATCATCCCGCTTTCGGATTTCTTTACCTTTTCAACTTCCTCCGCTTGTCTCTTAATGGGTAGATTTCTGTGGATTATACCTATTCCCCCTTCCCTTGCGAGGGCTATAGCAAGTCTTGCCTCCGTTACTGTATCCATAGCGGCGGAAATTATCGGAATGTTAAGCTTAATACGCTTTGTCAGATAAGTTGATACATCAACCTCGTGGGGTAAAACTTCGGAATATTGGGGAACTAAAAGAACATCGTCAAAGGTTAAACCTTCCTTTACCAGCTTCTCAACTTCTACCATAGATATATTATCTTATATCCTTCGGCTTTTGTGTAGGAGATGTGGCGTTCACTACTTCCCAAGCTACGAAAAACTCTTGAATATTATTCTATCAAGAAAATGTAAAATTTAATGAATAAGAAAGCGCAATCCAAGACCAAACAGTGGAAAAAGTCAGGAGAAAGCAAGAAAGAATTTTTCAAGGAATAGGCATTTTATCTTGAACTTGATTTTCCGGAAGAAAACGAAGAAAGGCTTTAGAAGTTTTGTAGAAATTAAAGCTATAGAAGACCGTATTTTTTGAGAATAGCCTCAAGCTCTTTATCGGTTTTAGCTTTTTCCCTAAGAGCATTCAAAAGCTTTTTGAACTTTTCAGGTTTAAGTTCTCTTTCCATTTCATCAAAAGTCTCTTCTTTGGTTTTCCTTATTATCGTTCTTCTATCCCAGTATGCAAAAGCTATAACACTTGCTGTTAAGGTCGTAAATATTCCCGTGATTATCCATAAGAATGTGTAAAGTTGCTCAAACCTTTTATCTATAGCCTCAAATCGCTTATCTATTAGTTCAAATCGTTTGTTCATATCCTCTCTTAGCTCGGTAATTCTTTTATCAGTTTGTTCCATGAAAGTTTTCAGGGTTGCCTTAATTTCTGCAATATCCCTGATGAGTTGTTTTTCTTCCTGAGGACTAAGGGAATATCCGAAACTTATAAGAAGGAAAAACATTATTACAAAAAACCTCGCCATACTCATTAGATTACTCCTTCTTTCCATTCTTTCACCTCTTCTCTACCTTCGTATACGGCAAAAATGTCAAACAATGGCAAGATTTAGGAGAGAGGATATTAAAGGGGAACCTATAGCAACTCCTAAAGCTCCCATTATAAGAAGTGCATCCCCGAAATCAATCATTCTCCCTACCTACCGGTATAGCAATACTCCACCAAAAGCAAGAAAAATCAAAATTACCATAACTGCTTTAGTAACTATTTCTAAAGTTATAGTTCCCTTGGCTAAAGGCTGAATTACAAATTTTGAGATTGTTAGAAAAATTAAAAGAGAAGAGCGAAAAGGTTGAATGAGCTTCTTCGGATAGTAGCTTTTATAGGTTTTAAAGAGCATAGTAAAATTACTTAGGTAGGAAGAAATGTTTAGCTTAAAATGGGAAAAAGGAAATCTTTTAGTTCTGTCATCTGAAGGGGAAAGGGAAGATTACTTTCCCGTATTTGCGGAAGAACTTATATTCCTCGGTTTAAATAAATTTTTTAAATTTCCAAAAGACATTAAAGAGCCTCTTTTATGGGGAAGAGATGTAAACCAGTATGTTGAATATTACAAAGAAGGAGAGCTTGTAGCAAGGGTAAGGAAGGGAGCACTCTATAAGGACCACAGAATAGACTTTGTAAAGGACGGCTTAGTTCTTGAACCTATAGACTTAAAGAGTTTATGCAAAGTTAATGCTAAGTATTTTGACGATTTGGTAAACGAAGCTCTTGACTATATATACATGGAAAGTAAAAGATTGGAAAAGGAAGGATACGCTTACGTTGTTTCTTACAGCGGAGGGAAGGACTCTCAAGTAGTTCTTGACCTTGTGCTTGAAGTTTTATCTCCTAAAGAAGTTTTCGTAGTTTTTACCGATACGAAAATGGAACTCCCTGAAACTTATGAAATGGTAAAGTGGACAGAGAACCACTATAAGAAAACTTATCCGGATTTTAAGATTTATAAAGTAGCCTCGCAATTTGATACTGCGGAGCTTTGGGAAAAAATCGGACCTCCGAGTAGGATAAAAAGGTGGTGCTGTTCGGTTTATAAAATCGCTCCTCAGATTAAGTTTCTTGAAACTATAGGTGCGGATACTTTTTATAAAACCATACTCGTATTTGAAGGAACAAGGGCAAGTGAAAGTTCAGCAAGGAGCTGTTTTGAAAGAACTTCTCCGAGAGAAAAAACCTTCAGGGAAATAAATATAAGACCTATTTTCAGATGGAATACCTTTGAGGTTTTTCTTTATCACTTTTACAAAGGTTTAAAGATAAATCCTCTCTACAGGAAAGGATTTAGAAGAGTTGGCTGTAGTGTATGTCCTTTTGCAAGCCATTGGTCTGAATATCTAATTCAGAAAAACTATCCCGAGAGAGCAAAAAAGTTTTTGGTAGTTTTGGAAAATTACGCTAAGAATATAGGAAAGTCTACGGAGGAAGAAATAAGGGAATACATATCCAGCGGAGCGTGGAAAACCAGATCCGGTGGGCTGGGACTTGAAACTGATGTATCCATTGAGATAGTAAGGGACGGGTCTTTTTTGAAAGCTACGATAACAAACTGCAAAGAAAGTATAACCGAATGGATGAAAACCGTAGGAAGTGTCCAAATTATAAGCTCGGATGATAAGAATATTTCGGGAGAGCTGAGGGTAGCTTCTGAAGTAATTCACTTTGAAATAAAGAAAGAAGGTAATAAACACTTTGTTCAGTTCTCAAATGTAAATCCTCATCCTGTAATCTACAAAAAACTGGAAAACGTTCTTTACAAAAGTGCTTACTGTCTTCACTGCACAGGGTGCGAGGTAGAATGTCCATATTTTGCTGTTCAAACATTTCCATATGTTAGAGTAAATTCCGCAAAGTGCACCCACTGCGGAAACTGTCTTGAGTTTACAGATAAAGGTTGTTATGTTGCGGAGTCTTATAATTTATACTTGGACACTAAGGTAAAGAAAGGTGAAAAAATGAGAGTGGATAGATATAACACTTTTGGGCTACGTAAACCTTGGCTTGAGGGATTCTTAGAAGGTGGTAGGGATTGGTTTGCAAATAATACCTTAGGACCAAAGCAGAAAGAAGCTATGAATAGATACTTATTAGATTCTGAGTTGATTGACAAAAAGAAAAACTTAACCGAACTATTTGAAGTATTATCAAAGCTCTTTTATAAGGATAGGGATACAGTGTGGCAGGTAATATGGGTGAATTTGTGTATAAATTCAGACCTTTTTAGATGGTATGTTCAGAACATACCTTGGGGCAAAAAGTGGGAAAAAAGCGAACTTATAAGTCTTTTAGAAAGGAATGGAGTAGCAAACAGAACCGCAAAAAATGCTATAAATTCCCTTACAAATACCTTTGAAAACTCTCCCTTCGGAGAGTGGTTTACTAAAAAAGAAAATAAAAAAGAGTTTTTTAAGTCCGGAAGCGACGAAGTAACAATTTGGGCTTTGGGTTATGCGTTGTATAAGCTAAAAGAACTAAAGGGATGGAAAGGAACAAGCGTAAGGGAAATATTTAGCTTAAATGATTACGGACCTTACATTTGGTTTGGAATCTCCAAGGAAAGCTTTATAAAAAAACTCATATCTTTAAAAGACAGAAAAATTATTGATGCGGAATTGGTTGCAGACCTTGACAACATTCACTTCTACGAAGATATAAGCTCGCTAAAGGTTCTAGAGTTTGCTCTCAAAAATGAATAGATATTTAACTTTTGGCTTAAGAAAACACTGGCTGGAAGATTTCCTTTACAGGCTTGAAGATTGGTTTTCTAACAATACTCTCGGACCTGTCCAGTATCAAGCTATGAAAAAATACCTAAAAGACGCTAACTTAATAGATAAAAAAGGAAACATAACCTCTCTTGCGAAAAAACTCTCTGAGCTTTACAGGGACGATAAAGAAGGTGTTTGGCAAATAATATGGCTGAACCTCTGCAACAATTCGGAACTTTTTAGGTTTTACTGCTTTGAAATCCCGTGGGGAAAAGTTTGGACAAAGGGAGAACTTGTAGAAAAAATAATGCAAAGAGGATACGCCAAGCGCACAGCAATAAATGCAGTAAATGCACTTACAAATACCTTTGAAAGCTCTCCTCTTGGGGAATGGTTCGGCAAAAAAGTGGGAAAGAGGGAATACTTAAAACAAGGACTAAAAACTCTAAGCTTGAATGCATTAAAATATGCTATTGAGAGTATGGGAGAAGATGAAGAAAAATTTTCAAAAATTTTCGGAATGAACAAAGCGGATATCAGCTATTATCTTATGAAACTAAGGGTATAATAGTTTATTGGCGGAGAAAGGAGGGATGAAGCATAAGGAACTAATAAGCATTAGAACGGATTATAGACCTGTATTTATATTGGGGGACGATGAAAGCGAGCACCATTGGAAAACTTATATACCTCACGATAACTTTCTTGAGTTCCTAAATAAAGTTATAAAAGTAGTTGAGGGAAAGGATAAGAAAACTTCCGTGTGGCTTCAAGGTTCTTACGGAGTAGGAAAGAGTCACGCCTGTAGTGTGGTGGCTCACCTCTTATTTGACCCTTGGGAATACATAAAAGATTACGTAGAAAAGGACATATCCGACCCTCAGACCGCAGGAAAACTTAAAAATTTAAGAAAAGAAAAAAGATTCATACCCGTATATCTGATAGGGACAGGGGAAGTTCCTGAGCTTGACTTTATGAGTATTTATATAAAAAACCGTATAGCTACCAGGCTTCAGGAATTGAACTTAAATGTTCCCATTCCTCAGACAGAAATAGATTTACTTGTAGAGGAAGTTGAAAAAGAAGATGAAAGTGAACTGCTTAGATATTTCCAAGATTATTACACTACCAAGGAAGCCCTTTTAATGGACCTTAAGAGAAATCCTCCAAACAGTGAGGCTCTAAGGAAAGTTTATAGATACTTTGCGGAAAAAGGTAAGCATATACTTAAGGATTTTAAGGAGTGGCTAAAGGAAGTAAATGAGCTTATTTATCAAAATGGTTTTTCGGGTATACTCCTAATCTGGGATGAATTCACTCAAATTTTGGACATAGATATAAAGTATTTGGAAAAAGTTCAAAATCTTCTTGCGGAAAATCCAAATATTTACCTTATTATAGTTAGCCACAGAACAGCTCAACAGTATAGAACCCGTTTTGACGAACAAACTCTAAAGAAGGTTGCAGACAGGTTCGTTCATCATCATCTCAAACTTGTTGAAACAACTGTATTCCAAATCCTAAAAAGGGCGGTGGATAAAAATGAGAAATGGAAAGAAGTAAAAGACCAGAGATATTCAAGGCTTCCTTATCTTGTAGACAGAATAGTTCAGCTATTTGAGGACAGTAGACAAAGACCAAAACCGGAAGACATAAGAGATCTATATCCTTTACATCCTTATACAGTTCTACTTGCAACTCATATAGCAGATAGGTTTCTTTCCGCGGGAAGGAGTATTTTTGACTTTCTTTTTGGAGAAGAAGGAAAGCTTGTAGAATTTATGGAAAAAGAGGTAGAAGAAGAACCTTTTCTAACGGTGGATTACTTGTGGGACTATTTTTACAAACAAATTGAAGAAAGAGACTTGGGACAACACGCTAGAGATGTTTTCAACCACTTCAATACTAAAAAATCGCAGGTAGAAAACTTAGGAGAAGAATACCTCAAAGTTTTCAAAGCTTTGATGGTCTTTAACATTCTTTACAAATCCGCTGAAAATCCAAGTAATTATCTTTATCCCAATGAAGACAACATAAAGCTTGCCTATACCGGAACTCCCATAGAAGGGAAGATTTCTGAAATTTTAAATCTATTAGATACCCAAGGAATTATTAGAAAAAATCCTGACGGCAACTTTTTAGTTGCCTCTTCTCTATTGCCTGAAAATGAATTAAAGGATAAAGAAAATCAACTAAAAGAAAGATATAAGAGCGTAAGCAAGGTAATAAAAGACTTTGCGGAAAATGAGGTAAAAGACAACCTCTTTAAGAATATTTTAAGGGAGATAGACTTACTTATAGTTTCTCCTGAGGAAGCTTATAAGAACAGAATTTTTGAGGACCACAAATTAAAGATAATTTTGGGCATTCCTACGACTATTTCAGAAAGAGATAAATACAGAGAGAAATTTTTCCAAGATTCCAAAAAACTGGAAAATGTCATTTTTATTCTTTGGGAAAGAGAATTTACTCAAGAGAAGTTAGAAGAATGGAACCAGTGGAAAGCTAAAGAAGAAGTGGCTCAAGCCCATAATATAGCTTCTGAAAGAGATTATGCGGAAAAAATGGCTAAAAAAATTCTAAAAGACCACATAAATAAAGATACACATATAACAATATTCTTCAGAGGACAGGAAATAAAAACTATTAGAGGAAATCTTTCAACAGAGATAGATAAACTAAGTGCAGAAATTTTCCATAATGGGCCGGATACATTCAACATAAGAAATGAAAACTTATGGAAAAAGTCAGGAAAAATAATTGAAAAAGTCTTAAAGGCAGAAAGGTTAGAAGATTTAGTGAACAAATCTTTCAATAGAAATCCCGAAAAAGAACTTCTTAAAGCCCTTGAAGATGGCCACGGAACGAAAATTCTAAAAGAAGATTTTTCACTAAATGATAGGGCAGATCCCTCTCATCCCATAATCGTATTGAAGACGGAAATTGAAAAAGTATTTTCCGAAAAATCAAGAGTAAGACCGAGTGGATTTGAATTTCTAAAAAAACCTCCCTATGGTTTATACAACAACAAAGTAAGTGCATTTATGATTTCCATAGCGTTTAAGGTTTTACAGGATAAACTGTTCAAAGTAGGTATAGGAAAAGCTTCTATTCCGGATTTAGAGGAATTCATAAGAGGAATACTTGAAGGTAAAAGAACTAATGTAGAGCTCAGGCTCGGAAGCGAAATAGAGGAGAAGCTAGCGGACTCTCTAAAAGATATATTCTCAGATATAGTTAATTTTGCCGAAGATGATAAGTATATATTGCAGGTTAGAAACAGGATAAGGGAATTTATAAAGGAAAAAGTAGGCTATCCCATCTGGGCTATTGCACACTTAGAAGATAATGATTTGAGAAGGTTTTCCGAAGATATTGACGAATTGAAAAGTGTTATTCGTAAACTTTCTAAGTTTATCAGGTCATCAGATGAAGAAAAAGAAGAAGTATTAAGAATCCTTTACGATGACATAACTAAATTTAAGTTTTCCTTGAAACAGTTAATTGCAAAGGAAAACTTTATTAAAGGATGGAATTCATTTATAGAACGAAAAATAGGAAGAAGAAATGTAAGTAAAGAAGAAGTTGAAGAAGAACTTGAGCTTTCCAAAAATCCGAATTTCTGGGAGGAAGAAAAACTTTCCGCACTTATAGATAACCTTATTTATCAATTAGAAAAGGCAGATACAGAACCACTACACGCTAATGTAAGGAAAGATGCAGAAAATAGGTTTGCATCTCAAGAAAAGGAGGAATCAAAGTTTAACACAGTTCAGGTGATCTCGGGAGCCATCCAAATGGAAGGTGATATTAGGATAGAAGAGGTTATAAAAAGTTTATCTTCAAACGATTTGGTAGAATTAGTGCTTGACCTTATAAGTGAATTTCCGGATACAAAAAATTTTGTAGAGAATTGGTTAAGAACCAAAGGCTATGGTTAGAAAGGTAAGTAGTTTAAAAGAATTTAGAGAGAATTTTAAAAAGGAACTTAGTAATGCCTATAATCGCACGATAGGAGTTAGACTACTTTTAGTAGATGACTTTCAGGCTTTAAGAGATTTCAATAAAGAATTAGAAAGAGATAAAAGAGATAATGAAGATGTAGCATATTTAGAAGATTTTGATTTTGCCCAATATGGAAAAAATTGGCTCTCTCAAGAGGATATCCGAAAAGTGATAAAAAGTCAGATGGAAAAGAGAAAAATTACTTACCTATTTTCAGTAGATAACATCTTACGGTTTTACTCACAAAATGATTTTTATAGCTTTCTAACGGCAATTCTCAGAGAAAGATTAAAGGAAAATGAGGGCTACGTTATTTTAGTTCTTGCAGGACTGTATGAAAGAATCCAATCCCTTATTGGTTCCTACGGCAAGTATTTTTATAAGCTATCTTCTGACCGTGAACCTATAAGAACAAAACTTTTTGTATTTAATCCTCGCATAGAGATAAATATAGACTATGTGGATAATTTTAAAGATTTTTTAAGAGTGTGGAGATTAAATAAAGATAAAGTTTTCGTAAAACTCGGGAGTGTATATGAAAAGGTAGAAAACGCTTTTTCAGATTCCGCAGTGGATATTATTAAAATAAATTCGGAAAAGAAACTTGTAGAAGCTTTAGGTTTTGAAGAAGAAATTCCTTTTGCAAGTAAGGAGACTGTAGAATTTCTGGTAGACCAAGTATTAAATAAACAAGTAAAGACTTTAAAAGAAATTATAAGTGTTAAAAGTTTTAAAGAATTTGTTCTTACATTTCTTAATGAAAAAGATGAGGTAAAAAAACAAATTCTTATGAGCTACGTTTACAACTACTTTCCGGAATATAGAGACCTTCTTGATGTGGATAAGATAACTTTTATAAAAAACGTATACCTTTCTGAGCTTCCGAAAGAAGAAAGAGAAAATATAATTTCTATTGCTATTAAAAAGGAGCCTTCTATTGAGCATTTGGTGTGTGAAGAGATAAACAAATCTATTGAAGAAAAAAGAATTCTTGGATTACTTGAATGTGAACAGAAGCAAATACTCAAGTGGTTTAAGGAAAATAAGATAACCGCTGAGAATTTAAGAAGACTTAGCAATGACTTTAACGAGTATTTATACACTCCTAAACCTAGTAATCTTAAGCGTGAACAAGAATGGATTATTAAATATTTTGAGCTTTATAAATTGAGCAAGTTGTCAGATAAAGTTTTTCCGGAGTTGGAAAACATTATACAGGAGCTTAACAAAACTAAAGAATCTTTCTACGAATGGTATTATTCCTTTAACTCTATTTTAGAAACTGTTCAAAAGTTGAAGGATAAGGTAGAAAGAATAATATGGATTGACGCTTTAGGATTCGAATGGAGCGGTTTAATTCAAAAGTATCTTGAAAGTAAAAATATACCTGTATGGACTACATATATATGTAGAGCTAACATTCCCTCCATAACAACTTTAAACAAACCAAATTTTGAAGTAGACCAAATGGTTGATGAATTTGATAGGTTAATACACAAAAACTATAACTATCCGGATAGTATAGTTGAGCAAATTAGAAAGCTTAAAGATATCCTAAATAGGTATATAAGTCCTGAAAGAAGAACTATTATATTTTCGGACCACGGAAGTTCTGCACTGGTAAGACTCTACGAACCATGTAGATATGAAGGAGAATTTGAACAGTATGGACGCTACGCTAAGTATGATTTAGACATACCTGAAGCTTTAGTGCATAAAGATGAGGAAACGGGGAACGTATACACCATAGCTAAAACCCATAAATCCCTAAAATCAAAACCTCCCGCAGAGGTTCACGGCGGAGCAACACCGGAAGAAATTCTTACGTTCGTTATGGTAGTAGGTGGAAAGGAAGAAGTAAAATACAAGCTTATAATTCGTAACAAACAAGTAAACGTAAGAGACAAAAGGCTTAGGTTTACAATAAAACCCATGCCCGCATCTATGCCTGAAGTAAGGGTAAATGATAAATCTTTACCTGTGAAAAAAGTAAATGGAGAATTTGTTATAGATATTAAATCGCTGAAACCTGGAAAACATATTCTCAAGATAATTATAGATTTTCAAACTGTAGAAGAGGAAATTCATGTAGTCGGAGGTTTTGAAGAGAGGGATTTATTATGAGCATATTAGACGAAAAGATTAAAGAAATATTTCCCAATGAAAGCGTTTACAAAGATGATAAGGTAAGAGCAATTTTTTCAGGCTGGAATATACCATCTTTTATAAAGGATTGGTTAATAAATAAATATACGGATTATGAAACCGGGGAAATTGATAGCGAAGGTATTGTTAAGTTTTTAGAAAGTTACATGCCTTCAAAAAGTTTAAAAGGAGAACTTGTTAATAATCCCTATTGTTCTTTTAAGGTTCTCGCAAGGATTATTACGGAGCCTGATGTTAAACAGGGAATTATAAGATTTTCCATTCCAGATTTAGGTATAAAGCCAGATGAGGGTATTGTTTCAAAGATACTTTTATCTAAAGAAGTAGGGAAAGTTTTATCCATGGGAGAGCACTGGGGTGTGTGTGAACTTGTTTACATAAAGGAAGAAAATAAGCCGGGATATATAGAGCTTGCGGATTTTAAACCCTTTAAACCTTACGAAATTGACCTTGATTACTATATACATGCGAGAAAAGAATTTACGACCTTTGAATGGATAGATTTGCTTGTGAGGTCTATGGAATTTAATCCCAATGGTTTAAGTCTTGATGAAAAATTAACTCTTTTATGTAGACTTTTAGTGTTTGTTGAACCAAACCTTAATTTAATAGAGCTTGCTCCTAAAGGAACAGGAAAATCCTATGTGTTTTCAAATCTATCAAAATATGGTTGGATTATGAGCGGTGGCTATGTTTCACGGGCTAAGCTTTTCTACGACCTTAATAAAAAAATGGAAGGATTAGTATCCCGATACGACTTCATAGTGCTTGACGAAGTTCAAACTGTTAAGTTTAGCGATGAAAATGAAATAAGGGGAGTTCTAAAGAGCTATTTGGAAAATGGGACATTCAATGTGGGTAATTTCAGAGGTGTTGCAGAAGCGGGGTTTGTTATTCTTGGCAATATACCTCTTACTGATGAAAGAAAACCAAGATCACATATATATTTTGAGGAACTCCCGCATGTATTTCATGAGTCCGCTTTAATTGATAGGTTTCATGGATTTATAGAGGGGTGGAAACTTCCACGCTTTAATGAAGACTTAAAAGTTAAAGGGTATGCTCTGAATGTTGAATACTTTTCAGACATACTTCATCATCTTAGAACTGTTGGAGAATATGCAGCATTTGTAGAAGATATATTAAAACTACCTCCTAAAGCGGATACAAGAGACAAAAAGGCTATAGTTAAATTAACAACAGCCTTGGTAAAACTCTTATTTCCAGATGCTTATATAAATATTCCTAAGTTTGAGGAAGTTGAAAAGTTCTGTCTTGATATTGCAAAACACCTTAGGAAAATAATAAAGGAACAACTGAACCTTATGGATCCTGAGTATTCAAAGGATATACCTCAATTTGAAATCAGGAAACCTAAACAAACGAAATAAATCCTTCCTCTCTAAAATCTAAACTTGACATTCTCCAGAGTGGGAAAGGTATGGAATGAATACAAGGAAAAATGATAGATTTGGTTTGGTGTGCCCGGCGGGACTCGAACCCGCGACCTCGAGATTAGGAATCTCGCGCTCTATCCACCTGAGCTACGGGCACTACCCTATAATTATTATAATACTTTTCCAGAAAGGAGGTAATGAATGGCAAAGATATACTACGATTCCGATGCAAGTCTTGATATATTAAAGGATAAAGTAATAGCCATTCTGGGATACGGAAGTCAGGGACACGCCCACGCTCTTAACTTGAGGGACAGCGGTCTTAACGTAATTGTGGGGCTTCACGAGGGTAGCAGGTCAAGGAAAAAAGCCCAAGAGGATGGCTTTGAGGTTTATACGCCCTCGGAAGCCGCAAAGAAGGCGGATATAATTATGTTCCTCATTCCCGATACGGTTCAACCCAAAGTTTACGAGGAGGAGGTAAAACCCCACCTTAATTCAACGAAAACTTTAGCTTTCGCTCACGGATTTAACATACACTTCAGGCAGATTGTTCCACCTTCGGATGTTGATGTATTTATGGTAGCACCAAAGGGTCCGGGACACTTGGTCAGATGGATGTATACGGAAGGAAAGGGTGTTCCCGCACTTGTCGCTATACATCAGGATGCTTCCGGAACCTGTAAGGAGAAAGCCCTTGCTTACGCAAAAGGGATAGGTGCTACGAGGGCAGGAGTTATAGAAACAACCTTTAAAGAGGAGACGGAAACCGACCTTTTCGGTGAACAGATGGTTCTATGCGGTGGGGTTACAGCTCTGATAAAGGCGGGATTTGAAACTTTGGTGAACGCAGGATATCAACCGGAAGTTGCATACTTTGAGTGCCTGCACGAGCTTAAACTCATAGTAGACCTCATATACGAACACGGGATTTCGGGAATGAGATACTCAATTTCCGACACCGCAAAATACGGAGATGTAACGAGGGGTGAGAGAATATACGAAGCCGTAAAACCCGTTATGGAAAAAACGCTGAAGGAAATTCAAAAAGGAGAGTTTGCAAGGGAGTGGATTCTTGAGAATAAAGCGGGCAGACCTGTATACCACGCACTCCTTGAGAAGGATAGAAATCACCTTATAGAGAAGGTGGGTGAAGAACTGAGGAAAATGATGCCCTGGCTCGGAAAGAAGGAGCTTAAATGAATCTAACGAGCAAAAGGGAAAGTTTAAAGAAGCTTTATTACCCTCTCGGTGAAAGTCTCGCAAGGGCGGGTTTCCCCCCCAACTTCATAACCCTTATATCCCTGTTTCTCGGTAGTGTTTCCGCATACTTTTACTTCCACCATAAGGTTTTAAGCGGAGCTTTATTCTTAGCCCTCTCGGGCTTATTTGACCTCCTTGACGGAGTTGTAGCAAGAACTACGGGAAAAACGACGAGGTTCGGTGCAGTATTTGACTGGATATCAGACAAATGGGTTGATGGTTTCGTTTTAGGAGCTGTCGGGTTTGCCTTTGCCTCACCCTTTGTGGCGATTACCGCTATAACCCTCTCAATGCTTCACTCATTCATAAAACCCGTTGCATACGCGGAGATAGGATACGCGGATAGGCAAAAGGGTAAAATAATTGACCCGCTTGAGGGTGTAGGATTTTTCGGAAGACCCGAGACGCATATAACCCTCATACTCTTTTCTATTCTTGAAAGATTTCATTTCCCCCTCGGACTAGGCTTCGGTATAAAGCTAATAGCCTTTTTAACCCTTATATCGCTTATAATGAGGATTTTATACCTTTACAGAAAATACGGAAAAGAATACGAGGATTAAAACTTCATACCGAGGGCAAAACCTACCGTAAACCCGCCTAAGGAAGCAACGGGAGCTTTAATACTTTCCATGAAGTTTTTAAATCCCTGAAAGAGGTAGTTCACCCAGGACTGAAGACTTTGCCAATCAACCTGAACAACCCCTTTATTGCTCAGATAGATAAGACCTATCAGATAGAGCCCGAGAAGTAAAACAAAAAATTTAAATACGTGTTTGAAAGTGTAACCTAAGGTAAAACCTATAAGAACACCTGCCCCGAACTCCTTTATCGCTTCGTTTTGAAGAAGGCTCTCAATATTCATACTTCCGCACCCTCCAGAACGTTTTTACACTCACATCCTCTTTCCTCGGACATCCTTTCTATAAAGGATACTAAAACTTCCCTCACCTGTTCTTCCTTTTCTTTCATTAAACTTATTACCTCGTCGCTTGTGAGCCTGTATCCC
>Ga0256841_1002463_pt1 | contig 14711 bp, 14 predicted proteins | sample 356308metaG_FD_185971 | JGI IMG/M metagenome (GOLD analysis project Ga0256841, IMG submission 185971) | Hydrothermal vent microbial communities from Mid Atlantic Ridge, Atlantic Ocean - 356-308 | ecosystem: Environmental > Aquatic > Marine > Hydrothermal vents | place: Atlantic Ocean: Mid...
TACATAAATAATCCATCATTTGAGTATCAAACAAACCGGGAGCAATGGCGATGATATGTGTTTTTATGAATTCATGAGCATACAGTTTGCCCAGTATATTGAGAGCAGCCTTAGAGATGGCGTATCCTCCCCATCCTTTGCTGCCAAAAACAGCAGCCTCGGATGACATGAGTATTATTTGATTGATTTCAATCTCAGATTGCAATAGCCAATCCAAAATAATTTTATTAGACCAGGCATTTATATCCATGATCTCTCTGAGTTCTTCGATCGAAATCTCGCTCATGTTTTTTAATGGCGGAAGAATCCCTGCATTCAAGAAAACCAAATCCAAGGTTTTAACCTCGCCTAATAAAGCTTATAGCTTATCAGGGATTTTGTCGAAATCCTGAAGGTTGCAGTCAATATTATGAATCTCACCTTTCAGGTCACAAGCTTTACGACTGCAACCAAAAACCTGATAACCACGACCGAGCAAAACAGAACTCAGGCCTTTTCCCAAGCCGCGACTATTACCGGTTATAAAAGTATTTTGCAGGTTATTGTTGTTGTTCGAGTGCATATAAACGTTCTAATTCATCGTCAAGTGAGTTATCTGGCATTGTTTCATTGGCTCTATTGTACCAATATTGCGCATTTCCTAAATCTCCTTCGATTCTGTGCAGATAGCCATGAATCAAACACGCCAGTTTGTCAGAATATGGTTGGATCAGCTTATGGGCTTCTTGCCAATTTCCGCTGCGTGATAAGTCTAATGCTTCAAGATGATGAGTCGACATGATTTTGCCCTTTTAATTAAAGTTCAAGCTTATTTTACAGTACTGTTTTGGAGCATGAAAAAGGTACAATGAAAGGTCGTTCATGACAAAATTGCAGATAAGAAGAAAAATTATTGAAACTACAAGGTGTGTGTAAACATATTCCGATAGTTTTCTATCGCATTCTTGCGATAGAAGGTATGGTGTTTTCGACAATTTATCCCTTTAAACTGTTTTTCTAAGAATTTTTTGTCGTATACAGAAAATGAAAAGTTATTTTGACTAACTGAATTTTTTATTATTCATGGATTTTAAATTAATCAACTCCGATGGCCACGCCAGGCGTGGTCAGTTACATTTTTCTCGCGGTACAATTGAAACCCCTGTTTTCATGCCGGTTGGAACTTATGGGTCTGTTAAAGCAATGACGCCTGAGCAACTAACAGAGATAGGGACGCAAATTATATTAGGGAACACTTTCCATCTGTTGTTAAGGCCAGGTATGGAAGTCATGAAAATTCACGGTGGTTTGCATGATTTTATGAATTGGCAAGGACCTATTCTCACTGATTCTGGTGGTTTTCAAGTGTTCAGCCTGGGTGATCTGCGGAAAATTTCTGAACAGGGGGTGACTTTCAAATCACCTGTTAATGGTAGCGCCATTTTTATGGGTCCGGAAGAATCCATGCAAGTTCAACGTGATCTTGATGCAGATATCGTGATGATTTTTGATGAGTGCACGCCTTATCCGGCATCTGTGAACGAAGCGACGGACTCAATGAGATTATCTTTGCGTTGGGCGCAACGCAGTAAACAGGCTCATGGTGATAATCCTGCAGCTTTATTTGGTATTGTTCAGGGAGGTATGTATGAGCATTTGCGTCAGGAGTCTATTGATGGTTTGATTGATATTGGCTTTGATGGATACGCCATTGGCGGATTGTCAGTTGGCGAACCCAAAACGGAAATGATTCGTATTCTGGATGCTATACATACAAAAATGCCAGTAAATAAACCTCGTTATTTAATGGGGGTAGGAACGCCGGAAGATTTGGTTGAGTCTGTCAGACGTGGTATTGATATGTTCGATTGTGTGATGCCAACCCGTAATGCCCGAAACGGCCATCTTTTTACCAGCACCGGAGTTATTCGAATCCGCAATAGCCAGTACCAGCTTGATACCTCGCCAATTGATGAAAATTGTCATTGTTACACTTGTCAGAATTATTCACGTTCCTATTTGCGGCATTTGGATAAATGCAAGGAAATATTGGGTGCACATTTAAATACAATACATAATTTGTATTATTACCTTGGGTTAATGAAACAAATGCGGGAAGCCATACAAAATCAATCATTTGATGATTTTCTAAGGAATTTTTATCAACTGCGCGGTAAATCTGTAATGAATATGGCATAATATGCGCATTTTTCATTCACTAAAACAGTTGGTAAAAATATGAGTTTCTTTATTTCTGATGCCTTGGCAGAAGCAGCACCCCCAGCGGTACAAGCTCCAGGTCTTGAAGGATTGTTGTTTCCCGTCGGGATTCTGGTTTTTTTCTACTTTTTGTTCTTGAGACCTCAGTCTAAACGTGCGAAAGAGCAAAAGAAGATGATTGAGTCGCTCAGCAAAGGCAATGAAGTGGTTACCAATGGCGGAATTTTAGGAAAAATAGTTGATCTGGATGACAATTTTGTTCAACTTGAAGTTGGAGATAATACTTACATCAGGGTTCAACGGCAGGCGATTACTAATTTAATGCCAAAGGGAACTTTCAAGGCATTGAACAAAAGAGCAAAATCGTAGTAAATTTTTAAAACTGATAACTTTTAACAGGAGAGTCTGTTTACTCAGGTTTGTAACAGATTTTTACGACGCATTATTTTTGGATATAAAATGCAAAATCATTTCCCAGTCTGGAAAAACGCACTTATCATCATCGTCTGCTTGTTAGGACTGCTGTATGCATTACCTAATCTATATGGCGATGATCCATCTGTTCAGATTTCACCCCTCAAAGAAGATACCACAATCAATGAGGATCGCATCAAACAGATTGAAAAAAAATTGAACCAAAAAAACCTCAAGCCCAAGGCGATTGAAATGGAAAACAATCAGGTTTTGATCAGGTTTCAAGACCCTGAAATACAACTGCAGGCAGCTGATATGCTGCGCGAACAGATGGGCGACAATTACACCGTGGCATTGAATCTTGCGCCTGCAACTCCCGAATGGTTGCAAGCTATCGGGGCTGAACCTATGTATTTAGGTTTGGATTTGCGCGGTGGGGTGCATTTTTTGCTTGAAGTTGATATGGAAGCAGCCGTTAAACAGGCTGAAGAACGGTATATTAGTGATATTAGATCAGCACTTAGGACGGAAAAAATTCGTTATCAACAGGTTGCTAAAGATCGTGGCTTCATTAAAGTTAAGCTAAAAACAACTCAAGATGCAGAAAAAGCGGGCGCAGTTATCAGCAATGAATTTCGCAGTTTGGATATCAAACAAGCAGACGATTTGACAGTTTGGCTGGTTTCCTTGTCTGAAACAGAAATAAAAGAAATTAAAAAATTTGCTCTGGAACAGAATATTACAACATTACGAAACAGGGTCAATGAATTAGGTGTTGCAGAGCCAGTTATTCAGCAACAGGGTGATAACCGTATTGTGGTTCAGTTGCCGGGTGTTCAGGACACTGTTAGAGCCAAAGAGATTTTGGGGACCACTGCAACGTTGGAATATCGCTTGGTTGATACTGAACATGATATTCAGCAGGCTATAAAAGGGCGGGTGCCAGTTGGTTCCAAATTATATTATGATAAGGATGGTAACCCAGTTTTATTAAAGAGACGAGTCATTGTTACCGGGGATCAGATTGTTGATGCTTCTTCCGGTATGGATCAAAATGGTTCACCAGCTGTTTTTATTACACTGAATGGCGTTGGCGCCAAAAAAATGGGGAAGTTTTCTCGAGGCCACATTGGCAAACCGATGGCTGTGGTGTTTATCGAGTATAAAACCGAAACACGCATGGTGGATGGCAAAAAAGTCCGCAAAAAAAAGAAAGTTGAAAAAGTGATTAGTGTTGCTACGATTCGTGATGCTTTCAGCAAACGTTTTCAAACAACGGGTCTCGACAGTACCACCGAAGCAAGAAATTTGGCTCTGCTGCTCAGAGCAGGGGCATTGGCTGCTCCAGTTGATATTATTGAAGAAAGGACAGTTGGACCCAGCCTCGGTAAAGACAATATCGAGAAAGGCTTGATTTCGGTCGTTGTCGGTTTCGTTTTGGTGCTGGTATTTATGGCATTGTATTATAAGGTATTTGGTCTGGTTGCCGATTTGGCTTTGGCTTTTAATCTGGTAATTATTATTGCTATTTTATCGTTACTACAGGCGACTTTGACATTGCCGGGTATTGCCGGGATTGTTTTGACTGTGGGGATGGCAGTCGATGCCAACGTTTTGATTTTTGAAAGAATAAAAGAAGAACTAAAAATCAGTAATTCTCCCCAGTCAAGCATTTACATTGGTTACGAAAAAGCGTTTGCAACAATTTTTGATGCCAATATCACAACTCTAATTGTGGCCTTGATTTTGTTTGGATTTGGAACGGGACCAGTCAAGGGCTTTGCAGTAACACTGTCGGTTGGTATTTTAACTTCCATGTTTACAGCGATCCTTGGAACCAGAATGATTATTAATTGGATTTATGGTGGTGGCAAACGAGCTGAAAAACTGGCCATTTAGCATTGATTTCCCATTCACACTTTTTTTATTCAACTTCGTAAAACTGATAAATGTCTGATAAAACTATTGATTTTTTAGGAAAACGCAAATTGGCAATGATTGTTTCAGCATTGCTGTTATTGGTTTCAATTATTTCATTAGCTGTCAATGGTTTGAAATTAGGTATTGATTTTACCGGTGGAACCCTGGTTGAAATTGGCTTTGAACAATCGGCTGATTTATCAAAAATTCGCTCCACTCTAAAGGAAAATGGTTTTCCTGATGCGACTGTTCAGCATTTTGGTTCAGCTAAAGAAGTATTGATTCGTATAAAACCAAAAGATAACTTGAGCAGCTCTGAATTGAGTACTAAAGTATTTAATGCAGTCAATAAAAATCTGGATGAGCCGGGAAAATTAAGAAGGGTTGAGTTTGTAGGGCCGCAAGTCGGAGATGAATTAGCAGAAGATGGCGGGTTGGCTTTGTTATATTCAATGTTTGCAATTTTGTTTTACGTTGCCTGGCGCTTCGAGCATAAATTTGCTTTAGGCTCAGTCGGCGCTTTGATTCACGATGTACTTATTACCCTGGGTTTTTTTTCCATTTTGCAAATGGAATTTGATTTGACAGTGTTAGCGGCTATTTTAGCGGTTATCGGTTATTCGTTAAACGACACTATAGTTGTGTATGACCGGATCAGGGAAAATTTTCGAAAATTGAGAAAGGGTTCCTCCGAGCAAATCATGAATGCTTCGTTAACTCAAACCCTGAGTAGAACATTGATGACCTCCATAACAACAATTCTGGTATTGATTGCATTAGCTTTTTTAGGCGGAGAAATTATCCATAATTTTGCTATAGCACTTCTGGTTGGTGTAATAATAGGAACGTATTCATCAATTTTTATTGCCAGCCCAATTGTTTTGGCGTTAGGTGTCAGTAAAGAAGATTTAATGTTGCCTGATAAAGAAGGTGATGAAATTGACAATATGCCCTAGCTCTCTTGATAACCCGTGATACTGAGTTTTTTTGATAGAAAAACAAGGGGATGTCGTGTAATGCATCGAATTGGAGTATAATGGCCGGCTGATTTTAATTGACAACCATAATGGAGTTTTAAACAAAATGGCCGTAGAGCGAACTTTTTCAATTATTAAACCTGATGCAGTCGCCAAAAATGTTATTGGCGAAATTTATACCCGTTTTGAAAAAAATGGTCTAAAAATTATTGCTGCAAAAATGCTTCATTTAACCAAGCAACAAGCGGAAGGTTTTTACGCAGTACATAAAGAACGTCCTTTTTTTAATGATCTGGTAGCCTTTATGATTTCCGGCCCAGTGATGATGCAAGTACTTGAAGGGGAAAATGCTATTTCCATGCATCGCGAAATAATGGGAGCAACCAATCCTGCTGAAGCGGCTCCTGGAACTATCCGGGCAGATTTTGCTGATAGTATTGATGAAAATGCAGTACATGGTTCTGATGGCCCGGACACCGCCAAACAAGAAATCGCTTTCTTTTTTTCAGAAGATGAAATCTGTCCAAGAACCCGTTAATTTACTGGATTTCGATCGACAGGGCCTGGTATCTTTTTTTGCTGGTATTGGGGAAAAACCTTTTCGTGCCACACAGGTCCTTAAATGGATTTATCAGGCTGGAGTTACTGATTTCAGCCTGATGAGCAATTTGAGCAAATCACTTCGTCATTACCTGGAACAAAACTGTACAATTTCAACACCAAAAGTTACTTTTGATGCAGTGGCTTCAGACGGAACACGGAAGTGGTTATTGGAAATGTCATGTGGAAATCGCGTCGAAACTGTTTTTATACCAGAAAGCGGCCGCGGAACACTATGCGTATCATCACAGGTTGGTTGTTCCTTAGCTTGTACGTTTTGTTCGACAGCACAGCAAGGGTTTAATCGTAATTTGTCCGTCGCAGAAATTATTGGTCAACTTTTTGTTGCTCAACAGTTATTGGGCGAGCAACAAAAAATAAGCAATATTGTCATGATGGGAATGGGAGAGCCACTTCTGAATTTCAACAATGTTGTTGCGAGTATGAATTTAATGATGGATGATTTTGCTTATGGCTTGTCCAAGCGACGTGTTACGCTCAGTACATCCGGTATAGTTCCGGCAATGTATCGTTTGACTGAAGCTTGTGATGTCAGCTTGGCTGTTTCCCTGCACGCTCCAAATGACGAGCTTCGTAATCAACTGGTCCCCATCAACAAGAAATATCCGTTGAAAGAACTTTTAGATGCGTGTCGTCATTATGTTAAAAGCGCCCCCAGGCGGCATATTACGTTTGAATATGTGATGTTGGCAGGAATAAATGACACTGAAGCGGATGCAAGAGCGTTGGTCAAATTATTGAAAAATATTTCCTGCAAAATCAACTTAATTCCTTTCAATCCTTTTCCGGGTTCTGATTATCAAAGTACTTCAAAGAATGGAGTACAAAAATTCAGAGATATTTTGCATCGATCAGGTCTGGTTGCTACCGTGCGTAAAACCAGAGGAGAAGACATTGATGCCGCCTGCGGGCAATTGGTTGGAAAAGTGGCTGATAAAAGTCGTCGTTCACAGAAAATCAAACTTATGAAGGCAGAACATGCAGCTTAAAAAAAATCTTCTCACAGTTTTCGTTGCTTTATTTGTTTTTGGCTGTAGCCAGAATGCTTCGACTGTCAAAAAATTAAGCAAACAGGAACAAACTGATCTATATCGGGAATTAGGGGTCAGATATTATCAGCTAGGGCATCTGGAAGATGCGAAAGAGAAATTAACCAAGGCATTGGAAATAAACCCTAAAGATCCCCAAACGCATAACACGTTGGGTGTTCTGTATGGCAGGCTAGGCGAAATGGATATTGCTAAAAAACATTTTGATATTGCAATCTCATTAGCTCCTGAAGATGCAAAAATAAAAAACAATTTTGGCCGGTTTCTTTGTGAACAGGGAAAATATTCTCAAGCAGAAAAATATTTGCGTTCAGCAGCTAATGATCCGACCAATCAGATTCAGTGGCAGGTTTTAACAAACCTGGGCCATTGTAAATTACTACAAGGTCACAAGCAAAAGGCTATCCTGTATTTTAAAAAAGCTTTGCTGCAAAATCCAAAGCATGCACCGGCTTTATTGGCAATGGCCAAAATTTATTACGATGATGGTAAATATATGTCGGCAAGAGCATTTCTTGAGCGTTTTTTTAGCGCTTCCGGGAAATTTCAATCAGCAGACTCTTTATATTTAGGATACCGGATTGAAACGGCCTTAAATGCTGAAAAACAGGCTGAGCAATATCGCACTTCTTTATTAAGGCAGTTTCCGGATTCCCCCGAAACAAAAAAAGTTCTGCTAGAGAAATAATCAAAGAGAATGGCAAAAAACATTCAGGCAATTCGTGGCATGCATGATGTACTGCCGGATTCTACATGGCACTGGCAGTACGTGGAACAGATCATCAAGGAAATAATGAGTAATTATGGATATAAAGAAATCCGTTTACCAATTGTCGAAAAGACTGATTTATTCAAACGCTCAATTGGCGAAGTTACTGATATTGTCGAAAAGGAAATGTATACCTTTGAGGACCGAAATGGAGATTCGCTGACCTTACGTCCTGAGGGAACAGCCGGATGTTTGAGAGCATGTCTTGAACATGGTCTGTTACACAATCAGATTCAGCGTCTTTGGTACTATGGACCGATGTTTCGTCATGAAAGGCCACAGAAGGGAAGATATCGCCAGTTCACCCAATTAGGTGTTGAAACCTATGGTATGCCTGGTCCTGATATTGATCTAGAAATTTTGTTGTTATCTGTTAGGTTATGGCAACGCTTAGGTATTCTGGAGCAGTTAGAGTTGCAACTAAATTCTTTGGGGACTACCGAGGAAAGGTTGGTTTACCGTGAGCAATTAGTTGAATATTTTACCAAACATTCTGAACAATTAGACGAGGACAGCCAGCGTAGATTAAACACCAATCCAATGCGAATTCTGGACAGTAAAAATCCTAATATGCAAACATTGATTGAGCAAGCTCCGGCATTAATGGATTTTTTGGGGGAAGAAAGTAAAACGCATTTTTCGCAACTCACCAAAAAACTGGATCAACTGGGTATTCGCTACACTCTTAACCCTCGTCTTGTTAGAGGTTTGGACTACTACGGCAAAACTGTATTTGAATGGGTAACTGACAAACTTGGTGCTCAGGGAACTGTGTGTGCGGGCGGGCGATATGACAACCTGATAGAACAATTGGGTGGTAAACCAAATCACGCAATTGGTTTTGCTTTGGGAATGGAAAGGTTATTATCGTTACTTGAGGAAAGTGGTCAATTACCAGACCCACACCCTGTTGATGCCTACTTAATACGTGTTGGAGAGAAAGCCGAGCTGGCTGGATACGAATTGGCTGAAAAATTAAGGAATGCGCTGCCCAATTTGAAGTTGCTGATGCATTGTGGTGCAGGCAGCTTTAAAAGCCAGTTTAAGAAAGCCGATAAAAGTGGCGCTGAATATGCTTTAATCCTTGGAGAAGATGAGGTTATAGCTAATAAAGTCAGCATTAAACCGCTTCGTTCTAAGCAGGAACAGCATACTGTTTCGCATAATGAAGCGGTTGAATTATTAAAAAAAATTACTGTACATGACAAAAAATCGTAAAAAATAGATAAGTCATTGAAAAAATTAAATACGCGTCAATACCTACCTGTAGTTCTCTATCGCATTCCTGCGATAGAATTTCTATTTTTTCAATGACTTAAAAATTTTACAAAAGGAAATGAATTTTTTGTCGTGTACAGAGAAAAAATTACTTAGGAGCGAGCACGGAATAAGTTTGGCAACCGGCGCCGTATTTTTATTCGTATTCAAGGCGTAGAAATAGGCGCATAGCCGGCTATGTAACTATTTTTACAACGCAGAAGGCGGATAAAAAGACAAGCCAGTTGTTAAAGTTATTTCTTGTTCGTTCCTTGGACAATTGTCAATTTATTAACTTTACAAATTAAATCATTATGATGGAAGTTTACAATTCAGACGAAGAACAAGTTGAAGCGCTAAAACGCTGGTGGAAAGCAAATGGCACTTCGATCATTGCGGGTGTTGTTGTTGGTATAGCAATTATCGGTGGCTGGAATTTCTGGAAAAGCAACCAAGAGCAAAAGGCGCTCCAAGCATCAGCTATGTATGAACAATTGTTACAGGCTACAAAAGAAGACAAGTCAGAGACTGTGATTAAAATCAGTGAAGCGCTGACAAAGGAATTTGATTCAACACCCTATGCTGAATTGGGCTTGTTATTGGGAGCCAAAGCTAAAATTCAATCTAACGAATTACCCGCTGCTAAGGAAATTCTTAGTAAGCTTCAGTCTGATTCTGATTTTGTCATTAAAAACCTGGCAACCATTCGCAAAATTAGAACCATGTTAGCAACTGGAGAATACGAACCTGGGCTTCAACTGATTGCAGATATGGAGCCTCAGTCTAGTGAAAGTTTTAGCGGAGTTTACGAAGAACTAAAAGGTGATTTATACGTTGCACTAAATAGGTTAGGTGTCGCACGAACTGCTTATCAGAATGCCTTGCGGGCTGGAACTTTTTCTCCATTATTGCAAAGCAAGCTGGATGATATTTCTGTTCCAGAAACAGAAGAAGTCAAAGAATAATGCGACTACCTGTCTTAATTTTTTGCTGTTTCATTTTATCTGGATGCGCAGCCTTACAACAGCTTGATGAGGCTGCTAGTAGTTTGACAGACTATCTAACGGGTGGTGAAGATAACATTGAGCCACCTAATGAACTGACAGACTATGAACCTGAAATAACTATTGAGCTTTTATGGACAGCGCAAACAGGAGTCGGTTTTGATGAGCAAGATGTGAAATTAGTGCCAGCTTTGGCCTATGGAAAAATTATTACTGCGGATAGGGAAGGGCTGGTTGAAGCTCGTGATGCCGCAAATGGAAAATTACTGTGGAGCGTTGAAAAAGAAAAGCCAATTTCCAGCGGTCCCGGCATTGGCTCATCAACTGTCATTCTGGGTACCAGTGATGCTGAAGTTATTGCATTGGATACTGATTCCGGCAAAGAATTATGGGTAGCCAAGGTTTCTAGCGAAGTCTTATCTGTTCCAAAAATTGATCAGGGTACTGTAATTGTTCGTACTACTGATGGACGTTTGATTGCTTTGGATGAGACGACAGGAAAAGAACTTTGGGTCTTTATCAGAAGTGTTCCAACATTGAGCATTCGTGGTTCGGGCACACCTCTTATAGTTGATGATACTGTCATCAGTGGTTTTGCAAACGGTAAACTAATAGCCTTGCGATTAAAAGACGGGAAACTGGTTTGGGAAACCAGCATTGCTATTCCCAGAGGCCGGTCTGAAGTAGAACGCCTTGTAGATTTGGATGTTGACCCGATAGAGTCTGACGGCGTTATTTTTATTGCCAGTTATCAGGGAGGAGTGAGTGCCGTGTTAGCTCTGGATGGCGATGTATTATGGCGTAATGAAGATATTTCTTCTTATTCGGGATTAAGTAATGACTGGAAGTATCTTTATCTTACTGATACTGAAAGTGATGTCTGGCAGCTTGATCAACGTAATGGCGCTGGTTTATGGAGTCAAAAAGATCTTCATCAACGTCGACTGACAGCGCCGGTTGCCTATGATGATAATGTTGTGGTGGGCGACTTTGAAGGTTATATTCATTGGTTATCAACTAGTGATGGACGGCAATTAGGGAGAATCCAAATTACTGATGGACCTATTCAAACGCAACCAATCGTGGTTGACCAAATTGTCTATATCTATGCTCAGGATGGCACTATAGCTGCACTAAAGGCTAACCCGATTTAATGTCATTACCTGTTATTGCCCTAGTTGGTCGGCCAAATGTTGGCAAATCAACACTTTTTAATTATTTGACCCGAAGCAGGGAGGCATTGGTTGCAGATTTCCCTGGCTTAACTCGAGACCGTCAGTATGGTCGTATCAAACGTGGCAACCGAGATTGTTTGCTGATTGATACCGGCGGTATTGCCGATGATTTGGCAGGCATTGAAACCTTTGCAAGACGTCAGGTGCAACTGGCGCTTGATGAGGCAGATCTGATTTTTTTTCTGGTAGATGCCAGAGAAGGTTTGAATGCTTCAGATCATGTCATTGTTGAAATGCTTAGAAAATTAAATAAGCCAGTGGTGTTGGTTGCAAACAAAATTGATGGTATTAACCTTGATGAGGCAATTGCTGATTTCTATAATTTGGCATTGGGAAAACCAGTAACCATTGCTGCTGCTCATGGCCGGGGTATTTCTGAATTACTGGGCAAAGTTGATGAGTTAATTCCAGAGACTGAAGCGCAACAGCAACAACAAACAGATCAAGGAATTGCTATTGCCATTATAGGCAGACCTAATGTCGGCAAATCGACATTAGTCAACAGGTTACTTGGCGAAGAAAGAGTGGTGGTCTTTGACCAGCCAGGAACCACGCGTGATAGTATTTTTATTCCGTTCGAACGTGATGGCAAATCATTTACACTTATTGACACCGCCGGAATGCGACGACGTGCCAAAATTTCTCAAGCCATTGAAAAATTTAGTGTCATCAAATCATTGCAGGCCATTGAAAAAGCCAATGTGGTGATCTATCTCATTGATGCAAGTGAAGGGGTTACTGATCAGGATGCTCATTTATTAGGCTTGGTACTCGAAGCTGGCCGGGCGCTTATAATTGGCCTTAATAAATGGGATGGCTTAAGTATTGATCAGAAAAATACTATCAGAAGACAAATTGATGTTAAATTACCTTTTCTTGAATATGCTCAGAAACACCCTATCTCTGCATTACATGGTAGTGGTGTAGGAAAATTGTTTGATGTTGTACATGAGCTTCATGACAAAGCTATGATTGACATGTCGACATCGCTACTTAGTAAAATTCTGGAACAAGCAGTGCAAATGCATCAACCGCCATTAGTTCAAGGCCGCAGGGTGAAATTAAAATATGCACATCAAGGAGGGCACAATCCACCCGTTGTGGTTATCCATGGTAATCAGACTGAAGCATTGCCCAATGCATACAAGCGTTATCTGATGAATTTTTTCAGAAGCAAATTAGGCCTGGATGGAACGCCAGTCAGAATTCATCTTAAATCATCGTCGAATCCTTTCCATGGCAGAAAAAATAAACTAACGGAGAGACAGCTTAAAAAAAGGAAAAGATTGATTAAACATATCAAAAAACATAAAAAATAACATGAGTGAAATCACTTTTCAAGGCAAACCAATTCATACTTGTGGGGATTTTCCCTCAGTTGGTAAAACTGCACCTGATTTTTTATTGACCAATTCCAGGCTTATAGACGTTTCTCTAGCCGATTTTTCAGGCAAAAAAAAATTGCTGAATATTGTTCCCAGTCTGGACACGCCTACTTGCGCTATTTCAGCACGCAAGTTTAATGAAAAAGCCAGTCGCTTAAAGGACGTCGTAATGTTGATGGTTTCAGCTGATTTACCTTTTGCCCAGGACCGCTTTTGCGGCAAGGAAAAATTAAAAGACATCATTCCTTTATCGACCTTCCGGTCTACATTTTCTGATGATTATGGTGTCAGAATTATTGATAGCATTCTTGCCGGATTAAGCGCAAGAGCAGTTGTGATTATTGATGAAGAAAACAAGGTCATTTATAGCCAGCTAATTCAGGAAATTGCTGAGGAGCCAGATTATGAATCGGCTTTGGAGGCTTTATCCAAAGCAAATATAACGTAAGCCTTCTATAGCTTCGCGTTTGAAAATGCCTGGTTTTGAGTGCGCCAGTTTTTGTCAAGGATTCGGCGCAAAAACGCAACAATAGCTCGCTATTAGAAGATTCTGTAACGACCTCATTAAATTGAGTATTTTTTAACGTACAGCTAAAAATAGCTGAAGTTTAATTCGAGACCGACTGTAAAATTTTTTCGAGTTCTTTAAGATCAATCGGTTTAGTAATGAAATTATCGAAGCCGTTTCGTAAAGCCGCTTTTTCCAGTCTTTTTTCAGCAAAACCACTGACGGCAATCATTTTTAATTGCTGATTTGGCCCGCACTGGGCCCTTATTGTTTTCATGACATCGAGACCACCCATAATCGGCATATTTAGATCTATAAGTGCTAAGTCGTAAGTTGTTTCCAATAATTTATCAACAGCCCGGCCCCCGTCTGTTGCGATATCAACTGAACAATTCAGACTTAACAACTGGTTTTCTAATAGTAAGCAATTAATTTCATTGTCTTCAGCAATCAAAATTTTGTTGGTTTCAGATTGTTGTTTTGATATTTCTTGTGGATCGTTTTGCAGAGCAAGATCAAATATTTCAGCTAAAAGATTGTTTATTTCTTCTGTTTGCACTGGCTTAAGAATAAGGGTTATCTTCTCTGAATCAAAAAATTGTTGTTGATAACCATCTGGAGATTGTTCAGCTATGGCAATAATATTTTGATCTGGGATTTTTGCTCTGATACTGCGAATGGTCTCAATGCCGTTTAGATCAGGCAGAGCCATATCTATAATAATTAAATCTGGCCTACTATTTTCCAAACCATCCAGACATTGAAAACCGTCGGATAGTACTAAAACTTCAGAAGCATGTTTTTGCACAGAGGTTTGCAATTCTTCTGCATTTTGCCGATCATTATCTACAATCCAAATTGATGGGCTTTGCTTGATTTCTTGTACCATTTGATTATGTTTTTAAGTTATTCAAAAATAGAAGAGTATCTTTTCAACTGTGAAATAACACCTGATTCCGTGATTTCAATGCGGATAAAAGGGGATAAAATATTGGTTTAGCACGGGATTTGAAAATATCTTAGCTTCACCCTAAGGTTAAGCGGGCATTGTTTTAATCCGTGATGAATCAAAAGCTTGTCACCTGTGCCATAGTGAAGTCATGGAAAATGTTGATTAATGACCGGACGACAAGCGGAAGAAACGACAACCCAAATGCATTTAAATAATATTTGTACCATTTTTAAAGCTGATTTATTATGCCAGAAAAATTATATTTTCTGGTTCAAAGTTAATTTAACAATCTAGAAAGGACATTTATTTATTATATGTTTCAAAAACTGAATCATTTTTTTTCTGAAGGTATTTGGTTAATTAATCCCGCTAAACTTCATCCAGTTCTTGCCATAGTTGTTAAATATTTAAAAATTCTTAT
>Ga0256841_1002465_pt1 | contig 14699 bp, 12 predicted proteins | sample 356308metaG_FD_185971 | JGI IMG/M metagenome (GOLD analysis project Ga0256841, IMG submission 185971) | Hydrothermal vent microbial communities from Mid Atlantic Ridge, Atlantic Ocean - 356-308 | ecosystem: Environmental > Aquatic > Marine > Hydrothermal vents | place: Atlantic Ocean: Mid...
GACCAGTCTCCTTCACGGGATCTTTGCCCCACGTTTATGATACAGCCTTAAGCCTCTTCCGCTCCGCTCAGGTATTTACATATCTGAACGATGCGTTTCAACCAACTGTATATTCATGTCGTCTCCTCCTTTTAGGTTCTTATTTTTCGCATTTTAACAACAAGTTTAAATTTGAAAAATGCAATGGTGTTGTTTTTTAGGGTACCTTTTATTGGTGACTGTGTCCTTCGTCTGTATTTCCATGGGACATATTCTGTTGATCCATATTCATCATAGGAGCTTTCTTGTCCAGCGATATCACATTGATACTGGAAATCCGGATGCTGCCGGTGCCTAAGAAGGCAAATCCGGTGGTTCCCGGTTTCAGGTCAGATCCGTGGCCATGGGTAATCAACTTATCATTGATATAACCGCGGTAATGTCCGCTGCTGCTTACGGCTTTCAGCGTAAGCCAGACAGACTTCGGCGTTATGCCGGTATCAAAAATATCCACGGCACCATTTTTCATTCTTTCCAGACGTGCCTCACCGTTTTCCACTGCTAAAAAATCATAGGTGGATGGGTTTGAAATATGATGGGCCAGGAAGAAGCGGCCTTTAAATCCGCTCAGGTTGACATAAGCTGTGATTTGTACATTTTTCAAATTGGGACCAAAGCTAAATATAAAAGGTTCTTTTTTATCCGTCTGAATACTCAAAGACGGGTTACCATCTTTATCATGTACGACCTGTAAAACAACATTTTGCCAGTCGCCTTGAATCAGTTTAAAATTTTGACGCAGGGTGAGCGCCGCATCTTTACCGGCCTGCCAGGCCCAGGAACCGTTTTCGGAAATATTTATTTTTGTGGCCGGGGTGGTAGCTTCTGAGGTTTTCTCTGTTGTTTTCGTTTGGGTCCGGGTGCCCACTCCATAGCGAAACACCAGTTCCCCGCCATGTTCGGCAGTTTGTTGCACTAACCCCAGGCCGGCGGCTGCAATAATAAATAAAATCACGGAGACTACGGTACTCCGATCCCATTTTTTCCAGAAAATAAATAGACGCACCAGGGCATAAATGCCGAAAAATAGCATGGTGTAAAGGGCCAGATCCGCATGGGTACTGATCACCGGATAGGAAGAGGGCGGAAAATAAACAATATCCGCGGCCTGCTTGCCCGTAAGGTAAGCGCCGATTGTTCCCAGCGCGCCGAAAATGTAAAGCCATAGTGCTGCCGGTTTAATCCATAGATAGCGTTTTAAAATTAGTCCCGCAAAATCTGCGGTAACGGCAATCACCAACAGAGCGATGGGGAAGTGGATTATGAGCGGATGAATATTAGACATCCATTCTGGAATAAGCTGCATGTTTCGGTTCCTTTGTTTAAGTTTATAATTTCCAGTCAATTCCGCTGCTTAGAGCAAAATCGGGACTGCTCTCGCTGAAGCCTTTTATAAGGTAGAATGAAAAAATAGCTTTAGGGGACAAAACGGAAAATAAACCCAGTGAAAGCTGCCTGGGCGGATTTACCCCTTGAATGATTTCCGTATAGCTCTTAAAATAAAGGGAAGCGGAATACTTACCGGCAGAGAAAAATTTACTTAATCCCAGGCCGTAGCCCAAAGGATTCAAGTAGGTGATTTCCTGCGGATCGCCGATTTGCAAATAACCGAAGTCTGCAAATCCGTTATAAGTACCAAACCATTTTCTCAGAATGACGCCCAGGCCGTAATCAAACTCTCCTGTACTGAATAAAGTCAGACGGTTCACAGTGGGCATTTTAATCTGTGCGTTCACTGCTACGGAGGGCAAGTTTATACCAGGGCTTGGAAGACGGTATTCGCCGTAAAAATAAACATCACCGATTCCGCCGGAAAAATTATTCGGAGAATGGGGGGAGGCCTGGTCCATCATCTGATTTTCATTGGAATAGGAGGTTTGCCCCTTTGGGTCGTAAACGGCGCTGTTTTGTAAAATAAGAGGCACCGACACGGAAGCGGACCAATTATTGCCATCATAGCGTATTCCCGTATTCAAATAGTAATTATCGGTACGTTGTTCATAAATGTATTGGCCGGTATTGAACGCTACAGAAGCGTTTATTGCCCAATTTTGCTGAGTAAAACCCGACGAGGTAAACATTGATAAAATAATAATTGATTGAAAACCGAGAGCCCTGAAAAGGCTCCCGGTAAAATTATTTTTTAATGATTTCATTTAGATTTTTCCGGAGCCTTAGTGGATTTTTGCATCTGCTTGTAATTCTTCATCATTCCGTCCATGGATCGCATCATTTCATTCATATTCTTTTTTATTTGATCCATTTGTTTTTTCATGTCGGGATTCTGCATCATTTTTTCATTGGTTGCCAGGGTTTGCATGTTTTTCATCATTTGCTGCATGTCACCCATTATATTTTTCATATTCATACCCATTTTGTTCATAGGCATATTTTGATTCTGCCCCATTTTCATCATACTCTGTTGTCCCATCATTTTGTTTTGATTTTTCTGGGCTTGTGTTTGCATCATACTATGCATTCGCTGTGGGTCGGAGCCATTAACACCCTGCATCATCTTTTGCATATCCCGATTCATCTGCTGCATGTGTTGCATCATTTGGTCCATATTCATCATCATATTTTGCTGATTCATATGTTCCATTCCCTGATGCATGGTATTCTGCATACCCTGGTGCTTGCCCTGTTGGGTTTGGTTCATTTGCTGTGCCTGGACGGATAATGCTGCGCTAAAAAACAGGCCGGCTATAATTAATGTGAACAGATTTGACTTCTTCATAATAAATCTCCTTAAATATGGATTTGTTGTTTACAGCGCTTCGCTATCGATAGCGCCGGTACGAATTTTAATGGCTTTTTCTACGGGTGTTACATATATAATTCCGTCACCTTGTTCACCGGAATAGGCTGCTTCGCGTATGGTTTTGGTAATCAGCTCGAGACGTTCCGCTTTGCAAATCAGTTCCAGCTTGGCGATATTGGAATACTTTTTGACGATTTCGATCGAATAGCTGGATTCGATGGCATCTGTAAGGTGTTCTCCGATACCCATTACGAAAGAAACAGTATAATCGGTCACTCCCAATTTATCCAGAGCCGCACTGATGGTTTCTGCCTTGGTCGCCCGAAAAAATGTTTTTATTTCTTTCATTTTAAACCTCTTAATTAGGATGAAACGACTCTTATTTATATTCCGTTAATATCCTGCCGCATACGATCATATTCGGCTTTAGAAATTTCACCGCGAGCATACCGTTGTTTTAAAATTTCCAGGGCGTCCGACTGGTTGTGAAAATTACCGTTAGCTAGAAAAGGGTTGCCCTGTCCCCGGTTTGTGTTGAACACTGTAAAGGCGCCCCATCCTATGAGCAGTAAGGCAAGAAGCCCAAAGATGGATCCAAATCCCATTCCGAACATCATAATTAATCTCCTTTTTTAGTTTTGTTGTTTGATGATTACCAATGCTAAATGCAAGACCTGTGCCATAAACAATAGAGGCGATATAACTACCGGTTTTATAATGAGTTAAATACGTATGCGAGTATGGAATATTGAATACAACAATAGAGAATAGTCTTCAAATTTTATTTTTTTGTGTAGAATATTCTACAGTTCTTAGAAGTTGTCCGAAGCGGTGGTCTATCTATTAAGAATCCGATAAGATTGATAAGTAACAATTTTTAGCCGCTAACTCCGGAATTCTGTGAAAATTTTTTAAGTGGGAACCGAAGTTTCCACTATGTACAAAACGTTTTTGGAAATTAGAAGATAAAGGAGCTAAATAGGAATGGGGTATTCTTTTTAAAACAAAGTTGTCTTTTTGATGTTTTGTTTTTAAAATTGTATGGGAATAAATCGGAAAAATTTACGGGGAACAGTATGGAAAAGAAGGGGATTAAATTTATTTTAGCGCTTTTTTTATTTGTTGTTATAAGCGTCTCATCGGTGTTCGGGCAATATTTTGGCCAGAACAAGGTTAAATATGAAGATTTTCATTTTAAAATTCTAAAATCCGAACATTTCGACATCTATTATTATCCTGAAGAGAGAACATTAATCGCCGATGCGGCTTCGATAGCGGAACGGTGGTATGCACGGCATTCGAAGATGCTGAATCATCACTTAAGCGGCCGCCAGGCTTTGATTATTTATTCCTGTCCGCCCCAATTCGATCAGACCAATATAGTCCAGGGGCAGGTCGGAGAAGGTACCGGTGGAGTAACCGAGGCCCTGAAACGTCGTATTGTTCTGCCGTTTGCCGGTCCCCTCAAAGAGACAGACCATGTAATCGGTCATGAATTGGTTCATGCTTTTCAGTACGATATTACGGGTCAGGGTAAAGGATCCATGCGACGTTTGCCGGCGGCTCTGGAGCTTCCTTTATGGTTTATCGAAGGCATGGCCGAGTATTTTTCTCTTGGGCCACAAGATGCGAATACCACCATGTGGATGCGGGATGCAGTGAAGCATAAAATTCCTACGGTAAAAGAATTGGATAATCCTAAATTCTTCCCTTATCGCTTCGGACAAGCGTTTCTAGCTTATATTGGGGGAAAATGGGGTGATGAAAAAATCGGTGATATTTTAAGAGATGCTGCAAAACAAAAAAACATATACACCGGTTTAAAGGACGTTTTAGGCCTTTCTCCCGATTCGCTTACAAAAGATTGGCACCGTACCCTGCATGAAACATACGATCCGGTGATGAAACAATGCGATGAAGCAGATAAATATGGCCCCGTTGTGATTAAAGCCGGTGAAAAAAATGGTAGAATGAATGTGGCACCTGCTGTAAGTCCGGACGGCAAATATCTGATGTATTTTTCGGAAAAGGATATTTTTACCATCAATTTATACTTAGCAGATGCTCAGAGCGGGAAAATACTTCGTAAGATCGTCGATGCCGCACGTGATCCGCATCTGGAAAGTTTGGAATTCATCAGTTCTACCGGATCCTGGCAAATGAATTCCAAACACTTTGTTTTTGCTGTTGTGGATCAGGGGCGTCCCGCTTTAATGATTATTAATGTGCCCGAAAATAAAATTGAACGTAAAATTCGATTTCCCCATCTAGGGCAAATTTTAAACCCGTCCTGGTCTCCGAATGGTCGTTGGATTGTCTTTTCAGCCATAAATCACGGGCAGTCCGATTTATTCCTTTACGATTTAAAAAAGGATAGTCTGAGACAATTAACCGACGATGCATATGCCGACCTGCAACCCAGCTGGGCGCCGGATAATAAACATATCGTCTTTGTGACCGATCGTTTCTCCACCGATCTGGATAATTTGAGTTATGGTAATTACCGCCTGGCAGATTTTGAATTTCCGGAAGGGGCTATCATTCCCCTGCCATCCTTTAAGACAGGTAAAAACATTAATCCCCAATGGGCGGCTGATATGCAAAGCCTGTATTTTGTATCCGATCAAAGCGGCATTTCCAATATTTACCGTCTTAGCCTGACAAACGGGCAGATTTTTCAGTTAACAAATGTCTTCACAGGGGTAAGCGGTGTTACTGATTTGAGTCCTGCTATTTCTTCGGCATTATCAAAAGATTTTCTGGTTTACAGTGTTTTTGATAACCGATCCTACAGCATTTATGCTATTAATACCAAAACCGGTTTGGATGGTTGGATACCGGATAACTTTGTTGCACCTATCCAGCTAACTATGCTCCCGCCGGTTAATCGTGCCTTGGAGGGAGTCCGTGCTTTAAAACACCAGCCCGATTTCGGCCTTCCTGTGGGCATGGCATACAATACCGTGGCCTATAAGCCTAAATTAATGTTAGATTACATCGGACAGCCATATTTAGCGGTTGGTGCTTCGCGATTCGGAACCTATTTAAGCGGCGGTGTTTCTCTTTTCTGGAGTGATATGCTCAATAACCACGATTTGGCTACGGCCGTTCAGGCCAGCGGACGTCTTACCGATATTGGTGGAATGGTTAGTTATTTGAACCGTAGTAAACGGTGGAACTGGGGGGCAGCGGTACAACATATTCCTTATGTTACAGGTTCCTATAATTCCGGTTATGCTCAGGTTGACAGCACTATTGTTTATGTGGAAGATGAATTGCGGTTATCGCAATTTTCCAATAGTATTTCCGGGATTTGGGAATACCCTTTTAGTAAGGCCCAACGTATCGAAGTAAACGGCACGTTTAATTATATTTCTTTTAAAGAAGAAGAAAACATATCGTTTTATTCCGTTTCATCCGGTGAAGAACTGGTGGATCGGACGGAACATCTTCCCGTACCGAATCCCATGAAACTGGCATCATTAAGTTTTGCCCTGGTTTACGATCAGAGTTTTTTTGGTGCAACAAGCCCGCTGCTGGGGCAGCGCTACCGTCTTGAATTTTCTCCGTCTTTTGGTACCTTGAACTATTATACATTTTTGGCGGATTACAGGCGTTATTTGATGCCCTTAAAGCCGTTTACTCTTGCATTACGAATCATGCACTATGCAAGATATGGGAAGAATGCTGAAGACCCGCGTTTATCTCCTTTATATTTAGGATATCAAAGTTTTGTACGCGGCTATAATTATAATTCCTTTACAGCCCGGGAAGTTGCACAAGATACTACGAAAGGGCTTTGGCAGCTTTACGGTAGCCGTATGATTGTGGGGAATATTGAAATTCGTTTTCCGTTTTTCCATGTCTTGGGTATAGGGAAAGGATTCTACGGGATTTTCCCGTTAGAAAGTGCTGTCTTTTTTGATACGGGACTTTCGTGGACAAAAAAAGAAAAACCTTGGTTTCAAAACGGCAGCCGTAAATTAGTCCGTAGTGTAGGTGTTGCCTTGCGGGTGAATTTAGGTAGCTATTTTTTAGGAGAGTTGGACTATGTGAAGCCGTTTGATCGTCCAAACAACAGGTGGCGCTGGCAGTTTGGATTTATTGCTGGATTTTAAGGGGATTTGATTTTTCATTTCTTATAGTTAGTCCATAAAACGGCTTTTGATATCAGCTGTGGGCACCATACAACTCACTTTTTTCCCGAACCAGCGGTAACGGTTACGGGCAACAAAATCGTAAATATAGTCCCTTAATTTTAACGGCATAAAACGGAACATGCCCAATAAAGGATAGGGGAAAGGCATGTATCGGGATATGGCCAATACGGCATCGCTTTTTATGAAGACAGCTGTATCCTGAATCAGTACGATCGAATCGATCGTGCGTTCTGTTAATCCGTGCATACGCAACAGGTGATGTCCGTAAGACGATTGCAAACGGGCAAAGGTAAAAAGCTGCTTCTGGTCGCGAAGGATGATAAAGCGTACAACCGCATTACATAAATTACATATCCCGTCAAAAAGGATAATCCGGGAAGGTTCTAAAGAGTGGGGGTTGTTTTGAGTCATTTGTATAGGGTTACTCCGGGCATTTAGGTAGCGGATGTCCCACATCTTTATCTTCACAACCGAACACAATGCGCGCCGAAGATTTCTTTTTGACGTAATTCCAGGCCCAGTTTAGAAGAACAAGCGTCTTTTTTTGATAACCGATCAAATAGCCGATATGCACAAAGACCCAAACCAGCCAGGCCCAGAATCCGCTGAAATTGATGCGGGCAAAATGGGCAATTGCCGCATTACGCCCGATTACTGCCAGCTCCCCCTTATTGCGATAACGAAAATTATTTATGCTTTCCCCTTCTATGGCGGCCAATATGCGTTTAGCTGCATATTTTCCTTGTTGGATTGCAACCGGTGCTATACCTGGCAACGGCTGCCCCTTCGCTCCTGTGGAATGGGCCAGGTCGCCAAGAATAAAGAGATTCCCCTGTGTGTCAGCGCTAAGGTCGCCATGGACGATGATGCGGTTTTTGTTATCGGATTTAAATTCCGATCCGTTTTTAAAAAAAGTTGAGATAGGATCTGCCTTAACCCCTGCCGCCCATAAAACGGTTTGGCTCCGGATTACACGGCTTCCGGATGGGGATTCCATTTCGACCGTGTCGGCGGTGATGCCAGTGACCCGTGTATTTTTCAGTACAATAACGCCCAATCGTTTTAGTGCCGTCTCTGCTGCTTTTATCAGTGTTAAGGGGAAAGCGGGTAAAATCTGCGTACCGGCCTCAATTAAATAGATATTGGCTTGATCGGCCCGAATATTGCGGAAATCGTTCTTTAAAACAATCTTACTCAATTCAGCCAATGCACCGCTTAGTTCCACTCCGGTGGGTCCGCCACCGATAATCACGAAATTAAGCAATTCGGAGTTTTGTTTACGTTCCGCCAATTCAAATGCGTTTAATATGCGCATGCGTATATATAAAGCATCTTGAATGGTTTTAAGTCCGGGAGCAAACTTGGCCCAGTTATCATGGCCGAAATAGTCCGGTTTAATGCCGCAACTGACAATCAGGTAATCATAGGGAATGGCAAAATCGTTCAGCAGCACGGTTTGTTTTTCGTTATCAATGCTAGATACCCATCCTTTTAATACGGTGATATTACTTCTTCCTGAAAAGACGGAACGAATGGGATAGGCGATATCTTCAGGGGATAGCTGGCCGGTAGCTACTTGATATAATAAAGGTTGAAACAGATGGTAATTATGTCGGTCGATTAAAGTGATCTGAATCTTATTCGGAAACTTGATCAGTGCCTTAGCTGCGTATAGGCCAGCGAATCCGGCGCCGATAATGACCACCCGTTTTTTGAAGGATTTCATTCGGTTGCTTCCGGATGACAATAAGGGCAGGATTCCTCTTCACCACCGTCTTGGTGACAGGAGGGGGTTTTATTCATGGTAAGTGCTTTCGTGCGTGTACTCAGACGGAAGATTATGTATCCCAGGGCCAGAATCAGGATACTGCCTAACAGAATGTTCTGCAAAAATTCGGTCATGATGTTGTCCTTTATAAAATAGTCGGGCAGAGGGGAGTACCATTTCCGCTCTGCCCTAAAAGATCCGATTCGGATCGTTTTTTATTTGATCAGCAGCATTTTTCGCACACTGCTTGTTCTGCCGATTTTTAATTCATAGTAGTAAACTCCTGTAGACAGGCCTTTTCCGTTGAAAATTACCCGATATTCCCCGGAGCTTGCTTTTCCATGGGCAAGTACGGCAACTTTTTGTCCCAGAGCGTTATATACCGTCAAGGTCGCTTTTGCAACCGGCGGCAAATTATTTCCGATCGTATAACGGATGATCGTTCTAGCACTGCTTCCCGCGGCTGTGGTTTTACCAAATGGATTGGGATAATTTTGACTTAGCGTAAAATTTTCCACATTCGGTTCCTGCTCAGGGCCGATGCTGGTTACAAGGGGTGTCCCGCTCAGGATCATATAATTACTTACTTCTTTGCTGGAAAATGTTATGGTATTCAGGTCCGTGTTTAAAACAGCCGTAGGGACCGAAATCCAGTTATTGTCCAGATCATCCCAGTATTTGATGACTATACTATTTTCATTCAGTTGCTCTCCTCGCAACTGAATATCCGTATAGTGCAAGGTGTAATCCACTTCGGAGCTCATATTCATATGTCCTCCATTCGTCCCATCCATCCACATATAGTTACTGCCGCTTCCATTGAACATGGCGATTTCATATCCGGCCAGGACATGAAACTCATCGTGATTTGGAAGATTTTGGGGAAAGACCTCCAGAATCTGGCAGAACAAACTATCGGACATCATCCCGTTGTGCCCGTGTTCCATACCTCCGGCCCATCCCGGACGAACATACATACCGTCCAGGGAATCGAACGGGGAATAAAAATAGCGACCTTCGCTCATGTTATTGTATATCCAACCCCCGCCGAAATGGTTTCCGAGTGCACTGGAGTCAAGCCAGGTCCTATTATTTAAAGTATACACGATAAGCATGGGAATATCGTGGGTATTGATTAATCCTCCGTTTATCCGAACAAAATCGCCGTTTTCAGGACGGGGAGTATTGTTTTCAGGCCGATACCAGGGTGGCCCGAAATTCAGGAAATAGTCCGGCAGACTGTCGGCATTGGTATCCAGATAAAAACGAGTAAATATAAAAGTTGAATCTGCTAAAACCGAACCGCTCAGTTCCACCGTGCGCAGCGAGTCATGCCTCCAACCAAAGGCAAATCCCATGCTATTGTGATGTCCCATTTCATTCTGATGACCACCCATCATATTCCAGGTCGGTTCGCTCGGATTGCGCCACAATAAATCGTTTATTTTATAGACGACAATACCTTGCATGTCATGCGGATCCTCATCAAACAGACCGCCTTCGATGAGAATCGATTCTCCATGGATCGGACGGGATACCGTGCCGCTATCCGGTTTATACCACCATGGGCCGAAATTCAGTTTATAATCGGCCCGGCCGTCACCGTCGCTGTCCAGATAATATAGGGCATGCATCAGGGAACTGTCCACGATAGCCGTACCGGAAACCGTAATATTTTGTAATGAATCCGAATGAAAATGGCCTTCATCCGCAAACGTCTTTTGCAAATTAAAGGCCAGTGTTAAGGTTAAACTTATCAATAAAAAGCGTTTTATTTGTATAGGTATCATGAGTTATCTCCTAAATTGGATTTGGATAAAACCTGCTGGTTGAAGAAACCGGTGTGGTTTCAAGCGGATATATTTTTAATCTCAATAGGATCCGAAATATGGCCAGCCGGTATCTGATTTTCTTGTTCCGTGTTTTCATTTCTTCCTTTTGAGCGACTCTCCCTATTCTTGAAAGCCGGTTACTTTTCCACCCGTAAAAATTTGGCGTTAATGGCCACGATAACCGTACTTAAAGACATAAGCACGGCGCCCATAGCCGGGCTGAGAATAATGCCGTAACTATATAAAACGCCGGCGGCCAGGGGTATAGCAAAAGCGTTGTAGCCGGTGGCCCATGCCAAGTTCTGAACCATTTTACGGTAGGTTGCTTTAGCCAGGCCCACTACTGCCGCCACATCCAGAGGGTTGCTGCGTACCAAAATAATGTCTGCGGTTTCTACGGCCACATCGGTACCCGCTCCGATAGCAATGCCCACATCGGCCTGTGCTAATGCCGGAGCGTCGTTTACCCCATCCCCGGTCATGGCTACGGTTAATCCGCGGGACTGGATTTCTTTAACTTTAGCCGCTTTTTCCTGCGGAAGCACTTCCGCAAAAAATTCATCAAGGCCCAATTCATCGGCAACCCATTGTGCCACCTGCTTATTGTCCCCGGTGAGCATCATGGTACGAATACCCATTTCTTTAAAACGTCGGATGGCATCTCTTGATTCCGGCCGGATGATATCGGCCAGGGCAATGGCCCCACTTACAAATCCGTCGATTAATACAAAAATAACAGTTTTGCCCTGAGCACTAAGCTGTGCAATGCGTTCGTCATTCATAGCAATATTATTTTCACGCAAATACCCGGGGCTGACAGTCAATACTTGCTGCCTGTTTACAAGGCCTTTGGCCCCTTTACCGGGGAGAGCGCTAAAATCTTTTACTTGCGGGTATTCCGGTACGGAACCTACAATACCACGGGCGATGGGATGCTCCGAATGGGCTTCCACTGCCGCTGCTGTGCGCAGTATTTCGTCACGGGTAAGTTTTTTATCGAAAACGATGGTATCGGTTACACCAAAGCTTCCCAGTGTTAAAGTACCGGTCTTATCGAAAATGACCGCTTGCAACTTGCGCGCCTGTTCAAAAGCACCTCGGTTGCGAATCAATAAGCCGTTTTTAGCGGAGATGGCTGTGGATACAGCTACAACCAACGGTACGGCTAAACCTAAAGCGTGTGGGCAGGTAATGACCATAACGGTTACGGTTCGCTCCAGGGCAAAGGAAAGATCCTGGTGCATGATAGCCAGCCAAACGAATAGGGTAATTGCCCCGGCCCCGATAGCGATGATTGTTAACCAAAAAGCGGCCCGGTTGGCCAAATCCTGTGTTTTGGATTTGCTCTCCTGCGCCTGCCGTACCAGCTCAATTACCTGAGACAGAAAAGAGTCTTTACCGGTTTTTTCCACAACAATTGTCAGAGAACCCTCACCATTGATAGCCCCGCCGATGACTTTGTTTCCGGCTTCTTTAGACACCGGTTTGGATTCACCGGTCAACATGGCTTCATTAACAGAAGATTGTCCTTCGGCTACTATGCCGTCGGCCGGAATTTTTTCGCCCGGTTTCACCAGGATGCGGTCTCCTGATTTTAAGGCGCTTAACGGCACGTTATGTACGGTTCCATCATCCAGGATGATGTGTGCATCCGATGGCATCAATTCTGCCAGAGCTTCCAGAGCCCGCGAAGCGCCCATGACCGATTTCATCTCAATCCAATGTCCGACCAGCATAATATCAATTAATGTGGCCAGCTCCCAGAAAAATATTTTTCCGCCTAAACCCAGGACAACGGCGCTGCTGTATATGTAAGCAACGGTGATAGCCAGGGCGATAAGGGTCATCATACCTGGCATTTTTTTCTTTAATTCTGCCACCATCCCTTTTAAAAAAGGCCAACCGCCGTAAAAAAAGACGACGCTGGAAAGAACAAAAGAAATAAACAGATCGCCATTAAAACGAAGAGCATTTCCTAAACCGATCAGTTGCTGGATCATAGGTGAAAGCAACAATATGGGTATGGTTAGAAAAAGTGATATCCAGAAGCGCTTGCGGAAATCCTTGACCATCATAGCATGATGATCGTGATGGCTGTGCCCACCGTGTTTTCCATGCTCGTGTTGTTCATGTCCCGCAGGACCCTGGTGATTCGCACTATGTTCATGGTTTGGGTGTTGTTCATGCTGTGCATGGTCATGAGTATGTTCGGTTTTAATGTTGTGTTCGTGTGTCTTATCCATTTTGAATTTCCTTAAAAATTTCCGGCTCGATTAAAAAACAAAAAAGGGGCCATAACCCCTTTTTGGTATTAGGATTTGAGGATTAGACAGTGTCCAGTAACTCCTCATCTTCATCCTCATCCGTCTCCGGTGCCGTATGAATGTTTCGATCCTTTTGGATTTTTTCGATTTTACGGGTTGTCTTTTCTAAATTCTTCTGCAATTCGTTGATCTTCTTAGAAAGCTGCGAATCCTTCACATCCACATCACTGTTGAGATGAACATCCAGAGCATCTGCTACCTGGCCTAAATGAATGGCCAGCTTATTTAATTGGTCGCTTATTTGCAGCAGTTCCGTACTTGTTCCGGTTTGGTTACCTGATTTAGCGAAGGTTTGAGCCTGACTGACGAGCGGTGTTAAAAACAATGCGCCCGCGGCGATAAGGGTTAAAAATAATTTCTTCATGATGCGTCTCCTTGATGGGTGTTTTGTATCTTTTTTTTACTATTTTGTTGATTTACGGTCTTTTCCCCTTTGAAATAAATTTGCTTAACCTCCTTCCTCATTTAGTTGGGTTTTGCTTTCTATATGTCAAACACCGTGCCAAAAAGAAAACAAGATTGGCTAAGCTCTTAATTTGCAAGGAATTACCATCTAAAGATTAAAAAAGAAGGCCAGACTTTTTAGTATCGTTTGGCTTGGTTTTGTAGAATAATCTACAGATGAGTGAAGAATATTGAACAATAACCTATTTATTCTACGGTTGCACTTTCCCCACACGCAGGCCATTGGCAACAGCTAACAATTCGGATGCCTCGTGGAAGAACACGGCCACCGCCACGGTCATAACGCCCAGTATGGCGGAAGGAATAAGAGCGGCTAAAACGATCAGCGAAAAGACAATATTCTGACGGCTGACCCTCTGCGCTTTCTTGCCTAACATGAGAGTGAAAGGAACTTTTCCCAGGTCGTCACCCATGAGAGCGATATCGGCCGCTTCAATAGCCGCATCGGTGCCGGCGGCACCCATGGCCAAACCCACTGTGGCGCGCGCCAGGGCCGGTGCATCATTAATACCGTCGCCGATCATGGCCACTGCTCCATATTGACGTTCCAGCTTTACAACAGCCTGAATTTTCTCTTCCGGTTTTAAACCGGCACGGACATCATCGATACCCAATTCCCGGGCGATGCTTGCGGCGGTCTGGACAGTATCACCGGTAAGCATGGCGACTTTAAGCCCCATTTTATGTAATTGTTGAATGACCTCTTTGGCATTGGGGCGAATCTCATCGCGCATCGCGATAAGTCCTGACAGGCTGCTTTTGTTTCCCACTACAACCGTGGTTTTTCCCTGCATGCGCAATGTTTTAATTTTTGTGAGCAATGTCTCGGGTATGGTGTCTGTAACGATCCATTCGGGACGGCCCACAAAATAGGTCTGACCCTTTATTTCAGCCTGAGCTCCGTATCCGGTAACAGAACGGAAATTTTCCACGGGAAACGATTCAAGGTTTTCCTGTTCGGCCTTTTGCACAATGGCTTGACCCAGAGGATGCTCGGATAATTTTTCAATGCTGTAAGCGATTTGCAACAGATCTGTTTCACTGCCCTCCATGGCAATAATATCGGTGACCAGCGCTTTACCCCAGGTTAGCGTGCCGGTTTTATCCAGAGCGATCCCTTTCAATTTGGCCAAATTTTCCAAATGTACCCCCCCCTTAATCAAAACTCCGTTCCGCCCGGCTTTGCCGATTCCTGCAGCCATAGCCATCGGCAGCGACATAATCAGCGCGCAGGGTGCGGCTGCCACCAATAACACTACAGCCCGTGTGGCCAAAAAGGATACCGAACCGCCCAACCAATAAGGTAACAGCACCATGAGCGCAGCGCTCAGTAAAACCAGCGGTGAGTAT
>Ga0256841_1002466_pt1 | contig 14696 bp, 10 predicted proteins | sample 356308metaG_FD_185971 | JGI IMG/M metagenome (GOLD analysis project Ga0256841, IMG submission 185971) | Hydrothermal vent microbial communities from Mid Atlantic Ridge, Atlantic Ocean - 356-308 | ecosystem: Environmental > Aquatic > Marine > Hydrothermal vents | place: Atlantic Ocean: Mid...
GGTTCGCAGCCCTGGAATCATGCCCTCCTCATCACGCCCATTCCCGGAGGACGCGAAGGTCTGGCGTCGCGACTGCGGAGATCGGGCCTCGAAGTGCGGGAGGAGTGCGATGCTCGCGACATCGACTTCGCGGCCTTGGGAGAACCGCACATCATCGTACTCGACGCAGGCTCCGAGGAGCAGCGAGAGATGATTTCTCTGGTTCGGAAGCTGAGCCCGAATTCTCCTCTCGTCCTCGTCGCCGAGAGACGCAGCGGCTCCAGGGCTGCCCTGGACGCCGACGATCGTGTGAGGCTCGTTGCGCGTCCGATTCGTCGTCGGGAGCTCGATGCCGTCCTGCAAGACTTAGGCGGTGCGACCGAGCGTCAGTCGGGCGCCGAGGCACGAGCAGATGCCTCGGAAACGAACCCGGCTGCGACAAGGCCGAGGATTCTGCTGGCCGAGGACAATCCCGTGAATCGCACCGTTGCGCGTCGCATGCTGGAAAAGCTCGGCTATGAGGTCGTGGTGGCCGAGGATGGCATCGAGGCGGTCACGGTTTTCGAGCAGGGCAGCATCGATGCGATCATCATGGATTGCGACATGCCGCGGATGGATGGCTTCGATGCGACGCGCGAAATCCGCGCCATGACGGGCGTTCGAGCGGATTTTCCGATCATCGCCCTCACAGCGAGCGCGATGCCTGCCGACAAGGAACGATGCCTCGCGTCGGGAATGAACGAGATGCTTGCGAAGCCGGTCCAATTGGATGTCTTGGGTCAGACGCTCGAGGCGTTCATCGGGACCGATGGGGCGCCTTCGACCGAATGACGCGAAGAGCCTTCGCGGCCTCGGTCCGGACGGAAGGTCTGGGGTCGTGAGTCAATTTCACGAGGCCGTCCTCGGACCACGGCGATCTCAGGTTCCCTAGGAAGCTGCAGAGGATTCGGCAGAGGGGTTCGTCCGCATCGGGAAGGAGGTCCACGAGGTCTCTGGAGATGATGTCCCGATACAGAGGGTGGAGAAGCGCCTCGCGAAACGATCCGGTCGATGCCCCTTTCTCGGAGTCGAGAATTTTCTCCAAGAGCTCGGGCCAGCGGTTCTCGATCCACTGCTTCTCGCTCTCATACCAAGCCAGCCAAGCCGAGGCATCCGATCCCAGTCGACGATTGGAGAGGATGACCAGCGACTTCTCGGCGGACTTCGCGACGCGACGCGACGTCGCACCGAGGAGGCGAATGAGAAGTGGCGTGAGGTCGACCTCATGGAGGTTGGCGACGACGCGGGCTGCGAGGACTCGGATGTCGTCGCGGTCGGATTCCAAGCAACGGGCCAGGGCGCTCCGTGCGGCAAGGCTGGGACGGTGGCCCCGGGGGCCTCGAAGCAGTGCGGCCAGTGCCGAACGGTCGAGTGCGTCGCTCCGGCCCAGTAGGCCGAGAAGAATGTCATCGATCCCTCGCGCCTGGACACGTCCCATGGCTTGGACAAGAAGAAGGGTTTCTTCTTCGGGCAGCTTGGAGGTGACGGAACGCAAGTCCTTGATGCAGCGGGGGTCCCTGCGCAACAGCTCGGCGGCTGCCCTTTCGAAGGCGCGCAGGGGGCCTGGGAGCCGCCGCTCGAGCGCCGTGAATGAGCCCGCCACGCGGAGCAGCAACGGAAACATCTCTCGTCCCCCGGCGAGTTCGATGACCTTCATCACCTCCAGCTTCGCCCCAGTCGTTGAAGAATCCGTCATCGCGCGGGATTCGAGGAGCTGGCGGAGTTCACCACCCGGCCGTCTTCCGAGGGCTTCGACAACCGCTGCTTGCTCCCACGCGGAGAGACGGCGAGGACGGCGTTGACTCCCGACAGGGGGGACGCCCTCCCACAGGAGTCGACAAAGGGTCTCTGACGAGCCATGCGGCGATGAGGCGAGGAGGACGCCTACGGAATCTGCGTCATGAATCCCACGCTCCCTCGACGTTGTCAGGACTTTCGCCAGGAGAGCGGTCGCGTCGCCGGAACCTCGTTGACCAAGCGCCGGGATGCAGACCCAAAGGATCATCGCCAGGGAGAGCGCGCGATTCATCGGACGCCACCTGGAGTCGTCTCTCGCCACGAGAGTATTTCGTAAGTCGCCAGTATGGTCCCGTGAGGGAGGGCCGGAGGGAGGGCTGCTTTGCCCTGGGGTCCTTGAACGCGAAGCGTGAATTCGGCTCCGCCGCCCAGCTCGATGCCCTCGAGCGCGGTGACTGTGCCTTGGATCGTCAACGATGCGTCCGGAGGCCACGTGACACCCAAGATCCGGTCCTCGGCGGCGAGATGAGCTTGAACGAACCGCGGAGCCCGGTCTTCCACGTCCGGACTGCAGAAGATGATCGAGCCGTCGCCTCCACCCTGGGCCAGAGCGACGAGTCCCAAGGCTGATGACCCTCTGTTCTCGAGTCTGACGTCGTCGGCGATGAAGACCGATCCCTCCGCGACGAAGGTGAGACGATACCCTTGACCGTCTCGTCCTCGAATGACCAATTCCTCCGCATGGGGGCTCGCGAACCAGAGGTTTCCGGGCACACGGATCAGCCAACCGTCGATTCCTTCCGGAGTCGGCGGGACACGCAGACGAGCCGCGTCGACGAAGAAATCGTCACCTGGAGTGAGTTGCCAAAACTCTTCACGGTCGTCCGGGTTGCGGAGCAGGGCTTCGTTCACCCAATCCGGGGTCTTCGCGTCCCCCTTCACGGAGACGGCGACGGCCGACGTGGTAGGGAACGTGGTGAAATCGGGATCGACGAGGGTTCGATGCGCGAGTCCGTTCATGCCATCGATTCGTCCACCTGCAACAACCGGCCCGTCGCAGGTCGCGTCGCCGTCCAAGAGGAGATCCCCGGCGGTATAGACTCCCCCGACGACACGGTCCGCGCGATCTCCCCAGCCATCGAGGACGAACGGGTGCTTGGCGCTCCCGGATCCGAGAAACACGGCCGGGGCTCCGGAGCCTCGGTGGACTCGTATCACCGCTTCGACCCGGCGGCGGAGGGTTCCCAAGGCCGATGTCGCGGTCAATCTGATCTCTCCCGCCGTCAGGGTCTCGGAACGGACCCAGAAGGAACCTCTAAGGAACGGTATCGGCCGGTCCGGCGCGCCCAAACCGCCGTTTCCTCCGGCCAGTAAGTCCGTAATGGCTGCTTCGATGCCCGCCTCCGCCGTATAGAAGGCCTGCTCCTTGTCCACCGTCTCGCGGACCTCATCGGAGGACGTCCTTGCAGAGCGAAGGATTCCAGCCATGGCCATCACGAGAACGACGCCGGCCAGTAGGACGTAGACGGCGATTGCTCCACTGTCCGGGCGTTCGGGCTTCTCGATCATGGTTGGCATCTCAATTCCTCAGCCGTACGGATGTTTCCACATCGGCGGTCAGTAGCTTTCCCCCGAATGTGAGAGCCTGCATCGACAGACGAACGATGATTTTGTCGCCAGTGAGCTCGAAACTGAGCCCCGGCTCATCCACCAGACCGTTCCCGTTGTCATCCATACCGTTGGCGATTTCCGTCCCCCAGTACCTCTTGACGCTTCCGCAAAGAACGATCTCCTGCTCGTCGGCTTGCCCCGCGCGGACCGTGAGAATCACCTGTCCGTCGTCGACGATGCCGTTGCCGTCATTGTCCAATCCATCATCCGTTTCGCCGGGTGCCAGACGAAACTCGATCGTCGTCGGACTCTCCCAGGTCTTCTGCGCGTTGACGAAACCCTGGCTCCGATTGAAGGTGAGGGATGACGTGCCCAACGGGGCGGTCGGGTGTGGTGGGAAGAGGGTTTCCAATCCGGCCGGGAGGAGTCTTGCGGCGATTCTATCGATCGCCCGGGTCGCGCTCAGACTGAGTTCACTTTTCGTCGTGACGACGCCGGCGGCGCGTGTCGTCGAGAGGAACCACGAGTAGACGCCACCGAGCGCAAGGGCGAGGATCGCCACCGAGATGAGAAGCTCGAGCAGTGTGAACCCACTGCTCGGACTCCGGTCTGGACGAGCCGGCGCGGCGCCGCCTTCGAAGACAAAGGGAGCCGGAGGTCTCATTCACGGCTCCGAACCTGCATGGAGCGGACGGGGGTCTTGGATCGGAGAACGCGTATCACGCGCCGTGCCCTATCCGTGTCGTCTTGATCGATGGCCTCTTCGAGGCGATCGAGGAGCTCCGAGCGTCTTCGCGCGGATGCTTCGAGATGCAGCTTCAGTCGTCCCGTCGCTTCGGAGAGCCCTTGCAGATAATCCTTTTTTCTGATGGACGTTCGGTAGCTGAAGTCGCCCCTGATCATGGCGTCGATCGCCTGGCGCAGAACCCAAGCCGGACCGGCGACGCGATGAGTCAGAAGGATCGTGACGACGGCGAGACCCGCTCCAATTGCGAAGAACCAGATTCCATTGACACCAAGTATCAAGTTCCGAACCTGTTCTCCCGAGACCAGGTCGAAGGCTCGATCGGACGGCATGATGAGGACAGCAGCCGTGAACAGAAGCGCAAAGACGCAGAGGATGCCCAGCAGCGTCGTCGCCATCGAGGATTGAAGAGACCGGTCAACGATGTACTTGCGACGTCGGAAGGTAGGGCTTTTGGTCTTTGACATGGGAACGTTCGCCTCGATTCGATGGAAGACTTCCAATCTTCCTTTCGGAATCTCGGAGGGGTAGCCTTCAGAATCATTGACATTGTCCGTGAATAAAAATGCGGTCGACATCGTGCCGCGCTCGCGCCGATAGAAGGCGTCGAGGTCTTTCGTATGCCCGGTTCCCAAGACAGTGTCTCCATCGATTTTTCATGCGGGTTTCAGCCGTCGTCTCTGGACGGACAGGGAAACCTGGACGGCCACGCCCTGCAAATCGTCGACCAAGCTGAACTGGACGACAGGCTCTCGGAGTCCATTCGCCGCCGCGTGGAAAGTGGGAACCTGGTCTTGCCGCAGCTTCCCGAGACGGCCCTGAAGATCATGGAACTCCTGGGCGATGCGAACGCCGACATCGAGAGCCTCGAAGAGGTCATCGAGACCGATCCCTCCCTGTGCGGCGAGGTACTACGATTGGCTTCGTCTCCCCTCTATGGGGCTCCCCTCTCGCTGCGAACCGTCGGCGATGCTGTCCGAAGGGTCGGATTTCGAGGCCTTCGCGGGCTCGTCCTCGCCCTCTCGTTCAAAGGGACGGTTTTTCGTGACCGCAAACTCCTCAAATACGCTTCAGAGGTATGGAGACAGGCGAGATCCGTGGGCGAGATGGGCCGCGCCGTGGCGCCGATGTTCGGCCTCGAACCCGCGGAGGCGTTTCTCTTGGCGCTGCTCTCCGACATCGGGAAGGTGGCGATGATGGATCTCCTCAGCCAAGAGATCCGCCGGGACGGCACCCTGCTGGATCTCGTCCACACCGGGGTCGTGGGCGATGCCCTCTATCGCAACCACGAGTTGGTCGGTGGAGCGATGGCTGCGGAATGGGGACTCTCCCCGGACCTCGTGTCCGTCGCTTCCTGTCACCACCGCTACTACGAGAACGATGAACACCCGCGGCAGGCGGCGTTCGTGAGTTTCATCCACCGCCTCGACCTGTACCTGTCGGAAGCCGACGAGGAGGCGTTTCTCGGGGCGGCGAACGCCACTGAACTGGATTTTGTGGGTCTTTCGGCATCGGACCGGGGATGTATTCTGGCGACGGCGTACGATGCATTCCGGTCTCTTCACTGTCAGACCGTCGGTTGAAGCGGGGCGAACGTGCCCGGCATCGTCCGCCGAAGGGTGGCCCGTGACGTCTCCCCGTCTCGAGCGTTCAGTCGGTCGAGGGCGATGAGGACCGCCCCTGCGACGGGGGGAAGGATGCTCTTGACGAACGTCGCCTTCAGATCACCGTCGCCGAGGACGGATTTCACGAGGTCGGCATAATCCCCGGCGCCCTCGAGTACGCCTCCGGCGAGGGCAACCGTGGGAGACGTCATTTCGAGTTCTCTCGCGACGGCTCGCACGAGTCGTGCCAGCTCCGCGGCGCCCCTCTCGACCCACGCTCGAGCTTCGGCGTCCCCAGCGCGCCAAGCGTCCATGACGTCCACCGACAGGGCCGCGATCTGCCTGCGTCGACGGTTCAGTGCACCCGCCCAGCCGGCAAGGCTTCGTGCATCGACAGGCCCCAACGCGTCCACGATCCGCCGGGTGAGCGCCGTGGAAGGGAGAACGCCATCGAGTGTCCCGACACACGACCGAAGCGCTTGCAGACCTAGATCGAATCCCGAGCCCCGGTCGTCGAGAACCGGCCCCAGGCCGCCGCGACGGGCGGTTCGACCGTCCGGGCCACGCCCCCATGCGATGGACCCGGTTCCAGCCAAGAGTAAAATCCCCGTCTCCCGGCCCAGGGCCGCCCGGTAGGCGGCCTCGACGTCCGTGCCGACGGATATGCGATCGGCGGCAAGGCCTGAGGATTCGCTCAGAGCCTTCCGGAATGCGGCCTCCCGCTGGGGTGAGGCGACGCCTGCGGCCGCGATGTGTACAGCGGCCGCGGGATTCCGCGATCCAGCGTCAAGAGACCTCAACAGGGCGCCGATCTCACCGGGAGGGGCCGAATCGCCGGATCGTGCCTCGATGACATCTCCCGTAGGCCTGGCCACGATGCATCTCAGGTGGGTTCCTCCCACGTCGACTCCGATGACGACATCCGTCTCGCTCACGATGATGGCCCCGCTATGAAGTTGCCGCGTCCCGAGATACGATGGGCCCATGGCCGACCACAGTTTAGCGCAAGAGGACCGAGACTTTCCGAAGGCGGGCGATCCGCGAGAGGAAGCCGTGCCGGAGCTTCTCAGTCGGTTCGGCGGCCGTCTTCATGCTCTGGCGCGTCGAATCTGTCGCAGCGAGGAGGATGCGGACGATCTCGTCCAGGAAGTGTTCTTGACGGCTTGGCGCTCTTGGGACGGCTTCGAGGGCCGATCGAACCCCTCGAGCTGGCTCTGGACGATCGCCGTAAGAGCCTGTCAGCGGATGCATCGCCGGCGCAAGGGAGAGCCCGAACGCATGGCGTCGCTGGAAGAGCTTTCGCCGTTCGGCGCCTCGGAGATGCCCGACGTTCGGCGCCAGCGGGCCTCGGTTCTCGAGGATCTCCTGATGCAGGAAGGCCGTGAGCGTATGGAGGAGGCTGTTGCCGAGTTGCCCATGAACTTTCGCATTCCGCTCGTCCTGAAGGACATCGTGGGATTCTCGGTGGATGACGTCGCAGCGATTCTGGGGATCAAGCCCGCCACTGTGAAGACGAGACTTCATCGGGCTCGCATGAAGTTGCGTGCTGCGATCGAGGAGCACATCCCGCGTCGTCCCGCCGAGCCCGTGGCCTACTCACGGCAGGTCTGTCTGGACCTTTTGAAGGCCAAGCAGGAGGCTCTCGATCGCGGCGTCGCCTTCCCGGATGACGACATCATCTGTGAGCGCTGTCGCGAGGTCTTCGCTTCGTTGGACCTCGCACACGATCTGTGTGCCCGGCTCGGCACGGGCACGCTACCGAAGGCGCTCGTCGAGAAGATTCACGAGAAGATGGGAATCCGCCGGGCCAGTTGACCCGACGGCCCTCTCGTCTCTACTCCTCCGATTCCTCGAGGCTCTTCAGCAGCTGTTTTCCGAAGAAGACCTTGTAGGCCGTCGGGATAACGAAGATCGTGAACGCCGTGGAGGCGAACAATCCGAAGATGAGGCTCCACGCCAGGCCTGAGAAAATGGGGTCGAGGGTGATCGGCCAGGCGCCCAGCATCGCGGCGCCGCCGGTGAGGATGATGGGTCTGAGGCGCAGTCGACCGCTTTGCACGACAGCTTCGTCGAGCGGGAGCCCGTCTTTGACCCGATTCTTGATGAAGTCCACCAGGATGATCGAATTGCGGACCACGATCCCCGCGAGGGCGATCATTCCGATCATGCCCGTGGCCGTGAACCACACCGGGTTTTCGAATCCGCCGACGGGCTTGGCCGTGAAAAGGTTGAGGAGCCAAAACCCTGGCATGATGCCGATGGCGGTCAAGGGGATGGCCAGCATGATGAGAGCTGGGAGGGAAAACGATCGCGTCTCCCAGACCAGGAGCACATAGATCCCCACAAGCGCCGCCATGAAGGCGATGCCGAGGTCTCGGAAGACATCGACGGTGATTTTCCACTCCCCTTCGCCCTTCCAATCGGCCTGTGCGTCATGGGGGAGGGGGCGGTCGATGATTCCGTCACTCAACGTGAAGACGACGTCGGCCGGCGGCCGGCCGGCGATCTCGGCCACGACGTAGCACAGTCGTTCCATGTCCTTGTGCCAGATCGGTTGTTCTTCGACCACCTCATGGAACTCACCCAACTCTCCGAGCGACACGAGCTTGCCGTTTGCCCCCTTTACCTCGAGCCGCTTCAACTCGGCGACTCCGCTGCGTCCCGGTCGATCCACCACAAGGCGCAGGGCGAGAGGCTGTCGTTCGCCGGGCTGATGGACGGTCGCCGCCATGGCGCCGGAGAGTGCGAGGGCGAGCGTCCGCGTCACCAGCTCCGTGGCGACTCCATGAAGAGCCGCCTTTTCCTTGTCGAGGATGTAGTCGACGCGTCCATGGGTCGCTTCGGAAAAATCATCCACGTCGACGACGCCCTCCTCGCCTTCGAGGCGACGGCGGAGGTCGCGACTGGACTCCACGAGTTGGTCATAGGTCAAGCTCGGCGCACCACGGACCTCGGCGACGATGGTGGAGAGAACCGGTGGTCCCGGCGGTGTTTCGACGATCTTGAGAGCCGCTCCATGCCGTGCCGCGATCGCTTCGAGGTCCTTGCGGATCCGCAGCGTGATCTCGTGACTTTGTTGCTCGCGCTCCTTTTTTTCGACCAAGTTGATGCGGATGTCCGCGAGATGTGCGCTCTGACGCAATCCGTAGTGACGGACGAGGCCGTTGAAATCGATGGGGCTCGCCGTTCCGACATACGCCTCCAGATCCCGCACCTCCGTGACGCCCGCAAGATAGCGTTCGACGTCGCGAAGGGCGGCGTCCGTGCGCTCGAGGGTCGTCCCTTCAGGCATGTCCAGGAGAACCTGGAATTCACTCTTGTTGTCGTACGGGAGCATCTTGAGAGGCACCTTGCCCTTGACGACCAACCCTCCCGCGAATCCCATGAGGGCCATGATGACCGCCACGAGAGCCCATCGGCTCCAGCGCTTCTCGAGGAGGGCCCACATGATGCGCTCGTAAGCGCGCCCTCCGATGCCGACCTTTTCCTCTTTCTCCTTGCCACCTTTTCCATAGATGGGCTTGAGGATCAGGTAGGACATCCACGGCGTGACCGTGAAGGCAACGATCAGACTCATGAGCATGGCCACGGGCACGTTGACGGCCATCGGCCGCATGTAAGGCCCCATCATTCCGGTGATGAAGAGCATGGGCAGAAATGAGACGATCACGGCCAGCGTCGCCACGATCACCGGTGGTCGGACCTCGTTGACGGCGACGAGGACTGCCTGCAACGGAGGTAGCTTCTTCCTCTTGAAATGGCGATAGATGTTTTCGACATCCACGATCGGGTCATCCACGACGAGGCCGAGCGAGAGAACGAGCGCGAACAGTGTCACGCGGTTGATCGTGTATCCGGCCAAGAGGTTGACCAGGAGCGTCAGGGCAAACGTGATGGGAACGGCGCCCGCCACGATCAGGGCTTCCCGCGCCCCCAAGGCGAAGGCGATGAGGGCGATGACCGTGATGATGGCGAAGAGGAGTTCCTCCAAGAGTTCGTCGACCTTGGCATCCGCCGTGCGCCCATAGTTTCGCGTGACCTCCATGTGGACGGAAGAGGGGAGAATGGATTCTCCGACCTCCTTCGCCCGGGCGAGAATTTTCTCGGCGACGACGACGGCATTCGTACCTCGCTTCTTGGCCAGGGCGAGAGTCACCGCGGGGAAGGGAGTCCCCTTTGCAGCGTCTCCTTCTGATGCCGGACCGAAGGTGATGCGTGTGGCCGTGGACGGTTCCACGGGCCCATCGATGATCCTGGCGACATCGCGCAGGTGGACCGGTCGGTCTTGAAACGCTCCGATCACGAGGTCGCCCACTTCCTGGGACGTCCCTATGAATGGCCCCGCGAGGACGGGAATCCTTCGATCTCCGCGGTCGAAGGCTCCCGCCCTGAGAGCAGCATCGGCGGCGCGCACCGAACGTTGCACCTCGAGGGCTGAAAGGCCGTGCGCGGCGAGAGCCTCGGGGTCGACTTCGACCCGGACTTCCCTGGGGTGCCCGCCGATGATCTCGGTATGGGAGAGATCCTTCACCGCATCGAGGCGTGCTGCCATTTCTTCGGCCAGACGTCGCAGCCCGGCCCCGTCGACGGTTTCGGACCAAAGGGTGAGGGAGACGATGGGCACATCGTTGATGTCGACGGGGCGAACCACCCAACCGGCGACGCCTGGAGGGACCTTGTCGCGGTGGCCCTCGATTCGGCTCATCAGTCTGACGAGAGCGCGTTCGCGATCTTCGCCCACGAAAAACCTTACGGACACCACGGCTCCGTCGCGTCGAGAAACCGAATAGACGTGTTCGACGCCCTCCACCTGCCAAAGGAGGCGCTCGAGCGGAGTCGCGACGAGTTTCTCCACCTCTTCGGCGTTCGCTCCGGGAAATGAGACGAACACATCGGCCGTTGGCACGACGATCTGCGGTTCTTCCTCCCGCGGCGTCAACATCACCGCCGCGATTCCCGCTGCCGTGGCGACGACGAGGAGCAGGGGCGCCAGCGGCCCTCGCACGAAGACGTGGACGATGCGTTGGACGAGGCTCTCCGAGTCGATCGAGTCCCTGGCGGTCATTGCGTGTCGCCTCTTTTCAAGAGCACCTCTTCGCCATCGGACAATCCAGAGAGGATCTCGACGGTGCCGTCGTCGAAGACGTGCCCTGACGTCACCAACCGGACCTCGAGTTCCTCGCCACGTCGCACGAGGACGCTTTCGACCTGGCCGACCCGTTTGACGGTGCTCGACGGGACCCGGATCGCCATGCGTTCACCCGCGGGGATTTCGAGGCGTCCGAACATCCCGGGGTGGGCACCGGGGATCGGATCAAAATTGACGCGGGCCTCGAATGTGCGACTGAGGGGGTCGGCAGAGGGTAGGACCCTGTCGAGAGTTCCCGTCAGTTCACGTTTCAGCGAGGCGAGCTGAACGGTCAGCGACGCCCCCACTTCGAGTGCCGCCGCCAAGCTCTCGCGAACGCGAGCCTCGAGGCGGAGCTTCATCGGGTCGTGGATGACCAGGAGCGTTCTTCCGGGGAAGGCGAGGTCGCCGACTTCCGCTTGCCTTTCCGCGACGACGCCGCCGATGGGGGAGACGATGCGGGCATATCCCAGAGCGACCTGCGCCTCGCGGACGACCTCCTTGGCCCTGGCGACCTGTGCGTCGGCCGACGCCACGGCCGCAGAGGCTGCGGCAACGGCGGCTTTGGCCTCGAGGAATTCCGCTTCCGAGATCTCCAGGGCTTCCAACGTCGCGGCTTTCTTTTCGAAGAATCCCTGGATGCGGTGATAACGCTTCGTCGCGAGGACTCGGCGAGCTTCCGACTGCGTCATTTGCTCCCGGGCGGCCGCTGCCGCGGCTTCCGCGGAAGTGAGTGCGTCTCCCGCCTGAGCGAGGCGGGCTTGGAGGTCCCGGTCATCGATCACGACCAAGACTTCACCTTTCTTCACGCTTTCACCGGCCCGCCGCCGGATCTCCTCGATGCGGCCCGGGATGCGGGCGGCGACGCGAACGGAGTGTCGGGAGCGAACCGTTCCCGTGGCCATTTCCGTGACGGGCAGCGGTGCTTCGACGACCGTCACGAATTGGTCGGTCGGGCGCACCCTCTCCCGTGGAGGAGACCCGTGTCCGGGAGGCACCTGCCCGGTCCGGAAGACGCCGGCCGCCCAGAGAACGACCGCGAGAACGACGATGGCGAACAGGAGGAATGAGATGAGCTTTTTCATTTCGATTCGGACTCCTTCGACGGGGCCTCGAGAGAATTCCAGAATCCGAGTGCGCCGGCGGCGCCGATCCGGGCGGCCTCGAGATCGAGCCTGGCCGCGATCTCTCGAGATCGAGCCCCCGTTCGCTGCGATTCGGCCTCGAGGTAACGGGTGATGGTGGCGGCGCCGCCTTCGTACTGGGCCGTCACCAGGCGAAAACTCTCCTCCGCCGCGGCGAGGGCAAGTCGAGCGACCTCCAGGCGCTGCTCGGCCTCTGTGATCGCCAGCCAGGCGTCTCGAACTTGGCGGGCGGCGGATGCCTCGAGACGGCGACTCTCGGCCAGGGCCGTGTCGAGCGCGGCTCGGGCCCGCTGGAGTGCCGCGCTTCGAGCACCGCCGTCGGCGACCCGATAGCCCAGGCCCAGGCCCACGGTCCAGTTGGCTTCGCCGAAGTCGAGGCTCGTTTCAGCGGTGTTGCCGTAGAGTCTGGCTTCGAGATCGAGCGTCGGGAGCCAAGCCCGCGCGGCTGCTTCGACTTCCAACCGTCGCGCCTTGACGAGAAGACGTGCGGCTCGCAGGTCTTCTCGCGCCGTCCATGCCTTCTCGAGGGCGGCTTCGGCGTCGGGAGGAAGATCCGGGACGAGGTGACTCTCGTCAGGGATGTCGAGTTCGGTGTCCGCTGGAAGATCCAGCAGCTCCCGCAACGCCGTTTCCGCGCGGCGCTCTGCGAGTTCCGACCGGATGCGACGTTCCTTCGCTTCTGCGAGCCGCACCTGCAGGGAGAGCAGATCGCTGCGAAGCAGCGTCCCACCCTCCACGCGAATGCGCGCCTCTTTGATTTGCGCCTCGACCGAACGCACGCTCTGCTCGTGCGCGGCCGCGAGGGCTCGGGCCAGCCGCACGTGGACCATCGAGAGAAGGGCCTGGGAAGCCAGATGGTTCTTGAGGGCTGCGAGTTGAGCTCGAACGCCTTCCGCACCCACCTCCGCCGCCCAGCTTCGGAGCTGGTCTCTCCCACCGGCATAGAGATTCCACCGGAAGTTCAGCCCGGCCTCGACGTCACTGAATGCGCCAGGATCGTTGAAGTTCGTGCCCTGAAAGCGGAGCTTGCGGGCGTCGATCCTCTTGAAGAAGTAAGCCGAGGGAGCGTCGGCGCGGAGGTAGTTCACGCCTGCGTCGAGGACCGGGTAGAAGGCTGCCCGAACCTGGTCGACGGCAGCGTCCGCCTCCCGGGCTTTCCCTTCGATCGCAGCCAATCCGGGGTTGTTCCGGACGAGCGTTCGAAGAACGACCGTCTCTGTGAGCGGGCCCTGGAGGCTGAGAGCTTCGGGCAGTGCGGCCGCCCGAGGCTGAGGCCGCACGGGCGCATTGAAGTCCTCCCGATGAACGCAACCGGCCGTCAGGACGGCCCAGAGCGCAGTGAAAATGACGAATCCGCTTGAATTCGTCCGGTGTTTCGAGGTCTCAGCCACCGGAATCCCCTTTCTCGTCGGTTTCCGATCAGAAACGCCCCGTCACCCTTGAGAGGCTCCCCAATCCCCCGAGGTTCCCGGGGTTGCACACCTGGATGGCTGTTTCTCTGCGCTCCGCTCCCGACTCTCGTGAGATCGTCACCGCGACGATTCTGGAGGTTTCGGGAACCTCTCGGCAGTCCGTGCCTCTCCATGTTGTGGATGCGACGTTTTGTACGGAGATCCAATGCTAAGGAATCTGCTGAATACCGAACATGGGGCCCGGTGGACCGTGGGACGGGTGCCAGGGGCCAAGGTTCTTTCCCGGGTGACATGTTCGGGATGTACGCGGCACTGGGCGTGGCGGACGCAGCGTTCTCCGACCACGAGAAAGGACCGTCGTCGGCATGAATTCCTTCGTACATAGAATCGCCCGCCGCTACGACTTGCCATGTAGGGCGGGCGCGAGAAAGGTCCCGTAATGTCATCGTTCTACCATGCAATCATCGGAAGAACGACTGGAACAAGAATAGTCATTCCTCCTCGTTGAAGCAAGCATCGTCGTCGCGTCTCTGGGGGGGGACGCCACGACGAACAGAGGCCCCGCGCTGATGGCGCGGGGCCTCTTCTTTTTGCCGCTTCCGAGTCGAGTGCACTGCGAGTCGTTTCGCCTGGCGGCGCGTCCTCATTCGTAGAACGACTCGGCAAGGCGCCTCGCTATGGATTTGGAATCACCGTCATGGCGTCCACGTCCGCGCTCTCGGGAACACCCATCGTGGACATGTCGAACAAAAGGCTCACCGTTCCCGATGTCGTGACTCCGAAGGGACCGACGAACTGCGCGATGTCCTCATCGGCCCCGGTGCTGCCGGTCGCCGAGAAGACTCCGTCCGTGGAGAACAGCATGGCGCTGCTATCGTCGAAATGCAACGCGTCGAGATCCTCGCCTGCGTCTCCGAGCGCGACGTCACTCCCGTCGAACGCGAACAGCCACGAGCCGCTGGTCGCCGTGAAATAGGATTGAGGCAGGAAGAAGAGCACATCTTCGTCGGCGAAGTTGAGCCCGCCTTGAACGGAACCCCCTCCGGATGTGCTGATGAGCAGGAATGACCCATCGGCCGCAAAGTACAGCCCATCAATGTCTTCGGCACTCGTATCGAGCCCCACGTCGCTCCCGTCGAAGATGAAAAACACCGTCCCGGCCGTCGTCGGTCCCGTGCTGGTAGGCAGCCAATAGGCGAGGTCGTTTTCGGTCATGATCGTCCCGTTGGGCCCGAAGAGGAGACTCGACAGGGAATACGACGCGCTGTCGATACTGAATGCGACGGCGCCGTTGGG
>Ga0256841_1002467_pt1 | contig 14694 bp, 13 predicted proteins | sample 356308metaG_FD_185971 | JGI IMG/M metagenome (GOLD analysis project Ga0256841, IMG submission 185971) | Hydrothermal vent microbial communities from Mid Atlantic Ridge, Atlantic Ocean - 356-308 | ecosystem: Environmental > Aquatic > Marine > Hydrothermal vents | place: Atlantic Ocean: Mid...
CGCCTGTTGATTAGCTTACATCTATCATCTGCACTGTTCCATCCGGAAGCGTCTCGGCAATCGCACCTTTCGGTTCTTCCATGAAAAGAATGGTTATGACGCCTAACACCGCTGCCCCGCAGATCACAAAGAAAAATGTCTGTGGCGTTACCATGGAATAAATCGTCAGAAAGACCACGGCTCCAACATTACCGTAAGCCCCTGCCATGCCTGCAATCTGGCCCGTTAGACGACGCTTGATCAGAGGAATAATTGCAAATACAGCACCTTCTGCAGATTGTACAAAAAAGGAACATGCCATCATCACCAGCACGGCAAGAGCAATTGGCCAGCTTGATGTGATCTGTGACATGGCAAAATAACCGATGGCCAAACCTGTAAGCAGAATTATCAAGGTCTTTCTACGTCCAAACTTGTCGCTGATCCAGCCCCCACCAGGTCGTGCTACCAGATTCATGAAAGCATAACCGGAAGCCAGCAAACCCGCATGTACCTGCGTCAACTCAAAAGTATCCATAAAGAACAATGGCAACATGGAAATCACGGCCAGTTCAGAACCAAAAGCCAGAAAGTACGCCAGATCCAGAATAGCTACCTGTTTGAACGAATAGCGATCAATTTCCGGCACTTTTTTTGTCAGCACACCCTTGTTGACCTGTATGACATGGTAACTCTGATAAAGGTAAACCAGAAAGAGTCCAACATAGATCATCGTCGCACCTGTCGATCCGATCATTTCAAGATTTGCCAGTTTCCAGGTCAGCAATGCTAATGCCAGATACATGGGGATATTCATCAGCAGATAGAAGATCAGATCACCCTTGCTACTGACTTCCATTGCGCCGGTTTTTTTCGGCTTGAAATAAGTAGAGCCCTTTGGCGTGTCTGTCACATTAAAGAAATAAACGAATGAATAAACCAGTGCCATGACACCCGTCACAACGATGGCATATCGCCAGCCTTCATCACCACCAAAGGCCAGTGCAATTGTCGGTAAAGCCATTGCGGCGGCGGCCGAACCGAAATTTCCCCAACCTCCATATATACCTTCAGCCACCCCCATTTGTTTAGCAGGAAACCATTCACTGATCATGCGGATACCGATCACAAAACCGGCACCGACAAAACCCAGCAGAAAACGAGTGATCGCCAGTGTCTCAAAACTATCAGCAGCCGCAAAAAAGAAACAGATAATGGCAGCAATAAATAGCAGGCCAGAATAAGTTTTTTTCGGCCCAAGTGTATCAACTAACATGCCGATGACGATTCTTGCCGGTATCGTCATGGCAACATTAAGAATGAGCAGTGTTTTAACCTGCTCTGCGGTCAGACCAAAGGTCTCTTTGATAGATGCCATCAGAGGGGCGTGGTTAAACCAGACAACGAAGGTGATAAAAAAAGCCACCCATGTCATATGCAGGATTTTGATCTTACCTGTAAACGATAATAAATTAAGAGAGTGTTTTTCTTCACTCATGATGCTTGCTCCTGGTTTCTAAATAAAAATTTCATGGCAAATCAGCACACCCGGAACACAGTAATTTCGAAGTATTTAAGCACTACAATGTTCTAATTGGCGAAGCATCATTGCTCGCATGAACTCCTTTATTGCAAGCAGCTTGCCAATTCTACCTGTACCATCTATCTATATGTTTTATAAAACAATTATTGACTTATTTTGAGAAAATAAACTTTTATGGAGGGGTGGGAATGGCACGACTCCAGTGCAATAATCTTCTGTTCGCATCGAAATGGTGCACTGCAATGTGTACTGCCTTGTCTCGTTTTAGTGTTTATAAAAATTGAACGGCCAGCTTCCAAAAAAAAGCCCCGGTAAGAAACCAGGGCCTTTTCGAACTTCTTTTCTGACCTGAAAAATAAGATCAGTTTTTTTTCTTATTCGCTGGTTAAAGCACCAGCAACTTTCCCAGATATAATACCAAAAAGCGCACCTGTCACCATTGAAGCAGCCACAGTGATCAAGGCATTGTCCGCCGGAACACTACTCATTAAATTCTCCAGACTTAATTTATCAGGGGTCTGGAGCAGGAAAGCAAAGGTACTCGCATAGCCAAGCACACTTGCCGGTATCGTCGCCAATGCAGGTATATTTGCTGCGAGACACATGATCAGGACAGTAATGCCGACAACAATTGCTGCCCAGACCGGTAGCCCCAGTGATTCTGCCATGGGGATTTTAAGAATAACGAATGCCGCAACCCATGCGCAGATAGCACCAAAGATTGTACAAACGATCGTATTAATCAGCGCACTACCATCACCGCCAACCGCAAAAAAAGTGGCCCAGGCGACAAACACAGCCCAGATCATGATTATTCCGGAAAGCGGACCAAGCGCCAGCCATGTTGCAACACCACCTAGAACACCAATACTTAAGGATAAAGCTGTAAGACTTTTCATAGAGAGACCTCCACCAGGGTTATAATTATTATGCTGATTTTTCAGCTTGTTATTTTTCCAAGGCTCCCATCATCCTCGAAGGCTCTATCATCCTCCTGCTAATTACAAATTACAAATTGTGTCGATTTGTCACTTCGTGGAGATTCGATTTCGTAGGGATTCGATGACATAAGTTATACAAGTCTTCAGAAACTAATCGCCACAATTTGCTCAAAAATAAAACTATCATCAGTGCTTATGCCAGTGATGGCAATAACATGAAAGAATCAGGAGATTATTTTGTCTTACACTATTTGCGGGTTAGTCGGTTGATTACCGATAAGAAAAGACAAATATCAAGACCTGGCACTGTCGAGTAATGACTGGATGAACCACGAACCACAGAGTCACTTTCTTGATGTAGCCAGAGACCGAAATAAATAAAAAAGACACACACAGAATTATGGGAACACAATATTCATTATCAACTACCATCTTCAACTCAGGTTTTTTCACATCGAGTTTCTTTATTGTTCGGTGTTCGCCGGGATTGCAAAGGAACCGATAGAGAACAGTATGCGAGCAAGAACCGCCATAATTCCCAGCAACCAGACGACGACGGGGCCTGCTGGTAAATCAAAAGCAGATGAGAGCAGAAGTCCTCCCCCAAAGGCCAGGATACCAATTCCATATCCTGTCATCACCCCATTCACAGCGCCAAGTTTTCTGACTGCAAGAGCAGGAATGATCAGACAGGCAAACACCAGATAAACACCAACGACCTGCACAGATGCGGTTATTGCCAGAGAGAAAAGCAGGTAAAACCGACGCCCCTGGTATCCCAACCCGATCCAGATTAGCAATATTACGGCATACAGCGCAGCCATCCAGCCCAGTTGCTGCCAACGTACCCACAATAATTGACCGGCCAGTAGTTCCTGAAGATGTTCGGCACCATGAGGGTTGCCGATGCTAAGTATTAACGAGCCACTGGCTGCCATTACAAAACTGATACCAATCAGAGCTTCCTGCTGTTTTGGCCAGAAACGCTCAAACCCATGCAACATCAAAGCACCTGCCAGAGCCGCACTCAAGGCGGCTGCCTGAGTTTCCCATCCCCCTTCTGGCCAACCCAATTGTTGTGCTGCCACCACCCCCATGACAGCAATCTGGGCAATGGCTAAATCTATGAAAATGATCCCTCGACGTAAGACTTCGCGCCCCAGCAACACGTGGGTGCTCAACACCAACAATCCCGCTGCCAATGGTGCTCCAATCACATTCCAATCAAGATTTTCCATCATTTCACCGTTGATAACAGTGACAGTGTACGGTCGTACAGTTTGAATAGATCGCCTGCCTGAGCATCGCCACCTACCGTAAAAGGCAGAACCAATTTGGGAATATGCGCATGATCGGATAACCAGGCACTGGGACGTTCATCCTGATAGGCAGCACGGATCACGGCTTTGGCTGGTTGCGCTTTGAGAGTGTTGAGGACTTTGGACAGATCTGTCGTGCTGGGCGGCACGCCTGGTTTGGGTTCCAGAGTGGCGACACGCTTTATACCCAACCATTGTTCCAGATAAATCCAGCCATTGTGCTGCACAACAATGGGCAAACCTTTCAGCGCTTTTCCCTGCTCATCCCAACGCTGTAATGCTTTATTCCAGCGTTTGTTGAAATCTGTGAGACGTTGTTGGTAATAATCTGCATTGTCACTGTCAATCTGGATGAGTCGTTGCCCCAACAACTGGGCGACTTTAAGAATATTATGTGGATTGGTTTGAATATGGGGATTGCCAAAAGGATGCACATCTCCCTGGGATCGGTCGAGTTTGGCAGGACGATCCAATAAGGCGATCGCAGAGGTGGCCTCCACATAACCCGGTTTACCTGGCTGTACTTTGGTATTGTTCGCCCGCCGTAACAGTACCGGCAACCAACCTATTTCCAGATCTGCCCCTGTACAGACCAGCAAATCGGCACGATGCAAGCGTGAAATCAGACTGGGACGCGCCTGAATATGGTGGGGATCCTGCAAAGCTGTCGTTGCGATGGTGACATCCACTTTTTCACCACCCAGTTCTTTGGCCAATGCGCCCCACTCAGGTTCGCAAGCAAAGGTTTTAAGGCTGGCCTGAGCTGAAAGACTAAACCCCATCAACAGAAAAAATACTATCAATATTTTCTTCATTATCTATTCCTCAGAATTGGTGAGCGCCGTGAGCACCCAGACTAACGATGTATTGCAGGATAAATCGATCATCACTCAGCAATTGAGCTTCATCGTGGGTATATTGCAAACGTAATTGGCTGAATTCACTATGCCGCCATACGATCATGGCGGTCGTCTCCCAGGGATCGTGCCCCAGATTATCCAGTGCTGTACCCGCAAAGGATGCCCCGGTATCATCCGCACTCAGCCCCGAACCTCGCAAGCCTATTTGCCAGCCAGGCATGAACTGATAGGCCACTTGTGAATACCAGCCAAACTGGTTGCCATCATAGATATTAAAGTTCTGTCCGCCAGGTGCAAACTTTCCTGATTCATCCCGCCAGAACAAACCTCCCTGGAATACTGCATTATGGCGATAGGGATTCCCTTGAGGCGCCCATTTCCACACCAGATCGGCGATTGCCAAATTGCTATCCCCGGTGAACAGATCTGGATTGCTTCCGTTACCGGATTCACGTTCCCTGGTATCCGCCGATAAATAAGACAAACCCAGCAACCAGCTATTACTCACACCAACATCACCGCCGGTATGAGCAAACAGACTCCAGCTACCAACACCATGATTAGCCGATCCTCCTGCCGGATATTGTGCACCACGCATTAATTCACCACCCAGTTCCAAAAAGGTATCCGTCGGTGCTAACCAACGCAATTGAAGACCATCATCTTTATAGACTGTATTAAGCATGGCTCGGTAAGGCAGTGGCCGATCGGCAAAATCATCAGTGTGAGTATGACGTTCATTCATATATCCAATAGCAGAAAAAAATCGCCCTGCCCTGAGGGTTAGTTCATAAGGCAATGCCTGGGTTTGCAACCAGGCTTCTTCCAGTTCCACTTCGGTACTACCACCAGCATCGGCAAGCGATAGCGTCAGATTGCCGTAATACAGGTCATCGATGCTGGCCTGTAAATTAAGCTCTGATTCCCCCAGGGAAAACCCCTGATCACCATTACCAGCTTCTGACCCGACACTAAACCCAGGTATAGAATCTCCCAGATCCTTTCTAAATGTTTGATAACGTCCTTCCAGGATCAAGGCAATGGCCGGATTAAAGGCATTAGGACGACTTTGTTCCTGAACTGGGGCGGGGGCGGGTTGATTATTTACCTGTTGTGATTCCAGCTCTTCTATCCGGTCTTCAAGTGATTGAATTTGTTTCTTGTAGTTCTGCTGGATATCTTTCAATTGCTGTTTAAGTTGTGCAATATCCTGCGGTGTTTCAGCATGACACAAAGGTGCCATGCAACTGATCGCAGCAGCGAATAATATATTCTTTTTCATTTTCAGGATCCCATGAATAACATCGAAAACGCACGATAAAACGGTGCCTGTTCAATGGACTAACCAGTGGCTCGTAAAATACCAGCCTGCGTACAAGGTACTCGCTGCATATCGGTGATCAATACGGACAGACAAATACCTCTGAAAGAGTCATTTTCAGGAAAGAATAAAGGGAGGATCCCGGGCAGATAAGGGGGGTGTTTGTAAGGAGATATAAAAAGCAATTATCTCCACTGAAACAGCAACCAGTACATAGGCTGGCTGCATAACTTTTATTGCAGTAGGCAGTAAACCCGTGGAGCTTCCAGCTTGCACCATACAAATCTGACATAATCTCGTTTCATCAGCTGATTCCTGGTGGTGATAATGCATCACAGCAACCAGTTGTACGATCAGTAAAATAGCTGCACAACTAATAACAAGATAGCGATTGTTCAGAGGTTTAGAAAAAGGTTTATGCATCGAAAAATTAGGACTGCTTAAATTGATAAAGGTTTCATAGTACTGTCAACTTCTTCTTCGTAACTCTGGCAAGGACAAGTCTGCTCGTGACGAGCAGATGATTATACCGACCATTAAAAGTCATTCAAGAAAGCGCTGATCAAGTCGTGATCCGAAAGAAATCTACTTCATGGCAGCGCGTCGGTATGCTCCTTCAGATATCGCATCCCATTGTGAGTTTTGCTTACTGAATGTCTCGTAATTGTCATAGACCTTTTTGAACACTGGATCTTTTGCTGCTTCTTCCTGTAAGACCTCTTTTGTCAGGCGTTTAAATTCGGCCAGAACTTCTGCGGGGAATTCGAGGATTTCAATATTGCTGTGTTTTTCCCTTAATTCCTGTAATGCTTGCTGATTTTTGACATCAAATTCAGCATGCATCCAGACATTGTTCGCTGCCGCAGCGACTTCGATGGTCTTCTGTAAGTCCGGTGAAAGTGAGTTCCATGCCGCCTGGTTGATCAATAATTCCAGTGCCGGACCCGGTTCGTGCCAGCCGGGATAGTAATAATATTTTGCAGCACGCTCCAGACCCAATCGAAGATCATGGTAGGGTCCGACCCACTCTGTTGCATCAATCGTATTTCTTTCCAGTGCCGTATAGATTTCACCTCCAGCCATCAACACAGGATTACCACCAGCCTTTGCCAACACCTTTCCACCCAATCCGGGAATACGCATTTTCAGTCCTTTCAGATCAGCAATGCTTTCGATCTTTTTGTTAAACCAGCCGCCCATCTGAACGCCAGTATTACCCATAGGAAATGCTTTTAGTTTATAAGGTTTATAGATTTCATCCCAAAGCTTGATTCCGTCACCGGCATAAAGCCAGGCATTAACACCACTGGCTGTCATCCCAAATGGAACGGTGGTCATGAACTGTGCTGCCGGCACTTTTCCTGCCCAGTAATAAGCCGCACCGTGTCCCATCTCGACAGAACCTTGTGTCACGGCATCAAACACGCCCAAGGGTGGAACCAGTTGACCACCTGCGTAGACTTTAATGTTAAGTCGCCCATTGCTCATAGTTTTGACATCTTTGGCAAAACGTTCAACACCCTCCTGAAACACCGGGAAGTTTGCTGGCCAGGTGGTGACCAGTTTCCATTTGTAGGTTTTGCCGGCATCGGCTGACACAGTTCCTGATCCGGATGTTTCCTGTTCGTTACACCCTGAACTCATAACCAGTGCGGTGAAAATAATGACGATTGATAGAATTTTATTCATTGTGAGTTTCCTTAAACTGTTTGCAGATCAGCATAGGCTGCCACCAGCCATTTCGATCCCGCTTCTTCAAAATTTACCTGCACACGGGTGTGACTGCCCTGTCCTTCAAGATTCAGGATCACACCTTCACCGAAGGTATTGTGATATACACGCTGCCCCAGGCTGAGTCCATCTTCGTGTAGTTCGTCTTCAAAAATCTCAGCCGAAGTTTGTGCTCGCTGATTGCCAAAACGTACAGATGAGATCAGATCGGCAGGAATTTCACGGATGAAACGTGATGGTTGCGGATAGGTTTCCTGCCCATGAATTCTTCTCACCTCAGCGTGAGTAAGTACCAACTTTTGCATAGCGCGTGTCATACCGACATAACAAAGTCGCCTTTCCTCTTCGAGCTGATCAATATCATTACGGCTACGCTGGTGTGGGAATAATCCTTCTTCCATTCCCGTCAAAAACACCAGTGGATATTCCAGACCTTTTGCCGCATGCAACGTCATCAATTGCAGACTGTCTTCGTAAACATCCGCCTGGCCTTCGCCTGCTTCAAGCGCAGCGTGAGCGAGAAATTCTGACAGGGGATCCAGCTGTGGTTCATCATCTTCTGTCTGCGGCGCTTCAAATTCCTGGGCTGCAGTGACCAGCTCTTCCAGATTTTCAATCCGATCTTCGGCCTTGCCTGAGGTATCTTTTTTATAATGCTCGATCAGACCACTGCGTTTGATGATCGCGTCCAGAACTTCATGTAGTTCAACACCCTCTATCTCAAGCGCCATTGTTTCGATCAGGTCAATAAAACCCTGAAATGCATTCAACGCCCTGCCGTTAAGGGTCTTGTGCTGGACAATATCGATCATGGCCTGCCATAAAGAAACATTGTCCCGACGAGCCTGTGACCGAACCGCCTCGACACTGCGATTACCGATCCCACGAGTCGGAGTGTTGATGATTCGCTCAAAGGCTGTGTCATCATGTTTGAAGACGGCCAGTCTCAGATAAGCCAGTGCATCCTTGATTTCAGCACGTTCGTAAAAACGAAAACCACCGTGAACACGATAAGGAATTCCATGACGTCTGAGGTGATCTTCAAAAACACGCGACTGGGCACTGGTTCTGTATAACACTGCCGCCTCATCATATCGATGACCCTGTTCATGCCAGTCCATGATCTGTTCGATAATGAATCGGGCTTCTTCCTGTTCATTATAAGCCGTGTAAATCGGGATTGGCTCGCCATCTTCGCCATCAGTCCAGAGATCCTTACCGATACGTCCGCTATTATTTGCGATCAGGGTATTGGCAGCAGCAAGAATTGTTGCAGTCGATCGATAATTCTGTTCCAGCCGGATCAATTCAGCATCCCTGAATTCCTTCTGGAATCGTTGCATGTTCTCAACCTGTGCACCGCGCCAACTGTAGATCGATTGATCATCATCTCCAACGACAAACATGCTGCCCTGATCGCTACGCAATTGCTTGAGCCATTTATACTGAATGGTATTGGTATCCTGAAACTCGTCTACCAGTACATGTCGAAATCTTTCCTGATAGTGTCTCCGCAGATTTTCATTATCTCGGAATAATTCATAAGTTCGCAGTAAGAGCTCAGCAAAATCCACCAGTCCGGATTGTGCACAAGCCTCTTCATAAGATTGATAGACATGGATCATCTGTTCTTCATGGAAATCATCCTCGCTATGAAGATCTTTCGGACGTAAACCTTCATCTTTTTTGCCATTAATAAACCATTGAATCTCACGGGCAGGCCATTTTTTCTCATCCAGTTCCATGGCACGTAACAATCTCCGGATCATGCGGTACTGATCATCACTGTCCATGATCTGGAAATGCTGGCTGAGTTTTGCATCTTGCCAGTGAGCGCGTAACAAACGGTGTGCAATGCCATGAAAAGTTCCTACCCACATGGCCCCAACAGAATGGCCAAGTAACTTTTCGAGACGACCTCGCATCTCACCTGCGGCTTTGTTGGTAAAAGTAACCGCCAGAATACTGCGTGGGCTGGCCTGGTTAGTTTGGATATACCAAGCAATGCGATGGATCAGTACACGCGTCTTGCCACTGCCTGCACCAGCGAGAACAAGAAGATTAGCCGGATCTGATGCGACAGCTTCGCGTTGGGCATCATTCAGGGGATCAAGTATGTGGGAAACATCCATATCAGATAATTATTTTTTAGGTGCTTCTAAAAATAAGTTTTTTTGTGAAAGCAATACATGGAGCAATTGCCGAAAACCGGAGTGTACGATCAGTACATGAGGGTTTGAGTACGGGCTGACATAGCTATCACAGAAAAAGACCACTTTTGTAATACCAATTACTCTTCTTCTATAAAGCTCCGATAAGCATCTGCATCCATCAAAGTATCAATTTCACTTTCATCATCCGGAGTGATTGCAAAGATCCAGCCTGCATCATAAGGAGAACTATTGATCAGTTCAGGGCTATCTTCCAGTTCTTCATTGACCTCGGTAATTTCACCTGACAAAGGGCAAATCAGATCAGAAGCTGATTTTACAGACTCGACCAGAGCACACTCAGAATCAGCCACATAGCTTGTTCCTACCTCAGGAAGCTCTACGAAAACCAGATCACCCAATGCATCTTGCGCATAATCTGTTATCCCGACGCGTACTGATCCATCTTCTTGTAACATCAGCCATTCATGACTTTCCGAATATCTCAAATCTTCAGGTATATCGCTCATAGAAGTTTCTCCAGATTGATTAATTTTCAGGGATTATGACATGATGAATTAATTTTTGTATAACAAGTAAAGAATACCCTCAGATTATATAGAAACCGACCCTTGAGATTCTCCTTACTAACGACTATATATTAAGTATACCTGTATTTTTACAGGTAGATCATGTCACCTTTCACACAGGTGAGGAGGTGGAAAATGGATGGAGTAAACTTCATTATCTTTTTTGCGTTTCTGGCCACTATTGCCGTCCTGATCGTTGGTCAGGTTTCCATGGCAAGGGGTGGTAAGTTTGACGATGATCATTCAGTAGGAGCCTGTAAATTAAATTGTGTAACTGCTCATATTCTAATACCTTAAACAAAAAGGAAAGATTATGAGCAAACCTACTACAAACAGTGAAATCAAAGCCCTGGTTGAAGCTCTGCAAGAGCACATCAAAACTCCATCCGAGGGAAAACAGCTCACCGATTTGCTGCAAAAGAATCTAATTGAAGCCGCTCTCGGTGCAGAAATGGCTGAGCATTTAGGCTACTCAAAACATGCTGCTGAAGGTCACAATAGTGGCAATAACCGAAACGGTTACAGTACCAAAAAACTCAAACATGACCGAGGTGAATTCGAGATAGAAGTGCCTCGAGATCGAAATGGTAGCTTTGAACCTCAACTGGTCAAAAAAGGTCAAACTCGGCTCACCGATTTCGATGACAAAGTTATCGCACTTTATGCCAGAGGTATGAGCACCCGAGATATTGTAGCCATGTTTAAAGATTTATACGGAGCTGATATATCCCCAGCACTGATTTCAAAAATCACCGAATCGGTAATGGAACAAGTGATTGAATGGCAATCTCGACCACTGGAATCCGTCTATCCAATAGTTTATCTGGATTGTATCGTGATCAAAATTCGTCAGGATAAGCGTGTCATCAACAAAGCGGTTTATCTGGCTCTGGGCATCAATATAGAAGGTCAGAAGGAGTTGTTAGGCTTATGGATAGCGGAAACGGAAGGGGTCAGGTTCTGGCTCTCTGTATTAACGGAACTACAAAACCGAGGACTTAAAGATATTTTTATTGCCTGTGTTGATGGACTCAAAGGGTTTCCTGATGCGATTAATACCACCTATCCTGAGACTAAAATACAGCTCTGCATTGTTCACATGGTACGCAACTCACTCAAGTTTGTATCCTGGAAAGATCGCAAAGCGGTGGCGAAAGATTTAAAAACAATCTATCAATCCATCACCGTTGAAGAAGCCGAACAAGCCCTCAGTGATTTTGAGGAAAAATGGGATGATAAATTCCCAAGCATTGCTAAATCCTGGCGTTCCCATTGGCCGAATTTAATCACCTTATTTGATTATCCTGCGGATATTCGAAAAGTGATTTATACCACCAATGCGATTGAATCTCTGAACAGTGTGATTCGAAAATCGATTAAGACTCGGAAGTTATTTCCGAATGACCAGTCTGCGACTAAAGTGATTTATTTAGCGATACAAGCAGCTTCCAAAAAATGGACGATGCCCATTAGAAATTGGAGTGCTGCCTTGAATCGGTTTATGATTGAGTTTCCGGATAGAATGCCGGAGATAATATAACGAGCAGTTACACAGAATTATTTACAGGCTCATTAATTTCCTCAAAAGGCACGTCTACAAAAAACGTAGCTCCTTTGCCTTTCTCTGATATCGCACCAAAATTATGGCCAAGCAGTTTTGCCGTTTGTGCAACGATTGATAATCCCAGACCCAATCCCTGATCATTTGTCTTGTGGCTATTATCGCCACGATAAAATTCTTCAAAAATATTCTTCTCCCGTTCCGGATCAAAACCTGGACCAGTATCACTGATCTGAATTCGTAACTCTTCACCCATTCTTTTACAACTCAGCAAGATTTTGCCTGATTCTGTATAGCGGACCGCATTGCTTAATAAATTACGAAGAATTCTTTCCAGCAAGTCTGGATCAGAGGTTATGATCCCTGAAAGACTTTTCACCTGAAATTGAAGATTTTTATCTTTCGCGAGCATGGCAAATTCCTCGCCAAGTTTTTCTAATAATTCTTCCACCTTAAAATTAGTTATTTGGGGTTGTAGTTCTCCGGCTTCCAGCCGTCCAAGATCCAGTAAGGCGTTAAACATATTATTCATCGACTTTGTGGAAATTTTTATTTTCTCGATCAGATCTTTTGTTTCAGGATCATCAGAAAGTTTATTCTCGAGTAAGTGCGTGTAAAGTGAAAGAGTGTTCAGAGGTTGCCTCAGATCATGACTTGCAGCACGAAGGAATCTTGATTTTGACATGTTTTCTCTGACGGCTTCAGTTTTTAAGGCACGTTCTTCTTTCTCTCTTTGTCTGGATATAAATAATTGACGGCCACGTATCTGGGCAAGAAACAAATACAGGGAAATTAATGATGTGATCAGAATTCCACTGATGACACCGAGATATGGCAACCATGATTCTTTTCTTAAATCAGCATCCTTTAGTGATCGAAAAACTGCAACCCATTGCCGATCTCCAACATTAAAACGTCTTACCCAATGTGGTATTGTAAGACTTTCTATCTCTGCAACTTTTGTAAGTTTAGCTCTCTGATCAGAATCAGATCCAAAATGAACCAGGAATTGTTCATTCTCTCTTGCACTCGCATCAAGTAATGTCATATCCAGATCATTTTCATCAGCAAAAACACTTTTCAACAATGCTGAAATATCATATTGACCCATGGCAAAACCACCTATGGTGATCATGTCCTCATAACTTTTCATGCCTGTTTCCGGTACAGGTAAAAAGGCCTGGAAACCAAATTCGCCTTCTCCTCCATAAAGATGAATTCGACGTGTGACTGCGGTGGTCTTCAAATTTACAGCTGCCTGCATCGCTCTCCATTTAGAAGGAACGGCAGCAAGGTTCATACCTTCACTGAGTCGTTCATCATGTAATGAGATCAAATGAAGGATCGGAAAATAATCATTATGCATTTTTGAAGAACCCGGCATTCCATGACCACTGACTTCAAAAATATTAAATCGAGGAGAGAATTCTCGCCGAACTTTTCCTATGAACACTTCACGTGATTCTTCCGTTACTCGTGGAACCCAACCAAGTGCGATCGTGCCCTCATGAAAGGCCGCGTCAGAATGTACAAAGATTTCAAAGGCTCTCCGGCTCACATGATTACTGGCTTTATATAAGGCCGCTATCGAGGTTAATGATTCCAGCCCCAGATCGATTCGTTCCTGTAATTGTTCTGCTTTGGCTTCATAACGTCGTTTAATTTCTGTTCGCAGATTTTCCTGTGAATATTCATACAGAACATTAAAGCCCCAGGCTGTGATTAATAAACCAAGACCAAAAACGAGCCCGGTCAAAAGTAATGGCCATTTTAAAACCTTATTTTCAAGTGTTCCCAAAAGTTATAGTCCGTCAGAGATATTTATTTTGTTATTCAAGCGTTCCAGACTGAACCCCGTACTAATAACCAAAACAAAGGAGATCCAAATGTTCAATAAAACTATTCTAATCGCTTTTCTTTCACTATTCATAGTTGGCAGTTATGCCGCTGACGGATCATTAAATGTTTCTAAACAGGTTGTGCTTGCTGTGCCGCCATCAACAGCCTGGGCATTGCTCGGTGACTTTAATGGATTAAATCGTTGGCATCCTGCTGTTACGGCCAGTGATCTGAATGGTGATGGCACAAGTAATGGTTCAAAACGTGTACTCACTCTCGGTGATGGTGGGAAGATCCATGAAACACTGATTGATTATAATGATTCAGGTATGTCTTACACCTATAAAATTACAAAATCACCTCTGCCTGTTTCTGATTATGTGTCAACCATAAAAGTCGAAAGAAATGATAAAGGAACTTCAACTGTCACATGGTCTTCCCGCTTTAATGCAGCGGGTGTCGATGATGCAAAAGCAGTTGAGATTATTTCAGGCGTTTATGATGGAGGGTTGAAGGCTCTGGATGATCTTTATTAAGACGTTTCAGCTTCCTGATGGCCGTCTTCCGGCGGCCATTCTTTCAGGTTCTAATTTTGGGTGAAAGTTAGAAGTAAAGTATGATAAGTAACATGATGGATATTCTGATTGCCGATGATCACCCACTTTACCGAGATGCACTTAGCATGCTCGTACAGCAGCTGGATGACAATGTAAATTTAAGAACTGCCTGTTGTTATGATGAAATCATTCAGTTACTTCGTGACGATGAACGTCCTGATTTGATCCTTGTCGATCTACATATGCCGGGCATCAATGCCTGGCAGGGAATAAAAACCTTGCGTGAAATTTCTCCGGATGTTC
>Ga0256841_1002468_pt1 | contig 14691 bp, 15 predicted proteins | sample 356308metaG_FD_185971 | JGI IMG/M metagenome (GOLD analysis project Ga0256841, IMG submission 185971) | Hydrothermal vent microbial communities from Mid Atlantic Ridge, Atlantic Ocean - 356-308 | ecosystem: Environmental > Aquatic > Marine > Hydrothermal vents | place: Atlantic Ocean: Mid...
CAAGGGCGCCCGGGTAGCGGTGATCTCCCAACTCAGTTCCCTGAGCGGTCGCATCAACTCCATCTCCAAGGGTGTCGATCAACTCCAGGACGACACGTCCCTGAAGTTCTCCGTGGCGGTCGACGAGGCCAACTCGATGCTCCAGGAGCTGGCCGATCTGAACAACGCCATTCAACGCTCGGGCACGAAGAACGGAATGCCCAACGACCTACTCGACCGTCGCGACCAACTCCTCGACAAGGCGGCCCAGAAGCTCGGGGCCCACATACTCGTGAACGAGGACAACTCGGCCCGACTGACCCTGAACGGTCTGGCCCTCGTGGATGGCTCCCACGCCCAGTCGCTCACCTACGACGCGGCCACGGGCACCCTCACCCACAGCACCGGATTCGACGTTCAGGCGGGAGGGGAGATCGGGGGTCTTCAGACCTTCCTCTCCAGCGATCTGACCGGTATCCGAACCGACCTCAATCAACTGGTCACCGACCTGGCCGACAATGTCAACGCCCGCAACCAGGCCGGGTTCACCGCCCCGGGCGTGGCCGGGGGTGATCTCCTCTCCTACTCGGCCCTCAATCCCTCGGGAACCATCGCCGTGGCCATCTCCGACCCGTCGGAACTGGCGGCGTCCTCCGACGGCGGCAGCCCCTTCCCCGCCCACAACGGCGAGAACGCCCGCTTCCTGGCGGATCTACGATTCGACACCGTGGCGGCCGGCGGGACCCTGACCGTCCACGGGGCGGCTCGAAGCTTCACCAGCGCCATCGGCGCCAGGGCCGCCATCGCCCGCCAGACCGCCAACGCCCAGGCCGACCTCACCACCAGCGCCGAGCTGAGCCGGACCGCTTCCCAGGGCGTGAACGTGGACGAGGAGATGATCGACCTCGTCCGCTACCAGAGGGCCTACCAGGCCTCGGCCCGCGTCATCACCGCCGCCGACCAGATGCTCGACACCCTCATCAACCGGACCGGCCTGGTCGGCCGCTAGTAGTCCACCCTGATCACCGACCGGAATCGACCACAGGAGCCACCCACCCGATGCGGATATCGACCCAATTGATGATGGACCGGTCACTGGGAAGACTCCAGGACCGACTCTCATCGGTGGAGAGGACCCAGAGTCGCCTGGCCACGGGCAAGCAGTTCCTCGTCTCCTCGGAGAACGTGGGCGGGATGAACACCGCCCTGGCTCTCAGGTCCGAGCGGGCCGGGGTGGCCCAGGCCAACAAGAACGCCGAGGACGGCCGGACCCGGGTGAATCTCGCCGACAGTCGACTACAGCAGATCCTCACCGCCATGAGGAGGGCCCGGGACCTGGCGATCCGCGGTTCGAGCACCCTGCAACCGGCCGAACGGGACGCCATCGCCAAGGAGCTGTCCTCCATACAGGAGCAGGTCGTGGCCTTGGCCAACTCCGACTACCTGGGACAGGGCCTGTTCTCGGGCTTCTCCACCAACGACGCGGTGACCAAGGTCGGGTCGACGTGGACCTACGGTGGTGACTCGGGAGCGGTCAACCGACGCATCAGCGAGTCCGAGGTGGTGCAGGTGAACGTCACGGGTGACGAGATATTCGGTTTCAACGCCTCCGACGACATGTTCACGATGCTGGACCAGTTGATCACCGACGTGCAGGCCGGCAACACCACCGCCGTGTCCAACACCCTGGACTCCATAGACACGGCCACCAGTCGGATCGATCTCGGCCTGTCGAGGCTGGGGGCGGTCGGAAACCGCATCGAGACGACCATCGGCCGCAACCTGGCCGTGGACGAAAGCCTCCGCCAGCAGCTCTCCTCGACCGAGGACGTGGATCTCACCGAGGCGATACTGGAGCTCAAGACCCAGGAGGTGGCCCTCCAGGCCACCCTGGGTGCGGTGGGCCGGGCCATTCAACCCTCTCTGGTCGACTTCCTCCAGTGAGCCTCGACATGATGGATTCCCGTGCCATACCGCCCTCGGGTCCCACCATGAGCGACAATGATGGGAACGCCATGGCCACTGATCTCCCACCCGCTCATCGGGACGCCGTCATAGAACTGCCCGACGGTATCCCCGGGCTCACCACCGAGACCCGGTTCGTGCTCACCTCGGCCGCCCCGGACTCCCCTGAGGACTCGCTGTTCCAGCTTCTCACCTGTCTCGACGACGACGTCTCCCTGGTGGTGACCCAACCCTGGAATTTCTTCGCCGACTACGGACCCGACATAGACGATGGGGAACTCGAACACCTGGGCATCACCTCACCGGAGGATCTGGTTCTCTTCTGCCCCGTGACCCTCGATTCCCAGGCCGGTTGCGTGTACCTCAACCTCCTGGGACCCTTCGTGATCAACAGCAGGGCGAAGGTGGGGCGTCAGGTGGTCCTGACCGATCGCGAGTGGCCGGTTCGGGCCCGGGTGGATCTCCAGGCCGTCTGAGCGGATCTCGTTCCCCCCTCCAGCGGGTACTGTTCCTCTTCGAATGACCGCGACCCAGGGACGGGTGGGCGGACGACCCGTCGAGGAGGACCGATGTACCGCGAGCCCCGGATTCCCCGGATCCGCTGATGTTGGTTCTCTCCCGCCGCAAGGGCGAGTCGGTGATCATCGGCAACGACATCAAGGTCACCGTCATCGACGTCCGTGGGGACCAGGTTCGTCTGGGCATAGAGGCCCCCCGATCGGTCAGTGTCCACCGTGAGGAGGTCTACCGACAGGTGCTGGATGAGAACGCCGCCGCCGCCCGGTCGGTGGACACCGGCTCCCCCCTGTTGAAGGCCCGTAGGAACGACTCCTGACCCTGCCGATCTGTGAATGACCACCTATGGCGTCACCCTGAGCCTGTTGAAGGCCCGTAGGAACGACTCCTGACCGTGCCCTTCACGAACCGGGCCGGGGCCCGTCCATGGCACGCACCACGGTGATCCGTGTGGGGTTTCAGGCCTGACGGACCAGGAAGGGGGGCGGGGGGATCCTGGGTCCCGAGCCGTAGGTGAGCCGGTCGGTCCCCCCGTTCTCCAGTTCCTCGGCCCGACGACCGATGATGTCGATCGCGCCTCGGGCCAGGTCGGTGGCCAGGGCGTGGGCCTCCGTCGCCTCCTCCACCCCGGCTCTCAGTCTCTCCACCCGGACCTCCAGCTCGGTGCGGAAGGGGTCCTCGGTGCTCTCCAACAGGGATCGGGCCGACACCTCGTCCACGCCGCGGGCCGCGGCCAGTTCGCTCACGGCCAGGTCCCGAAGCAACGACTTCTCAGCCAGACGTTCAGAGGCCGCCTCGAGGTCATCCACAGCCAGGAACAATTTGGAGAACTCGTGAACCGCCACCAGGAGCATCACCGCCCGGGACCGGAACACGAGACGCTCGAGAGCCTCGATCTCGGAGTCCATGGCCTGAAGGAGGCGGGACTCGGCCGGGTCCGGGGTCCGGATGACCTCGGAGGGGTTCGGGACGTTCATCGCCGCAGCCAATCAGCGGGATCGACGGCCTCACCGTCGACGCGGACCTCGAAGTGGAGGTGGGGCCCGGTACTGCGCCCCGTGGAACCCACCGCCCCGATCACCTCACCGGCAGCCACCCTCTGTCCGGGCGTAACGTCCAGACGTGACTGGTGGGCGTATCGGGTCTCAACCCCGCCACCGTGGTCGATCACGACCAGCTGACCGTACCCGCCGCGTTCACCCGCCCAGGTGACGATCCCATCGCCCGCCGCGGTTATCGGGGTTCCGGCCGGGGCACCGATGTCAACCCCCTTGTGCATCTTCTGCGAGCCATCAATCGGGTCGGTTCTGAGGCCGAAACCCGAACCGGGTTCGAAACCGGCCAGGGGCGACATGAGGCGAACACCGGGGGCCACCGGGGGAACAACTGGACCCGCCACCCCCGTCTGCCCGGGGGATGGGGCGAGACCCACCTCACGGCGCTGTACAGCCAGAACATCGGCCAGGTCGGCCAGATCCGTGGCCCGCAGCGCCCCCCCGGCCCCCGCCGAGTTGAGCAGGTCGGCCGCTCCCGCCTGGTCTATGAGTCCGCTGAAGCGACCGGCGTCCACACCCCCGACGGGAGACAGCAGGTCGATACCGAACCGGGCCTCGATGGCACTGATCCGCGATAGCACCTCACCTACCGACATGACCGGACTCCCGGAAGGGAGCGCGGCGACATCGCCAGGTGCTCAACGATCATGATTGACACGTCGACCGGACTCCCGGAAGGGAGCGCGGCGACATCGCCAGGTGCTCAACGATCATGATTGACACGTCGACCGCGCCGGTCCCCGGTGAAGCCCACCGCCCAGCCCTCTCCGTCACGTACCCTTGATCCCAGCCAGTGCCACCGTCCTCCCCTGCGCCAACCCGGTCTCGATGCCGGGGCGGGGTCACATCGGACCCACCGAGAGAGATCAATCAACCACAGAATGCAGTCAACTCCTCAAAACCGGGAAAGTACTGCCGACAGGACCAGAGCACACCGAACGCCGGCGGACGCCGGGAGGGAGGCGGTTTCAGTGCGGCAGCGGGCCAGAAGATCTGCCCGATCAGAATCAGAGGCGAACAAACTGGCGGCGGAGAACCTGGACCTGATCCAGCAGATCGTCAACCAGGTGGCCACCAGATACCCGCGCCATGTGGACCGCGGTGAACTCTGGAGTGCCGGCGCCATGGGACTGGTCGAGGCCTCGCGTTCCTACAAGCCCGAGACGGGCGTCCCCTTCGGTCGCTACGCGGCCATCCGGATCAGGGGATCCATCATCGACTCCACCCGCAAACGGGACTGGGCGGTGAGATCCCTGAGACGCCGGATGAGGGAACTCCACGACGCCGAGGAGCAGTTCGAGGCGGCCAAGGGGCGCAAGCCCACCGAGGACGAACTGGCCGAGGCCATCGGTGTTCCCGTCGACGAGATACACAGCCGCAAGGCGGCCTCGGTGGCCTCGTCGCTGCTGCACCTGGATCAGGAGGACCAGGACCGGGTATCACTGGGCGAACGGATCCAGGAGAACACCCCCGATCGTATCCCCGACGAGCATCTGGCCGAGAGGGAGATGATCGGCACCCTGAGGACCGCCATCGGAGGGCTCCCCGAACTGCAACGCGACGTCATCACCCGCTATTACCTGAACGGAGAGATGCTCCAGTCCATCGCCGAGTCGATGGGGGTGACCGAAGCCCGTGTATCCCAGATCAGGGCCGAGGCCGTGCACGCCATGAGGTCCTACTTCACGACCATGTACTCCGACGTGGCCGAGGTGCCCGAGGATGCACCCGGACGCCGGAACCGGGCCGCCTACCTGGCGAACATGGCCACCAAGTCCACCTGGTTGACCCGCCTGCAGGCGGCCGGGCCACCGACGGCCGCCTCCCATCAGGCCGCCGGCTGACACCGGTGGGTTGATCGCCAATGGCCGATGACTCCAGGGGCGACGAGGGACCCAAGGCCGACCTGGCCTCACTGTGGCTGTCCGAGGCCTCCAAGGAGAGGATCCGCCAGTCATTCGCGGCCGAGATAACCGACGGGCTGGAGGCCGTGGCCCGGGCCGAGATCGTGGTTCTGTCCACCCGCCTGCCCCGGATCCGAATCGATCCGGTGATGGAGGAGGTGTCGGGGTCGGCTCGGGGCCCGGTGGTCGTCGTCTGCCATGCCGGGGGGGAGCAGGTGGCTCGCCAACTCCTGCAGCTCGGGGCCACCAGCATCATCGCCGAGGGTGACGAGGCGGTACTCCGTCAGCTGGTCCCCAACGCCGGTCCCGGCCGGTCCGCGACCAGTGAGGACGGGGTGATCAAGGACGAGCCACCACCCGTGGACCCCGAGCCGCTCGTCACCGGGTTCGCCCAGCGAATCGAGAACCTCCGGGCCGGCACCCTGGCCGGTGGGGAGACCGACGCGACCACCCGACTGCCCCTCTCGGCGTCATTCGAGGTGCGCTTCGCCGAGCTGGGCCAACGGGATCTGCTCCCCCGACTGGGCTACATCACGGTGGCCAACGCCGAGGAGTCCTTCGGCCGTCTCGACCGTCCGACGTTCGATCTCGTCCGGCGCCGCCTGGCCCTGCTGTTCCAGACCACCGCCGCCGAGTACGGGGCGGAGATGTACCAGCTCGGGGAGCTGGAGTTCGCCTATCTGGGTCCGACCATGGACGCGGTCCGGGGATCGGAGTTCAGCCGCCGCCTGGTGGAGACCGCGGGCAGTTTCTCCCCCTCGGGTACCGACGGCATCCTCCTGGCGGTGGGACACGCCGGGCCGGAGGTGGCCGGGGATCCCAGAACCCTGAGGGAACTGGCCGACCGGGCCGTGCGGGCAGCGGAGACCCAGAACGGTGGAGTCGTAAGCGGCGATGAGTTGGCCCGATCCCAAGCCGGTACCACGGAGTTGGAGGCCGCGTTCCACCTGGCCCGATGGGTCGCCGACCACGACCGCTACGGCGAGAACCACGGTGAGGCCGTGGCCACCCTGGCGGTGAGGATGGGCAACGAACTCGGAATGGACGGGCTGGACCTGGTCCGGCTGAGGCTCGCCGCCAGTCTTCACGACATCGGCAAGGTCGGGCTGGGCGAGGAGGTCCTGCGGACCGATCCCGACGAGCTCTCCGGAGACCAGCTCGAGGCCTACCGAACACACCCGGAGAAGGGTGGCAAGTTCGTCCTGCTCTCCGCCGGTGAGGCGGTGGCCGCCGCCATCCACCGCCACCATGAGAACTTCGACGGCTCGGGATTTCCCGACGGGATGTCCGGTGAGGACATCCCCTACCCGGCCCGGGTGATCGCCGTGGCCGACAACTGCCGGATCCTCATCGACGGCGGTACCCCCCTCGAAGGGGTCGTCGAGCAGATCGCGGAGGGGTCCGGCACCCGATTCGACCCCACCGTGGTGAAGGCCGCGGTGACGGTTCTGGGGGAGGATCTGGGACCTTCCCAGGGACCGACTCAGGAACCCTGACCGGCCGAACCACCTTCAACCGAAACCACGGACCTCCCCCAGGGACCGACTCAGGAACCCTGACCGGCCGAACCACCCTCCAGGGAACTGGCCAGGATCCCGGTTCCCACACGAACGAGTTTTCCGACCAGCAGGACGGCGCCCATGACCGCCAGGGCCCGGATACCGGCGTCAAGCAGGCTGATTCGACCCATCACCAGGAGTAGGGAGATCCAGCCCAGGGCCAGCAGACCCAGAATCGACAGGACCCTGCGAACGTCCTTCACGACCGTCGGTCCCCCCGCGCTACGTCGGCGAGTCTCAGGTCGACGGAACCGGAGACCATCATCGTCGCGGCAGCAGTTCTCTGATGGAGAGGGCCAGTTCGAAGGGGCTCACCCGGACGACGTGCCCGTCGGAGCGGAAGCGGTAGCCGAGTACGGATTCACCGGCGGTAACCACCTCGAGGGCATTCGTCAGGGCCCCGTCCACCCACGACACCACCGCCGGCTCCGTCTCGGTCGCGACGTGGGCCGGGAGACCCGGATCGATGACCAGATGGATCGGCCGCCTGGCCCTTATCCGGTCCAGCCAGTCCAACGCCGTCCGGGAGGGGCTGAGGAGGGACACCGCGAGGTTGCCCTCAAAGCGGGGCACTCCGGGGAAGACGACCGTCGGCAGGCCGAGAACCCCGGCCACCCCACGGGTGTCGAGACCCACCGTCAGGTGATCCCCGGTCGGGAACGGACCACACACCTCGGTGGCGATCCGGGCCAGACGATGGACCCAGGCCATGTCGTCGAGAGGGTCCAGGCCGTCGATACGGCTCAGCCACGAGTAGGGCAGTCCCATACGGGCCAGGCGATCCATCGACCAGTCAACGGGTCCCGTCCCCGTCTGCCACCCATCGGATGGCCAGCCCAGGGGGCGCTCCGTCTCCGGTCCGCTTCCGGTGTGGCGGGGGGGCGAATAGGTCAGCCCCGGCTCGGTACCCGACCCGGTGTCGGTGGGGGTCTCCCGACCGGTGTCAGCGGGAGCCGAGCGCGTCGGCGACGGATCCACCCCGATCCCTCCCCCGGTCTGGAAATCGAGGGACTCGGCCGGTGGCCGGGTCCACGGCATGTGCCCCACCGGAGCGGATCCGGGACCCTCAGACGCGGAGACCCCGTCCCTCAGGTCAATGACCTCGGGAGCGGGATTCTCCATCGGGGGAGTCTCACCGAGGTCCCTGGCCCTCAGTTCGGCCCGGAGGGCCTCACCGAAGGTTCCGTGGTCGGTGATCTCGTCCGCTTCGAGGCGCTCGAGGACCAGGTCCACGGCCGCGGCATCGATCCGGCCCGGGGGGGTTGGGCCGACACGGGTGCTCCTCCCCGGTCCCGATCCACCGGATGTGGCGTCAGGGCCACCCGACTCACCGGGAGCGGGCTCTGAATGGATCGGGTTCTCGGCCACGGTGATCTGATAGGTCTCCTTGCCGAAGAAGCCCCCGATCCCACCCTTGGTCACCTTCTCGGCCTTTACTATCTGGGCCCCCTCACCGAACTGACGGGCCACGGCCTCCAGGGCGGCCTCCACCGAGGGGGCCTCCACGGTCACCGTGCCCCTCTCCTCGAGGGACACTTCCGTCGGTTCGTAGTAGTCGGTCATACGGCCCTCCACACCCTCCGGACGGAGCCGGTCCGGTCTCCATGTCCTGTCGACCGGTCAGCCATGGGTTCAACCACCGTCATCGCCTCCGGTCGTTCCCACTCCCACCACCTCGCCACGGGCACCCGGCTCCAATTGTCCGCCGATGATCGCCACGGGGGTGATCTCCATCTGACCGGGAATCTCCGGATACGCGAGTACCGGAAGGTCGATTCCCGAGGCCACCAGGAACCTCTGCAGGGCCCTCCTCAGCCCCTGGCCGCAGATCACGACCACGGGGGCGTCTCCAGCCACCGTCGAACCCCGTTGTGCGGCTATCTCGGCCACCAGCCGGGCCCCGTTCTCACCGTCGAGGACCAGCCGTCTCTCGCCGTCGATCTCCCTCATGGCCTCATGGAGCGCCACCTCGAACACGGGGTCGAAGGTGACGGCCGCCAGACCGTCCTCGGGACTCAGGGCGGCCACGATCGCCGGGCCCAGGGCGACCCGGGCCGCGGCCAGGACATCGTCGAACGGCTGCTTGGCGACCGTCGAGACCGCCTCCACGATTCGACCCAGCTGTCTTATCCCCACGCCCTCCTGGAGTAGCCCCTGCAGGACACGGTGGAGCAGTCCCAGGGGCACGACGTCGTTATCGATCTCCTTGGCCAGGATCGGCTGGTCGTAGCGCAGACCGTCGACGAGGAGCTGAACGTCCTGGCGGGTCAGAAGACGATCGGCGTTGTGGCGGACCACATCGGCCAGGTGGGTGACGATCACCGAGGACCGGTCGACGACCGTGGCACCCAGACCCGTGGCCTGGGCCTGACTGGCCTCGGGCAGCCACCAGGCCGACAGCCCGAAAACGGGCTCGGTCGTGGGCGTTCCCCCCAGTGAACGGAAGTCGTCGCTCTCCGAGGCCGGGAGGGCCATCACCTGATCACGGGGGGCGATCCCCCGCGCCACCTCCGCCCCGTCGAGCTGAACGGAGTAGGTGGACGCCGGCAGGGTCACGTCGTCGCGGGTCCGGACGAGGGGCATGACTATGCCTATCTCCATGGCGATCTGGCGTCGCAGGGCCTTGACCCGCTCCAGCAGGTCACCACCCCGTTCGGGATCCACCAGATCCAGGATGTCGTAGGAGAGACGCAGTTCGAGGGGTTCCACCCTCATCTCACCTATCAGGGCCTCGGGACCATCGGCGGGAACCTCGACCTCCGGCTCCTCCTCGGTCTCGGGGGCGATGGCCCCGATGCGGCCCGCCGTCACCCACAACGTGACCGCTATGACCATGAAGGAGATCTTGGGCAACCCCGGCAGTAGCCCCAGGGCCCCGATCACATAGGACGAGAGCCTCATGGCCCTCCGGGCCGAGAGGAGCTGGCGGGAGAGCGCCTCGCCGAGATCGGAATCGCCTCCGACCCGGGTGACCAACAGACCGGCGGCGATCGACGTCATGATGGCCGGAAGCTGGCTCACCAGACCGTCTCCCACCGTCAGGAGCGAATAGGTGGAGAGAGCCTGGGAGAAGGACATCCCCTGGGAACCCATACCGATGGCGAAGCCCCCGAACAGGTTGATCAGCACGATGATCACACCGGCCAGGACGTCGCCCTTTACGAACTTCGAGGCACCGTCCATGGCCCCGAAGAAGTCGGCCTCCTTGGCGATCCGGTCCCTCTTGGCCCGGGCCTGGGCCTCGTCGATCAGACCCGAGCTGAGGTCGGCGTCGATGGCCATCTGCTTGCCGGGCATGGCGTCGAGGGTGAACCGGGCGGCGACCTCGGCCACCCGGCCGGCACCGTTGGTGACGACCGCGAACTGGATCACGATCAGGATCAGGAACACGACCAGGCCCACGACCACCGAACCGCCGACGACGAAGTTGCCGAAGGTCTCGATCACCTTCCCTGCGTAACCGCGCAGGAGGATGAGGCGGGTCGACGACACGTTCAGGGCCAGTCGTACCAGGGTCATCACCAGCAGCAGAGCCGGGAAGATGGACAGGTCGAGGGTGTCGTTCAGGGTGATCACCGTCAGCAGCACCAGAACCGCCACCGCGATGTTCACCGCCAGGAAGAGGTCCAACACGACCGGGGAGACCGGGATGATCATCATGATCACCGCGCCCAGGACGAAGATCGGGAGGAGCATCCCCGAGATCTTGCTGTTGGGGCTCATCGGGCCATCCTCATCGTGCGGCGGTGGAATATGGCGGCCAGGATCACGGCCACGGCCTCATAGAGCTCGGCCGGAATGAACTGGCCCACCTTCGTTCGGCGGTAGATCGCGCGACAGAGGGGCGGGTCCTGGCGCACCGGTACGCCGTTGCGGTAGGCGATCTGACGAATCCGCAGGGCCATGGCCCCGGCCCCCTTGGCCACGACCCGGGGAGCGGGGTCCCCGTCGGAGTAACTCAGGGCCACCGCGAAACGGACGGGGTTGATGAGGACCACATCGGCCGTGGCGACATCGGCGATCATCCGGTTCCTGCTCATCTCGCGGGCCCGGGCCCGCCGGGCACCCTTCAGGAGGGGGTCGCCCTGATCCTGTTTGGCCTCGTCCTTGAGCTCCTGGAGCGACATCTTCATGGAGCCCATCAGTTTCCGACGGTTGTAGATGTAGTCGGCCACCGCGATGACCGAGGCCAGCACCGACGCCCGGATCAGCAGGGTCCCCACCGCCTGTCCCGAGCGGTCCAGCCAGGCCGACAGGCCCCGGAGCGATCCGATGTCCCCGGCGAACGAACGGATGGGCCCCAGCACCACGAGGGCCAGGAGACCCAGCTTCAACAGCAGCCGCCCCAGCTCCCACAGCATGTTCTTGGGCTTGAATTTCTCCGCCCCCGCCTTCGGGCTGATCTTGGAGAGCTTGGGGCGGGCCGCCTTCGGGGAGAAGACGAATCCGACCTGACCGAAGTTGGCGGCCAGGCCCATCACGAGAGCCAGCAACAGGGGGGGACCCAGCCCGGCCGCCAGCATGGCCGGAACCTCCCGGACCAGGGCCGGGCTGGACAGACCCATGGGGGAGGTACGGATCAGGGCCCTCGTACCCCGGACCATCGGATCGAGCATCAGTGAGCCACCGAATCGAAGCAGCAGCACCGCTCCTATGAGGGACAGAGCGGCGGGAACCTCCTGGCTCCTGGCCACCCGCCCCTCGCGTCGGTACTCGCGCTTGCGCTTCGGTGACGGTTTCTCGGTTTTCTGACCCTTGTCGGGTTCGGCCATCTAGATCCGTCGTTGCCCGGCCGGTCCATGGCCAGAGAACCGGTCCGTCCATTGGACCGGTATCGATCAGGGGTCCCGTCGGCCGGAATCAACAGCGGGCAAGGGCCGCCACCCACACCCCGGTGCCCACGGCGGCCGTCCCGGTACCGGGACCGGAGGGTCGGCGGTTCTATCCGCTCAGTTCACCCACCAGCCACGACTCAACCACCGCCGCCCGACCATCGATGGTGTGAACGTCCCAATCCGAGCGGTCGACGGCCATCAAGGCCGCCATCTCACTCAGGATCGGGATCAGCTCGACACAACCGAACGAATCGACCATGGCCCGGATGTTCTCGAGATAGGCCCTGGTCTCCGTGGCCGCGGGTATCCCGGGACCCCCGCCATCTCCGAGCAGACGGAGACGAATGGAGCCGGTGTTGGCCAGGGCCTCCCTGAGAAAGGCCTCCCTGAGTTCCTGGTCGGCGATGATGGTCGATGTGGATCCGCTTTGATGCACAACCCTCGTGGTCGACCGTCCGGCCGACACGAAAAGCGGACGGGTCAACCGAGAGCCCCGATCGGGTCCCCATATGGGCCACGACCAGCCCCACGGGCCGCCGTACACCTTCCATCCCGGCGCATTCGAGACACGCCCCGGACCGCTCAGCCCAGAGCGCCGGTCACGGCCAGCATGATTCGCTGGATCTCGGTCATGAGCGAGGCCATGACCGGTGGGAAGGAGAGAAGCACGACCCCACTCGTGGCCATTACAACCAGCAACTTGGCTGGCAGCCCGATCAGGAAGATGTTGGCCTGGGGCATCATCCGGGCGGCCACACCGAGGGTCACCTCGGTCAGGAACAGGGCCGCCAGGGCCGGCATCGCCACCTCCAGGCCGGCCACGAAGAACCTCTCCACGGTGTCCAGCACGACGTTGGCCACGCCCGGATCGAGCCGTACCGAACCGTCGAGGGGCACGACCTCGAGGGTCCCACCCAGACCGGCGACGAGGAGCCTGGGCCCGCCCAGGATGAAGAAGATGGTGAGGGCCGTGAGATCGAACAGCCGCTGGAAAACCGTCACCCGACTTCCAGTGGTGGGATCCAGGACCGAGGACAGGCCCAGACCCGAGGAGATGTCGAGCACCCCACCGGCCACCGCGAACAGCTCGAAGACCAGACCAGCGGAGAAACCCAACAGGAGGCCTATGCCGAGGTTCATGAAGATGCCCCCGACCAGCGACGGCACGTCGAGACCCGCCGAGCCCCCGACGGGGGTGGCGAAGAAGAGCCCGAGGGAAATGGCCAGGCCGGCCCGACCCACCGCCGGTATCCGCCGGGCGATGAGGGGTGCACCCAGCACCAATCCACTCACACGGGAAATGGCGAACATCATCCCGGTGATGGTGGCCGCATCCACGGAGAAGGAGCTCACGGACGGTAACCCCGGACGTGTCCCACCCGCCCGGTCCCCCGTTCGGGACCGGCACCGGCGAGCACCGCCACGAAATCGAGGATCCTGATCACGGACACACCCGACTCTCAGGTCAGGGCGGGAATCGAGGACCAGAGACGCTCCACCCATCCCGTGAGCTCGCTGAGCATCCAGCTGCCCGCCACCACGATTATGAGGGCCACGCCAATGAGCTTGGGGACGAACGTGAGGGTCATCTCCTGGATGGAGGTGACGGTCTGGATCAGGCTGACCAGCACACCGACCACCAGACTCACGATCAACACCGGTCCCGCCAACTTGGCCGAGATGACGATGGCCTCGGTCGCTATCTGTACTGCGGTCGCTTCGTTCACGGCTTCCTCCGGGGGTCGGGACTCAGTTCGCTCATGTCGTGTTCACCGAGGTGACCAGGGACTGGATGATCAGGGCCCACCCGTCCACCAGCACGAAGAGCAGGAGCTTCAGGGGAAGGGAGATGAAAACAGGGGGCAGCATCACCATCCCCATGGACATCAGGACCGACGAGACGACCAGGTCGATCACCAGGAAGGGAATGAAGATGACGAACCCGATGATGAATGCGGTCCGGAGCTCGGAAAGCACGAAGGCCGGTATCAGGATGGAGGGGGGGACGTCCTGGGGGGAGGTGATCTCATCCCCGCCCCTCATGTCGATGAACAGCCTCAGATCACTGTCGTCGGTCTGGGCCAGCATGAACTCCTGCAGGGGCGCGAACCCTGCGTCGAAGGCCTGCCCCTGATCCAACTCGCCTGCGAGCATGGGCTGGATGGCGACGTCATTGACCTCGGTGAGGATGGGGGCCATCACGAAGAACGTCAGGAACAACGCCAATCCGGTGAGAACCTGGGTTGGCGGTACCTGCTGGGTGCCCAGGGCGTTGCGGGTGAGTCCGAGCACGATCACGAACCGGGTGAACGATGTCGTCAGCAACACGATGGAGGGGGCCACGGCGCCGATGGTCAGCAGCAGGATGATCGTGACGGTGGTCGTCAGCCCCCCGCTCTGGGAGTTGATGGAGATGCCGACATCGGGAACATCGGGAACCGGGTCCACCGCCGGGACGGTCACGACCGGTGGGGGGGTCTGCTCAGGGGCGACCCCTGGTGGCAGCACGAAACCGGGGTCCGAGCCCGCGCCGGCCGCGGTTGGGGATCCCTGGGGCGAGCCGGTCGTGGTCTGGGCCGTCTGTCCCGAGGCCGGGGAGGCCATGAGCACCACGGCCACCGAGGACACGACCAGGAACAGGGCCAGTCTCAGCAGGGCCACGGGGACCCTACGGTGCGATCTCCCGGACGAACCCCCGTCCCGGTGGTCCAGGTCCCGGTGAACCCGGGGACCACCGTGATCCTCGCTCAGAACGGTGTCAGTCCTCCGCACCATGGATCCTGACCTGCTGCGGCACCCGCGTCGTCATCCGACGGAGGTTGGCGAGCAGACCGGTCCCTGGTCTGTTTCGCTGGCTGGAACCGATGAACCCGGATCC
>Ga0256841_1002469_pt1 | contig 14689 bp, 11 predicted proteins | sample 356308metaG_FD_185971 | JGI IMG/M metagenome (GOLD analysis project Ga0256841, IMG submission 185971) | Hydrothermal vent microbial communities from Mid Atlantic Ridge, Atlantic Ocean - 356-308 | ecosystem: Environmental > Aquatic > Marine > Hydrothermal vents | place: Atlantic Ocean: Mid...
CGCGGAGACCAGCACCCCGCTCGCCGCCTGCACCCGGGCAAGCAGCCCTTCGGGCGCCCAGCGCTGGCGCAGCGTGAGCAGGTGCACCGCCGCCAGGTTGATCCCGAAGGTGAGGAGCAGGGCCCCGGAGAGGTTCGCGGGAAAGGGTGCGAGCAGGAGGGCGAAGGCCGGCCCCCGGAGCCCTACGCCAAGGCCCAGGGCCGCCCCGGCCGAAAGCCGGTCGGCGGCCAGGCTGCCGGCGAGGGCACCCGTGGAAAGCCCCAGGAAGACGAGCCCGAAAAGCTCCGGAGGCGTGCCCTTCCGGAGCACCAGGATCGCGAGCAGCCCAAGCCCCAGGGCGGTCTGAAGGGCGAGGCCGGTCCAGACGAGCTGCAGGTACCGGAGCCGTTTTGAGGCGAGGAGCGGCCGGAAGCCGAGGTAGGTGCGGTCCTTTCCCTCCGGGTTCGGCGCCGGCTTGGGCTCGGGCAGCACCCGGAGCAAGAGGCCGCCCAAAAGGAGTAAAAGCCCGCCGGCCGTGAAGGGCAAGCTGACCAGGACTCGGGAAAGCGGGGGGCCGACCAGGTCGCCGGCTCCGTCGGAGGTGAGCTGCACCGCCCGGAGCCGCGCGTTCTCCGAGGTCAGGCGATCGTTCGCGACCCGGGGCAGGTAAACCTTCCAGGCGAGCTCTTCCACCGAGAGGAGGGCGTGAAAAAGGAAGGCGAGCAGGATCAGGAGGAGCCCAGGCGCGGCGAGGAGGGGCACCATCGCGAAGAGGAGGAGCCCCCGAAGGAGGGCGCCGAGCACGAGCCAGCGCCGGGGGTTGGTCCGCTCGAGCACCGGCCCCGCCGCCAAGTCCACCAAGAGCGTGGCGTGGGGGAGCGCGCTGAGCGCCGCCACCAGGAGGGCGTCCCCGGTTTCACCCAGGCGGAGGGCGAGGGCGGCGAAGGCGGCGCTCCCTCCCAGCACGCCCAGGAACTCGCCCCCGTAGGCTGCTGGGGGCGGGGGAAAGGGAGCCTTGGTCACGGCGACCCTCCGGGTGGACCGGAGCCTCCGGCGTTCCTGGCGACGCCCGGGCCGCGGGAATCCGCGTTGCCGGCAGACTACTCCCCGGTTTTGCCCCCGACCGTGGGGAAGCGCAGGTTTACAGGATGCGCTTGGGCCAGAAGCCGAGGACGTCGGCCGCCACCAGGTGAAGCGGGATTCCCTTCCAGTCTCGGGGAAGCCTTTCCGGGTCGGCGGTATGGAGGTGGCCAAAGACCACCGCGTCGGGGCGCGCCTTTTCGATCAGCTCAGTGAAGAGCGTGGGCTCCCCTCCGGGGCCGAAGGGGGGGTAGTGGAGGGCAACGATTAGGCGTTCGTGGGGCTTTCGCCTCGCGTCCTCGAGCGAGAGCCGGAGCCTTTCCGCCTCGCGGCGGTAGATCTTCTCGTCGTGTTCGGTGAACTCGCGCTCGTAGGGGGTGATCCAGCCCCGGCTTCCGGCCACCGCCACCCCGCCGATCACCACCGCGTCGTTCTGGATCGCGTGCATCTTCGGGGGAAGGGCCTGCCTTAACTTGGTGATCGAGGGCCACCAGTAGTCGTGGTTGCCCCTCAGGATTACCTTGAACCCGGGGAGCTCGGCGATCGCCTGGAGATCCGGCAGGGCCTCCTCGAGCCGCATCGCCCAGGAAATGTCCCCGGGGACGATGACCAGGTCGTCCTCGCCCACCGTCTCGCGCCAACGCCGGAAGAGAACCTCGGGGTGCCCGGTCCAGCGCTCGCCGAAGACGGTCATCGGCTTTTTCACCTGGCTGCCAAGGTGGGGATCGGCGAGGGCGAAGACGCGCACGGGGGTTAGTCTAGCAGGGGTGGGAAAGGCGCTTGGTCGGGCCCTCGCCCTCCTCGCCCGGAGGGCCTACACGGAGGCCGAGCTCAGGCGAAAGCTCGCCGGCTACCCCGAAGCGGAGGTCGAGGAGGCCCTCGGCCGGCTCCGGGGCTGGGGCTACCTCGACGACCGGGCCTACGCCGAGGCCTTCGTCCGCAGCCGGCGGCATCGCTTTGGCCCCCACCGTCTGCGCCGGGAGCTCCTCCGGCGGGGGGTCGACGAGGGGATCGTCGAGGCGGTGCTGGGGGAGGAGGAGGGCGAGGTGGACCGCGCCGTCCGGTTGCTCGCCCGCCGTTGGGACCGCTACCGGGACCGCCGGGAGCGGGCGGTGCGGTTCTTGCTGGGCCGGGGGTTTTCGCTCGAGGCCGCCCTCCAGGCCTACCGGCGCTTGCAGGAAGGGGGCGACGAGGGGTAGAACTTGGGCATGCCCCAGGTACGCGCGGAAGTCTTCGTGCCCAGGCCCCCGGAGGAGGTCTACCGCCTGGCCAAGGACCTCGAGGGCCTGGCCCCCTACCTCAAGGACGTCGAGACCCTGCGGGTGGTCGAGGCCAGCCCCGAGCGCACCAAGAGCGAGTGGGTGGCGGTGGCGATGGGCAAGCGGGTGCGCTGGGTCGAGGTCGAGGAGTGGGACGACGCCGAGCTGAAAAACCGCTTCTACTCCCCCGAGGGCGACTTCGACCGCTACCAGGGCACCTGGACCTTCCGCCCCGAGGAGGGCGGCACCCGGGTGCAGCTGGCGATCGAGTACGAGCTCAACCTTCCCCTCTTCGGCGGCATCCTGAAAAAACTCGTGCAAAAGCTGATGCAGGAGAACGCCGAGATGTTCTTGCGCGGGCTTAAGGAGCGGGCCGAGGCCGCCTAGGTTTGCTACAATCGGGGCATGAACCGCCCGGCGAGGCGATGTTGAGGCCGGGGCAGCGAGCGGGCCTTCCCCGAAAACTGGGCGCGCGCAAAGGAGGTCGCCGGTGGAGTTCTACCTCTACAACACCATGACCAGGGAAAAGGAGCCCTTCCGCCCCCGGGTCGAGGGGCACGTGGGGATCTACGTCTGCGGGCCGACGGTCTACTCCGACGCCCACCTCGGGCACGCCAAGAGCGCGGTCGCCTTCGACACCCTCAGGCGCTGGCTTTTGCACCTCGGCTACCGGGTGCGCTACGTTTCCAACGTCACCGACGTCGGCCACCTCACCGACGACGCCGACCAGGGGGAGGACAAGATCCAAAAGCGGGCCAAGCTCGAGCGGCTGGAGCCCATGCAGGTCGCCGACAAGTACTTCTGGCGCTATTTCGAGGACATGGCGGCGCTCAACGTCCTGAAGCCCGACATCACCCCCCGGGCCACCGGCCACATCGTCGAGCAGATCGAGCTCACCAAGGAGCTCCTCAAGCGGGGCTTCGCCTACGAGCGGGAGGGCTCGGTCTACTTCCGCGCCCGCAAGTGGCCGGAGTACGGCAAGCTCTCGGGGCGGCGGCTGGAGGACCAGGCCGCCGGCGCCCGGGTGGGGGTCCGGGAGGAGAAGGAGGACCCCCGCGACTGGGCGCTTTGGAAGCGGGCCGAGCCCGAGCACCTGATGCGCTGGCCGAGCCCCTGGGGCGAGGGCTTTCCCGGCTGGCACATCGAGTGCACGGTGATGAGCCTGAAGTACCTGGGGGAGGGCTTCGACATCCACGGCGGCGGCATCGACCTGCAGTTCCCCCACCACGAGGCCGAGATCGCCCAGGCCGAGGCCGCCGGCCACGCCTTCGCCCGCTACTGGATGCACAACAACCACGTCCTCCTGGGCGGCGAGAAGATGGCCAAATCGACCGGCAACTTCGTCACCCTGCGGGAGCTCTTCGAGCGGGTGGAGCCGCTGGTGGTGCGGTTCTACCTGCTGCAGAGCCACTACCGTTCGGTGACCGACTTCACCGACGAGGGCCTAAAGGCCGCCCGGCGCGGCTACTTCCGCCTGCTCGACGCCTACCGCGAGGTGCGCCGGCGCCTAAAGGCCGCCCCCCCGGGGGGCCACCCCGAGCTCGAGGCCGCCCTGGCCGAGCTCCGGGCCCGCTTCGCCGAGGCGATGAACGACGACCTCGGCACCCCCGAGGCCCTGGCTGCCTTCTTCACCTTCCTGCCGGTGTTGAACCGGGCGCTGGCCGGCGAGGTGGGGGCCGACGCGCTGGCCGCCGTCGAGGCCGCCTTCGCCGAGCTCGGCGAGGGGGTGCTCGGCCTGTTTCCCCGGCGGGTCCTCGAGGAGCGCCTTTCCGGACCGGCCCTGGAGGGGCTTTTGGAGCTGGTCCTGGAGCTCAGGGAGGAGGCCCGCCGGCGGCGCGACTTCGCCCTGGCCGACCGGGTCCGGGACCGGCTCGCCGAACTCGGGGTGGCGGTCGAGGACACGGCCAAAGGTCCCCGCTGGAAGCTGGTAAGCTAGGGTTGGAGGTGGACCATGAGCACGCGGCTCTGGGTGTACTGGGCGGTCATCGCCGTGGTCTACTGGGTGATCGCCTTCCTCTTTAACGGCCTGTTCTTCGCCAACTGGGGGCTAACCTGGCAGCAGGGCCTGATCGGGGTGTTGCTCGGCTTCTTCGCCGGCGCCTTCCTCGACCTCTTCATGAGCAGCCTGGAGGACGGCGGGACCGAGGGCTCCTAGCGCCGCCGGAGCCGGGCGTAGTAGAAGCCGTCGAGGCCGGCCTCGGGGCGGACGTAGGCCCCCAGGCCGGTCTTGAGCGCCGGGACCGGAAGGGCCAGGGGCTCGGCCTCGAACTCCGGGTGGGCCTGGAGGAACCCCTCCACCACCGCCTCCCCCTCGGCCTCGGTCAGGCTGCAAACGGCGTAGACCAACCGGCCGCCGGGGGCCACCGCGCCGGCGGCGACCTCCAGCAGGGCCGCCTGCCGGGTTTGCATCCGCTGGGGGTCGTCCGCCCTTAGGCGGTAGCGGATCTCGGGGTGGCGGCGAAGGGTGCCGGTGCCGGTGCAGGGGGCGTCGAGGAGCACCTTGGGGGCGGTGTCGGCGAGCCCCCGGGTGAGGTCGGCGGTCACGAAGGCGACCTCGAGTCCGAGCCGGGCCAGGTTCCGCCGGCCCGCCGCCTGCTTCCGCCGGTCCCGGTCGTAGCTGGTGACCCGGGCCCCCTGGGCCGCCAGCCAGGCGGCCTTGAGCCCCGCCCCCCCGGCCAGGTCGAGGACCCGTTCCCCGGGGGCCGCCTCGAGGAGCTGGGCGGCCAGCAGCGAGGCGGGGTTTTGCGGCTGCACCAGGCCGCGGCGGTAGGCGGCCAGCGACCGCAGGGGGGCCCCGGAGAGCGCCAGGCTCCCCGGCACCGGCCCGGGGCGGAATCCGACCCCCTCGGCCCGGAGCGTCCCCTCGGCGCCGGGCAGGGCGGTGACCCAAAGCGGCGGCGGCCGGTTCAGCTCGGGGACGAAGCCGGCCTCGCCGAAGTAGGTCTGCCAGTGGCGGTAGAGGAAACGCGGGATCGAGGCCCGCACCCAGGCCGGCGCCGGTCGGTCCCCCACCCGCCGGAGCACCGCGTTGACCAGCCCGGCGTGGCCGGGGGCGCGGGCCTTGGCGATCCCGACCCACTGGTGGACCGCCGCGTGGTCGGGGGTGCGGAGGAAGAGCCGTTCGTAGGCCCCCAGCCGGAGGATCCAGCGCGCCTCGGGGGGCAGCCGATCCGGGGCCCTGAGCCAGGGGGCGAGGACGTGGTCGAGGTAGAGAAGCCGCTGGAGCGTGCCGTAGGCGAGCCGTACCGCCAGCCCCCGGTCGGGACCGGCGAGCCCGCTCCGGTCCAGGGCCCAGTCGAGGGTGGGGGCGAGAAACCGCCCCCGCGCCACCGCCAGGAGCACCCTAAGGGCCAGGGGGCGCGGCCCCTTCCGGGGCATCAGTCGCGCCGGGCGCCCCCGAGGATGGCGGCGTACTGGAGCAGGTAGGCGAGGCTCATCGCCAGGGCGGCGACGTAGGTAAAGGCGGCGGCGGTGAGCACCTTGCGGGCACCGGGGAGCTCGTCGGGGTCGAGCAGCGCCAGGCTCTTCAGCTTGGCCAGCGCCCGCCGGCTGGCGTCGAGCTCGACCGGGAGGGTAACCAGCTGGAAGAGGGCGGCGGCCCCGAAGAGGTAGAGCCCCAGCTTGGCGAGCCCCAGGGCCCCGATCATCAGCCCGATGAGGAAGAGCCAGGGGCCGAGGTTCGAGCCGATCTGGGCGGCCGGCAGGATCTGGTGGCGGACCACCAGCCAGGGGTAGCGGCGGGCGTCCTGGATTGCGTGGCCGGTCTCGTGGGCGGCCACCGCCACCGCCGCCACGCTGGCCGAGGCGTAGTTGGGCTGGGAAAGCCGGAGGACCTTCTTGACCGGGTCGTAATGGTCGGTCAGGGCCCCGGGAATGGCCTCGATCCGCACCTGGGTGAGGCCCTCGGAGTCGAGCAGGGCCCGGGCGGCGGCGGCTCCGGTGAGCCCCCGCCGGTTGGCCACCCGGCTGTAGGCGGCGTAGGTGTTTTGAAGCCAGCCCTGGATCAGCAGGGTGGCCAGGAAGATCAGCAGGATCAGCCAGGTGAAGGGTCCGAAGAAGAACATACCGTGCGTCAGTCTAGCAAAACCCCCGAGCCGGCGACTGGGGGTTGCCTCCGATTCCGCCGGTTAGGGGTTGAGCGGCTGGGCCTTGATGGTGAAACGGAGCGCGGTCCTCTCCTCGTTCTCCAGCTCGAGCTTGACGAAGGCCGGCTTGACGTAGAGGTCGAGGTTGTCGGGGGTGATGTAGCCGCGGGCGATGGCGATCGCCTTGACCGCCTGGTTGACCGCCGCGGGGCCGATCGCCTGCACCTCCACCTCGCCTTGGGAGCGCAACAGGGCCGCGATGGCGCCGGCCACGGAGTTGGGCCTCGACTTACCGGACACGCGTAACGTTTCCACAGCAACCTCCCTACGAAGTCGCGCTACGGCCGCATCTTAGCCGCGGGGTTTTCCTCATGTCAAGCTAAGATAACCGGCCGGCCGGCTCGCCGAGGGGGAAAACCGGCACCGGCTCACGTTGACCCTCCCCACCCCCGAAGGTATAATCACCGCACGATTTGCGCATCTTTTCTCATTCTCGCGAAAGGGGGGCCATGCCTGAACTCGGACACGACGCCTGCGGAATCGTAGCCATCGCGGAAAAGGACGGACGACCCCGGCACCGCAACGTGCTGAGGGCGATCGACGCCCTCTACCGGATGGCCCACCGGGCCGGCGCGATCCTCGGCGAGGGGGACGGCACCGGGGTGATGACCGACCTTCCCCGCGAGCTCTGGGCGGCCCGCTTCGACGCCGCCGGCCTCGACCCCAAGCTCCCCGAAAACCCCCGCTTCTTCGTCGGGCACCTCTTCATCCCCAAGGAGGAGGCCGGCCGCATCCCCGAGATCCTCGACCACCTCCGGCTGGCCGGGGCCCGGCAGGGGGTGCGGCTCCTCTTCGAGCAAAGGGGGGAGACCAACCCCCGGGTGCTGGGGCCGGTGGGGCGGCGCACCGAGCCGGTCTTCTACCAGATCGCGGGGCTTTCCGAGGGGGGCGACGGGGCGCTTTTTGAGCTGGGGCTCGACCTCGAGGCCGCCTTCCCGGTGCACGTCGTCTCCCTCTCCACCCACACGGTGATCTACAAGGTGCGGGGCTCGGCCGAGATCCTGAAGCGCTACTACCCCGAGCTGGCGCGGGCCGACTTCAAGTCCCGCCTGACCCTGGGCCACAACCGCTACTCCACCAACACCCTCTCCACCTTCGAGCAGGTCCAGCCGTTTTCCCTGCTCGCCCACAACGGCGAGATCAACACCATCGAGCGGCTCCGCCGCGAGCTCGACATGCTGGGAGTGCCCCGAAGCGGGGGCAGCGACTCCCAGGATCTAAACCGCCTGCTCTCGGCGCTGATCTTCCGCTACCGCCGCTCGCTCCCCGAGGCCATCGACCTGGCCTTTCCCCCCATCCTGGGCGAGCTCCACCATTATTCCAGCGCCCTCAAGGACCTCTACATGGGTTTTCGCGAGCGGCTCGGCCCCCTGGCCCAGGGGCCGGCGGCGCTGGTTACCCGCTACGCCGGCGAGGCGGTGTTCGCCACCGACGCCATGGGCTTGCGCCCGCTTTGGTTCGTGGAGACCCCCTACGAGTACGTCTTCGCCTCCGAGCGGGGGGTCTTCACCGTCGAGGAGTTCGTCCGCGAGCCCCGGCCGCTGGCCCCCGGCGAGCGCATCACCCTCCGGCTCGGGGAGGGCGGCTTCCGGGTCTACCCCCACGATCGGCACCAGCGGCTGGTGCTGGAGCGCACCCTCCGGAAGAACGCCCTGGCCGAGGGGGCCGGCCGCCGTCTGGCCGGCCCGGCGGCGGTGCCCGGGCTCTCGGGGGGGAGCGCCGACGGCGGCAGCCTGACCTACGCCCCGCCCTCGATGGGGCTCAAGCGGGCCTTCGGCTGGGACCGCTGGGACCAGCGCTACCTCGCCCACCTCATCAAGACCGGTCGGGAGCCGGTGGGCAGCCTGGGCTGGGACGCCCCCCTCGCCGCCCTCGATCCCGAGCGGCCCAACCTCTCGGAGTACTTCAAGGAGACGGTGGCGGTGGTCACCAACCCCGCCCTCGACCGCGAGCGCGAGGTCGAGCACTTCTCGACCCGGGCGGTGCTGGGGCGGCGGGCGCTGGCCGACGGTGAGGGCGGCGGACGGGTGGTCGAGCTGCTCTTGCCGCTGGTCCTCGAGGCCGGCCTCCCCCAGGCCGGGGAGGTCGCGGCGGGGCGCGGAACGGCGGTCCTCGAGGACCTGCTCGACGCCTTCGACCACCGGATCCTAGTCCCCCGGTTCACCGTCGAGGAGGGCCTCCTCGCCGGGCTCAAGCGGCTCGGCGACGCGGCCGTCGAGGCGGTGCGCGAGGGGGCCGAGCTGCTGGTGCTCTCCGACCGGGAGGCCTACAGCGGCGGGGTCTGGATCGACGCCCACCTGGCCCTGGCCGAGGTCGAGCGCCGCCTGATCGAGGCCCGGGACGATCGCGGCGTGGCCCTCCGGCGCCGGACCTCGATCCTGCTTCACTCCGGGGGGATCCGGAACCTCCACGACCTGATGCTGGCGCTCGGCCTGGGGGCCGACGCGGTGGCTCCCTGGCTGATGTACCAGGAGGCCCTGGCCGCCGGCGGCACCGAGGCGCTTTTGAACCTGCTCGACGGCCTCAAGAAGGGGATCGAGAAGGTGATGAGCACGATGGGGATCCACGAGCTCCGGGGCTACGGCCGCATCTTCTCCAGCCTCGGGCTTGCCCCCGAGCTCGCCGAGCGCTTCGGGGTCCGCAACTTCTTCCCCGGCGGCTACGGGATGCTGGAGCTTGAGCGCACGCTGCTCGCCCGGCTCGACTTCCTGCACCAGCAAAAGCCCCGCCCGCCCCGCGAGCTCCGCTTCAATCCCCGGGTCTACAAGGCGGCCCAGCAGGTCGCGATGGGCCAGGCCCCCTTCGAGGACTTCGAGGAGAAGGTCCGGGCCCTGGAGCGCGAGGCCCCGGTGGCCGCCCGCCACCTGCTGGCGGTTCGCTTCCCCGAGGCCTCGGCGGTGGAGCCCGAGGAGGTCGACCTCTCGGTCGGGGGCCACTCGCTGCCCTTCGTGATCAGCGCCATGAGCTTCGGTTCCCAGGGCGAGACCGCCTTCAGGGCCTACGTCGAGGCCGCCCGCGAGCTCAACATGGTGGCGATGAACGGCGAGGGCGGCGAGATCCCCGACATGCTCGGCAAGTACACCCGCTGGCGGGGCCAGCAGGTGGCCTCGGGCCGGTTCGGGGTGCACGCCCCGATGCTGAACTCGGCGGCGGTGATCGAGATCAAGATCGGCCAGGGGGCCAAGCCCGGCGAGGGCGGCCACCTCCCCGGCAAGAAGGTGACCGAGAAGGTGGCGGCGGCCCGCAACGCGGTGCCCGGGGTCGACCTGATCAGCCCCTCCAACAACCACGACCTCTACTCGATCGAGGACCTGGCCCAGCTGGTCGAGGAGCTCAAGACCGTGAACCCCGAGGCCAAGGTCTCGGTCAAGGTGCCGGTGATCCCGGGGATCGGCACCATCGCCATCGGGATCGCCAAGGCCGGGGCCGACATCATCGCCCTCTCGGGCTTCGAGGGGGGCACCGGGGCGGCCCGGGAGCACGCCCTCAAGTACGCCGGCCTGCCGGTCGAGCTGGGGGTGCGGCGGGCCCACCGGGCGCTGGTCCGGGCCGGGCTCCGCGACCGGGTGGAGATCTGGGCCGACGGCGGTCTCAAGACCGCCTACGACGTGCTCAGGATGGTGCTCCTGGGGGCCGACCGGGTGGGGTTCGGAACCATGAGCATGGTGGCGATCGGCTGCACCATCTGCCGGGGCTGCCAGTACAACACCTGCCACGTGGGGATCGCTACCCAGATCCAGGACGAGGAGGAGGCCCGGCGGCTCGGCCTCAAGCGGTTCGTTCCCCGCCGGCTCGACCCCGCCGTCGAGCACCTGGTCACCTTCTTCGGCGGTATGGGCGAGCAGCTCCGGCGCCACGTGGCCCGGTTGGGGGCCCGGAGCCTATCCGAGCTGGTGGGGAGGAGCGAGCTCCTGGTCCAGGCCGCCGGCGAGGGCCGGCTCGACCTCGGCTACCTCTTCGAGCCGGTGGCGCCCCCCGACTGGACCCAGGACCGGGGGGCCCGGTTGCTGCGCCGGCCCCTCAACGAGCTCACCCGCTCGATCACCCGGGTGGTGATGGACGCCTACCGCCGGGGCGAGCGGGAGCTCGTTTTCCAGGAGGGGCCGGTGGGCTCGGCCGACCGGGCCCTGGGCACCCACCTGGCCGGGGCCATCGCCCGCGCCCGGCTCTACGGCCAGGGCTTCGACGCCGAGGTCGAGCTTCGCTTCGACGCCGGCAGCGTGGCCGGCAACGGCCTGGGGGCCTTCAACGTCGACCCCCTCCGGGTGGTGGTCGAGGGCGGGGCCCAGGACGGGGTGGCGAAGAGCGCCTTCGGGGGCGAGGTCCACATCCTAAAGGGGCGGAACCCCTACGGCCTCTACGTCGACGGGTCGGTCGGCAAGTCGTTCGCCTACGGCGCCATCCGGGGGCTCTTCATCGTCGAGGGCAACGCCGACAGCCGCTGCTGCATCCGGCTCTCGGGGGCCGACGTGGTCCTCGCCGGCGAGCCCGAGCGCCCGCTCGCCGACGAGCTCGGCAACCTCGGGGCCCGGGCCAACCTCAAGGGCTTCGCCTTCGAGTACATGACCCGGGGCCGGGCGGTGGTCCTCGGTGACCCCGGCCCCTGGATGGCCAGCGGGATGACCGGCGGTCGGGTCTACCTCCGGCTCTGGCCCGAGATGGGCCTCGACGAGGCGGCCTACCGCCGGCGGCTGGCCAAGGGGGCCAAGGTGCGGCTTCTTCCCCTCGACCGCCAGGGCGAGGCCGACGTGCGCGAGCTCCTGGCCCACTACGAGCGGGTGCTCCGGGAGGCCGAGCGCAACGAGCGGGCCGACCAGGTGGCGGTGCTCGCCGCCGACCCCGCCCGCCACTTCCTGATGCTGGTCCCCGAGCGGGCCCAGGAGGACCAGGAGGTCAGCACCGAGTAGCCCTCAGTCGGGTTCGGGGAAGAGCTTTTCGAGCGCCTCCCGCACCCGGCTCTTCCGGAGGCCGCGGGCCCGGAGGGCGGCGCGGTAGGCCTCGGGGTTGAGGAGCCCCGAGAGGGCCTCGCGCTCGGTTTTGGAGAGGGCGACCCCCAAGAGCACGTGCTCCTCGAAGGCGGTCCAGGCCAGCGGCACCCGCTCCCGGACGATGGCGGCGATTGCCCGGGCGTACTGGCGGATCTCGTACTGGGCGTGGCGGTCGAGGCGCAGCTTCAGGAAGTGGAAGAGGTTGTGGAGGTCCTGCTTCCAGTAGAACTCGGTGTAGATGCCGACCGGGAGGAGGATGCGGGCCTCCTCCCGGGCCACCCCCAGCTCCAGGAGCCGCCGGTAGGCGGCGTAGGCGGTGCGGTAGGCGTCCTCCAGGACCCGGTCGGCCTCGGGGTTTTGAAACCGCCCCTCGGAGCCCTGCTTGTTCTCCTGGGCCTGGGCCCGCCAGGCCTCGGGGCGGTAGAAGCGGTCCTCAAGCACCGAGTAGCGGGCGCTCACCTCGTTGGCGCTGGCGGTGCGGTGGCGGAACCACTGCCGGGCCACGAAGATCGGCGCCCGAACGTGGAAGGTGAACTCGACCATCTCGAAGGGGCTGGTGTGGCGGTGGCGCATCAGGTAGTCGATCAGGGCGGCGTCCTCCCGCACCGTCTTGGTCCCCTCGCCGTAGGAGACCCGGGCCGCCCGCACGATGGCGGCGTCGGAGCCCATCTGCTCGACCAGGCGGACGAAGCCCTGGTCGAGGACCCGGACCTCAGTAGACATGGAACCCCCGGAGCCCGGCGGGCTCGCCCCAGGTCACGTCGACCGTCCGCACCTCGGCCAGGCGGGGGCCCCGCTTTAGGAAGTGGAGCAGGAGCTTGAGGTCCTCCTCCTCGCCCTCGGCGACCACCTCGACCCGGCCGTCGGGAAGGTTCTCGGCGTAGCCGGAAAGGCCGAGCTCCAGGGCCTTGGCCCGCACGAAGGCGCGGTAGCCGACCCCTTGGACCCGTCCGCCGACCAGGGCCACCATGCGCCGCTTCATACCGCCTAATCTATCCCACCCCGGCGGCCGGTAGGCTGAGCGGTTGTGCGCCGGCTCTGGCCCTTGGTCCTGCTCGTGCTCCTGGTGTTGCCGGGGCTGCCGCCGGTGCTCCGGCTGGGGGTCGAGCGGGTCCTGCCGGGGCTGGGGTTTTCCGGTCGGATCGGGCGGATAAGCGGCTACGCCCTCTTCGGGGTCACCCTCGAGAACGTCGACCTCAAGGGCCCGGGGGTGCGCCTGGTCGCCCGCCGCCTGCGGCTCGACTACCAGCTGCTCGGCCTCTTGGCCGGAAAGCTCCCGGTGGCGGTGGACCTGAGCGACGCCCGGGTCGGCCTCGACTGGGCCCGGGTGCTGGCCGGCGCCGGGGGCGCCGGGGGCGGGCCGACCCCGGTGCTTACCGGGCTCCGCCTCCGCCGGGTTCGGCTCGCCTTCGGCGAGGACCGCGCCCTCGCCCTGCCGCTCTTGGAGGTGCGGCTGGAGGGTCGGGGCCCCTACCGGGTGGCCGCCCGTCTGGCCGGGGTGGAGGCGAGCGGCGAACTCGCCCTGAGGCCCCGACCGAGCCTCGCGTTCCAGGTGCCGGCGACCGCCCTCCGGTACTGGTACCCCGAGGTGCGGGGGGGGACGATCGAGGGCCGGGTCGTCCTCGGTAAGGACGGCCTCGCCGGCACCGCCCGGGTGGCCGGCGGCGAGGTCCGGGTGGTGGGCTTTTCCCTCGGCGGGGTGGCCGGCACCCTGCGGCTGGCCGGCGACCGGCTCACCGCCGAGCTGGCGGGGCGGGGGCTCGGGGGGCCGGTCCGGGGCACCCTGGACCTCGACCTGGCCCGACCCGGCTACCGCTTTCGGGTCGAGGGGCGGCCGCTTTTTCGCGAGCTCGCCCGCCACTTCGGGGTCGCCCTCCCCCTGGCCGGGGCCGGCCGGCTGGTCCTCGAGGGCGCCGGCTGGGAGAACCTCCGGCTCACCGGGCGCTTTTCCGGCCCCGCCGAGCTGCTCGGCTACCCCCTCAGGACCGCGGGGACCCTGGCCTACGACGGGGTCTTCCGCCTGACCGCGAGGAGCGAGGGGCGGTTTTACGACCGGGCGGTGCGGCTCGACCTCGACCTCGTCGGGGAGCGCTGGCGGCTCGCCTACGAGGACGACCGGGGCGGGGCCTTCGCCCTCAGGGGTCGGGGGGGACGGGCCGAGGGGACCGGGCGGCTCGCCTGGCCCAGCCCGCTGAGCGGCGTCGCCGAGCTTCGCGCCGCGCTGGCCGAGGGGCGCTGGCGGGTCGAGGTCCGGTCGGAGGGGGTGCGGCTCCCCCTCTCGCGGCCGTTTTCCCTCTCGGGAACGCTCTCGGGAAGGGGGCCCGAGGTCGCCGGCCGGCTCGGCCCCCTGGGCCTCTCCGGGCGCTGGTCGGACCTCGCCCTTACCCTCGACCCCCTCCCGATGCAAGTTGGGACGGTGACCGGCCAGGGCCGCTGGGACGGGACCCTCCGGGCCCACCTCGACTACCGCTCGGCCTACGCCCGCCTGCCGGTCGAGGTGGACGGCGGGCCCGGGGGCTTCCGCTTCCGGACCCCCTACGGCGAGGCCCGCTACCGGGCGGGGCGGTTCGCCCTCGACCTCGAGGGGGTGCCGGTCCGGGTAGGGGAGCCCCTCTGGCTCTCGGCCCGGGCGGCCTGGCAGGCGGGGGCCTGGAGCGGGGACTGGCGCCTATCCGGACGCCACCTCGCCGTCGGGGGGGTCCTCGATGGCCGGGCCACCCGGTTCGCCGGCGCCCTGTACGGCCCCTACGGACCGCTCGCCTTGATCGGCGAGGCCGACGGGGGCGGGCTCCGGGTCAAGGCCGGCGGCCTCCGCCTGGTCGCCGGAGGGGGGCGGCTCGCCCTCAAGGGGGCGCTTCGCTACGGCCCCCTGGCCCTCTCGGGGAACCTCGCCGGGGGTCCGGGGGGCTACCGCGGCGCGCTCTCGCTGGCGAGCCCCTGGCTGGGGGGACGGCTCTACGGGCGGGGCCCGGCGGTCTGGGCCGAGCTCGACGGCTACGCCCGGCTCTCCGGCGAGGTCTGGCCCAGACCGGATCTCGCCGGCCAAACCCGGCCGCTGCGGTTCGGTCCGGTCGAGGTGCCCGCCCTCCCCCTTCGGGTGACCCGCGAGCGGGTGGCGCTCGGCGAGGGGGGGTTCGACCTCGCCGGTGGCCGGGGGCGGGCGGTGCTCCCCCTGCGCTACGCCGGCCGCCCCGCCCGGCTGGGGCTTGCCGGCGACCTCCGCTCGGGCCGGCTCTGG
>Ga0256841_1002470_pt1 | contig 14679 bp, 11 predicted proteins | sample 356308metaG_FD_185971 | JGI IMG/M metagenome (GOLD analysis project Ga0256841, IMG submission 185971) | Hydrothermal vent microbial communities from Mid Atlantic Ridge, Atlantic Ocean - 356-308 | ecosystem: Environmental > Aquatic > Marine > Hydrothermal vents | place: Atlantic Ocean: Mid...
GGCTGGACCAGGCCATCTCCGCCCTGCTGGAGGAGGGTCGGCGGGAGATCTGCATCTGTCTCCTGGCTGGGGAGCATGAGACCGTCAGCCCCTCCATCACCCGGGGGCTGGCGGGGCGGGATCTGCACATCACCATCCACGGCTGCGGGCCGGCCAGCCGCCTGACCCTCACGGACAAGCCCTGGCTCTTCCAGGGCGTGGCGGCCGTGACCCTGCGGGACCTGGCCATCGAACCGGCCTTCCAGGTGAACAACGTGGCCGGGGCCATCTCCTTCCGCCACTGCGCCCAGGTGACGGTGACCGGCTGCACCATCCGGGGCTTCACCCCCGAGGGGCCCCTGCTCACCGTGGCCGACGCGGACCAGGTGCGTCTGCGGGACAATCTGCTGGAGGCCAGCCAGTTCGCCAGCCTGGAGATCCCCCAGAAGCTCTTCACCCAGGCCGAGGTGGGGCCCCTGGCAGATCTCTTCGCCCTGCCGGGCCAAGGGGAGTTCCGCTGGGCGACCTTCCGGGAGAAGGCTACGGAGGCGGCCAAGGCGCTGGCCGGGATGAACTCGGAGGAGCGGAAAGCCGTGCAGCAACGCATCCAGCAGGCCTTCGGCGACCAGGAGCTGCGCCGGGCCATGAGCAGCGGCGAGGTCCTGAACCTCTTCAAGCTGGCCGCGAGCCTGGGGGCGGAGAAGGTGGACCCGGTCAACATGCTCGACCTGCTCTTGGACATCCGCCGGGCCGCCATCAAGGCCCGGCCTGGCCTGGCCCTGGTGCTGGGGGAGACCTTCCCGCCCCAGCAGTTGCCCCAGGTGGAGCTGGGCATTTTGGACGAGGATGACCTGATCAGCCTGGAGAGCAACGAGATCGCCGGGGTGGTGAGCCTCTATGGCCTGCCGGCCGCGCCGGATTTCCTGCGCAAGGTGCTGACGCCCGGGTTCCTGAAGACCCTCCAGGGGCAGCTAGCGGAGCGGCGCGTGGTCCTGAACGGGCTGCTGGGGACCTTGAACCTGCGGGGCAATCAGCTGGTGCAGGTGACCGTAGCCCGGGAGGTGATCCAGGCCCTGCAGCAGGCCCTCTCCTCCGACAACGTGGTGCAGCTCTTCGGCCTCTTTGGCCGGCTCCTGGCCAGTGACAACGTCTTCGAAGCGGGGGAGAGCCTGGTGGTGGTCCGGCACCTGGCCATGATGGCCAACGACTTCAAGATGACGGCCGGGGTCCAGCCGCCGCCTGGGGCCACAGCCCCGCCTGCGCAGATCGCCGGGGTGGTCATCGCGGACACCAGCATCTACACCGGCAACCATGGGCGGGGAGGCAACCTGCGCCTGCAGGACGTCTCCCGGGCCTCGGAGCGGGTGGCGAATCTGGAGATCGCCATCGGGTGAGGGATGGCGCTCCAATCTCGTTCACGAAGAAGGCGCAGGCCATCCCGGCCTGCGCCTTTGCTCTGGCAGGTGTCCTGTCGGCGACCTGGGCGCCAACGAGGGGTCAGTTCAACACACTGGGGCCGGTGCTGTCGTGGCTGAAGATGGCCGTCTTCTCGCCGCCCTGGATCTTGGTCTCCAGATGGACCGGCCGGCCCCAGAGGGTGAAGAGGTTGCGCAGGGTGTCCTGGGCGAAGGGGACGTCCAGGTCCAGCCCTTCGTGGCGGTGAACGAGGTAGAGCTCGCCCCGATTGCCGTAGTTGCCGTCCACCACCTCGATGATGGGGCGGCCGAAGTTGGTGAGCTGGAAGAGGAGCCGCCGCTTGATCTCCTGGAAGTCTCGGCTGCTGATCTCGTAGCGGCCCCGGTGGCTGTTGTAGTCGAAGGTGAAGAGCCGCTGCTCTCGGGCGAACTCCTCGGTGAGGAACTCGTCGATGAAGCCCACGTCGTTGTAGATGCGCCGCACCTGGAAGACCTTCTCCCGCCCCAGGCCCAGCTGCCGATCCCACCGGCGGCGGGCCTCCAGGTCCTGGCACTCCTGGTACTCTGGGCCGAAGGCGCCCCGGTTCCAGCGGTCCTCGATGTCCCGGAAGAGCTCCAGACCCAGCTTGTAGGGGTTGATGCGCCCGGGATGCACCGCCACCGTGCCCGAGTGGTGGTCCGCGTAGTCGATGAGCTCGTTGGGCTCCAGGGCCCACCGGGTCATGATCTGGGTGTGGACGTAGGAGGCCCAGCCTTCGTTCATGATCTTGGTCTGTCCCTGGGGCGCGAAGTAGTAGGCCTCCTCCCGGATCATGTCCAGGATGTCGTACTGCCAGTTGTAGAGGGGGGCGTGCTCCAGGAGAAAGAGGAGCACGTCCCGTTCCGGCGCGGGGGGCAGGCGCTCCTCCTGTTTCTGGGCTTCCTCCAGGCGGCGGCGTTGCTCTTCCAGGAACTCCGGCGGGTTCAGGAAGGGCTCCATGTACTCCTTGGCCTTGAACCGGCGCACGGTCACCGGCCGGGGATCCTCCGCCTCCTCTCGGCCCTGGGCGGGCCGGCGTTGGATGGCCACCGCGTGGGGGTCGATGAGGTTGTCCAGGGAGAGACAGGCGTCCAGGAAGTTCTCCACCGTGTCCTGGCCGTAGCGGGCGATGTAGCGGCGCACTCGGCTGGCGTGGTTGGCCATTTCGTCCAGCATCCGGCGGTTGGTGTGGGCGAACCAGAGGTTGTTCTTGAAGAAGTCCGAGTGGCCGTAGACGTGGGCCATGACCAGCTTCTGGTCCACGTAGTGGTTGCTGGCCAGGAGGTAGGCGTAGCAGGGATCGTTGTTGATCACCATCTCGTAGATCCGGTGCAGGCCGTAGCTGTAGGACTTGGAGAGCCGCTCGTACTCCATGCCGAAGCGCCAGTGAGGATAGCGCACCGGGAAGCCCTCGTAGGCGGCCACCTGGTTCATCATCCGGTAGTCCAGCATCTCGAAGCGCACCGGGAAGAAGTCCAGGCCGAACTCCCGGGCGTATGCTTCCATGGTCTCCTGCAGCGTCGCCAGCTCCGGCGAGAGGCTCAGTCCGTTCATGGCGTGGTCCTCAACCTGACTCGTCCACCAACCTGACTCGTCCACTCCCTGGCTTCGGGGCTCCCTATCCCCGGGTCCCATCAATATCCCTTGCCCAGGAAGATGCGGATGGCGTCGTAGATGTCGTTGGCCACCCGGATGTTGGCCAGGGCCAGCTTTTCGTCCTTCAATTGGGAAAGGGTCTCGATGAAGTAGTGGCCCGGGACGTTCTGCACCTGGCCGTAGCAGAAGAGGTTCACTGCCGGCAGCAGGCCCTGGGCGAGGATATTCAGGCAACGCCGGTTGTCGTTGCCGAAGTTCTCTCCGTCGGAGAAGTGGAAGGCGTACAGGTTCCACTCCTCCGGGCTGTACTCCTGCTGGATGATCCGGTGGCAGAGCTCGTAGGCCGCGGAGATGCGGGTGCCCCCGGCCTCCCGGATGTGGTAGAAGGTGTGGGCGTCCACCTCCTTGGCCGCGGCGTCGTGGACGATGTAGCGGATGGTCACGTTCCGGTAGTGGGCCTGGAGCCAGGTGTCGATCCAGAAGGCGGTCAGGCGCACCAGCTCCTTCTTGCGCTCGGTCATGCTGCCGGAGACGTCCATCATGTAGAAGATGACCGCGTTGCTCTCCGGCCGGGGGTAGTTGCGCCAGGATCGGTAGCGCTTGTCTTCCCGGATGGGGATGATGACCGGGTTGCTCGGATCGTAGCTGCCGCTGATCAGCTGCCGCTTCAGGGCCTCCCGGTAGGTGCGCTTGAAATGGCGCAGCCCCTCGGGCCCCACCCGGCGCAGCCCGGTGTAGCGGACCACCGAGCCCTCCACGTTGTTCTTGCTCTTGGGCTGGATCCGGGGCAGCTCCAGCTCCTCCCCCAGGATCTCCGCCAGCTCCTGGAGGGTGAGCTCCACCTCCAGGATGTGCTCCCCGGGCTGGTCGCCGGCTGGGCCGTCCCCACCCCCGGGCTGCTGGCCCTGGCCGATGGGCGCGCCCACCTCCCCTTCCCCCTGGCCCACTCCCCCTCGGGGGTGGCCGAAGCGGAAGTGGGGCAGGTCGATCTGGGGCACAGGGATGCTCACCAGCTCCTTGCCCCGACGGCCGATGAGCTCCCGGTTGGCGATGTACTTGCGCAGGTTGCGCTTGATCTGCCCCCGCACGATCTGTCGAAAGCGGCGGGCGTCCTGTTCAATGGACAGGGCCATGGCGGCTACCCCTCACCTCTGGTGTCGCCCCGGGCGAAGATGCCGGCCACGTAGGTCAGCACGTCCGTGGCGCAGACCTGGCAGTAGCCCAGGTTCTTGATCATGCGGTCCTTCACCACCTCGATCTTCTCCTGGGTCTCCGGGTCCAGGACGTTGGAGACCAGGCTGTTGAGTTTGATGGAGTCCTTCTGGTCCTCGAAGAGCTTCAGCTCCAGGGCTCTCCGCAGCCGGTCGTTGGAGTCCCAGGAGAAGGTCTTGCCGTCCAGGGCCAGGGCGCCGATGTAGTTCATGATCTCCCGGCGGAAGTCGTCCTTGCGGCTCTCGGGGATGTCGATCTTCTCCTCGATGGAGCGCATGAGCCGCTCGTTGGGGGGCTCGTCCTCCCCGGTGTAAGGGTTGCGCACCTTCTGCCGCTGGGTGTAGGCCCGCAGGTTGTCGATGTAGTTGGCGCAGAGGCGCTTGATGGCCGCCTCGTCCGCGGTGATGGCCCGCTGCACCTCGTTCTTGACGATGTCGTCGTACTCCTCCTTGACCACGGCCAGCAGCTCCCGGTAGCGCTTGCGCTCCCTCTCGTTGGTGATGAGGGAGTGGTGGCGCAGGCCCGCCTCCAGCTCCCGCAGGAGCATGAAGGGGTTGATGCAGGTGCGGCTCTGGTCCGCCACCAGGGTGTTGGAGAGCTTATCCTGGATGTAGCGGGGGGAGATGCCCCCCATGCCCTCGTGGGGCGCTTCGGCCTGGAGCTCCAGGACGCTGTCCTCGGTGAAGCCTGGGAGGCTGCGGCCGTCGTAGAGCTTCAGCTTCTGGAGCAGGGTCAGGTTGGCCCGTTTCGGTTCCTCCAGCCGGGTCAGCACCGCCCACATGGCGGCGATCTCCAGGGTGTGGGGGGCGATGTGCTTGCCCATCACCTGGCGCTCGTTGAAGTCCCGCTGGTAGATGCGCACCTCGTCGCTGAAACGGGTGACGTAGGGGATGTCGATCTTGATGGTGCGGTCCCGCAGGGCCTCCATGTACTCGTTGTTCAGCAGGCGCCGGTACTCCGCCTCGTTGGTGTGGCCCAGGATCACCTCGTCGATGTCCGTGTGGGCGAACTTCTTGGGCTTGATCTTGTGCTCCTGGGAGGCGGTGAGCAGGTCGTAGAGGAAGGCCACATCCAGCTTCAGGATCTCGATGAACTCCACCAGCCCTCGGTTGCCGATGTTCAGCTCCCCGTCGAAGTTGAAGGCTCGGGGGTCCGAATCGGATCCGTACTCGGCGATCTTCCGGTAGTTGATGTCCCCGGTGAGCTCCGTGCTGTCCTGGTTCTTCTCGTCCTTGGGCTGGAAGGTGCCGATGCCCACCCGGTCCTTCTCCGAGAGAACCAGCCGCCGCACCCGCACCTGGCGCACCACCTCCAGCCAGTTGCCGTTGGCCCGTTCCAGGAGCTGGTTGTACATGAAGCGACAGGCCGGGCAGAGATCCCCCTCGATCTGGATGGGGTAGCTGTCGGGCGCTCCATCATGGCCATTGCGGCGCTCCAGGTCGCGGCCGCCGTTCAGCTCCTGGAGCACCAGGGCGCGGTATTCGGGCGGGATGAGATGCAGGGGCTCCTCGTGCATGGGGCAGTCCATGCGCTCCCCGTCGTCCGTCTGCCAGTAGAAGGTGTAGAGTCGGCCTTCCGGGGTGCGGCTGTAGGTCTCCAGCCCCTTCTTGAGCAGGCGCACGATGGTGCTCTTGGCCGTGCCCACCGGCCCGTGGAGGAGGATCACCCGGCGCTCGGTGCCGTAGCGGCGGGCTGCGGCGTGGAAGATCTGGACCAGGTCCATGAGGGGCTTGTCCAGGCCGAAGATGGCGTCTTTGCCCTCCTCGAAAGGGTCGTCGAAGAAGTTGTAGTGGATGATCCGCTCCCGGTTGCGGGTGTACTCCTCCGTGCCGTAGGAGAGGATCATGTCGTAGATGCGCTGGAAGGCGGTCCGAGCTACGTTGGGATCTTCCCGCACGATCTCCAGGTACTCCTCGAAGCTCCCCTCCCAGTAGAGCTCCCGGAAGCGCTCCAGGTCCTGAACCTTCTCGATGGTTTTCAGAATTGAGCTGGCCACGTCGTCTCTCCTTCTCGCTAGTCTCCCATCCGGCCTGATCCCCCATCCGGCAAGGCGGGATCGGGGATGCCGGTCCAGAGCACGGGGAAGGCCCTTGGAGGGCGATCCCTTGTCCTCTAAGACGCTGTGGCGGCGAAATTCCTTACCCGATCCCGTGTTTTTTCTGGGCTGGGGCCGCCCCCCGGACGCGAGAAAGCCGCGGACCCGACTGGGCCTGCGGCTTTCTCGGTCCTCACTTCTGGGTTGGGAGCGCTTCCGGGCTGAGGGAAATCTAGGCCGAGCCGGAACCGGCTGGGGCCGCGGGGCGGGAGGAGAGAGTGCCCGAGGTGTCCGGAAGGGACTCGGCCAGGGCATCCACCTCGGACGGCTTCCTTTGCTCCAGGGCGCGCAGGGCCAGGTGCTCATCCCGGCAGTCCGGGCAGTGCTGGAGGTGGATCCAGACCTGGTGCAGGACGGCCTCCACCTCCTCCCCGGCCAGCTCCAGCTCCACGTAGACGGGGAGGAGCGCCTGGGTCTGCTGGCAATCGATCTCCGTCTCCTCTGTGAGGTTGAGCTGCTGCAAGAGTTGAACGATGCGTTCCGTGCTCAATATCCCACTCCTTCTCGGCTAGTCCCTGTAGCTTGGACGCTTCCAGGTGCGGATTCCTTACCCGGCGGCAACAAATGCTTCCGTTGCCGTGCTGTCTCCGCTGTTTCCGGTCCCGCTGCTCCTGGCCCTGCTACTCCTGGAAAGTGGAGAAGAGATCCCCGGGCGAGAGGTAGTTCTCCTCCAGGGCCTTCTTCAGTCGCTTCCGGGCGTCGTGGAGCAGTTTGTACAGGGCATTGCGCTTGATCCCCAGCATGTGGGCCATCTCTTCCATGGAGTAGCCCTGGAGATAGACCCCCACCAGGGCCACCCGCTGTCGCTCCGTCAGGGACTCCTGGATGATCCGGTAGAGCAGGGCCCGCTGCTCGATCTGCTCGAACAGCCGCTGGGGATCCCCCTCCAAGATCAGGCTGCGCAGGACCCCGGACGTCTCCTCGCTCAGCTGATCCAGGGAGATCTCCCGGTAGCGGCTACGGCGCAGCTCGCTGGCCGTGTGGTTGATGGCGATGCTGTAGGCCCAGGTGGTGAACTTGGCGTGGCCCTGAAAGCTCTCCAGGCTGTTCAGCACCTTGGTCATGCTCTCCTGCACCATGTCGTCCACGAAGCTGTCCAGGCGAGCTGAAGGCCAATCCTTCACCTCGGACCGGTGCATGGACAAGTATACCAGAACGGCACGGGAAAGGTACTGGTAGAGTTGCGCGAACGCCTGGCGGCCTTCCTCGGATGGCAGCGACTGGAGCGCACGGAGCCATTCTTCGTTGGAGCGAGGGTCCATTTTCTGTGGAGTGTCGAATCACTACGGGCCTTGCGACGGCGAGGCCGGACGGTTGGAAGTGCACCGGGGCAGGTGTGGTAAGTCTATCATAGCCAGGGGGAAACCGTCGATTCTGTAGGATGGCCCTCCATTCCCCCGGCCCTGGATCCAACCGCTTCAGCCGCCCAGGTACGCGGCCTGGACCTTGGGCTCCTGGCGCAGGCGCTCCGCCGGCCCCTCCAGCACCATGTGGCCGTTCTCCAGCACGTAGGCCCGATCCACCACGTCCAGGGCCGCGGCCGCGTTCTGCTCCACCAACAGGATGGAGACCTCCTGTCGCCGCAGCTCCCCCAGCACCTGGAAGACCTTCTGCACCAGGATGGGCATGAGCCCCATGCTCACCTCGTCGATGAGCAGGAGCCGCGGGCGAGCCATGAGGGCCCGGCCGATGGCCAGCATCTGCTGTTCCCCGCCGCTCAGGGTCTTGGCCTGTTGACGGCGCCGCTCGGCCAGCACCGGAAAGAGCTGGTAGACCCAGGCCATCTGCTCCCGATTGGCCTGCTCGTCACGCAGGTAGCCGCCCAGGAGCAGGTTCTGCTCCACGGAGAGGTCCCGGAAGACCCGGCCCCCTTCGGGGACCAGGGCCAGGCCCCGGGCGGTGTGTTCCCAGGGAGGGAGCCCCTGGATGGCCTGCCCATCCAGCAGGATGGCGCCGCTCTTGGGCCGCACCAGCCCCATGATGGCCTTGATCAGGGTGGACTTCCCCGCGCCGTTGGCCCCCAGGACGGCCACCGCCTCCCCCTGGTTCACCTGGAGGGAGACGCCGTGCAGGGCCTGGATGGGGCCGTAGAACACGTTGAGATCTTGGACGGTGAGCATGGTGGTGTGTCGGAACTGTGGCAGGCAACGCGAGAAAGTATGAAAATGAGTAAAGTATGAGAATGAGTAAGGAGTAACGAGTGGGATCTCGTGTGCGAGAACTCTCCCGAAAGCCAGGAAAGCATCCTCACCCCCACTCCCCATTTCTCACTCCTCACTCCTCACTCCTTACTCCTCACTCCTCACCCTCCCCAGATACGCGTCGATCACCCGCTCATCCTGCTGGATCGCCTCCGGCGGACCCTCGGCCAGGATCTGGCCCCGGTTCAGGACCACCAGACGGTGGCAGAGATTCATGGCGAAGCGCATGTTGTGCTCGATGAGGATGACGGCCATCCCCTCCTCTGCCAGCTGACGCACCAGCTCGGCCAGAGCCTCGGCTTCCCCGCTGGTCAGACCCGCGGCCGGCTCGTCCAGCAGGAGCAGTCGGGGCTCGGTGGCCAGGGCCCGGGCGATCTCCAGGCGGCGCTGCAGGCCGATGGGCAGGCTGGAGGCCTTGGCCTTGGCCCAGGGGAGCAGCCCCACCCGTTCCAGCAGGGCCTGCACCCGGGAGCGGGCCCCCGGGTCGTCGGTGCGCCGCCAGAAGGCGTGCAGCCGGGGGTAGACGGGCTTGCCCAGACCGCTGAGCACGTTCTCCTCCACGGAGAGCTCGCTGAAGGGCTTGACGATCTGAAAAGTGCGGGCGACGCCCAGGGCCACGATCTGGTGGGGACGCCGGTTGTGGATGGGCTGCCCCTGAAAGATCACCTGGCCCTCCGTGGGCCGAAGGAAGCCGGAAATGCAGTTGAAGAGGGTGGTCTTGCCCGCGCCGTTGGGGCCGATCAGCCCCAGGATGCCCTGGTCCGCGGCCAGGCTCACCCGCTGCAGCGCGGTGAGCCCGCCGAAGCGCATGGTCACGTCCCTCACTTCCAGCAGACTCACGCCGTCACCTCCTCGCTCTCCGCCACCGGTTGGGTCGGCTCCCCCTTGCCCCAGAGTCGGCGCAGCTGCGTCCAGAGCCAGCTCTCGTCCCCCAGCAGGCCGTGGGGCTGGAAGAGCATCATCAGCACCAGGAGCGCGCCGTAGAGGGCGAAGCGGTAGTCCTGAACGAAGCGCAGGAGCTCCGGCGCGGCCTTCAGGATGACGGCCCCCACGATGGGGCCTCGCAGGGTGCCCACCCCACCGAAGACCACCATGGAGAGGATGACGATGGACTCGATGAAGACGAAGGTGTCCGGGAAGAGGCTGCCGATGAAGTGGCCGTAGAGGGCCCCTGCGCCCCCGGCCAGGGCCGCGCTGAGCATGAAGGCGTAGATCTTGAAGCGGGGCACGCTGATCCCCACCGCGGCCGCCGCGTCCTCCTCCAGGCGGATGGCGTCGAAGGCCAGGCCCACCCAGGTGCGGCTCACGTGCCAGCTCACCAGCCAGACCAGGGCCGTGTAGGCCAGGACCAGGGCCAGGTAGGGCAGGCCACCCCGGAAGCTGACGCCGAAGAGGCTGGGCGCGGGGATGCCCACGATGCCCATGGCCCCGCCGAAGAAGTCCACGTACTTGAAGAGGGCCACCACCACGAAGTTGACCCCCATGGTGGCCAGCACCAGGAAGTCGTGGCGCACCCGCAGGCTGGGCAGCCCCAGCACGCTCCCCACCAGGCCCGTCACCAGGATGGCGGCCAGAAGGCCGGTCCAGAAGCTCTGGCCGTAGTTCACCGTGAGGATGGCGGAGGTGTAGGCGCCGATGCCGAAGAAGGCGGCGTGTCCCAGGCTCACCTGGCCGGCGAACCCGGTGAGAATGTTCAGGGAGAGGGCCAGGGAGACCCAGATCCCCACCAGAATGGCGACGGTGAGATAGTAGGACATCTAGGCCCTCCCCAGCAGCCCGTGGGGGCGGAACATGAGCATGAGGATGAGCACCAGGAAGGCGATGGCGTCCCGGGGCAGGACGAAACCGATGCTGGCCACCAGGAATGTCTCGGCCACGGCCAGGAGCAGGCCGGCCAGGATGGTGCCGGGCAGGCTGCCCATGCCCCCCAGGACGATGACCACGAAGGCCTTGTAGGAGGGCAGGTCCCCCATGGTGGCGTAGACCGTGTTGTCGTAGACGCCCACCAGGACCCCCGCGGCCCCGGCCAGGGCGCTGCCCACGAAGAAGTTGTAGGCGATGACTCGGTTCAGGTTGATCCCCACCGCGGCGGCCATCTCCCGGTCCATGGAGGCGGCCTGCCAGCCCAGGCCGATCCGGGTGCGGGTGAGGAGGAGCCAGACCAGGGCCAGGAGCGCCACCGTCACCGTGACCACCAGGGTCTGCTTGGGCGTCAGGTCGAAGAGAGGGGTCTCGATCCGGGGCAGGCCAGCGCCCCCCGCGGGGAAGGCTCGCTGGTAGGGCCCCATGAGCCAGGGCTTCTGGAGCAGGTCCGTGAGCAGGATGAAGAGCCCCACGCTGGCGATGAGGGGGACGGTGCGGGGGGCGTCCAGCATGTAGAAGTAGACGCCCCGATAGATGAGCACTCCCACGATCCCTGCCACCAGCATGGCCAGGGCCAGGGCCAGCCAGAAGTTGCCCAGCCAGCCGAAGGCCAGCACGCCCAGGAAGGCGCCAATGGTGTAGACCGCGGCGTGGGCGATGTGGAGGATCTTGAGCACCCCGTAGATCATGGTCAGGCCAATGGCCATGAGGATGTAGATGCTCCCCAGGACCATCGCATTGGCCAGGTTTTCGAAGAGAGGCACGGGTCGGTCTCCAGATTGGTGGATTGGGCGAGGGGCGAGACGCGTCTGGCCGGCGCGCCTCGCCCCTGCGAATGGGCTACCGATGGAGAAGCGTCACTGGCTGGGGGTCACCAGCGCCTCGTCGGTGAACTCGTGGTAGAAGTGGAAGGCGCCGTCCTGGACGATCTGGGCGCCCACAGGCCGCACCACCTCCCGGCCCGGAGTGAAGCGCCAGAAGGGGCCCGTGGCCACGTCCTCGAAGTCCTTCAGCCCGGCCAGGGCCTGGACGATGGCCTCTGCGTCCGTGCTGCCCGCGGTGCGGATGGCGTAGGCCAGGACCTGGACGGCATCGAAGGCGCTGGCCCCCACCATGTCCGCCTCCTCGCCGTAGGTGGCCTTGTACTCCTTCAGGAAGCGCTGGGTCATGGGCCGCTCGCTGTCCCGGTTCAGGTCCGTGGTGATGACCACCCCCTCCGCGGCCGGGCCGGCCAGCTCGATGAACTTGGGCGAGTCGTAGCCCTCCTGGCCCACGATCTGGGTCTCCAGCCCCTCGTCCGCGGCCTGGCTGACCAGCTTGGCCGCCTCGTTGTAGTAGCCCGTGGCGTAGACCGCGTCCGGGGCGATCTCCTTCAGCTTGCCCAGGATGGGGCGGAAGTCCGTCTCGCCCAGGGGATACTTCTCCTCGAAGACGATCTCCAGGCCCAGCTGGGCCGCGTGCTCTTTGAAGCCGTCGGTCAGGCTCTGGCCGAAGTCGTTGTCGATGGTCAGGATGGCCACCCGCTTGTGGCCCATGACGTTGCCTACCAGCTCCGCGCCGACCCGGCCCTCCACGTCGGCCAGGGTGCCCACCCGGAAGATCTTGTCCCCGGTCTGGGTGATGCTGGGGTGGATGGCGTAGGCGGAGACCATGGGCACCCCGGCTTCCTGGAAGACCGGGGCCGCGGCTCGGGTGGCGCCGGAGTAGCTGCCGCTGATGCCGGCCACCACCTGGTCCTGCTCGATGAGCTTGCGGGCGATGGCTGCGGCCTGGTCCGGGGAGGCGGCGTCGTCGTAGTGGATCAGCTCCAGAGGGCGGCCCAGCACGCCGCCGGCGTCGTTGATCATGGTGACGGCCAGCTGGGCGGACTGGAGCGCGCTGGTGCCGTCCGCGGCGGCGAAGCCGGTGGTGGGGGCGAAGATGCCCAGCTTGATGGGCTCCGCGGCTGGGGCCTGGGCCTGGCCGCTGGTTTCCGCCACCGGGGGCGCGCCGGGAGCGCAGGCGGCCACGGTCAAAGCCAGGATGGCCAGCAGGGTGAGGAGAACAGTGGTGCGTGGTTTCATGCTTCCCTCCTTGTGTGGTGGTTGTGAGGATCTCAGAGACGGGAGGCGAGGGCGAAAGGTGGAGGCCATGGACAAGGGTTCCACAGCGCCGGTCTGGGGGATGGATCACGGCCTCGCGTTTCGGGCCCTCTGCTCCAACAGGTCACTTCGGACTACCGGTTTGGTCTGTCGATGGACGGCCAGGGGATGGGCCGTTTCGGTCATCGTAGGGAGGGATGCCTTGATTGTATCGCAATCGGCGCAAAATCGAAACCTTCGATGCAGGGTGCAAAAAAGCCCTTCCCCGCCACCCAGGAGGACAGCGGGGAAGGGCAAAAGCAAGGGCCAGGAGGTTCTCACACCATGTCGAGCTTGTGTTCATTCCATCAGCGCAGCGGCAGTTGTGGCCCAGAGCTGCTTCCACTCTTTGGATGCAGCTCCCAGGAGCGGGGTTACATGGCGGATCCCTGGGGCGCGGAGCCGGATCCCGAGGCGCTGGCAGCCCGACGCTGCCGCCATCGGACCAGAAAGTAGCCCAGGATGGCCAGGTCCAGCAGGTACTCGAAGAGGGTGAAGGGCCGCCCGTAGTAGCGCGGGTCCCAGTAGCTGACCGGGCCCCGGTAGCGGTAGCTCCAGTTGAAGGGGAAGAGAAGGAGGGGGCCGTCGTAGTTGTGGGTGAAGACGTCCACCAGGGTGTGGAAGCTGGCCCCCACCGCCAGCCAGAAGAGCAGGGTCATCCAGCGGTGACCCCGGCGCATGCCCGGCCAGCTCACCGCCAGGAGCAGGGCCAGGATGAAGGGCGCGTGGAGGAAGTTGTGGGGCACGATCCAGAGGGGATCGTTGAAGAAGTGGTAGTCGTACCGGGAAAAGAAACCCTGGGTGGGCATGGGCTCCAGCCAGCGATGGTAGACCACGTAGCCCACGGAGAGGATCACCAGGGGGATGTCCGGGAGGAAGGAGCCCAGGAGCAGCCCTCTGGTGTGGATGGGCATGCCCCGGCGCTTGAGCCTGTCCCCGGCCAGGGCGGTGATGAGGAAGTGGGAGTAGGTTCGCATGGGCTGCTTCTCTCCTTGGTGGGCGTCGAGGTTGGGAGCCGAGGGTGGGGGCGAGTTGGGAGCGGCAGTTCGAGCCTCACTCTGAGCCCTCCTCAGCCTGAGTTCTCCTCAGTCTAAACCCTGAAGCAGCCCCCATGTCAAGGGCCAACCAAAGACCGGGCCGGCCGGACCAGGATTGCCCGAAGGGCGCTCGAGGACTTCGGCTATCGGCCCAGGGCAGCCAGCATCTCCTCCACGGAGGTGAACTTGACCCGGGGGCGGCCTTGCTCCTGGCCCCGGGCCACCTCCATGGCGTCCAGCCGCTTCCAGTCCTGGTAGTTGAAGATGTGGGGCTGGCGTTCCCGCAAGAAGGCTTCGATCGCCGCGTCCGAAGTGTGGGTGGGCTCCAGGATCTTGCCCGCCTCCAGGTCCGCCAACATCTGCTTGACCGTGGCCACGGCGTCCGGCTTGTTGGTGCCGATGACGCCCGAGGGGCCCCGTTTGATCCAGCCGGCCGTGTACTCTCCCACCCGGGGCTGGCCGCTCTCCTCGTCCAGGACCCGGCCGCTGTCGTTCAGGATCACCCCCCAGCTCTCGTTGAAGGGCACGCCGGGGATGGGCAGGCCCCGGTAGCCGATGGAGCGGAAGACCAGGTCCACCGGCAGGATCTCATACTCCTGCGTGGGCCGGGGGCGCAAGGTCCCCGCTGCGGTGGCGTAGAGCTCGTTCTTCACCAGGCGCATGGCTTTCACCCGGCCGGAGCCGTCGTCCAGGAGCTCCACCGGAGAGACCAGGAAACGGATGGTCAGGGTGCGAGGCTTCCCCTGGGGCGGGCGGGCCGCGTACTCCCGCAGGATCTCCAGCTTGCGCAGGGTGGCCTTGTCCGGGCTCTGTTCCAGCTGGGCCGCACTCAGGGGATCCAGCTCCATCTCCTCCGGCAGGACCCGCACGTCGGCCACATCCAGCTCCCCCAGCTCCTTGATCTCCGGCGGGGTGAAGGCGGCCTGGGCTGGCCCCCGTCGCCCCAGCACGAAGATCTCTCGCACCTTGCTCTCTCTCAGGGCCTCCAGGGCGTGGTCGGCGATGTCCGTCACCGCCAGCTCGTGGTAGCTCTTGGCCAGGATGCGGGCCACGTCCATGGCCACGTTGCCCACGCCGATGACGGCCACCCGCTCCGCGGTCAGGTCGAAGTGACGGTCCCGGAACTCGGGGTGGCCGTTGTA
>Ga0256841_1002471_pt1 | contig 14673 bp, 12 predicted proteins | sample 356308metaG_FD_185971 | JGI IMG/M metagenome (GOLD analysis project Ga0256841, IMG submission 185971) | Hydrothermal vent microbial communities from Mid Atlantic Ridge, Atlantic Ocean - 356-308 | ecosystem: Environmental > Aquatic > Marine > Hydrothermal vents | place: Atlantic Ocean: Mid...
AAGCCCTTGCCCATTCGGGTAATTTGTTTCTGATTTTCTTTAACTCTTTAACGAGCCGGTAAACCAATTCCAGTTCTGCTGACATATATGTAAGGTAAAAGTATTTTAGTTAAATTTTCTAACTCAATTATCGGAAAGAAAAATCGAATTGTTAATGTTTGAATACAAACTTGCAGATTGTTTTTAATTTCCGGTGATTTCATCCGTAAATTTCACATATATATCAATTCCCTCAATTGATGCGGGAATTTTCTCTATTAATTCTTTATCTTTTTTGGAGACCAATATTCTGATTACAAATTTACCGTTATGTTTTCCAACACCAACGCCGGTAACGCCGGGAATTTTAAGCAATTCGTTTTTATATTTTTCTTTCACTTTAATGACATTTTCCATTTGCGAATCCTCAATAATTCAGTGTTGGGGCTCATGTTTCAGAGCCCCGAAAAATCAATTTCCGCAAATAGTAACTCCGAAATAATCGAGAACAAAATCGATTGGCGAACCGATTGTAGTTTCGGACGAACCGGCGTAGAGCAAAGCAACCGGATAATTGTTTGCATCGTCTGTAACTATGAGCGAACCGGAATCACCACCGGAAGACATATTGGTAAATTCAATTTGATCTTCGAAGCGCGCATATCCTCCATCCGGAGTATAATTCACCACTACGGTAACATTAACGCCCGTAACAGTTCCGTAAGTTAAGCCGGTTGTTCTTCCTGTCTTTTTAACTTGCATACCAAGCACGGCTTCTGCGGTGGTTGTGCTTGGTGTATATCCGCTAATCATCGAGCAATCGACTTGCACACCGGGTTCAACTTTGGCAATTGCCGCATCGATTGTATTACTGTTTCTTAACGGCTGCCATTTGATTGCTTTATAATCGTAAAGTTTTGCCACAACATCGGCGGTATTTTGCGAACATACCGGATCCGTATCGATTAATCCGGGTTGAACTATTGGCTCGCCAATTTCGGCTCTGTTTTTCCTTGCAAAAACATGGTTGTTGCTCAGAAAATATTTCTCACCGTTTTTTTCAACAACACAACCAACGGTACCGCCTACACACGCACCACCTCCGGCACCCGGGAAATATCTGTAATCGTTAAAATTTCCGGCAGAAACTCCGCCGGCTACCGGGCGGTATCTTCCCGTGTAAACATCCTGAGCATAAATTTCACCCACGTTTTTTACCACAACCGGAACACCTTCGATAAATTTCGGCAATGATTTTTCCATACCACTTCTGTTTGTCATTATCTCTATTGCATAACCGCCGTTTTTTAATTTTGTTGTTGCTGTTCCGATTACCCCGTTTTTTCGTAAAAGCTTATCCGTATGCCTGTCTTGAATTTCGAAGACTTTGTTAATGTCGGTAACAATTTTGGAAAGTGTATGCCGGTTGGTATCGGGAGTAGTTAACTCCGGTGTTTGCTGCTGACAAGATGAGAAAAATAAAAATGAAAATGCAATCAGCAACAGAGCGATTACGTTTTTCTGTCTCATAAGTCCTCCTGTTTTTTATGTTTTAAAAGAACCGTATCCGGATTAGCGGGAGAAAAGGAAACCGTAAATGGAAAAATCAAGCGGATAATACCGGAAAGTCATTTAACAAAATTTTGAAATAATTTAGTTTTTTATTGGACGATAAGCAAGAATTTTTCGACGAACGAAAGAAATAAATAAGATTAATAAATAAATTAAATTATCTATAAATTAATATATAAAATTAATTGATTTTAATTTGAGCATAAAGTATATTGGTACAAAAATTTATCTTTAAGTTATAATTATTGTTTTTACCAATGGGTATTATCAAATAATAACGTGGAGAGATAAATGGAAAAGCAAAACACGAATTCCCAAAATTCATCCACAGTAAAAACCTTTGCGTGGATATTAATTGCCGGTTCCGTGCTGTTTTTTATAAAAGCAATTGTGATGGAGAAAGGTTATATCTCCATTCTTAACTCATACCAAATGACAAAGGATTTTAATCCTCCCCCGGATTCAAGTAACATGACTTCATTAATTTTTGCGATATTGGAATTTGTTTTCGCCTTTCTGATTTTTGTGTCGTCTGTATTTGTAATGAAATACAAAGAAGTCTGGAGAAAAATTTTGATTTTTACTTTGGGCGCTTCAATACTTGTTGCTTTGTTTTCACCCAAAATGTTTCCTTATTCAAATTATTTGTCGGTAATCATCGCGTTGTTTTTAATCAGTTCAATCGTAATTTTTTCGAAGAAGGAAATAAAAAGTTTGTTCGGTTAAATGCAAATCTTTGGTTAAATACCTGGCTTGACCGTTTCCGATTGATACTTAATAGATTTTTCAATAAAATCAAAATCTAATATTGTAAGCTTGATGTTACAATTCCGTGATATTCTTTGCAAAACGGAGTATGAGAAAGCGGCATTGATTACCTCATAGCTTTATGTTCAAATTTTGTCACAAATTAATTCACATAATCGGAAAACAATTTGGCATTACCAAATTATCCGTTGACTTTTTGGAGAAGTAAATTATCCGGGAAATGTAGCAATAGTGTTAAATTTGCTACGGCTTTTAAGCATCTTTAATAATCCTCCTAACAAAATTCTAACAACGCAACATTAAATAAATTCCTAATATTGTTTAAATTGGATTTTAATAATTGGGGAAAACTTTGAACAATCAAAAAATCAATCAAATTTTAATAGTTGAAGATGATAAGGATATTGCCGGACTCGTTGCCTTTAACGTTGAACAAGCCGGCTACGTACCGGAAACCGTCCATTCCGGTGAGGAGGCCATAAAAAAAGTGCGTGAAAATCCACCCGATTTAATAGTACTCGATTTGATGCTGCCCGGTATTGACGGATTGGATGTTTGCAAATTACTTAAATCCGGTGACAAAACTTCAAACATACCAATCCTGATGCTTACGGCAAAAGGAACGGAAGAAGATATTGTAAAAGGTCTGGAAACCGGTGCGGACGATTACGTAACAAAACCGTTCAGTCCGAAAGTTTTGATTGCGCGCATTAAAAACTTGCTCAGGCGTAAACAAACTAAAATTTCCAACAAGAACGATGAAATTTATTTTGATAAAATTTACCTCGATCCCGGGAAACGTAAAGTGAAAGTGAACGGGAAAGAGATTGATTTAACCTACTCCGAATTTGAAATTTTACATTTTTTCCTATTGCATCCCGGTTGGGTTTTCACACGCACCGAAATTGTAAACAACATTCGCGGCGACAACTACCTTGTAACCGAACGTGCAGTTGATGTTTTGATCGTTGGACTAAGAAAAAAACTGGGTGCCGCAGCCAAATATATCGAAACCGTTAGAGGCGTGGGTTACCGGCTGAAAGAAAAATGAAAAAAAGAAAATTTTTCACTCAAATATTCTCCTCTTTGTTGCTGTTGGTTGTTATAGCCATAGTTGTTTTCGGTGGTTACGAAGTAAGTGTTCTGCGCGACTTTTACAGGGATTCGGTAATCTCGGATTTGAAAGTACGTGCAGGACTAATATCAAAATTCATTTTAAACGACAGCTTGATAACCGAACCGGAAAGTTTGAACGGTTATTGCCGCAAAATCAGTAAAGAAGCAGGAATCAGAATAACAGTAATTTTACCGGACGGAAAAGTTATTGCCGATTCACACAAAAATCCGGAGCTGATGGATAACCACCGGAACCGTCCCGAAATTCAAAATGCTTTTCTCGGTAAATCAGGCCACTCAATCCGCTACAGTGCCACACTTAAGAAAAAATTAATTTACGTTGCTATTCCACATTACCACAAAAACGAAATCCAAGCTGTTATCCGCGTGGCTATGCCTCTGTCGGAATTTGAAACCATTTTCTTTACTGTGAAAAGCCGATTGATAATTGTTGGTTTTCTTATTTTATTCTTAACAATTTTGGCAAGTTACTTAATCTCAAGAAAAGTAAGTGCACCGGTAGAAAAAATTCAAAAAGCAGCCGAACAACTGACTGGGGGAAATTTTTCCAAATTACCGGGTAATTTGGGCACTCACGAAATGTCTGCACTGGCAAAAGCATTCAATACAATGTCCGATGAACTGAAACACCGCATTGAAACAATCTCACTTCAGAAGAAAGAGCAGGAAGCGGTTTTCCTAAGTATGAAAGAAGGAGTTATAACAATCGATTCCGGTGAACGGATTATAAATATCAATCAAGCTGCAATAGATTTTTTCCAATTGAATTTTTCCGCAGAGAAAATAAAAAAACGTTACGTCTACGAAATTTTCAGAAACACCGAATTACTGGATTTTATCAGGAAGTCTCTTGACACAAAAGAAAATCTTGAAGATGAAATAACCGTTTATGCCGGAAACGAAAAAATATTACTGGTACGTGCCAACAAATTACTCACCCAAAATAATGAAACACTTGGAACCATTATAGTTCTTAGCGATATCACGCGTGTAAAGGAATGGGATAAAATGCGGCAAGATTTTGTGGCTAACGTTTCCCACGAACTTAAAACCCCGATTACTTCAATTAAAGGATACGTTGAAACTTTACTTGCAAACGACATTAAAGATAAAGAACTGGAGCGGAAATTTTTGAAAATAATAAACCGCCATGCAAACCAGCTTGATGCGCTAATAGACGATTTGTTGCAACTCTCGAAACTGGATAAAACTACTGCTATCGAAACCGATAAACAGCTGATTCTGCCTTTGATAAAAAACGCATCGCAATGCTGTCCGAGACTTTTAGAAGATAAAAATATTATCATTGACATTGATTGTCCGGAAGATTTAACGGCAAAGGTTAATGCCAACTTGTTCGAAAGAGCAATAGTAAACTTAATAGACAATGCCGTAAAATACAGTTACAAAGACGGAAGAATATTGATAACCGTAAAAAAAGAAAACGGCAATATCGTTATTTCAATCCGCGATTGGGGATGCGGCATTCCGCCCGAACACCACTCAAGATTGTTCGAAAGGTTTTACAGAGTAGATAAAGGACGCAGCCGCGAAATGGGGGGCACGGGACTCGGACTCTCAATTGTTAAACATATCGTTTTAGCCCATAACGGAAAAGTTTACGTTGAAAGCAAGCCCGGTAAAGGAAGCACATTTTTCATTGTCATTCCCTCAGCATAATTTACCACCTATATTACTCTAATTTAATTTTAATGGCAACCTAACAAAATCCTAACATATTTAGTTGATATTTGAACTCCACTTTAGAACTTAAACAAGAAGGAGAAACATGAAAGTAATTAAGTTATTTATCATTTTAATTTTAAGTTTATTGCTTTTTTCCAACGGATGTTCCGAAAAAAAGGGAAACAGCACTGCTAACAAAAAAAGCATAGCGATTAACGGAGCGGGAGCAACTTTTCCCTATCCGGTTTATGCACAATGGGCACACGAATACGAAAAAATCACAGGTGTAAAATTAAATTATCAATCGATTGGTTCAGGTGGCGGTATAGCACAAATCAAAGCGAAAACCGTTGACTTCGGAGCCTCCGATGCACCGTTAAAATCTGAAGAGTTGGATAAAACGGGACTGGTACAATTCCCGATGATTATCGGCGGGGTTGTTCCCGTTTACAATTTGGAAGGTTTTTCTGCAGGACAAATTCATCTTACTCCGGAAAATTTGGCGGATATTTATCTTGGGAAAATAAAAAAATGGAACGATCCGGAAATTAAAAAAAGCAACCCGGGTTTAAATCTTCCCGGTAAAGCAATAGCAACCGTTCACAGAGCCGACGGTTCCGGTACAACATGGATTTTCACTAATTACCTCAGCAAAGTCTCGGATGAATGGAAAACGAAAGTCGGTTTCGGGAAAGCAATCAGCTGGCCCGAAGCAAACAACATAGCCGGCAAAGGAAATGAAGGCGTTGCGGCGTTCGTTAAAAAAGTTAACGGTGCAATCGGGTACGTGGAGTTTGCTTATGCGTTGCAAAATAAAATGAATTACGTTTTGCTTCAAAACAAATCCGGCAAGTTTGTTAAACCCGAAATTGAAACCTTCCAAGCAGCAGCAGCAAATGCCGATTGGGCAAATGCAAAAGGTTATTACCTTGTTTTAACCAACCAGCCCGGCGAAAATTCGTGGCCCATAACCGGCGCTTCTTTTATTCTGATGTACAAAGAGCAAAAAGACGGAGCAAAAGCAAAAGAAGTGTTGAAATTTTTCGATTGGTGTTACAATAACGGAACGGAACTTGCCAAAAAACTGGATTACGTACCAATGCCTCAAAACGTTGTGAAAATGGTGGAAGATACATGGCGAAAAGAAATAAAAGCCAACGGTCAACCTGTTTGGAAATAAAACAAATAATTATTAAAAATGAGTCCCTCTACCAAAAATAAAAATATTCAGCAAATTGCAGACCGGGGTTTTAAATTTCTTACTTTTTTAGGCGCCGGTTTGCTTTTGCTGATTATGCTTTTTCTTTTTATTGAGCTTCTACAAAATTCATGGTTGTCAATAGAAAAATTCGGTTTGAAATTTATTTATACAAATGTATGGAACCCCGTTAAAAAAGAATTCGGCGCTGCAGCCAGTATTTGGGGAACAATTATTTCAACAATAATTGCAATGATAATTGCGGTTCCGCTAAGTATTTTAATTGCAATTTTTTTAGTTGAACTGCTGCCCGAAGAAATAAGCAAATGGGTACGTACCGGAATAGAACTGCTTGCAGCAATTCCGAGTATAATTTTCGGAATGTGGGGTTTATTTGTTTTTGCACCGTTCATGGCGGACAACATTCAGCCGTTTTTACAATCCGTATTTGGCAATTCCCCGTTATTCAACGGTCCGCCTATCGGAATCGGAATGCTCACCGCCGGAATTATTTTGGCCTTCATGATTCTCCCTTTCATAACGTCTATTACACGCGATGTGTTCCAAATGGTTCCGGCAGTTGTAAAAGAATCAGCACACGGAATGGGTTCAACATTGTGGGAAGTAACCGGTAAAGTTACAATCAGATACGGATTTCAAGGAATTGTGGGCGGCACTTTACTCGGTCTCGGAAGAGCTATCGGCGAAACAATGGCGGTTACGTTTGTGATTGGCAACAGTCACAAAATTTCCCTTTCGCTATTCAGTCCGGCAAACAGCATCACTGCAACTCTTGCAAATGAATTCACCGAGGCTTCCGATGCGGTATATTTGAGTTCTCTGATCGAGTTGGGTTTAGTTTTATTTATTCTAACTTTTATTATTCAAGTTATTTCCCAAATCTGGTTAAAGCACGTTAAGAAACAAATGGGGATACAATGAAACCCCGATCATTGACTATTAGAAAAATTAAAAATTCGGTTATTAACTCATTATCCGCTTTTTCCGCATTAATCGGATTGTTCATTTTAGGTTGGATACTTTTTACGGTTGTCGGAAAAGGTTTTTCAGCTTTCAGTTGGGAATTTTTTACAGAGCTGCCGAAACCACCGGGCTTGGGCGGTGGCGGTTTGGCAAATGCGATTTTGGGAACGGTACTACTTACCGTTTTAGCCACGATAATCGGCGTGCCGTTTGGATTATTGGCGGGAATTTATTTAAGTGAATTCGGCGGAAATTCAAAATTTGCCACATGGGTAAGGTTTTTTGCCAATATTTTGATGGGAACACCTTCCATTATTATAGGTATTTTTGTTTATACTTTAATTGTAATTCCGGCCGGTAATTTTTCCGCTTACGCCGGTGCAATTGCCCTTGCAATTATGATGTTCCCGGTAGTAGCACGAACTACCGACGATATGTTGCAACTGGTTCCCTCTGCAATACGCGAATCGGCCTTGGCATTGGGCGCGCCACGCTGGAGAAGCATCCTACAAATAGTTTTCCGGTCGGCTAAAAACGGACTGATCACCGGAATTTTATTGGCGGTTGCCCGCGTTAGCGGTGAAACCGCACCATTGTTATTCACCGCTCTTAACAGTCCCTACTGGTTTTCCGGTTTAAATGGACCTACGTCAAACTTAACGGTAACGATTTTCAACTATGCAATGTCGCCATACGAAGATTGGCAACAAATGGCTTGGGGCGCTGCGTTGCTTATTTCCGCCGGAGTATTGGCAGTAACAATTTCGGCAAGATTTTTACTTAAAGAAAAAAGGATAAAAAAATAATTGGAAACTACAATGAAACTCGATTCGTCTGTATTTTCACAACCGCTTGTTGAAACCAAATCCGGTGTGAAAGAAAAAGGAAGAATTTCAGTAAAAAATTTGAATTTCTTTTATAACAATACACAAGCTTTGTATAACAATACAATTGAAATTGAACCAGGAAAAGTTACTGCAATAATCGGTCCTTCCGGTTGCGGTAAATCGACACACATAAGGGTTTACAACCGGATTTATGAATTGTATCCCGATCAACGTGCTGAAGGCGAAGTGTTGATTGACGGTGAAAACATTCTCTCGCCTCAATACGATTTAATTGAACTCCGCAAACGGGTAGGAATGATTTTTCAAAAACCGACACCTTTTCCGATGAGTGTTTATGATAATGTTGCATACGGATTAAAGCTTCATTATAAAATTAGCAAAAGCGAGTTGGACGACAGGGTGGAAAAAGCATTGAAAAAAGCAGCCCTGTGGGACGAAGTAAAAGATAAATTGAAACACCCCGGAACCGCACTATCGGGCGGGCAACAACAACGCCTGAGTATCGCACGTGCTATTGCTGTGGAACCTGAAATATTACTGATGGATGAACCCACTTCGGCAATCGACCCGGTTGCTACGGCAAAAATTGAGGATTTAATAACCGAACTACGAGGAAATTACACTATTGTTATTGTTACGCATAATATGCAGCAAGCAGCCCGTATTTCCGATTTTACGGCTTTCTTTTTTGAAGGACATATTGTTGAATATGGTCAAACCAAAAAACTTTTTACCAGTCCGCAAAAAAAACAAACCGAGAATTATATTACCGGAAGATTCGGTTAAAATTATTTTTTATCTAATTAAAATGGTTTGAATTATGACTTTACATTTTTTAAGAGAAGTGGAAAGACTTAAAAGAATGCTTTTGGATGAAGCGACAATGGTTGAGGAAGGCTTGCAAAAAGCCCTTAAGGCACTGTACGACAACAACATGCAACTTGCCGCCGAAGTTAAAAACTCCGACCATAAAATCGACCAGAAAGAAATAGAAATTGAAGAAGAAGCGTTAAAAATTTTAGCTTTACACCAGCCCGTTGCATCCGATTTACGGTTTATAATTTCCGTAATTAAAATTAATAACGACCTTGAACGGATCGGGGATCTAACCGCAAATATAGCCGCACGTACCATCGATATAATAAATTTGCCGCACTTGAATGTACCGGGGAACATTGTGGAAATGGCAGATACGGTTCTGTTAATGCTGAAAGAAAGCCTGGACGCTTTAATAAATTTGAACGTTAAGCTGGCTGCAAAAGTTTGCGTAGATGATGAAAAGGTTGACCTGCTGCATAAAAAAACATTCAATTATGTTAAAGAAAAAGTACAAACCGCTCCGCAGAATATCGATTTTTTTCTGATGTTGATGGGAATATCAAGATATCTTGAAAGAATTGCCGACCATTCAACCAACATTGCGGAAGATGTGGTTTATATGGTGGAAGGCAAAATATCACGTCACCGGCAAAATTAAAAAATTTATCAAATTATTGATTTGTAAGTAATAAAATTTTAAAGTTATTATAGTTGGCATAATTTATAACAAGCCCGGGCTGACCGTTAGCCCGGGCAAATAACCGTTTACTTCATTAATATCATCTTGCGTACCTGAGTAAATTGACCACTCTTCATACGATAAAAATAAATCCCGCTTGTTAACTCTGAAGCGTTGAAAGTAACCCGGTGAATTCCTTTCGTTTGATTCCCGTTAACCAAAGTAGCCACCTCGTTACCAAGCACATCATATACTTTTAGTGAAACGAATCCCGCCTCAGGAACCGAATAGCTTATGACAGTCGTGGGATTAAACGGATTCGGATAATTTTGCTGCAAGGAGAATTCAGTTGGTGCAGGTTTGTTTTCGTTTACCGACGTTACGCCTTCATAATAAACGCTGAATTCGGATCCTTCGATGGCAGACGCATATAAATCTCCCGGTACTTCTTCGGAATACCAATTGTTATAAAACCATGGCAAATATTGATAAACATCCAACGCTTCCCAATGATCGGTATTCCAAATTTCACTCTTTCCACCGTTGCAGTAGCCCATTGAATTATACCTGTATGTTTGACGCCATTTTGATGGTGTAGTAAAACTCTCAGACATATAACTTATAAGTTTTCCATCGGCATTATATTCATATGTTGATTCGTAAGTAGGATTCCAGTTGGTTCCGTCGGATTCTTCACGCAATATATTCAAAAATAAACCATCGGAATTATATGTATAAGTATATCTGGTGTAATCAACCCATGTTGAATTAACAATATCCCAATATTTGCTATAATGTAGTGTGATTTTATTATCGGAATTATACGAATATAAATCCCAATAATCATTTTCCCATTGATTGTTTACAAAATCCCATTGGTAACCATTTTCCGAGATCATATTATTATTTGCATCATAGGCTCTGGTGATCTTATCATAATTTTCCCATGCAGCACCATTCCAATCATAAACCACTTCTTCCGTGTTATTGTTATTACCGTCGTAAGAGTATTCCCATTTTCTATGGTTTTCCCACACACCGCTATTCCAATTAGACTTAATCTTCGTTAACATATTATTATTTGCATCATATGTGTACTCGTATTTATAACTTTTTTCCCAAGCACCACCCGACCAACTATATCCAATTTTCGTTAAAAGCAGATCATTCGGTCCGTAAGTAAATTCTTGTTTGTAATTGTATACCCAACTGTTGGTTGGAACATCCCAATCTTCACTCGTAGTTTCAATTACATTTCCGTTGGGATCATAGCTGTAGGTTACCCTGTAATCATTCACCCATGCTCCGCTTTCCAATTTCATTTTCATTCTCATATTTAATTGTGAATCCGGTCGAACATCGTAAATGTAAGAATATCCTTTTAAGGCGGATTCGTCTTTATAATAAGTATCCGTTATATTTGTGAAAAACCCGTTTGCATCATATTGGTAGGTTTTTTTAACTTTGTCGTAAGCCGGATTAACAAAGGACGATACCATACTGTCTATCCGTTGAGCCAGCGCTATGCTTGGCATTTTACCGTTAAACAGCGGCTCTGTTTTTTCTTTACCGGATATCCGGTCTGTTTTTTCATTAAATTTTTTTATAAATTCCAGAGGATTAAGTACTTTCTCTTCCGGATATTGCAAACTATGGTTTTGTGCCATAAGTCCGTATGAAAACAGCAAAAGCAGTATTAAAACGAATTTTGCGGTTATTCTTCTTCCGCAATGTATGTTTTTATTCATTTTATCTCCCTTTGTTTTGTTTTATGTTTATGTACTATTAGAATATTAATTATATAATTACTAACATAAAAATTATAGAATGATTTTAGATTTGTCAATACCCTTCGAAAATAAATTTACATTTATAAACTATTATCGGAAAATGGAAGCCCGGCTTTATATCTTACCGGGCTTTTTTGAGCAAATTATTTCAAGAGCAGCATTTTTTTGGTTAGAGAATATTCTCGCGATGTTAATTTGTAGATATACATTCCGCTGGAAAGCTTTGATGCATTGAATTCCACTTTATAATTCCCCGGTGTTACATTGCCGTTTACCAAAGTAGCCACCTCGTTACCAAGCACATCATATACTTTTAGTGAAACGAATCCCGCCTCCGGAACCGAGTAGCTTATGACAGTCGTGGGATTAAACGGATTCGGATAATTTTGCTGTAAGGAGAATTCAGTTGGTGCAGGTTTGTTTTCATCTACGGATGTTATACCTTGATAATACACACTGTATTCATAACCGTAAGATCTAACGGCAAAATAATCAACATTTAACAAATCCGAATAATAGCTATTAGAATCAAATGTGTAAACCCATGACAAAAACATTGCGTTATCAGAGATTTCCCAGTGATCCGTTACCCATTTTTCATTCTTTCCACCGTTACACATTCCCATGGAATTATATCTGAACGATGTCCGTTCTTTTGAGCTTCCGTCATCAAAAATATAATTTTCGAGTGACCCGTTATCCTTATAAGAGAATAGCTCTTCGTAATTTTTGTCCCAGCTTCCGCTGCTATAGGTTTCAAACAACTTTCTAAGTATTTGATAATTGGAATTATATTCATACGTGGAGCGGTTTCTGTCTTCCCAAGTGGAATTGGCGGAATCCCACTCTTTGTTAATCTCGAATGTTAACTGGTTGTTCTCGTTATAGGTAAACAGGCTCCAATACCTGTTTTCCCAAACATTGTTCACTTCATCCCATTTATAACTGTTACTTGAAATTTTGTTATTATTTGCATCGTAAGAATAGGTATGCCGGTAATAATTAACCCATGCCCCGTTCGACCATCTAATATATACCGATTCGGTTTGATTATTATTTGCATCGTAAGAATATTCGTATTTATAGCTGTTTTCCCAGCTACCGTTATTCCATTTCATTTTGATATATGAAATCATATTGTTGTTTGAATCATATGTATATTCATACTTTGAATATTCTTCCCATGCGCTTGAATTCCAAGTATAAAAGGTTTTTGTTATCAGATTATTATTTCCATCGTAAACCAGTTCGTACTTAAAATCATTTACCCACTCATTGGCTGTGGTATCCCAGTCTTCTCCTGTATAAAAGATCAAATTGCCACTGGCATCATAAGTGTAAGTGCGCCTTGATTTCCTTCTCCACATACCATTAACAAATTCCATTTCCATATAATAATTAAACCGCCCGTCATCCCGGAAATCACAAATAAGACTTATGCCGGAATTTTCAACACCGTTTTTGTAATATACTTCGGTAATTTTTGTGTAAAAACCATTTTCATCATATTCGAAGGTTTTTTTCAATTTTTCCTTTTCCGGATCGAGGGCAAAAGCAACAATGCTGTCCATTTTCTCAGTTAGCAATTCTTTTACGAGTATACTGCCCTTATCCGGATTTCTTTCTTCGGTAAAATATTTTGCAGCAAGAGGAATATCCCGGAAAAATTCAGTTAACGCGTTACCTGGTTCATCATTTTGCATAATTGAAAAAACGTTCTGAGCGAAGAGGTTCGTTGTTGAAACAAAAATAGAAAGTAACAACATGGATGTTACTTTGCTAAATCCCTTAATTAGCTTCATTTTTTATTCCTTTTAATTTATATAAAACAGTACCCTTTAATATCATTTCATAATGAATCCGACCCAATACCAAATTATTTTTTAACTTTATTTTATAATTTAATTTTATTACTATTAAATTTTTTATTATTATAATACAATATATTATTATTTTAATAGCATCATTTTCCGTACACGGATATTATTTCCGGCTTGCAACCGGTAAAAATATATTCCGCTTGAAACCGGACGGCCGACGGACAAGGCATCGAATGTTACCGAGTATCTGCCGCCGCCTTGTTGTTGGTTTACAAGGGTTGCAACTTCATTTCCCAATACGTCGAATACTTTGAGAGAAACGAACTCCGTCTCTGGAATTTGATAATTAATTACCGTGGCAGGATTAAACGGGTTGGGGTAATTCTGCTTCAATGTAAATTCCGCGGGAGGCGTATCGTTTTCATCTACCGAAGTTACTCCTTGGTAATAAACGCTAAATTCATAACCGTAGGATGTATAAGCATAGCGTTCATAATAGGGATAAGCCGAAAAACATACAAATACAGTACACTTATATATAAACATCCAAGGCATACGCAAATATCCTCCCACATCGGTAAATTCCCAATGATCGTTATTCCAAATCTCATGATTTCCGCCGTTACACAACCCCATTGAGTTATATCTGAAATTATATCTTTCCTTTCTGTCTTCACTGGTATAAATATAACTTTTGAGTAAGCCTCCGGAAGTATATTCATAATCTTCACGAAAATACAATTGCCACTCCCCATCGATAAATTTTTCATATAAATGGGAAATTATTTGAAGGTTGTCATCATAATCATGAATTGCACGGCTGACATCTCTCCATGTAGAATTATCGCTGTTCCATATTTTAAAAAGTTTAAACACCAATAAATTGTTCGAGTTGTAGTTATACAAATTCCAATACTTATTCTCCCAAACATTATTTGCAGAATTCCATTCATACGAATTGCTTGAAATCATATTATTGTTTGAGTCGTAAACGTATGTATTCTTCCAATTGTTTACCCAAACACCGTTTTCCCAATTAAAACTGTTTGATTTTATAATGTTATGATTTGTATCGTAAGTATACTCAGCTTTGTAAGTATTAACCCAAGCACCATTTTCCCAAATTTGACCAATTTGCAAAACCAAATCGTTATTGGAATCATAGCCCCAATTGGTTCTGTTATGTGGTACCCAAGCGCCCGATGACCACGAATAAGAAGTTGAAACGATTACTCTGTCCATTGCATCATAGGTCAGCTCGTTTTTAGATAAATTTATCCAGGAATTCGACGTCGTATCCCATTCTTCTCTAATAGATTGAATTAGGTTTCCGTGCGGATCATAGATTTTGCTTTCTTTTTCCGCCGGAATCCATTCGCCGTTTCTAAACGAC
>Ga0256841_1002472_pt1 | contig 14662 bp, 10 predicted proteins | sample 356308metaG_FD_185971 | JGI IMG/M metagenome (GOLD analysis project Ga0256841, IMG submission 185971) | Hydrothermal vent microbial communities from Mid Atlantic Ridge, Atlantic Ocean - 356-308 | ecosystem: Environmental > Aquatic > Marine > Hydrothermal vents | place: Atlantic Ocean: Mid...
TATTTGGTTGCCGGGTTAATAATAACGTGACAAAACGCCCTGACCCCATGTTCTATAACTCCCCGAACCGTCTGATGCGCGCGGCGCAGAGGTAGAGCAGGATGATGGCCAGCATCCAAGGTGATGTGGCGCCGGATCCACCGCCGCTGTTTTGATCGCCACTGTCTGACGGGGGTGAGGTGTTGCCGCCGGATGAATTCTGGACGGTGACGCCACCCTGTGAATTTTCCGCCAGCATGGCGCTCCCTCCGGCCTCCGTCAGGCGGACGCGCCAGCGGTAATCCCCGCCGGCGGGGGTGTCGGCCGGGAGGGTGAGTGAGAGATGCGCCGTGTTGGAACCACTGTCGACAGGAGTGGACTGGGTGACGATCTCGCTTCCGTTGGCGTCCAGCAGGCTGGCCTCGATGACAGCGTTTACATTGGTGGTGTAGTCCGCTGGGATCTCTACGGTATCGCCGGCGTTGACGGTGGAGGGCAGGGTGCCCAGGGTGAGGCTGCCCGCGGGCGCGACCCGCGTGGGGGCACTCTTTTCCGCCAGCAGTTCGTCCTTGGACGGGGGTGAAAACAGACGTACCCGCCAGTGATAACCGTCGCCGGCGGGGGTGTTGGGGGGGAGCGTGAACGTGATCTGGGCCGGAGACGTGTTGCCGGTTTCGGCTTCTTGTCTCAGTACCGGATTGCCATCTGTGTCGATCAGGGTGGCGACCAGCCGTGCGGCATTGAGGTTGGTGTTGTATTGAACCGAAAGCGTCACCTCCTCTCCGGGCTGAACTTTGTCCGGCGGATTTGGGAGAGTGAGCGTGCCGTGGTCGTTGCCGCCAGTTTCTTGTGCCCTGATCAACGTCCATCGGCGCACCAGTGTCTCGTCCTTGACCGCATCGAGCAGGTGGACCTCGAGGCTTTGGGCATCCGTGTACACCGTGTGGGAAAAATAGTCGGCGGGAATCGTGAACAGGAGGTCCCGCGTACCGCTGCCCGTCACAATGGTGGTGGTGCTCACCACTTCCTCCGCTTGGTTCAGCAGCTGGGCCCGCAGACGGCTGTTTTCCGGTGCGCCGAAATAGTCGACGCTGACCCGGTAGGTCTTTCCCGGAGAGACGACGGAAGGTCTGCTGCGTACCGAAAGTGAATGGTAGACGGGCGACAAGGCGGCCTTGCAGGATAGAATTGCGTGGGAGGTATTTCTTACCGATTCGGAGGTGGTGAAGGCGTACTGGCCGGGTTCGAGGTGGGTTTCCACGTAGTAGGTGTCGTCCGAATTGTAGTAGCCCTCTCTCGTGATGTTGCCCGTGGGGATCGATAACAGCGCCCAGTCATCCTGCGTGCCCTGCGCAATGACCTCCCCCGTGTTCTGTTTTTCCATACGCCATGGGTATGGCTTTTCCAGGAGGATGGGCATAGGTCCGTGCCACAGGTCCGTACAGCCCAGGCCGATCCGGTATCGTCCGGCGCTGAGGACATTGAATGTGAAGTGGTCATTGCGGGCGTCGATTGCCGACCCATTGAAATCTTGGTAGTGGATGTCGGTGACGGGCGGGGTGCAGTTCAGGGCATCCGGGTTCACGTCACAGGCGATGGGGAGGGTAATGTCGCCAAAGTCGATGTTCAGTGTGGGGAGTGTCTCGGCGGTGCATGTCAGCGTCAGCCAAAACAAGATCAGGAACGGGAACCCTTTTTTCATGATGCCATCTCCATTCAATGTTCCATGGTGACAGGAGTACTGCAGCGAGCCGCGGATGTCAAAGGAAGGGGGTTCCCGTGGGGGCGCTTTCGCCGCTGCAAAGGTTAATTTTTGAGAATCTTTACGGGGGCATTGTCGCTATGCGGAAGCCCGGCAGGGCGCGCACGGCCCACCGAATCTCCTCGGGATGGTGGCCGGTTGCTGGTGTCATTTCGTTGTACGAAATATCGCCTTGGATGGGCGATGCGCATGCTGCGGGCTGTGGCGCGCCCGGATCATGAGGGTCAAGCCCGACGGGCGCCAAGGTTTTCCAGGATGGCAAGCGTGGCGTCCGCCTGGTTCATGGTGTAGAAATGGAGGCCGGGGGCGCCTGCGTCGAGGAGGCGTTGGCAGAGGGCGGTGACCACATCGATGCCATAGGCGCGGATGTGCTCCAGGTCGTCGCCGTAGCCTTCCAGCCGTTTGCGCAGCCAACGCGGGATCTCGGCGCCGCAGGCGTCGGAGAAGCGGGCGAGTTGCGCGTAGTTGTTGATGGGCATGATGCCGGGGACGATGGGGAGGTCGATGCCCATTCCCGCGCAATCGTCCACGAAGCGGGTGTAGGCGTCGGCATTGTAGAAGTACTGGGTAATGGCGCCGTTCGCGCCGCTTTCCACCTTGCGTTTGAAGTTCTCCAGATCGACGCGGGCCGAAGGGGCCTGGGGATGGAACTCGGGGTAGGCGGCGACCTCGATTTGGAAATGGTCGCCGAAGCGTTCGCGGATCAGCGCCACCAGTTCGTTGGCGTAGTTGAGTTCCCCCAGATCGCCAAGGCCGGCGCCCGAAGGCAGGTCGCCGCGCAGGGCGACGATGCGTTTGATGCCGATCTCCCGGTAGTGATTGAGGATCCCGCTGATCTCTTCGCGGCCGCTGCCGATGCAGGAGAGGTGGGGGGCGGCGTCGATGCCCTGTGACACCAGCCATTCCACTGTTTCGAAGGTGCGTTCGCGGGTGGAGCCGCCGGCGCCGTAGGTAACGGAGAAATACTCCGGCGCGACGGCATTGAGCCGATGGACGGCGGCCCTCAGTTTTTCCATGCCCGCCTCGGTCTTGGGCGGGAAGAGTTCGAAGCTGTATGGTTGCTGCATGGGGTGTTCCTGGCAGGAGAATGAGGGCGTGGGGTTGACGCCCGGCCTGCTGGAACCGCCGCCCTGCAGGCCGGGCTTCAGTCTGACAACCTTATCTCAATAGCGGTAGTGATCCGGCTTGTAAGGGCCTTCCACCGGCACGCCGATGTAGTCTGCCTGATGCTCGGTCAGTTTCGACAAGTGTACGCCGATCTTCTCCAGGTGCAGCCGCGCCACCTCCTCGTCCAGCTTCTTGGGCAGGACGTAGACCTTCTTCTCGTACTGGTCGGGATGGTTAAACAGCTCCATCTGCGCCAGCACCTGGTTGGTGAAGGAGTTGGACATGACGAAGCTGGGATGGCCAGTCGCGCAGCCCAGGTTCACCAGCCGCCCCTGAGCCAGCAGGATGATCTTCTTGCCATCGGGGAAGATGATGTGGTCGACCTGGGGCTTGATCTCCTCCCAGGTGTATTTTTCCAGGCTGGCCACGTCGATCTCGTTGTCGAAGTGGCCGATGTTGCAGACGATGGCCTCGTCCTTCATGGCGGCCATGTGGTCGTGGGTGATGACGTGGTAGTTGCCGGTGGCGGTGACGAAGATGTCGCCCTGGGCCGCTGCCTCGTCCATGGTCACTACGCGGTAGCCCTCCATCGCCGCTTGCAGGGCGCAGATGGGGTCGATCTCGGTGACCCATACGGTGGCGCCGAGGCCGCGCAGGGACTGGGCGCATCCCTTGCCCACATCGCCGTAGCCCAGCACCACGCAGATCTTGCCCGCGATCATCACGTCGGTGGCGCGCTTGATGCCGTCCACCAGCGACTCGCGGCAGCCGTAGAGGTTGTCGAACTTGGATTTGGTGACGGAGTCGTTGACGTTGATGGCGGGAAAGGCCAGTTCGCCCCGTTCTTCCATCTGGTAGAGGCGGTGGACGCCGGTGGTGGTCTCCTCTGTCACGCCCTGGATGTTGCGCAGGATGTTGGAGTACCAGTAGGGGTTGTCCGCCAGCCGTGCCTTGATGGCGGCGTAGAGCACCTCCTCTTCCTCGCTGGTGGGATTGTCGAGCACCGAAGGGTCGGACTCTGCCTTTGTGCCCAGATGCACCAGCAGGGTGGCGTCGCCGCCGTCGTCGAGGATCATGTTGGGGGTGCCGCCATCGTGCCACTCCATGATACGGTGGGTGAACTGCCAGTACTCCTTCAGGCTTTCGCCCTTGTAGGCAAAGACGGGCACGCCGTCGGCGGCAATGGCCGCGGCGGCATGGTCCTGGGTGGAGAAGATGTTGCACGAGGCCCAGCGCACCTCCGCGCCCAGGGCGGTAAGGGTCTCGATGAGCACTGCGGTCTGGATGGTCATATGCAGCGAGCCGGCGATGCGCGCGCCCCGCAGGGGCTTCGCCTCGCCGTACTTCTCCCGCAGGGCCATCAGTCCGGGCATCTCGGTCTCGGCGATGGCGATCTCCTTGCGGCCCCAGTCGGCCAGGGCGGCGTCGGCGATGACGGCTTCGTTATTGGTGTCTACGACTGCGTTCATGTCATTTCTCCTAATGGCGCCTGCCGGGCTGAAAATCCACCAAATCGAAGTCAGTGAACTTTCGCTTCAAGCGTCAAACCCGACAGGTTCCTGATGATGATTAGAAAAAATGAGCGCCGTTCTTGGTTCCGAGCCTGGCCCGCCGGGCGGGTTGCAGCGCTCCTCGGAAAATTCGGTCCGATCCGGGGCCGTCTTACAGGCCGGCGGCGTCGCGCAATATATCTGCCTTGTCGGTGCGTTCCCAGGTGAACTCCGGTTCTTCGCGGCCGAAGTGGCCGTGGGCCGCGGTCTTGCGGTAGATGGGGCGCACCAGGTCGAGCATCTGGATGATGCCCCAGGGCCGCAGGTCGAAGTGATCGCGGATCAACTGGGCGATCTTCTCCTCGCTGATCTTGCCGGTGCCAAAGGTCTCCACGTTCACGGAGGTGGGCTCGGCCACGCCGATGGCGTAGGAGACCTGGATCTCGCACCGGTCGGCGAGGCCGGCGGCGACGATGTTCTTGGCCACGTAGCGGCCGGCATAGGCGGCGGAGCGGTCCACCTTGGACGGATCCTTGCCGGAGAACGCCCCGCCGCCGTGGCGCGCCATACCGCCGTAGGTGTCGACGATGATCTTGCGCCCGGTGAGGCCGCAGTCGCCCACCGGCCCGCCGATGACGAAGGCGCCGGTGGGATTGATGTGGTACCTGGTCTCCTTGTGCAGCCATTCAGCGGGCAGCACTGGCTTGATGATGTTCTCCATCACCGCCTCGTGGATGTGCTTCTGGTCGATATCGGGGTCGTGCTGGGTGGAGAGCACGACGGCGTCGATGCCGGCGATCTTGTCATCTTCGTAGCGGAAGGTGACTTGGCTCTTGGCATCCGGACGCAGCCATGGCAGTACGTTTTGCCGGCGCATGTCTGACTGGCGCTGCACCAGCCGGTGGGCGTAGGTGATGGGTGCAGGCATCAGCACATCGGTCTCGTTGGTGGCGTAGCCGAACATCAGGCCCTGGTCGCCCGCGCCCTGCTCCTCGGGTTTGCTGCGGTCCACGCCTTGGGCAATGTCGCCGGACTGCTTGCCGATCAGTGACATCACCGCGCAGGTGCTGCCGTCGAAGCCCACGTCGGAACTGGTGTAGCCGATGTCGCACACCACGCCGCGCACCACTTGGTCCAGGTCCACCCACGCCTCGGTGGTGATCTCGCCGGCGACGATGACAGCACCGGTCTTGATCATGGTCTCGCAGGCCACGCGGGCATGGGCGGGATTCGGGTCCTGGGTGAGGATGGCGTCGAGGACGGCGTCAGAAATCTGGTCGGCCACCTTGTCGGGATGGCCCTCGGAAACGGATTCGGAGGTGAAAATATACTGACTCATAAGCATTCCTTAAACGTCGTTGAGAAAACAAAAACCCGCCGGGCGGGTGGGCTCAGGCGGGTTTCAGAATCTCTTCCTTACTCCTCGCTTTAGCCGCATTTCTATAGCGCCCGCAATCTGAGTTCAAATTGGCGCTTGATTCTTTCATTATGCCGCGTTAAAAGTGATTGTCAATTCGGTGCCCCGGTTCGAGGAGCGCGTGGTGCCGTTGTATCCTTCCAACCGACAACAACACGGAATTCAAACCCATGGTTTCTCTCCAGACGCCTGTATGTGACTTTGGCCGGCCCGCGCCTGATTTTCGTTTGCCCGGCGTCGATGGCCGCACCTGGTCGCTCGACGAATGCAAGGGGCCGAAGGGTCTGCTGGTGATGTTCATCTGCAATCATTGCCCCTACGTGAAGGCGATCCGCGAGCGCATCGTGCGGGACTGCCGTGAGTTGAAAGCGTACGGCATCCATTGCGTGGCTATCATGTCCAACGACCCTGCGGAATACCCCGAGGATTCCTTCGACAACATGAAAAAGGTGGCGGAGGCATTCGAGTTCCCCTTCCCTTATCTGCTGGACGAGACCCAGGAAGTGGCGAAGGCGTATGGTGCGGTGTGCACCCCCGATTTCTTCGGCTATAACGCCGATCTGGAACTGCAGTATCGCGGACGCCTGGATGCCAGCCGCAAGGAGACCGCACCCGGGGATGTTCGGCGCGACCTTTTCGAGGCCATGAAACAGGTTGCGGAGACCGGCAAGGGGCCGGAAGAACAGATTCCGAGCATGGGTTGCTCCATAAAATGGAAAGGGAATTAGTAGAATATTCTCTTTTAACCAGTTGAATTTATTGGGGTATAAGCACATGGAAAGGTCCACTTGTACCCCCATAAGTGGAGAAATATTGCCGAATCCTAATAGGTTGGGGACAATAGGCGCACTTTCCCTGCTGCAAAAGGCGGCAGAGAGGGGGGGATGCCGCCGGTCGATATGCCGGTTCAGATGAAGATCGAGCCACCGGTATTGGGGCCATGAACACCGGAAGGCCCCGATTCCGTATGTTCCCGGTATCTGGCGTGGAGTCGTTCCCGTCAGTGGCGCTGTAGCGACCGGGAGGGAGATTAGTTTCGTTTCAGCCTTTTGAAAGGAGGGGGATTATGTCCTCACGCAGAGAACTTGCCAATGCCATCCGCGCCCTGAGCATGGACGCGGTGCAGAAGGCCAATTCCGGTCATCCGGGTGCACCCATGGGAATGGCGGATATCGCCGAGGTGCTGTGGAATGACTTCATGAAGCACAACCCGAACAACCCGGAATGGGCGGACAGAGACCGGTTCGTACTGTCCAATGGCCACGGTTCCATGCTGATCTACTCGCTGTTACACCTGACCGGCTACGATCTGACCATCGAAGACCTCAAGCAGTTCCGCCAATTGCATTCCAAGACCCCCGGTCACCCCGAGTATGGCTATGCGCCGGGCGTGGAGACCACCACCGGCCCGCTGGGCCAGGGCATCACCAATGCGGTGGGCATGGCGATCGCCGAAAAGACGCTGGCGGCCCAGTTCAACCGGCCCGGCCATGAGATCGTCGATCATCACACCTATGTCTTTCTGGGGGATGGCTGCCTGATGGAGGGCATCTCCCACGAGGCCTGCTCGTTGGCTGGCACGCTCGGGCTGGGCAAGTTGATCGCCATCTACGACGACAACAACATCTCCATCGATGGCGAGGTGCGTGGCGAAGGGCAGGGCACCCCGGCCTGGTTCACCGACGACACCCCCGGCCGTTTCGAGGCCTACGGCTGGCACGTGATCCCCAAGGTGGACGGTCACGATCCCGATGCGGTCAAGGCGGCGATCGAAGAGGCGCGTTCCGTCACCGACAAGCCGACACTGATCTGCGCCCAGACCATCATCGGTTTCGGCTCGCCCAACAAACAGGGCAAGGAAGAGTGTCACGGCGCCCCGCTGGGTGAAGACGAGATTGCGCTTGCGCGCGAGAACCTCGGATGGAAATACGGGCCCTTCGAGATCCCGGACGATATCTACGCCGGCTGGGACGCACGTGAGAAAGGGGCTGCCGCCGAAGCCAGTTGGGAAGAAAAGTTTGCCGCCTACAAGGTGGAACACCCCGATCTGGCGGCCGAGTTCGAACGCCGGATGAAGGGTGATCTGAACGCCGATTTCGAGGCGCACGCGGCCAAGTTCATCGCCTCGGTCAACGAAAAGGCGGAAAAGCTGGCGACCCGCAAGGCCTCCCAGAACGCAATCGAGGGTTACGGGCCGGTCGTGCCGGAATACCTGGGCGGTTCGGCTGACCTGGCCGGTTCCAACCTCACTATCTGGTCCGGCTCCAAGGCACTCACCAAAGATGATGCCTCCGGCAACTACATCCATTACGGCGTGCGCGAATTCGCCATGTCGGCAATCATGAACGGTATCGAGTTGCACGGCGGCTTCAAGAGCTATGGCGCAACCTTCCTCATGTTCTCCGAGTACGCCCGCAATGCCCTGCGCATGGCGGCCTTGATGAAGATCAGCCCGATCCACGTCTACACTCACGACTCCATCGGTCTGGGCGAGGACGGGCCCACTCATCAGCCGGTGGAGCAGACTGCCACCCTGCGCATGATCCCGCGCATGTCGGTATGGCGTCCCTGTGATGCCGTGGAGACCGCAGTGGCCTGGAAGGCTGCCTTGCAGCGCAAAGGTGGTCCCACCAGCCTGATTCTCTCGCGCCAGGGCCTGCCACACATGGAGCGGACGGCGGACCAGATCGCTGGCATCGAGAAAGGCGGCTACGTATTGCGCGATACCGACGGTGCGCCCGATGCCATCATCATCGCCACCGGCTCCGAGGTGGAACTGGCGATGCAGGCGGCGGACGACTTGGCGGGGAAGGGCAAGAAGGTGCGCGTGGTCTCCATGCCGTCCACCGACGTCTTTGATGCCCAGGACGACGCCTACAAGGAATCGGTGTTGCCTTCGAGCGTTACCGCCCGCGTGGCCGTGGAGGCCGGTGTTACCGACTTCTGGCGCAAATATGTTGGCCTGAACGGCAAGATCATCGGCATCGACACCTTCGGCGAGTCGGCGCCGGCGGCGGAGGTCTTCAAGGATTTCGGCATTACCGCGGAGAATGTCACCAAGGCGGTCGAATCGGTCGTCTGAGGCCGGCGGTCTTCAGGAACGGGCGCCGGTGGCGCCCGTGTCTTTGCACACCATTACCCCATTCGAACTATCAGGAGGTTCAAAACAATGGCACTTAAAATTGGAATCAACGGCTTTGGCCGCATCGGCCGCATGGTGTTCCGCGCGGTCCATCAGGACTTCAAAGACATCGAGATCGTCGGTATCAACGATCTGCTGGACGCCGACTATCTGGCCTACATGCTCAAATACGACTCCGTACATGGCCGCTTTCAAGGTGAAGTGGGCGTGGATGGCAACAATCTCGTCGTGGACGGCAAGAAGATTCGCCTCACCGCCGAGCGCGATCCGGCCAATCTGAAATGGGGCGACGTGGGCGCCGACCTCGTGGTCGAATGCACCGGCTTCTTCCTCACCGCCGAGAGCTGTCAGAAACACATCGACGCCGGTGCCCGGAAAGTGGTGCAGAGCGCGCCTTCCAAGGACGGCACGCCCATGTTCGTATATGGCGTCAACCACAACGCCTACGAGGGGCAGGCCATCGTCTCCGCCGCCTCCTGCACCACCAACTGCCTGGCCCCCGTGGCCAAGGTGCTGCACGACAACTGGGGCCTGAAGCGGGGCCTGATGACCACCGTGCATGCGGCTACGGCGACTCAGAAGACGGTGGACGGACCCTCCATGAAGGACTGGCGCGGTGGCCGCGGCATCCTGGACAACATCATCCCTTCTTCCACTGGCGCAGCCAAGGCGGTGGGCGTGGTGTTGCCCGAACTGAACGGCAAACTGACCGGCATGGCCTTCCGCGTGCCCACGCCGGACATCTCCGTGGTGGACCTCACCGCGGAGTTGGACAAGCCCGCCTCCTATGACGATATCTGCGCCGCCATGAAGGCCGCCTCGGAGGGCGAGATGAAGGGTACGTTGGCCTACACCGAGGACAAGGTGGTCTCCACCGATTTCCGCGGCGTGAGCGCCTCGTCCATCTTCGACGCCGGCGCCGGCATCGCGCTGGATGACACCTTCGTCAAGGTGGTGTCCTGGTACGACAACGAGTACGGCTACACCTGCAACATGATGCGTTTCGTGCAGCACGTCGCTGCCAGCTAGCCCGGGTTATTGATGAATCGCCGCGATGATTGCACAAAGAATTCTCCACACAGGGGATTTTCCGACCGAGTGGAATACGGGCTGTATTGCCGAGGAAGAAAAATTCCCTGTGTGGACAAGGATCAAGCAAGGGCGCGAGCGATTTCATGAATAATCTGGTCTAGAGAACGGCAAGCAGGGTGGGCACGGTGTCCACCCTGCTGTTTCTCGTCACCCGAAGGGTGCCATTCGGCAAGGCGGGGTATCTGTTGGATTCGACCGTTTGAAGCAAAAATCACTGGTGACGCGTCGGCTCATCCCATTCGGCAAGGCGGATCGCCGGCCTCATTGAGGTGTCCGACATACCGGATCGAGCGTCATTAAGGAGCGTTGCGGCAAAACCGTATCCAGCCCGACAGATCCCTGGGCCTTTCCAAAGGGTTCCCGGATTCAAAAACATTCAACAGGAGACGTCAGTATGTCCATCATCAAAATGACCGATCTCGACCTGGCCGGCAAACGGGTGCTCATCCGCGAGGATCTCAATGTGCCGATCAAGGATGGCAAGGTTGCCTCAGACAAGCGCATCCGCGCCTCTCTTCCCACCATCGAACATGCCATGAAGGCCGGTGCCCGGGTGATGTTGATGTCCCACTTGGGACGTCCCAAGGAGGGCGAACCGGCGGAGGAATTCTCCCTCAAGCCGGTGGCGGACTATCTGAGCGAGGCATTGGGGAAGACGGTCCGCCTGATCACGGACTATCTGGAAAAGGCGCCCGAATTGAACGACGGCGACGTGGTGCTGCTGGAGAACGTCCGTTTCAATGTGGGCGAGAAGGCCAATGACGAGGCACTCTCGAAGAAATACGCCAGCCTGTGCGACATTTATGTCATGGACGCCTTCGGCACGGCCCACAGGGCGCAGGCATCCACGCATGGGGTGGGTACCTTTGCCCCCATCGCGTGTGCCGGTCCCCTGCTGGCGGGTGAGTTGGACGCCTTGGGAAAGGCACTCGACAACCCCAAGCGGCCCATGGCGGCCATCGTCGGCGGCTCCAAGGTGTCAACCAAACTGACTGTGCTGGACGCGCTCTCCAAGATCGTGGATCAGTTGATCCCCGGCGGCGGTATTGCCAACACCTTCATCGCGGCCGCCGGCCACAAGGTGGGCAAGTCCCTGTATGAAGAGGACCTCATCCCCGAGGCCAAGCGCCTGATGGCGGCGGCAAAGGAAAAGGGCGGCGAGATACCGGTACCCACCGATGTGGTGGTGGGCAAGGAGTTTTCCGAGACCGCCGAGGCCACCGTCAAGAAGGTGGACGAGGTGGCGGACGACGACATGATCTTCGATATCGGTCCCGAGACCGCGGCCCGCTTCGCGGAGATGATGAAGTCGGCCGGTACCATCGTCTGGAACGGTCCAGTCGGTGTGTTCGAGTTCGATCAGTTCGGCGAGGGCACCAAGACACTCGGCATGGCCATCGCCGAATCCGATGCCTTCTCCATTGCCGGGGGGGGCGACACCCTGGCGGCAGTGGACAAATACGGGATCGCGGACAAGATTTCCTACATTTCGACAGGCGGCGGTGCATTTCTCGAATTCCTCGAGGGCAAGAAGCTGCCCGCAGTCGAGATGCTGGAGAAGCGCGCTGCGGAGCAGCGGACTTGACCGGGCCTGTTGTCGGCGCGGGGTGTGGGCGCTGCGCGGGCATCTGGGTCGCCCGTGGTGGTGTCCGGAAGTCGGCACGGCATCTGCGTCCTTCGGCCGGCGCGCGCCCGTAGCAACGCCGGTGCCGAGAGTCTGATCGCAACCCCATGCTTCGACGTACAAAAATCGTGGCCACGTTGGGCCCTGCCACCGACGACCCCAAGGTGCTGGACGAGATGATCCACGCCGGGGTTGACGTGGTGCGCCTGAACCTTTCCCACGGGACCGACGAGGAACATCGTACGCGCGCGGAAACGCTGAGAAATCGTGCCCGTGCCAGTGGCCGTCAGATCGGTGTGCTGGCGGACCTCCAGGGCCCCAAGATTCGCATTGGCCGTTTTATTCATGGCTCGGTACGCCTGTTCGAGGGGGATGCCTTCGTGCTCGATGCCGCATGCCCGCTGGATAGCGGCGATCAGGAGCATGTGGGGCTCACCTACCCTCAATTGGTGGAAGATGTGGCACGGGGCGACACCCTGTTGCTCGACGACGGCGCGATCGCCCTATGGGTGGAGTCGGTCACCGAGAGCCAGATTCATTGCAAGGTGGTGGTCGGTGGCAAGCTCTCCGACAGCAAGGGCATCAATCGTCAGGGAGGGGGATTGTCCGCGCCGGCGCTGACCGAAAAGGATCGGGAGGACATCGTTTTCTGCGCAGAAATGGGGGCGGATTACGTCGCCGTCTCCTTCGTGCGCAGTGCCGATGATGTCAACCAAGCGCGCGATTTGCTGCGCCGGGCCGGGGGCAAAGGCGGCATCATCGCCAAGATCGAGCGCGCCGAGGCGCTGGAGAATATCGACGAAATCATCGATGCCGCGGATGCCATCATGATCGCCCGCGGTGATCTGGGGGTGGAGATCGGTGACGCCGAACTGCCGGCGGTGCAGAAGAACCTGATCAAGCACGCCCGGGAGATCAACAGCGTGGTCATCACCGCCACCCAGATGATGCAGTCCATGATCGAAAGCCCGATCCCCACCCGCGCCGAGGTGTTCGACGTGGCCAACGCGGTGCTGGACGGCACAGATGCCGTGATGTTGTCCGCCGAAACTTCGGTCGGCGTCAACCCGCCCAAGGTGGTGGAGGCCATGAGCCGAGTCTGCCTGGAGGCGGAAAAACAGGCAGTGGCGCGGACCTCGACACATCGGCTGGACAGCATTTTCGGCCGCGTGGACGAGGCGATTGCCATGGCCACCATGTACACCGCGAATCATCTGGGTGTCACCGCCATTGCCGCGCTCACCGAGTCCGGCTCGACGGTCAAGTGGATGTCGAGAATCAGCTCGGGCATTCCCATCTTCGCCCTGACGCGGCATGTCGCGACGCGGAGAAAAGTGACCCTCTACCGGGGCGTCTACCCCGTCAGCTTCGACGTGGAGAGCCCCGACATACGCGAAGTGAACCAAGAGGTCATCGACGAACTGTTGCGGCGCGGGACAGTGCGCGACGGTGATCTGGTGATCATCACCAAAGGTGACCGCTCCGGCGTCGAAGGCCAGACCAATATCATGAAGGTGATGCGCGTCGGCGAACACATCGTGCAACCCAATGGGGAGATCTCGTGACCCCCATCGTTTTTCGCAGACAAACGGCAACGGCCGTGCAGGAGCGGCGGAACCGGTTTCGCTCCGCCCGGGGCTTTGTTATCGTTTGTCCCAACAGACCGTGAACACAAACCGTAAAGGAGAGAGCCCATGGCCCTTATTTCGATGCGCCAATTGCTGGACTACGCCGCCGAAAACGATTTCGGCATGCCCGCATTCAACGTCAACAACATGGAACAGGTCCACGCCATCATGCAGGCGGCGGACGAGACCGACAGCCCCGTGATCATGCAGGGCTCCGCCGGCGCCCGCTCCTATGCTGGCGAGCCGTTCCTGCGCCACCTCATCACCGCAGCGACCGAAATGTATCCCCACATCCCCGTGGTCATGCACCAGGATCACGGCTCCGAGCCCGGCGTCTGTCTGCGCTCCATCCAGTCAGGATTCAGCTCAGTGATGATGGATGGCTCCCTCATGCCCGACATGAAGACCCCCTCCAGTTACGAATACAACGTCGAAACCACCCGCAAGGTAGTGGAAATGGCCCACGCCGGCGGCGTCTCCGTGGAAGGGGAGTTGGGTTGCCTCGGTTCCCTCGAGACCGGCATGATGGGAGAAGAGGACGGTCACGGCGCCGAGGGCGCATTGGACATGGACCAGTTGCTCACCGATCCCGACCAGGCCGCCGACTTCGTCAAGCAGACCGGGGTGGACGCCCTGGCCATCGCCATCGGCACCTCCCACGGCGCCTACAAATTCACCAAGCCACCCACCGGCGAAGTCCTCCGTATCGACCGCATCAAAGAGATCCACGCCCGCATCCCCAACACCCACCTGGTGATGCACGGCTCCTCCTCCGTCCCCCAAGAGTGGCTCAAGATCATCAACGAATACGGCGGTGACATGGGCGAGACCTACGGCGTACCCGTCGAAGAGATCGTCGAAGGCATCAAGCACGGCGTGCGCAAAGTCAACATCGACACCGACCTGCGCATGGCCTCCACCGGCGCCGTACGCAAATTCATGCACGAAAACCCCTCTGTATTCGACCCGCGCAAATTCCTCAAGGCCTCCACCGAAGCCATGAAAGGCATCTGCAAGGCCCGCTACGAAGCCTTCGGCAGCGCCGGTCACGCCTCCAAGATCAAACCCATCAGCCTGGAGGCCATGTACAAACGCTACGAAAAAGGCGAACTTGAGCAGAAAGTGACCTGAACACGGACACTTCTCATAGAACAAAAAAGGGCGCCTCGGCGCCCTTTTTTCTGTGCCCGGAAAACACCAAGCGTCGCCCGCCGCCCGAAAAATAGGTGTAAATAAGGCGTCCACCTGTTCACGCCCTACCGGCTTGTATTGATTTCCATTGAATTGTCAGGGGCTATTGGGGCCGCTATCATTTACAGAATCGTGAATCGTGAATCGTGAATCGTGAATCGTGAATCGTGAATCGTGAATCGTGAATCGTGAATCGTGAATCGTGAATCGTGAATCGTGAATTTAATGGG
>Ga0256841_1002473_pt1 | contig 14661 bp, 7 predicted proteins | sample 356308metaG_FD_185971 | JGI IMG/M metagenome (GOLD analysis project Ga0256841, IMG submission 185971) | Hydrothermal vent microbial communities from Mid Atlantic Ridge, Atlantic Ocean - 356-308 | ecosystem: Environmental > Aquatic > Marine > Hydrothermal vents | place: Atlantic Ocean: Mid...
CCTGACCAACCCACCTACACCTACGCCCACGCCTAGCCCCACAGCCACGTCGACGCCCACAGCCACGCCCACCAGCACGCCTACAGCCACACCGACGGCCACGTCGACGCCCACAGCCACGCCCACCAGCACGCCCACAGCCACACCGACGCACACGCCTACGGCCACGTCGACGCCCACCAGCACGCCCACAGCCACACCGACGCACACGCCTACGGCCACCAACACGCCCACCAACACACCCACGGCGACGCCTACCATCACGCCGGAGCCAGGTGGGCCGGACGTACTGGTCACCAAGGTCCTCCTGGAGGACCAAGCCACTCGTGGCGGCATCGTGGTGGTGGGGAACGACATGACTTTCCAGATCACAGTGCTCAACAGCGGGGAGACGGAGCTGGCCCAGGTTCCCTTGGAAGATCGCTACGACCCCACCTACCTCCAGTTCCTGAGCGCCAGCTTCGTCCCAGACGCCACTTCTCCAGGCCGTCTGGTCTGGAACGACCTCACAGGACCGGGGAACCTGGCCCCAGGCCAGAGCATCACCGTTCGGGTCACCTTCCGGGCCCTGGCCAGCACCAACGATCTGCCCAACAAGATGACCGCCAATCGGGCTGTGGTGGACGGCGCCGTGGACGTCCTGGGCCGGGTGGCCTCCCGCCAGGAGGATCGGTCCCAGGTGCGCATCATCGAGCCCCGGATCTCCGTCACCAAGCGGCTCACGGATCCCCCGGACGGTGTAGTGACTGTGGGGCAGGAGATCACCTTCACCATCACCATCAAGAACGGCGGCAACGTGCGCATTGTAGTCATCCCGGTGGAGGACCTCTACGAGGCCCAGGTGCTGGAGTTCCTGCGCACGGACATCAGCCCACCTCAGGTCACGGTGAACGGCAACGACGGCCGTCTCTTCTGGAGCGACGTGACCACGGACCTGGGCGACCTGGATCCAGGGGACGTGGCCTCCTTCACTGTCACCTTCCGGGTTCTCCAGGCCGTCCACACGGTGAACCTGGTGCGCCTGGTCCCGGACGTGCTGGACGAGCACGGAAACCCGGTCAACCTGGCCGAGGGTGAGAGCAGTGTGGACATCGTGCCCACGGCCGTGGAGCTGCTCAGCTTCACCGCCACCCCGGTGGAGGGCGGCGTGGAGGTGCGCTGGGTCACCGGCCGGGAGATGAACGCCTGGGGCTTCCACCTGTGGCGGGCCGCTAGCCCGGACCGCAGCCAGGCCCGACGCATCACCCCCAGCCTCATTCTGGCCCGGGGCCGCTACGACGCTGGGGCCACCTACACCTACCTGGACAGCCAGCCCCTGGAAGGCGCCGCCTACTACTGGCTGCAGGAGATAGAACTGGACGGCACGCTGAACGAGTATGGCCCCGCTCGCCTGGACGGGTCCCCGCCTGCTCCTTTCAGCAGCGGATCCGGCGCCATCTTTCTGCCCATCGTCATCCGCTGAAAGCGGCCAATTCTCCACCCGGCTCTCCCAGATCGGCAGGGGCCAGGAAGCCAGGCATCGCTTCCTGGTCCCTGCGCTTTTGCATGTCCCTACGCTTTTGCAGGATCACACAAGAGCATCTATCCTGAATAGGACAGGATGGCCCGGCACTGTTCAGAAGCCGCTGCTCAGAGGACACTGCTCAGAGGACGCATTGTCCAGAAATGTCCTGTTGATTACAATGCACGGGTGAATTCTGTGCTATAACAAAACAACGTCCGCCGGGAGCGCACCGCACCCTCGCGCGGACCACTCCCGTCCCACATGGAGGCCCTGAGTCCGATGATGGTATCTCAAACGAACAAACTCCCCCGGTGGCTGCTGCTGTTGACCCTGCTCCTGCTGGCCGCCTTCCTTGCTGCCTGTGGCGGAGCCGCCACGCCTTCCCCTGGTTCCCAGGAGGAGGGCGCCTCGGCCCCGGCGGTCGCCGAAACGGAGCCGGTTAAGGCGTCTCCGGCCCAAACAGCCCCAGTCCAGACAGCCACTGCAGCGGAAAGCCCGGCCACGCCCGCCGTCGAGGAACCCACCTCCACCCAGGCCCCATCCCAGGAGGCCGGCGAGGAGCAGGCCACCCTGGACGGGATCCCCGTGGGCTTCACCCCGGAAGGCTACCCCTACCGAGGCGACCCGAACGCGCCGGTCACCGTGTACGAGTACAGCGACTACCAGTGCCCCTTCTGCTCCCGACATGTGAGCCAGACGGCCCCGGCCCTGGACAAGAACTTCGTGCGCAAAGGGACGGTGCGCTTCGTCTTCCGGGACATGCCCCTGGACAGCCTGCACCCCAACGCCACCCCCGCGGCCATCGCCGCGGCCTGTGTGGCGGACCAAGGGCCAGTGGCCTACTGGAAGATGCACGACCTTCTCTTCGAGACCCAGCCGGAATGGTCCGAGCTGCCGGACCCCACGGACTTCTTCGCCCAGCTGGCCCAGCAGGCTGGCGCGGACCTGGACCAGTACCAGGCCTGCCTGGACTCCGGTGAGAAGCAGGTCCAGGTGGCCGCCAGCCTGGAAGAGGCCCAGAGCTTGGGCTTCAGCGGGACCCCCAGCTTCCGCTTTGTGCGGGAGGCGGACGGGGCCGGCTTCAACCTGGTGGGTGCCCAGCCCTACGACGTCTTCGATCAGTGGATCAGCGCCCTCCAGGCCGGGGAGGACCCGGTGGATCCCCAGCAGGCTCGGGAGCAAGAGGAGCCTCAGCTGCCCTTCTGGGCCACCGCGGAGGGCCTGCAGCCGGATCCAGATCGACCAGGCTACACCCTGGCCGGAGACGAGTTCCGAGGCGATCCGGAGGCCACCCTCACGGTGGTGGAGTTCAGCGATTTCGAGTGCCCCTTCTGCCGCAAGCACACCCTGGAGACCCAACCCATCCTGGATCAGGAGTTCGTGGAGCCGGGCACGGTGCGCTGGGTCTTCAAGCACTTCCCCCTGGACAACATCCACCCTCGGGCCGCCATCGCCGGGGTGGCCGCGGAGTGTGCAGCGGAGCAAGGTCAGTTCTGGGAGATGCACGACAAGCTCTTCACGTCCACGGACCGCTGGGTCAACGACCAACCGGAGGAAGGCTTGAAGGCTCTGGCCCAGGATCTGGGCCTGGACATGGACGCCTTCAACGCCTGCCTGGAGGACCCGGCGATGATGGATCGAGTGCGCAGCGACCAGGCCGATGGCGCTCCCTTCGTCCGGGGCACCCCCACTTTCGTCGTTCTGTTCCCCAACGGGGACGGCCGGCTGATCCCCGGCGCGCTGCCCGCGGATCAGTTCAGCCAGGCCCTGACCCAGCTCCTGGAGCAGGCCGAGGCGGCCAACTGACCTGACGGATCTGGATGCGCCACCACGTGTGTGACTGCAACAAAGTGCTGCAACGAAGGAGGAGATGCCATGCGATTTCTGTTTCGCGCCGCCCTGTTTCTCGGGCTGATCGGGGTTCTGGTGGCCTGTGGAGGGCGATCCCAGGCCCCGGAGAGCGCCGATCCTCAGCCCGGGGTAGAGGCGAAGGCCTCTCCTGCCCCTGTGGTGGACGCGCCGACCGCGGAGACGGAGCCCACATCCACACCGGAACAGGTGGCCGCTGCCCCCACAGCGCGGCCCACCTCCGAGCCAGAGGCCGCACCCACCGAGGCGCCAGCCGTCCAGGAAACTCCGGACTGGAGCCGCAACGCCTGGCTGGACGGCGATCTCTACGTGCTGGGCAATCCAGAGGCCCCCATCCGCCTGGTGGACTACTCGGACTTTCTCTGAAGCGCCTGTCGCTCGCACGTGATGCGAGTTGAACCCCAGATCGTGGCCAACTACGTGACCCAGGGCAAGGTGCAGCTGGCCTTCTCCCATGTGCTGGACCACCGGCCCTCGCCGCTGGCCCATCAGGGCGCGGAGTGCGCCGGAGCCCAGGTGCCCATCAAGTTCTGGGAGATGCACAACGCCCTCTTCGAGCGCCAGTCCAACCTCTGGCAGAACACGGAAGGCACCCTGGCCGAGATCGCCCAGGAGCTGGATCTGGACACCGATGCCTTCCAGGCCTGTCTGACCTCCGGCCAGTTCGCGGAGAAGGTCCAGCGCATAGACCAGGAGCGGCGAGCTCTGGGTATCCGCCTGCGCCCCTCCTTCGACCTGAACGGCCGGATCATCCCCGGCGCCCAGCCCTACGAGACCTTCGCCCGGCTTTTCGACGAGATCCTGAACCAGTAACCGAATCTGTTCACCCGCCTCGGGCGCCCGCCCGGGCCATGGAACTCCTGACCGCGCACCAGCGTTTCAGGGGAAACCAGGGCCCGGGCTTTTCCTTGTCCACAGGCCTTCCGCCCGGGAAAGGATCCTGCCGGGGTTGGCGTCCCAAGCCCCTGGAAATGGATGGGGAATCCGCCGGGCCTGTTGACAGCGTTTCTTGCCGCGGGCAGGCAGTTTGAGTCCCGCACCCGATGTGATAGAATTTCTCTGCAATTTCGCTTAAGAAACTGTCCGATGAACGGCTTCCCTCCCTGTCCCCTGAAGCCGATCCCCCGGAAGCCTTCACGCTCAAGGAAATGCTCCGCATGAAGCGTTTCGCTCTCTCCATCCCTGGGCTGCTCACGAGCCTGCTGCTTCTGCTCGGCCCGCTGTGGACCGGCCCGGCTCCGCTCCTGGCGGCGGAGATCCCCCGGGCGGCTCCCCAGATCGCGCCCCCTACCGGCCCGGCCACGGAGCCCATCGACGTGGTGGTGCTCCTGGACGATTCCGGCAGCATGGCCACCTGTTGGCCCTGGCCGGAGCAGGGGTTGCCCTTCACCCCGCCCTGTTCCTGGCCCAGCCCCAACGACCCCAGCGACCCCAACGAGCTGCGCTACAGCGCGGCCCGGCTCCTGATCCAGCTGGCCGACGCCGCGGACCGGGTGGCGGTGGTCCGCTTCGATAGCCAGGCCGAAGGCGTGGGCAATCTGGGCGTGCTCCAGCAGGCCGGGACGCCGGAGAACCGCAGCCGCCTGGCCGCCTCCCTGCAGCCGCCCACCAACTATTTTCCTCGAGGATACACCCGCATCGACCTGGGCCTCCAGGAGGCGGTGCGCCTGCTGGAAACGGCCCGGGAACCCGGGCGCAGCCAGTACATCGTGCTCCTCACCGACGGCGAGCCCACCCAGCCCCAGGGGGCAGGCAGGCAGGGGCCCCGGGTGGCGGAACAGGTGGCTCGGCTGCGGGAAGCCGGGGTGCTGGTCTTCCCGGTGGTCCTCTGCAACCCCACGTCCGGCTGCGCTGGCAAGTTCCTGCGCAGCCAGTTCGCCCTGGAAGGGGTTCGGGAGGCCACCACGGCCCAGGCCCTGCTCCAGGTCTTCAGCGAGATCTTCGCGGAGATGAAGCCGGATCGCTCCATGGTCACTGAGCGCAACGCCAACGGGGACATCCAGTTCAACATCCGGGAGGCCCACAGCGCCCGCAGCGTCACCTTCGTCAGCACTCGGGGCGGACTGGCCGCAGTGCGCCGGGACGACGCGCCGGTCCTCACCCGGAGCATGCTCAGCGACGAGAACATCGAGGTGAGCGTGGTGGAGGCCGCGCCCCTGCCCCCGGGCCGCTGGGTGGCGGAGACCAGCGACTTCGGCGCCTTCGCGGTGATCCAGGCCGACAGCTTCCCCATGCTCCTCTTCCCCCCGCCCAGCGCCCAGAACAGCCCCGCCTCGGTCCGCTACCACCCCTCGGGGAAGCCTCCCCTGCTCCTGGCTCAAGGGGTGGGGCCCGCAGGCCGGGAAGGGGTCTTCCTCAGCGGCGCCACCCCCTTCCAGCTCTTCGGGGAAGAGCCCTTGACCCAGAGCCCTATCTGGGGCCTGCCCCTGACCACCGAGAGCCCAGAGGTGGTCATCCAGCTGGGGGAGGATGCCCAGCCCCTGCAGCTGCGCCGCACCTTCCGCCTGCAGGGACGGGCGGACCTGCCTCGGCTCCAGGTTTTCGCTCCTGGGAAGGAAGGGGGAAGCGAGCTCCAGGCCGACGGCAGCATCCGGCTGGAGGCCGGCTTCGGGCCAGGGCTGCCGGTGCAGAACCTGGCGGCCACGGTCTTCGTCACCGACGAGACGGACGACGAGCGAGGGCGGGGACAGCCCGTCTACCAGGCGGAGATGAGCTGCGTGGATCGCCTCTGCAGCGACCAGGGCTTCGTGCCCGGGGATGGCCGCTCCTACCGGGCCCGCTTCGTGGTGACGGCCAACACCGAGGGCATTCGCTTCGGGGACTGGGCCCAGACCACCTGGGAGATGGAGCCGGCGGTCTACCTGCGGGGTCTGCCAGCCAGCCTGGACCTGAACAAGATGCCTCCGGAGGGGTGGCCCGTCTCGGTGGTGGCCGGCACCACCGAGGAGATCGGCGCCCTCACGGCCAGCCTGGTCCTGCGCCGGGCAGACACCGGGGAAGAGGCGCCTGAAGTGACCCTGGACTTCTCTGTGGCGGATGTGCCGGAACAGGGCAGCCAGGAGGCACGCCTGCGGGTGGAGGGGCTGGATCTCCTGCGGCCTGGCCAGTACCAGGGCGAACTGACCATCCAGGTGACCAGCCCGGCGGGCCTGCCCATGGACGTGAACATCCGCCCTGCGCCGGTCATCCCCGTGACCCTGACCGTGGCCCGGTCCGCGGCCCGGCTGGGGGTGCAGGTGGCGGATTTCGGGGAGATCCCTTTCGACACGTCGCCGAACTTCCGGGTGGACCAGGAGATCCTCCTTCCCGTCTCCTTCGAAGGCAAGGTCTTCCGTCTCCAGGCCGAGCTGGTGAGCAGCTCCTGCCCGGATCTGAAACTGGAGACCGGGGACCTGGTCCAGCAAGGGGATGCGCATCTGTTGCCTCTGCGCCTGCGCAGTCTCTCCCCGATCCAGCCCGGCGCCTGCCAGGGGCGCATCCGGCTGCAGGGGCCTAGCGCGGATTTCGACGTCTTCCCCTCGGAGATCGACTACCTGCTGCGGGTGGCCAGCGTGGAGTGGGCCGTGGTGAGTAGCGAACTGGCCTTCGGGGATTTGGGCCGGGCTGGGGAGCGGGCCACGGCCACCCTGGTCATGCGCTACAAAGGGAAGACCCCCTTCACCCTGCAGATGCGAAAGCTGGAGTTGACAGGGGTGACCCAGGAGGACATAATTCAGCTGGGCCAGGACTACGTGGAGATGCTGCCGGTGGAGGTCACCGGCCCGCCGGACGAGGACGGCCTCTACCAGGCGCCAGTGACCCTGGTGGCCCGCAAGGCCATCCCCCAGGATCCCCTGCGGGGCACCTTCTACAGCGGCCGTCTGGAGCTGGGCATCCAGGGGCTGGAGGTGGAGAGCCGGTCGGTGGGGGTGAACTTCCGCAGCCCCACCCTGATCCAGCGCTACGTGGAGCCCTGGCTGGTGCCCATCTACAGTCTGCCCTGGGTCATCTGTACCGGCCCACTGACCCTTCTCCTCCTCCTCATCGCCGTGGCTCGCATCCGGGGGCGGGGCCTGCTGGACGAGGAGCCGGAGCCCACGGCGGTTCTGCCCCAGTTCGAGCCGGAGACCCTCCCGACGCAGCCAGGGCTGGAGAGCGCCTTCACCGGGCTGGGTGGTCAGGGTGACGGAGAGGCAGAGAGCTGGAGCAGCGAATGGGGTGGCGGGGTCTGGGACATCCCCGGCCAGGCCTCGGAGTCTGCGCCGCCCTCCCCAGGGGAGAGCCCGGACGAGAGCCCCTGGGAATCGGGCTGGTAGGCCCACCCTGGCTCCGTAGACTGCCCCCTTCCTGGCGCCGCTCATCCCGCAGACGCCGCACCCCTGGCGCCCCGTTTTTTTCACGCATTGCACACAGGATGGATCCATGAACCAGAACGGCAACCTCCTTCGAGGCGAGAAACCCACCATCTACCCCACCATGGTCATCGGCGTGGGGGGCATGGGCACCAACGTGGTCCGGGCGGCCAAGCGACGCTTCCGCAAGGTGTGGGGCAGCGAGAACCTGCCCGGCATGATCCAGCTCCTGGCCCTGGACACGGAGCCCCTGGTGAACCGGTTGGACCAGGAGCCTCTCTACGCGGACGAGTTCGCCTACATGGGCAAGTTCGACGCCACCCGGCTGGTGGCCAACCTGGAGCATCACCCGGAGATCGCCCGCTGGTGGAACTACCCCTCCATTCCCCTGGGCTACATCCACAACGGCGCCAAGCAGCTCCGGCCCATCGGGCGGCTCTCCTTTTTCCGCAACTACGTCACCTTCAAGCGTCTGCTGGAGACCAAGTACGCCGGCCTGGACAAGATCCGGGACATGGAGCTGGCCCAGAACCGGGGTTTCCCGGTCATGGGCAACTACCAGCTCATCTACGTGGTGGGGAGCCTGTGCGGCGGCACCGGCGCGGGCATGTTCCTGGACGTGGTGCACCGGGTGCGGGCCCTGGCCCGGAGCAACGCCCGCATCGTGGGCATCTTCTTCCTGCCCGAGGTGCTGGAGGAGGAGATCACCAGCGACCTGCAGCGGCGGCGCATCCGGGCCAACACCTACGCCGCCCTCAAGGAGCTGAACTACTTCCAGGAGACCCAGCAGTTCCAGGAGCTCTATCCCAGCGAGCAGCGTCCCCTGCCCGACACCCCCTACGCCCCCTTCGATTTCATCTTCCTGGTGGGGCGGACCAACCGCAACGGCCACAGCCTCTCCCAGAAATCCGACGCGGAGAACCTGGCCGCCCACCTGATCCAGCTCACGGCCATCAGCCACCTGAGCAGCGAGATCCTGGGCCTGGAGGTGAACGTGGTCCGGGAGCGCATGGCCGACCTGAGCAGCCCGGCCGGCCGGGTGGTGGGGGAGCGCCGGAAGGCCAAGAGCGGCCACTACCTGGTCTACAGCAGCTTCGCCACCTCGGCCCTGGTGACGCCCCACGAGTCCCTGGTGGACTTCTGGGAGCGGGCCTTCGTGGCGGATCTGGTGCGCCGTTTCGCCGCTGGGCCCATGCTCAACGACCCTCGCCGGCCCATGAGCGCCGCAGACCGGCAGCGGGTGCTGGCCATCTGGCAGGGCCTGCTGACCCAGATGCGCAGCCGCTACCTGGCCCTGGACAATGACCGCCTGGACGAGATCGTCACTGAGATCGAGGAGCGGCGGGGGGCCTGGTTCAGCTTCCAGCAGATGGTGGAGGAAGCCCTGGCCCAGGCCATCCTGGAGACGGGCATCCGAGGAGGGCTGGCCCTCTGTGACCTGATTGGGTCCCAGAACCCCGCCGCGGCGCCCCTGGAGTCTCTGCCCCGGCAGCGGCTCTTCCTCCTGGACAATCGGGCCGTCACCGAGGAGGACCGGCGTCGTTGGCGCACCCTCCTGGCCCAGGAGGGCGGCCTGGCCGAGCAGATCAGCCAGCTGGCTGGGGGCCTGGGGGACCTGCTCCTCACCGCCTTCAGCCCCCGCCAGGCCCGGGAGCGACAGCGGGATCTGGCCCGGCGCAAGGCCCAGGCCCGGCTCTACCAGCGCCGGGACGCGGTGGACCGGATCCTGGTGGACGAGCTGGGACGGCTGGCCCAGCGCCTGCGGGAGGTCCTGCGCAGCCAGCTGAACAACGCTGCCACCGCGCTGGTGCGAGCCAACCAGGAGGCCACCCGCATGGCCGAGCGCATCGACCCCCGCATTCCCGACGGCACGCCCAGCACCAGCACCTACTACGAGTTGGAGACGGGCGCCATCGGCCGGGATTACCTGCAGCATTTCTACCGCCGGGCCGCCACCGCGGTGACCAACGACGACTGGTACATGCTCCTGGGGCAGCTCATCGACCGGCTGCTCACCCAGAGCAACCCTCTCCCTGCAGACCAGATCTACAACATCTTGGCCGCGGGAGTGGCCAGCAACACCAGCCTCCTGGGCCGGGTGCGCAACCTGGTGGACATCCGCCATGTCATTGGCGTCCAGCACGGGGAGGAGGTGACCAACGCCCGTCCCCTGCCCAACAACCGCATCCACCAGTGGCTGGATCGGCTCAACCCCTACATTCGCTGGGACTCGGACCGGTTCAGCTTCCATGATGCGGACCTGGAGCACATTCGCCTGGCGGCCACCCCGGCCAGCCGGGACGAGGACGCGACCATGGCCCAGGCCATGGTGGGGCAGGAGGACATCAAGTGGGTGCCCACCGGGGACATCCATCGCCTGGACGCGGTCTGGATCGTCCACGGCCTGCCCATCACCCTGCTGGAGCGGCTGGAGGAATACCGGGCCCAGTACGAGAACGTCCACGATTTCCCGGTCAAGGAGGAGTTCCACCTCAATCCCGCCTGGGCCAATCTGCCGGAGATCACCAGCGAGACGCCCTCCGCCCCGGTGGCCGACAGCCAGTACCCGGACTGGGACACCACCCGGCGGCGCTCCTAGCGGTGCAGGCCTGTGAAGGGAAGGGCCGACCAGGCCAAGGGGAAAGACGCACTCCATGATCACCAGCACCACCCGTAGCCGTGCTGCCATCCTCTGCTTCGGCGGATGGGGCCTGCAGCTCATGCTCCATCTGGCTCCTCGGCTGCGCGCCGTCCAGGAGCAGCGTCAGGCCCTGGACGTGGCTGGCCCGGACCTCACCCGGGTCACCCGCTTCGCCACCCTTCTGCCCAGCCCCTTCCTGGACCGGGAAGGGCGCGTCCCCTTCCACCTGCGCATGCTCGCCCCGGACGCGCAGCTCCCCCCCTTCTACCTGGACAAACTCCTGGCCCGGCTGCCCGAGAAGGCCCAGGATGAGGTGGACTCTTCCCGGTTGACCCAGGCGGAGCGCCGAGTCCTGGCCTTGCTCCAGGCGGCGGAAGCGGTGTTGCAGCCCCTCTCCTGGCATGCCCGGCCTCGTTCCAGCTCGTCCTCTCAGCCGGTGGGGGAAGGCCAACGGGTCACACGGCTCCAGGCCTTCCAGGAGGCCCTGCGGGAAGGCGCTCCCATGGCCCGGCTCCTGGAGACGCACCTGGTGGATCCTGTGCGCCAGGACGCCCTGGTGCCAGGGGATCCCTTCGTGCAGACCACCCTCTACGTGGTGGCGCCCCTCTACGAGCCCCTGGCCTCTGCGGTCCTGTGGCCAGTGACCCTGCACCTGCTGAACCAGGTGGGTCGGCGGCACCTGACCCAGGTGGTGGGCATCTTCGCCACGGGCAGTTACGCCCGGGACGCCAGCCGCCCTCTGGAGAACGCCAGCGCCTACGCCGCCCTGGCCGAACTGGAGCTCCTGGCCGGCCTGCGGGCGAATGAGCCCGGCCAGAGCGCCTTGATCCAGGGTATGGTCCAGGGCGGGGCGGAGCCAGAGGGCCTCCTGAGCCAGGTGGGCGAGGCCTTCTTCGACCGCATCTACCTGGTGGACCGGGAGAAGAGCAACCAGGGCCTGGCCCAGGACAGCCAGGAGCTCACCGAGCTGGTGGGCAACGTGCTGGAGTCCTTCATCGTGGCCGACGGCGGCCAGTTCGTCCAGGACCAGGTGGGGATCGACCTGCGGGACCCGCGCCGATATCCCTACAGCCTGCTGGGGGCCAGCACGGACTACGTGCCCCTGGAGTACATTTTCCAGGCGGTCCAGGAGCAGGAGGAGAAACGCCTGGCCCGGGAGCTGATCCTGGAGGCGTCAGGCCGCTCCTCGAGAGAAGGGCAGGAGGTTTTGGGGGATTCCGGGATGGTCGATCCGGACCTGGAGGCGCCCATTTCCTTGGCCGACCTGGGCGCGGCCCAGTCCCAGGTGCTGACCCAGCTGGTCCTGCGACTGCCCGATCTGTTCGTCAACATGACGCCGGAGGGCATCGGCGATCTGGAGGTGCATCCGGACTTCGTCATGCCGGCGGCGGTCAGCGCCCAGCTGCGCAACCTCTCCTCTGGGGCGTGGCAGGCGGCGTATGTGGACTATCTGCGAGAGGCCAGCCATCGCTTCGAGGTGGTGGCCGGGGAGGATGCCCTGGACGAAGCCTGGGGCCTGACGGCCCTGGACGAGCAGGGGCGCCCTCTCCTCCCCGGGGATGACCGGCTGCTCCCGGCCACCGCCACCCAGATGCGCGAGACCCTGGTCGCTCTCCTGGCTTCCTGGCCGGACGGTCTGCTCCAGGCTCGGCTGCAGCTGCGCACCTGGCTGGGAGAGGTGGAAGCAGAGCGGCAGAGGCTCCTGAAGGCGGCCATGCCCGGGGTGCGGCGGCTGGCCCAGGCGCAACGTCAACTGGCCCTGCGCAACTGGCGGCTGCGCTATTTCGCCGCCCTCTCCGGTCGCCCATCCCTGGCCGGGGCCTTCCTGCGCCCCACCCTGCTGATCCTGGCCATCGCCCTCCTTTCGACGCTCTACATGGTGGCCTTCCAGCGCCCCTGGGATTGGATGAGCGATGGGGCCTTCCTGCTGGGGATCGGCCTGGGAGCCTACCTGGCCAGTTTCGTGGCCTACCGGCGGCGTCTCTCCCTGGTGCGCCGGCTGCGGCGGGAACGGGTGCGGCTGGCTCAGGAGGAGCTGACGGATCGGCTGCAGGAGCGGGTGCGGGTGGGGCTGATCCGGGTCTACGAGCATCTGGCCAACATGCTCTGGCAGATGAGCCACGTCCTGGACGACACCCTGGAGGAGCTCCAGCAGTGGAGCGTGGAGAGCGGGCCGCCACCCTTGCCGCCGTCGGGCGTGCGTCCCAGCCACGTCTATCGGCCTTTCCTGGATCGAGCCCTGTGGGAGCGCTGCCGGGACTACCTGCGGGGTCAGCAGGATCGGCGAGGACGGCGCAGCGAGGAGCGCCTGTTGGAGAGCTGGGGGGAGCCGCGCTGGCGGCAACGGCTGCGTCGCCTGCTCCTGGGGGAAGAGGCAACGGAGGAGCCCTTGGCCGAGGCGTTGGTGGGCTTTGTACAGCAGACCATCCACCAGGCCGTGGCGCCAGTGAGCGTGGAGACGCCCAGCCGCTCCCGGGCGGACCTGATCCGGGTGCTGGCTCGGGAGTACAACATTGAGCATCTCCTCTGGCACTCTCCGGAGGAGTTTCAGGAGGCGGATCCGGTGCAGCGGACCCGGTCCAACGGTCGTCAGGAGGCGGCCATGGAGATCCGAGGGCGCATTCATCGGTATCTGGAGTTCACCTGGCGCAATGCCAAGCCCTCGGCCAACGTGGATCTGGCGGACCGCATGGCGGCCCACGGCATTCCCGTGGACTTCGCCGCGGTCTCCGGCCGCCCAGACAGCGAGCTGCCCCGTTCCGTCCTGCACGAGTTCCGGCTGGCCCAGCTGGTGACGTACAATCCTTTCAGCATCACGGTGGTGCGCACCCTCCACGGCCTCTCTCTGCCGGATATCGGCGCAGTGCACCGGTACCGGGAGGAGATGAAGCGGCTGTCGGCAGCGGAGCAGGCGGCTATCCTGCTGGCAAGGCGGAACCCAGCTCTGGTCTACGATGTGCTGGCGGAGGATTCGTCCGTGGGGCAGATGTGGCAGTGAACTTCGGATGAGACGGAGCAACCCAGGCGTGCAAACGGCCAGCCCGGTGAAGGCTGGCCTTTTGCACGCCTGGGGAGAAGGCGATCAGCGATAGGCGCCGGCGCTGAAGAGACCGGGGGGCAGGGAGACCTGGTCCTCTTTCATGCGTTCCAGCACCTTGGGGCGAATGCCGGTGGGGCGCAAGGCGCCGATGATCCGCCCATCCTGGAAGCCTTCCTCCACAAAGTGGAAGATGTCCTGGGTGACGATGGTGTCGCCTTCCATGCCCACCACCTCCGTGCAGTAGACGACCCGGCGGCTGCCGTCTCGCATGCGTTCGATGTGGACGATGATGTCCACCGCGGAGGCGATCTGCTGCCGGATGGCCCGCAAGGGCAGCTCCATGCCGGCCATGAGCACCATGGTCTCCAGGCGGGTCAGGGTGTCTCGGGGGGAGTTGCTGTGGGCTGTGGACATGGAGCCGTCGTGGCCGGTGTTCATGGCCTGGAGCATGTCCAGCGCCTCGCCGCCTCGACACTCGCCGATGACCAGCCGATCCGGGCGCATGCGCAGGCTGTTGATCACCAGATCGCGGATCGAGACCTCGCCTCGGCCCTCGATGTTGGGCGGACGGGTCTCCAGACGCACCACGTGTTCCTGGCGAAGCTGGAGCTCCGCGCTGTCCTCGATGGTGATAATGCGGTCATCTGGGGGGATGAAGCTGCTCAGCACGTTCAGGAGCGTGGTCTTGCCCGAGCCGGTGCCGCCACTGACGATGATGTTCAGCCGGGAGATGACCGCTGCCTCGATGAACTGGGCGAACTCCTCGGTGAAGCTGCCAAAGCGGATGAGATCTTCAACGGTCAATGGAGCTTTGCTGAATTTTCGGATCGTGATGCTTGGCCCATCAATGGCCAGGGGTGGGATGATGGCGTTGACTCGGCTGCCGTCAGGAAGGCGGGCGTCCACCATAGGGCTGCTCTCGTCCACTCGTCGCCCCAGGGGCGCCAGGATGCGCTCGATGATCCGCTGCACGTGGTTGTTGTCCTGAAACTTGATGTTGACCCGCACCAGCTTCCCTCCTCGTTCCGCGTACACTCGGTTGGGGCCGTTCACCATGATCTCGGTCACGCTGTCGTCGTCCAACAGAGGCTGGATGGGGCCGAAACCCAGGATCTCGGCCACGATCATCTCGAAAAGCTGGTTGCGCTCGGTGCGGCTCACCACCAGGCCCGCCTCCGCAACGGCTTTGTTGAAGAAGGGCTCAATGACCTGGCGACCTTCCTGGGGATTCAGGGTGTCTGGGCGTTGGCTGTAGTTTTCGATGAGCTCTTGCTGA
>Ga0256841_1002474_pt1 | contig 14642 bp, 16 predicted proteins | sample 356308metaG_FD_185971 | JGI IMG/M metagenome (GOLD analysis project Ga0256841, IMG submission 185971) | Hydrothermal vent microbial communities from Mid Atlantic Ridge, Atlantic Ocean - 356-308 | ecosystem: Environmental > Aquatic > Marine > Hydrothermal vents | place: Atlantic Ocean: Mid...
GTCGACGCCGACCATGCGTGGATCGGTTTCGCTGCCCGCCCCCCGGAGGCCGCACGTGAGCTGATCGATGCCTTTGGCAAGGCTCACGGGGTAACAGTCGATGTCAGGCCAAGCCTTGGATTCAACGAGTTGGACCTGCAAGCGGCCATCGAAGCAGCACACTTCGCTGTGCTGGGCACACCTGGTGTCAGCGACGCGTTGACCACCTACGACTTCGGCTCAGGTCAGATTGTGATCACTGTTGTGCTCGACGACGCGGTCCCTAGCTCCATGGTCGACGATCTCAGGCTCATCGCGGAGAGAAGTCTCTCCGATGCAACTGGCGCGGGTATTGTCGACTACATCACTGTGTCGGTAGCCCGATCGATCACGCCGGTTGTCGGCGGCGACGAGAGCAGCAGTGAACACCTGGGCGGCGAGGCTCTCTCCACTTGCACGTCTGGTTTCGGGACGAAGACCTCGTCAGGTGTGAGGGGCATTGCCACTGCGGGACACTGCGGCAACTCCCAATCCGATGACGGCTTCGCCCTGACGTTCAAGGACGACTATGAGGGGACTCATGGTGATTTCCAGTGGCACACCGGGCCTAAGCCAGAACGTGACGACTTCTACTCGGGCAACAGTTCATCGACCGAGGTGAATCGACGGGATGTCTCTTCAGTGGGATCGCCTGTCGTGGGGCAGTCGTTGTGCCGCAACGGCAAGACCAGCCATAAGGACTGCCAAGAAGTGCGTAAACTGAACGTGTGCAGTGGCAGCGTTTGCAACCTCGTCGAAATGGGAGCCCATCTGTCCGCGGGCGGCGACAGCGGCGGGCCTGTGTTCTGGGGTAACACGGCATACGGCATCCACAAGGGATACGTGTACGACCCATTTTGGCCGTTCGACCGGGAGGTGTTCTCACGAGCCGACCGCATCGACAATGCCCTCGGCGTCTTCATCGCCACCAGCTGAAGATGGGGACGTTCCACTGGCGGAGGAGTCGACTCCTGATCGGGAGGTTGGCAGCGGCATGCAGTCCGCTTCCAACCGCTACAGGCAGAGGTCGACGGGACGGCGCGAGGAAAGGGAAGCTGTGATGACGACCTCTGGGCCCAATGGAGGTCGTCGACGGCGTTTCCTCGTCCCCGCTATAGCGCTCGGACTCGCGGCGCTCGTCGGCTGGCTGCTCTTCGTCGGCGTCATATGGCGTGGTCCGGTGCCCGTGTTGGCGGCAGAATCGCGCCAACCCGACCGTCTCGCGCTAATCGTGGACTCGTGCCAGGCGAATCCGGAGGTGTCACTGCTTCGCGAATCCAGTAGGAAGGTGGAGGTCGAAGTCATCGCGACCAAGGCGTTCCGGCTGCGGGGTGGCGGCAACGCCTGTCAGGACCTCGTCGAGGTGCAGCTGCAGGAGCCATTGGGGGATCGGACCGTCGTCGACGTGCACTCCGGGAAAGTGGTAAGCGTCACCAAGATCGAAGCGCCGTCGGAATGACCTCGGTGGAAGCGAGAGTGGCCGAGCAGTCCCGGGTTTCCGTGACACAGACCACTGCGCCCGACGCGGGCCGCGGTTGGGCCGCGAGAGGATGGGAATCGATGCGAAACGACGAGAAGCGTCGAGGGGTGAGAACACAGTTGCCGCAAGGGGATTCGGTGGATCACGCCGTGCGCATGCCGCACTGACTACGGATCAGAAGGTTGGGGGTTCGAGTCCGTCCGGGCGTGCCGCGTTCTCATCCCAGGTGAGGCCTCGACATGCCAACACGTGGACGGGCGTTCCGCAGGGCTCCTGGATCGCCGCAGCGAGGAGTTCTCCCTCCTCGGCCGGGAGGAAGAGCATCCCGGGTCTTGGCTACCGTGCGCATCGAGGCAATGTTTCGAGACCTACCGAACTCCAGGTCAGTTCTCGCGGCCACATCGCGTCCACATGACATCGATCATCACTGAGAAACGACGCGAACCAATGAGAGGCAGAAACACCGACGGCATAGGGCCTACCGCCCCAGCGGCCCGTTCCTGCAGGCGCGCGGAATAGCCGCCAGTGACCTTCACACGGCAGAGGTCACTGGTTCGATCCCAGTAGCGCCCACGACACGGAACGGTGGGCGGCCTTGGGACCGCGGAAGAGGATCCCTCACCCCTCGGGAACGGCCACGAGGAGTTGGGTGTACAGGGTGCCGCGCTCCTCGATGTCCTGGCTCACCGAGATGGTGATGCTCGGCGGCTCCGTACCGTTGAAGACGACGATGTCGGCGCCTTCGGTCTTGAGGTAGGCGTCGGACTGGTCGGCTGTCCACTGGTCGTAGAACGCCACGATCCGCTCGAAGTCCTCTCGGGGGTAGAGGAGTTGTGCGCCGGTGGTCTCGGTCAATCCCAAGTCGGCCAGGATGTCCTTGTGCCAGCCGCCGGGGATCGCCACCGGGAAGCCGTCACGGACGCTGGAGGGGATGTCGGCACTGGGCGCAGAAGCCGGGGCGACATCATCGCCTTGACCGGACTGAGCGGGCTGCTCGGTGGTCACCGTCGAGGCCGGGGTGGCTCCTCCCGCCGAACACGCCGCCGCGACGATCACGACAGCGACCAGGAACAGGGTGCTGCACGTCTTCGTCATCCGTGCAATGGAACCAGCCGTTCACCCCCGGAGCAATACGCAGATACGCGTACCGTGGGCGCTCACCATCCTCGGATGTGAACGATGGCGCTTGCCCTGTCGTTGACACCGAGGGCCCGATAGATGCGTTCGAGATGTTTGCGGAGGGTCCCCTCGGCGATGTCGAGCCGTCGGGCGATCACAGCGTTCGTCCCGCCTTCGCACAGCTCGAGGGCGACCTCGATCTGGCGTCGGGTCAACCCGGTGTCCGCGAGCCGTCGGACGGCGGCGTCCACCCCGGTATGGACGAACACGAGATGGGGTCCATCGGGGCCGGGGACATGCCAGCCGGCAACGCCGTCGGCCTCGTTGGAGATGCGTTGTGGTGGGGACAGGACCGCCGGGTGGTTCGCGTCGTAGGACGCGATGCCGGCCACGAAGGACGATCGGAGCGCGCCAGGCAGGGGGTCGCCGGCCGTGACCCGGATACCGGCGACGGATTCGAGGGCACCGGCGTTGTCGGTGGCCGCCTTCACGATCCCGTCGTCGCCCGCCAGCGCCCCGACCCAGCCCAGGCCGTCGTGGACGCCGCCTGCCGCCGACAGATGGTCCCGCAGGAGGGCGACCCGGTAGGCGTGGGCGAGATGGGGCCGCAATCGGTTCAAGACCGCCCGATCCCGCTCGCTGAACCCCGCCCGGTCGCGGTTGACGGCGAAGCCGACCACGAGGCCGGGCGGGGTGGGAAGGGTGACGGCCATCTGGCTTTCGACCCCCAATTGCCGGAACATCTCCTGATAGAGGGCGGTGTCGGCGAACTCCTCCAGAGAGACGAAGTCGGACCACATGAGCGTTCGGGTATCGCCGGTCTCCTCGAAATGCCGCACCAGCGGGTTCTGTCGCATGAGCCGACTGAACACGGGGGCGACCGTTTCGAGGAGGTTTCCTCGGTCGGCTGGCACCCGCCAGCGGATTCGACCGCCGGCCGGCACCATCTCGTTGTAGGAGACGTCGATGCAGGGGATGAGCTCGGCGATACCTGCCATCGCGATCGTGGCGTAGTCGTCCACGCCGCGGGCCGCCGACATCGACTCGATGAGGTTGAGGATGGCGCCGGCATCGCTGTCGTTGAGCTCGGAACCACCCATCGGTCAATTCAAGCAGAGTACGCGGATTTGCGTATGGACCGGTCGCCGACGATGACCGACAATCCCGACGATGAAGACCCGAAGCAGGAGTCGCACCCGACGGCGCCGTACAGGGTTGCGTCTTCGCGTCGGCGCGCTCATCGTCTCGGTGGCGGTCGCGGCGACGGTCACCGCATCGGCGCAGACACCCGAACTCCGGGCGACCGAGGGGGAGTGGACAGGTTTCGTAGCGTTCGTGGGAGCACAGACACTGTCCTTTCGCGGAAGCTTCGGGTTCACCTCGGCTGCAGGCGAGGTCGACGGCACCTTCCAATGGTCGAGCGGAGACATCGCTATCGGCGGGGTGGTGAGCGGTCCCGATGCCAGACCCCGGTTCGACCTGACCAGCGTGGTGAGCGGAGGGACCTCCATTCCCGATGTGTCCGGCGGGGGTGAGATCCTGTTCACTGTCGCCACCTGTGAGCGCCTCGAGGGCACCGGCGTCAACATCGACGTGGAACGGGTAGGCATCGAGGACATCGTCTGGTGGGCGATCAGAGACGACGCCACAGGTGATCCTGGTGCGTTCTTCGAATCGCTTCAGGCCCTCCGACAAGACGTCGGCGACGTTCTGGACAGTCTCGTGGCCGGCCGCATCGTCGTGGGTGGCGTGTTCGACCGGATCGAACCGGCGTTGGCGGAGGCCGAACGCCTTGCGGCCCAGCTCGACCGCACCGAGGGTTGCGGTGGGGAGTTCTACCGCTCGCTGATCGCCTCAGAGATCGAGTTCCTCGTGCTGTTCGTCCTCGACAACCCCGACATGAGCATCTTCGAGCTCGGGCAGCTGCTGATCACCGCGGCCCGCGCCGGAGTGATCGGAGCCGGATCCGGTCCCGAGCCTGGCTTCCTGGAGGTCCAGGTCAAGGAACTCATGGGAGAACGGATCGGCGCCGCGATCGAAGCCGAAGACACTATCGAGCTGGAACTGCTGGGGATCATCGCCGAGGAGGTTGGCTGGGACGACCTCGCCGATGAAGCGCTGTTCGCGTTGGTGGGGTTCGGGGAATGAGGCGACCCGCGCCGCTGAGGCCGGCCATCCTGTTGGCGACGACGCTCCTGGTTGCGGCATGTGCCGGAACCGGCGGATCCCAGGAGGCGCCGGGCGAGCCCACGGTCGGCGACACCGGCACGTCGACGACCACCAGCACCCCGGACATCACCGATCCACCACCGCCGGCCCAGACGCCGTCGGCATCCTCGATGCGGGAGCTGCTGATGGATGGAGCAACGGGGACGGTGATCCTGCAGCCGGCGGATGAGGGAGGAAGTCATCCGACGCTGACGTGGTCGCCGCTGGAAGGAGCATCCACCTACTGGCTGGTGCTGCGCGACGGCTCCGGCCGGGTCGCCTGGGCGTGGAGCGGCGACGACACCAGCGTCCGGGTGGGCGGCGGCGACACCGACGATCTGAACCAAACGGCCACCGCCTACGAGGAGATGACCTGGAGCGTGCTCGCATTCGACGCCGCCGGCGAGCTGATCGGTCTCAGCGACCGCCAACGGGTGGCGCCTTAGAGAGACCTGAGAAGACGTACGCGACCGCAGAGGAGGTCCGATGACACGCACGAGACGCACCGCGTGGGCGGTCGCGCTGATCGGGATCCTCCTGCTCGCAGCCTGCAGTACCGGCGACCCTTCGGGCACCCAAGCAGGCGGCGGAACCAGAGACGTGACCGGCTCCGAATCGGGTGGGGGCGGGTCGACCTCTTCGGTGGACGGGATGCCGGTGCCGCTCGCTCCCGGTGCCGATGCGGTATCGACGGGCACGTCGGGCCCCCTCACCACCGTCTTGTACGTCGTTCCGCTCGATCAGCAGGCGGCGACGATCGCCTTCTACGACCAGTGGACCGACGCCGAACCCGACGAGTACCTTCGCACCGAGGCCGGAAGCGGCGGTGTCACCTGGCAGAACGCCCCTGACGCCGATGAAGACAAGATCGTCATCCAGGTGCTGTCACCCCTCGAGGGCGACGACTTCGTCAGTGTTTCGCTCGCCGTTGGACCGGCCGAGTGACGCGAACCTCATGTTCCCCCGGATACCCGGGGTCGAGACACTGCCGATACCGGTCAAGCAGCACTCGGAGAGCCGGAAGGCAAGAAGGACGCCGAACGTCGACAACGACGAACAAGTGGCGCAGATCGTGGCCTGGTCAACCGCACGGCAGGACCCGCTCGCGGCGACGGGGTCCCGGGTGACGGAGTGGGTCAGGGCGTGCAGCCCGGTTCGCCGGGGAACAGCGGCCGGACGAGGATCTGGTACTCGCGCCCGGCGTACGTCCACACGGTGGTGTCGGTGGCGTCCTCGAGGGAGGCGAGGGCGTCGGAAGCCGCCCGCCCGGCGAACGTGGTGCATCCCAGGCCGAACGCCGCCGGCTCGAAGTCGTCCGGGGAGAGGGCCAGCGGCCACTCCCTGGCGTCTTTGAACTCGGGGTCCAGGGCCGAGGCGTCCTCGAGGCGGAGCTGGATCCGCTCCGGCAGGTAGGGGTCGGCCGGATCGCCGGTGGAGGCGAACTCGTCGAGGGTCGTGAGGAGTTCGCTCAGCAGCCTGGTCTGCTCCCTCGCCTCGGCGCGGCGGTCGTCGACCAGACCGAGGGCGTAGGCGCCGTAGGTGTGCGCCCGGCCGGCGTCGTCGAACCAGGTCACCGTGGTGGTCGTGGCGTCGGCGACGAACCGGTTGTTGGAGTCGTCGATCTCGCGATCGATCCGAGGGAGGCCGATCGCGTCGACCAGGTCCAGCACCTGTCGCATCTGGTCGGAGCTGAGGGTGACCGTCTGGAGCGAGGGAAGCAGCGGACCGGGGAAGATGGCGGGTTGGGGACCGGGGAACACGAGGCGGCCGTCGGCGAACAGCACGAAGCGGGGGACCCGATTCAAGGCGAACGCCGCCGGAGCGAACCCGCCCTCGTCGTCGACCCTGAGGATCACGCGATCGGGGTCGGGCGGGGCGGTCGTGGACGTCGGCTTCGGCGTACCACCGGGACCCGAGCCGACCCCGCACGCCGCGCCGATCAGGGCGAGGACGGCCATGAGAAGGAGTGCGCGCTTCATGCCCGATGGGACGCTCCACGGCCTCCGGAGGTTCCCGGCTTGGGCTCCGACGACTCGGCGTCGACCCGACAGGTACGATGACGCCCGGAGGTCGCCCATGAGGATGAACCAGATCACGCTGCCGGTCACGGATCTTCCGCGGTCCGTCGACTTCTACCGACGTCTCGGGCTGATCCAGATCGTGGGCGGCCCCGGTACCTACGCGCGGTTCGAGCTGCCCGACGGGGACGCCACCTTGTCGCTCCATGAGCTCGACGACGTCAGCGGGCGGTCGGGAACGGTCGTGTACTTCGAATGTGACGACCTCGACGGCACCGTCGAGCGACTCGAACGAGCCGGGATCGAGTTCACGTCGGGCCCGCAGGACATGCGATGGCTGTGGAGAGAAGCTCGCCTTCTCGATCCCGACGGCAACGAACTGTGCCTCTTCTGGGCGGGCGACAACCGCCGCAACCCGCCGTGGCGGATGCCTCAGGAGCCCCCTACAGCTTGAAGACCCGCTTCGGGTTGTCGACCAGGATCGCCTGGGTCGCCTCGTCCTTCAGACCCAGCTCGGCCCACTGGTCCAGGTAGCGCTGCCAGTCGAGCCCGTTGGAACCGAACAGGATCTTTTCCCGACCCACCCGCGAGTTCAGGTACTGGCGCAGCGCAGGCGAGAAGTACCTCGGAAGCCAGGCACTGGTCGACAGGTACACGTTCGGCCACTTGGTGATCAACGCCAGCGCCTCCTCGACCCACGGCCAGCCGGTGTGGGTGCCGACGAGCACCAGGTCCGGGAAGTCGCAGGCGATCCGATCGAGCTGCATCGGATGGCCATGCTCGGACGGCATCGCCTCCAGCACATGGCCGATCTGCATCGACACCGGGATCCCCATCGCCTCGCACATCGAATACAGCGGGTACATCTTGCGGTGATCCAGCCCGATGTCGTAGCCGTAGATGTGGATGTACACGCCCTTGTAGCCTCGCTCGGTGACGTCGGCAGCGACCTTGTCGAGGCTCTGGCGGATCCGGAACGGGTCGTAGTCGGCGAGGCCGTAGAACCGGCCGGGGAACCGCTTCGTCAGCTCCTCGATCTGTGCCGTCGCGTCGATGGCGAACCGCTGCTGGCGGGTATAGGACCAGGCGAGGAGATCGGTCGCCAGCGCCGTCTCGACCCCGGCGGCGTCCATGGCGGCGACGATGGCTTCGCCGCTGTCGTAGCCCTCGCCCCATGCCTCCTCGACCTTGCATTTGAGCTCCCCGGGGGAGTTCGTCGCCTCCACCCAACTGTCCTTCCACTCCTTCAACAACAGGGGGAAGAGCGTGTCGACAACGCCCGTGACCATGGTGATCGCCCTTCGCTCGCGTGTGGATCGACTCCCCCGAATATAGTCGTTAGATATCGCGTCGTCTGCATCGTCTAGAGTGGGACCGATGCCCGCCGCCCTCGACGTCGCCGACGACCGGCCGCCGGTCCGTACCGACGCCATCACCAGATGGCTCCTCCTCGTCGCCGTCCTCATCGTCGTCATGGTCCTCGTCGGCGGCTTCACCCGGCTCTCTCGCGCCGGGCTGTCCATCGTCGAATGGGACGCCGTCACCGGCGCTGTCCCACCCATCGGCCAGACCGCCTGGGAACGGTCCTTCGCCGCCTACCAGCAGACCCCCGAATACCGGCTCGTCAACGCCGGCATGACGCTGGCCGAGTACCAGCGGATCTTCTACATCGAATGGGCCCACCGCCTCATCGCCCGCATCGCCGGGCTGCTCGTCGTCGCCCCCCTCGTATGGTTCCTCTGGCGCAAGCGACTCACCCTGCGCGCCTCGCTGCCGTACTGGGGCATCGCCATCCTCTTCGGGATCCAAGGCGCCATCGGATGGGTCATGGTCTCCAGCGGCCTCAAGGACCGCCCCGTCGTCAGCCACTTCCGGCTCACGATCCACCTCCTCACCGCCCTGGCGCTCCTCGCCCTCGTCCTGTGGATGGCTCTCGACCGGATGCGATCCGTCTCCACACCGCGGCGCGGCCACGACGACGCCCCCGGGGCCCCACGCGTCCTGTCGTGGATCCTGCTCGGCGCCGTCGTCGTCCAGATCTCCTTCGGGGGCCTCGTCGCCGGCCTCAAAGCCGGACACGTCTCCAACACGTGGCCCTTGATGTTCGGGCGGCTCGTGCCCGAAGGGCTGCTCGCCACCGCAGACACCTGGTGGGCGGCCCTCACCGAGCCGTTGGCTTCGCATTGGATCCATCGGTGGTTCGCGTTCGTCGTCGCCGCCCTCGCCATCGGCGTCGCCGTCACGGTCCGGCGGTCGAACGACGTCACCGGGCTCGCCCGAAGTGCCGCCGGATGGCTGCTGGTCGTCGTCGCGGCACAGATCGCCCTCGGGATCGGCGTCGTCGTCTTCGGTGTGCCCCGCTGGCTCGCCCTCGCCCATCAGGGGATCGGGGTGCTCGTGTTCGCCCTCACCCTCGTCATCGTCCACGAGACGAGCGCCCGGACCCGAGCCGCCCCGATCCCGGTGCCGGCCCGGTAGCGGATCCCGCCGCGCTCACCGTTCCCGGTTCCGCCGCTCCCGCGCCTCGCGTCGCTCCCGGTCCGCCACCGCCCTCGCCGCTCGGCGCTCGTCGTCGGCACGTGCCCGCGCCGCCTTCCGCTCGGCCTCCTCGCGCGCCCGCCGCTCCTCCCGGTCCGCCTCGTAGCGTTCCCTGGCGGCTAGACGCTCGTCGTCGGCACGTGCCCGCGCCGCCTTCCGCTCGGCCTCCCGGCGTTCCCTGGTCTCGTCGGCGCTCTCGCCCATCGGCGGATCTCCTCGTCGTCGTAGCCCCACGCTAGCGCCCGACCGGTACGTGCTCGGTGAGGTCACGGAACTCGTCGGGCATCCACCGACGCGAACCGAGAGCCACCGCCGCGGGCTACGGGCTCGACCAGTCCGCGGCAGAGATCGGATCCGAGCCGCTGCTGCCGCGAGGGTCGTCACCGACCACGGCACCTTCGGGTGGATCTGCGACCTGTTCGTGCTCCCGCAACGCCGTGGCGTCGGGCTCGGCAAGGCGCTCGTGGCCGCCATCGGCGACCATCCCGACCTCTCCGACCTCAAACGACTGCTGCGGGTCACCGCCGACGCCCACGGCCTGTACACGCCATACGGCTTCCATGCGCTCCGGTCTCCGGATCGGTGGCTGGAACGGAACGGTCCGACCATCTGACCGGTCCGGTAGCCTCGGACGATGGCGAGCATCCTGCTCGACGGAGTCACCGTCGAACGCGACGGCGTACCGGTGCTCTCCGACCTCACCCTGTACGTCGACGACGGGGAGCTCCTCGCCGTCGTCGGCCCGTCGGGAAGCGGCAAGAGCACCGTCCTACGGACCGTCGCCGGCTTCGAATCGCCCATCCGGGGCGACATCCTCATCGGCGGTGAGGTCGTCACCGGACGCGATCCGTCCCGACGCGACCTCGCCATGGTCTTCGAGGAGGACTCGCTCGTCCCGTTCCTCTCGGCCCGGAGGAACGTCGCGTTCCCCCTCGAGCTCCGCCGCCTCCGGCGCGGCGAGATCGACCGACGGGTCACCGCAGAAGCTCGAACCTTGGCCCTCGAACGCTTCCTCGACCGGCTCCCACACGAACTGGCCGCCGGCCATCGGCAACTCGTCCAAGCCGCCCGGTCCCTCGTGAGGAGACCAGCGGTGTTCCTCCTCGACGAACCGCTCGCTCACATGGACGCCGACGACCGACGACGTGTCCGAACCGAGATCCGCCTGCTCCAACAGGGCTACGGCGTCACCACGCTGTACGCCACCAACGACCAGGAAGAGGCCATGGCGATCGCCGATCGGATCGCCGTGATCGCCGATGGCGCCATCCGCCAGATCGGCGCCCCCCTGCGGGTGTACCGAGAGCCCGCCGACACCTTCGTCGCCGGGTTCGTCGGATCGCCCCCGATGTCCTTCCTTCCCGGTGCCGTCATCGGCGCCACGGTGCGGGTCGCCGACCGCATCCTCGGCCCCGTCGGGAACGTTCCCGAGGGGGCGGTCACCGTCGGGGTCCGGCCCCATGCGTGGCGCCGGGTCCGATCCGGCGGCATCGTCGGCACCGTCACCGCCGTCGAGAACCACGGCGACCACATCGTGGCCACCGTGACCATCGGGACGGGCGTCGCCGCGGTGCGTTTCGACGACCAGGTCGGCGTAGGCTCCGAGGTCCGCCTCGGCGCCGCACGCGTTCATCTCTTCGACCCGTCCGGACGGGCCATCGCCCATGTCGACATCGACCTGGGCGCCTCGCAGTGACCGGGCCCCACCGGAGACCCGCGCCCGGTGTCAGCGCTCCTCGCGCAAGGTGAGGGCCGCCACCCCGAACACGACCACGGCGAGGGAGGGGAGCAGCAGGAAGGAACCGACGTCCGAGAAGACGGACCCGACCGAGAAGAACCCTCCGAACACCTCCACGGCGTAGTACAGCGGCGTGAAGCGGGCCAGCACCTGCGCCCAGGTCGGGAACCGTCTCACATCGACCACCATGCCCGACAGGAACAACGCCGGGACGAGGATCGCCGGCACGAACGGGATCACCTGCACCTCGTTGCGGGCGGTGCTCGACACCAGGATCCCCAACGCCATCATGAAGACCGCCAGCAGCCAGACCACGAGGAAGATCTGAGCCAACTCGGCGATGTCGTAACCCAGGTCGAAGAGCCCGTAGGCGACCGCCAGGACGATGCCGCCTTGGACGGTGGCGAAGATCGTGTACGACACCAGGTAGCCGGCGACGATCTCGCCGCGGCGGTACCCGGCGATGAACATCCGCCCCAACGTTCCCTGCACGCGCTCACCGACGACCACCAAGGCCGTCAACAAGAAGGCGACGAAATGGATCAGATAGGCGACCCCGAGCACCGCGAAGCGCCGCTGGGCGACCGAGGGCACCTCGAGGGCATCGAAGACGACCTTCAGCAGGAACAAGATGGCGATCGGGATGACCAGCATCGCGACCGAGAACCGGCGGTTGCCCCGGATCTGGCGCAGGACCCGGCGGGCGATGGCGCCGATCTTCGAGAGGGCGTTCGGTGTCTTCACCGGGAACCCTCGATGAGACGCAGGACCACATCCTCGAGCGGTTCCTGGACCAGCTCGATCGTCTCCACGTCGATGCCGAGGAGGCCGGGGAGCTCCGTGCGGTAGTCACCCACCGGGACCTCCTCGACGGTGCCGTCCTTCCGCCGGATCCGCACCTGCCGCGCACCGCGGGCGATCAGGTCCTCGGGGGTCTCTTCGACGACCAGCCGCCCACGGTTCACGATCGCGACCCGGTCGCACTCGACGACCTCGCTCATCTGATGGGTGGACACGATCACCGTCGCGCCGCCATCCCGCAACGTGCGGAACCCATCCCAGAACGCTCGGCGCAGTTCCGGGTCCACACCCGAGGTCGGCTCGTCGAGGATCGCCACATCGAGTGGATGGACCAGGGCTCCGGCGAGGGACACCCGCTGGCGCATTCCGCCCGACAGCGTATGGACGGGCGCATCGGCCCGGTCCGTGAGCTCCACGAACGCCAACACCCGATCGACCGCGGCGTCGAGGCCGACACCCATGTGGGCCGACCCGAAGAACCGCACGTTCTGACGAACCGTCAGATCGTCGTACAGGGCGATCTCCTGGGGCATGTAGCCGATCCGGCGGCGCAACCGCCACCGATCCGCTACCGGATCGATCCCGAGCACCTCGACCGAGCCACCCGTGGGCCGAAGCGCCCCGACCAGGCACTTGATGAACGTCGACTTCCCGGCGCCGTTCGGCCCGACCAGGCCGTAGATGCACCCAGCGGGGATCTCCAGCGAGACCCCCGCCAACGCCGTCACCTGCGGATAGCGCTTGACGAGCGAATCGACCGAGATCGCCGGAGAGGTCACCGCCGGAGCCTACCGGACGGTCGATCGTCAGGAGTAGCCTGGGAACGTTCGACGACCGAAAGGGAACCGCCAATGCCGACCGCCGCAGTGAACGGACAGCGCATCGCCTACGACGACACGGGAGGCGACGGGCCCGCCCTCATCTTCAGCCACGGGTTCCTCATGGACCGCACCATGTTCGCCGACCAGGTCGCCGCCCTGTCGGGGACGTACCGATGCATCACCTGGGACGAGCGGGGATTCGGTGAGACACCGGCCGACGGACCCTTCACCTACTGGGACTCCGCCGACGACGCCGTCGCGCTCTTGGACCATCTCGGGATCGATCGGGCCGTGTTCATCGGCATGTCCCAAGGTGGCTACCTGTCGTTGCGGGCCGCGTTGGCGCATCCCGACCGGGTCGCCGGCCTCGTCCTCATCGACTCGGGGGTCCACATGGACGACGAAGAGACCCTCGCCGGATACGCCGGGATGATCGAGCACTGGCTCAGCGACGAACCGCTCGGCGAGGTCGGCCAGATGGTGGCAGGCCTCATCCTGGGAGAACCGACGTTGATGGAGAAGTGGATCGGCATCTGGGAGTCCCGGGATCGATCCACGGTCGCCTATCCCGCCGAGGCGCTCCTCGGCCGCGACGACATCTCGGACCGGGTGCCGGAGATCACCTGCCCGGTGCTGATCGTCCACGGCGAGGAGGACCAGGCCATCCCGATCGAGACCGCACGCAAGCTCTGCGCCGACCTGCCCGACTGTCGCGGCCTGGTGGCGGTGCCCGGCGCGGCGCACGCCGCCAACATGACCCATCCCGAGATCGTCACCCCGGCCATCGCCGAGTTCCTCGCCGGTGTCGTCTGACCGGCGGTGCGGACGTTCCGGTCGCTACCGGCAGACCGAGCAGCCGCCACCGGGATCCGGCGGCTCGTCGGGTGGATCGTCGTGGGTGCGGTTCGGTCGGTAGGTGTGGGTCCACGATTCGGTCGTCGTCACCCCGTTGGGGTAGGTCAGATGGCGTTTGACGGTCACCCGGCCGCCGTCCCGGCCGGTGGCCCTGCCGATGGTCTCGGTGGACACCACGCGACCTTCGTTGTTGCCGTAGAACTCCACGGTGATGCTCGTGCCGGTGTACCTGGTGCGGATCGTCACGGGCGTCAGCGTGTCGTTGCGGAACACGACGTCGGGGGAGGGGTAGCCCATCGTCGCCTCCCGACCCATCGGGTACCGGCTGAAATAGAGGCTGTGGGGCCGATGTGACACGTCCTCGTACCCACCGAAGAACACGGCGTTGTAGAAGGTCGTGGCGAACTGACTGGTGCCCCCACCGATGTTCGCCTGCTTGTCGCAGCAGTACACGACACCGCCGATGATCGCGCCGGCCCTCACGTACCCCTTCTCCTCGGTGCGTTCCCCGACCCGCTCGTTGATCGAGAACGTCTCCCCGGGGAGCACCACCGCGCCGTCGACGGCGTCGGCCATGAGATGGATGTTCGTCACCCTCGCCTCACAGCAGGGGTGATAGGTCGTGAAGCTCGACACCAAGGACACGTCACGAGGCGGATCGGGAGCGCCGCCGGGCAGCGGACCGAACCTGCCGACGAGCGGCACCATGCGGGCCGCGCCGTAGACGATCGGCGGGGACGCCGGCCCGGGCGAGTTCTCGCCCCGCAGGTAGAAGGCACCTTGGATCGGGCGGAACGCGGCGACGGTGTCGATCGCCTCGGGCGACGAGGACCAATGGCCCGCGAGGACCCGGTCCCCCGGATCGCCGAAGACGAAGCTGGTCGTCGCCGGGCCGCCGAGATGGTCGTTGCGGAAGAACACGAGCCCCGTCGACGGTCGTTGCAGTCCGATGGTGTCGATGCCGTCGCCGTCGAAGTCGCCGACGAACGGGACGTCGCCGACGTCGCCGAAGACGAAGTCGAACTCGGCCGCGCCCAGACCGCCGC
>Ga0256841_1002475_pt1 | contig 14639 bp, 10 predicted proteins | sample 356308metaG_FD_185971 | JGI IMG/M metagenome (GOLD analysis project Ga0256841, IMG submission 185971) | Hydrothermal vent microbial communities from Mid Atlantic Ridge, Atlantic Ocean - 356-308 | ecosystem: Environmental > Aquatic > Marine > Hydrothermal vents | place: Atlantic Ocean: Mid...
ACGGCAGCCAGGCGGTTGGCGCCCGGTACCGTGCCGATCTTGCCCGCGGCACTGGTCGGGTCGGCGAACTGGTAGGCGTAGCGGCGGTCCTCCTTGGGATCGAGGCGCAGGCCGCCGAAGTTCGGATCGCGCTGGCTCTCCCAGTCCTCGCACAGGGCTGTGCGAAGGAGCTCCGCCCCGTCCTGGCGCCTCTCGAGGGGCATACGGACGCCTTTCGCAACCGCCTCGTGGAGGCTGATGCGTTCCAGGAAATGCTGATGTCCCTGGCCGAACATGGTACACAGAGGTGTCGGCTGGACGGTACGCTTTTTGGGGTCGCGCAATACGATGTCGCTCGCAAGAGCGGCGACGAGCTCGGCCCGCCACCCGCCAGCCTGCGATGCCACCAGCCGGTACTCTTCGGTCGTGAAGTCGACATCTTGCCGATCGCCGAACCGATGGACCGCGGCCAGTTCCAGCACACCGCGTTCGGCTTCTGCGGCCAATTCCTCCCCGCTCGCTATCTCTTCGGAAACGACCACCGGCACCCAGGGTCCGCGGCCGCCGCGCCGGCGCCAGAAGGTTCGCACCCGCCAGTCGGGCCGGGCGGCCTCGACCGCCCGCATCAGCCCGAGCAGGGCCATGAAGGCGAGAAGATTGTCCCAGCGGAACGGTCGGAGCTCCAGTTCGGTGGTCACGACACCTCCTCCTCGGACGCCCGGTGATCGGCGAGGCGCAGGATCGCTTCCAGCCAGGCGAGCCGCCAAGGGCCGAAACGGCGATGGAGCCGTTCGCGGAGATCGAACCAGAAGGAATCCAGCCGGTGCAGACCGGGATCTCCGGGAACCCGCATTTCGTGATCGTCACAGGGGAGTGTGAAATCTTCGGCTCCGGGATCCTCGATCGGCGGGAAGAACGGTCGGCCGCGGCCGTGATGCGTGCCGATGAGCCAGAGGACGAGATCGCGGAAAGCCTGGTCCCTATCTTCCAGCAGCTTTTCCGCAGCGGCCACCGACCAGGCCTCGTGGCGGACGCCGGGCGGCAGGCCGGCGCGTGCCGCCGCCCGCCTCGGATCCGGCGAGCGTTCGGATTTGGCGAGCGGCTCGGGGTCCATGCGGGCGGCCAGCCGGTCGCCGCCGCGCAGGTAGACCTGGAACCGGGGCTCCGCCTTGCCGAGATCGTGGAGCCGGGCGGCGGTGGTGAGGGCACTGGTGAGCTTTTCGCTCAGGGCGAGGCGTGCCGCGAACAGCTCGACCTTTTCCCGGACATGGTCGAGATGCTCCCACAGTCCGATCGAGCGGGAAGCGGAGAGCGACAGGGCGTCGTTTTCGCTCACGGCCTCGCCCACGGCATTGTCCGCAGATAGCCGTTTTCTGCCGAGAAGGAGGACGCCGCGCGTCGGATCCTCGCCGTAAGGCAGCCGCAGTTCCGGTGCGTGTTTCTGCAGTCGCAGGAGCCGTGCTCGGAGCCGGGAAGGAAGATCCTCGAGGTCGAGCAGATTGTCGATCAGTTCCGTCCCTTCCGGCTCGCCGAGGAGCGCGATCCCCTCGCGTACCATCCGCCAGGCCTCGGCGGCGGTGACCGTGTCCACTTCGCCGATCCAGTCGATGGCCAGCTCCGGGTGCAGCCGCAGGACGAGACGCCCGCGCTGGCGTTCGGCCGCTTCCTCGGCGAGGTCGCGCACGGGTCCCGTCGCCTCCGGGTTCCAGCCGAACCGGTCGCAGCCGCCGTAGCCGGCCGGTACCACCAAGGTGTCGCCCGGACGAAGGTCTTCCGCGGTGATGATCGTCGTGGCATCGTCTTCCGGTCCCGCCCATCGCAGTGCGGACCGTCCTCCGGGCTTCTCCTCTCCGGTTGCGTCGGCGGTGCCTTCGAGATCCGGCACTTCCATCGAGCCGCCCGTGAGCCAGCGGCGGACCACGGGAAGGGGGAGTTCCAGCGCTTCCAACGAGGAAGGCGGCAGTGCGGCGAGGATCTTCCTCGCCCGCTCGGGATCGTCGAGGTGCTCCTTGGACAGATCCGCGCGCCAGACGAGGCGCACCTCGGCCGGTCCGGCATCCGGGCCGTGCAGGAAGAGCGCGATCTCGGGTTCCGCCGCGGGCGGTGGTGAGGTGCGGGCGAGCGCCTCGGCGTAGGCCGGAAAGAAGCAGGGTGCGTCAGCCCGCGGCGAGAGGCTCTCGGGTGAGACGGCCGCTTCGTGTTCGCGGAAGGCGTCGATGCCGAAAACGAAGATCGGATGTGCCTTCTTTTTCCCCGCCGCTCTGTCCCGCAGCCATTTCCAGGTGACCTTCGGGGCATCGCCGTAGACGGGATCACGCGCTCCCTTCGCAAGGGCCATCTCGTGCGCGAGAATCACTGCGGGCGCGGTTCCGTGCCGGCCCCACCGGTCGAGGCGGCCGAAGCGCTGGCGCAGGGCATCGAGCGGCGCGAGTTCGCTCACCAAGGCGTCGAAATCGAAATCGGCGCCGACCTCGATGGTCTGGGTCGCCACCAGGATCAGGGGGCGTTCGCGGTTTCCCGCCTCGGGGCCGAAACGGGCTTCGAGCTCCCCGGCCAGGGTGTCGCGCTCCAGGGGACGGGCACGGCCGATGGCGAGGAGAACCTCCGCCCCTTCCCCGACCTCGGCCGTCAGCCGCTCGAAGATCGCCCGCGCCCGCAGCACCCGGTTGACGACCAGGGCGATCCGCCGCCGTCCGGCCTCGAGAAACGTCGTCGCCTCCTCGACGAAAGCGGCGCGGAAGGCCTCCTCCCCGCCGCCGACCTTGCGCAGGCGGGCCGGCTTGGATGCGCCGAGCCGTTCGCGAAGGATCGGATGTTCGCGGTCGTCTTCACCGAGCCCGAAAGCCTTTCCGGTCTCCTCGCCCGCGGTTGCGGTGAGCCGGCAGAAGGCGAAGGGTGGATCGAGTGCCGCGTCGTTCCGCCGTCGTTCCCGTGCCACCGCCTCCAGGGTCTCGAGGAAGGGCTGCGAGAGATGGGCCTCGTCCACGAGCCAGAGCACATCGTTGCCGAGAAGGCCCGCATGGACCGGCCACATGGAACGCGACACGCCGTAGCCGCGGAACAGGAGGCGCGAGCCCGCCTGATCGACGGTGGAGAGCAGGATCGTCGGCTGATGGGGCGTCCGCACCCAGTCGGGATCGAGGGGCATGCCGCCGCGAAGGCGCGCGACACGAAGCGGCGGACCGTCGCCGGCGAGGGCACGCAACGCCGCTGCCGTTTCCGCGAGGGGACCGCCGGTGGCACGGGCCAGGGCATCGGCAATCCGCCGTGCCCGCCGCCAGGCCGCATCCACCACCAGCCGGCGGTCGACGACATAGACGATCCGCAGCGGTGCCCGTCGGTCGGCCCGTGCGGCCTCCCTGGCGAGATCGTGGAGCGCGATGTCGAGCGCCGCCGTCTTGCCGCAACCGGTGGGGATGTCGAGGAGCGAAGGCCAGCCCCCGTTCGCGACATGTTCGGCGAGCCGCCTCTGCCAGGGAAAGGGATCGTAACCCCAGAGCGCCCGGAAGAAGGCCCGAAAGCCGGGAACGGCGGTCATCCTTCACGCTCCTCCGGCAGCGGCAGCATGAGGCCGAGGCCGAAATGACGCCCGGCACCGAGGAGGAGCGGTCCACGCACCGGTTCTGCGAAGGTGAGGCGGGCGTGGACGAGAGTGCGGGAAGCGAAGCGTCCGGTCGTGTGCCAATGCTTCTTCGACGCGAAGCTGGTGCCGCGCAGGAAGGGATGGGGGCCGGCCTCGATCATCTCCGGCTCGGGCAGACCCTGCTGTCGGCAGGCGAGAGCGATCTGCGCTTCGGCCCTGTCGCCACGTCTGCGCTTCATGTGTCGCGGCAGGACGAGGGGGGTGACGCTGGCGAAGCGGCGGGCAGTGCGAAGATAGCGCCCGGGTCGCAGCGATGCCCGTTCGGGTGCGGGATCGTGCAGGAGCGTCCAGGTGCCGAAGCGGCCTAGGGCAAGCGTGCCGCCGGCTTCGAGAAACCGCGCCACCGCCTCCTCGAGTTTGACCCGGATCGGTTCGGCGAGCCCGTCGTGTTCCCGGGGCAGCACGAGGGCGAGACCGAACAGTCTGCCGTCCGACCAGTCGAAGCCGACGTTGGCCATCGGCAGGATGGCGAGATGAGGGGCACGGAGAACGGAGGCCCCTTCGTGACCGCTGAGGACCGACGGGACCGGGTTCCCGGCGTGGGCGAGGACAGCGTTGCGCATGGCCTCGGCAATGGTCGCAAAGGCTTCCAGGGCCGGGGTGCGCTGGTTCCCACCCGCGAGCACCAGCCATCGACGGCCGTAGGGACCGGAAGGGACGGCAGCCGGAAGCGGATCGGCGTCCAGATCCCGATAGGGAACGGCCGGGGCCGGTTCGGGCCGCCAGGCTTCCTTCCGGTGCTTCTGTTCCATGGCCGCCTCGTAGCCGCCGATCAGATCTTCCAGCCGCCCTTCGTAGGGTATCCGAAGGGGGACGCGGCCGGCGGGGTCCGGCAGGAAGCGCGTTTCGGGCTCTCGTTGATCGCCGAGGAAGCGCATGGAAACCAGGGACGCCGAATGACCGAGATAGCCGACCGAGCGGGCGATGCGGTCGAGGGCCGGCAGATGGCTGTCGAGCTCCTCTTTTCCGGCTTTCCACCACAACCGCACCATCGGCTCGTCGGGGATCACGGTGGGGAAGAAGCGCTCCTGCTTTGGACGAAAACCTTCCAAGGGAGCGACGAACTTTACGATCCCCTGTTTCTTGTTCTCGATTTTCTTGGCCCTGATCGCGTCGTCGTTAGGGGGCACGAACACGGTCGGTGCGTCCCGCGGGCTCGCGCCCGAGGCTTCGATCAGCGGCGGAGGCAGCCTCTCCAGCCAGGCGAGGGCGACCTCGCCGGCAGCTTCGCGTCCGTTCTCGGCCCAAGCGCACACGAGCGCCGAGAAGATGCGATCGGGATGCGGTGGCCATTCGGCTCGCTCTTTGTCGGCGATGGTCGCGGCGCGAAAGACCCCGGTCAGGAAATGGATGTCGAGGCGGAGCACGGCATCACGCCTCCGCCTCTTCGCCCTTGCCCTGGAGCGCGAGCCTGCGACTTTCGGCGACGATCTGGACGAGCTTTTCCTGCGGCGTCAGGCGCAGGGGCTCGTCCGGCCAAGGAAGCCCCGCCGCCTTCGCTGCCTCGATCGCCTGCTCGTAGAGCGCTCGGGCGGCCGCGAAATCGAGAGAGAAATCCTTGCTTTCGCCATCGGCGCTGAGGAGCTCGAAGGCGGACGCCCCGTCGGCATGGAGGTCGCAGCGCGAACGGAGATTGTAGCCGTTGCGGTCCTGGGCGGCGAGGGCGAGCAGGGCGAGGGCGGCCAGCAGCGTGCGTGCGGCGGCGTCCCGCTCCGGATCGATGTTCCCGTCCACCGGAAAGCGCAGGCGGCGCAGCGTGGGGAGGCTGATCACGACCGTGTGGAGCGCGTGGTCGATCGTGGCGCCGAGCTCTTCGATGGTAGGTGCGATATTGCCGTGATTAACGAGAGAGGGCCTTCCGGCCTCACCTGTGCGCTTCTTGCCCGTGTATTTGACAGGATCTCCTCGTTTATTCTTTTTCGCCTCCTCGACGGATGGCGTCCAACTGCCATCCTCCGCTTCGTAAATGGTGACGTTCTTATTGACGCCTAGCGGATCGATACGGCTTCCCGTGCGTTTACCGGGCACCGCATCGACCCCGACGATCTCCGAAACGACCGCACGCGGGAACTTGGCGCCGAGCCCGCCGCCCTGGCCGGTCGAATGCCAGCAGCCGAAAACGAGCGCCGTCGGCGAGAGCTCGAAAATGGCGGTGGCATTCTCCGGCTTCGCCAGGAGCAGCCGCCTGCCGGCATGGCTTTTCCAGAATTCCACACCGTCGAGGCGGCTGTCCCGGAAGATGGCGTCGAACACCCGGTGCGGCGCCTCGAGCGAGGTGATCTCGCCGATGTCGGAAAGGTCCTCTTCACCGTCCTTCTGCCCGCCGAAGTCGGTGAGGATGTGCGGGATCCACACCTCGCCGGCGCGGAGCAGATCCCGCAGCGCCTCCTCCAACCGGTTGGCCTGGCTCTGCACGGAATCGAGCAGCACGCAGCTTTTCCGTTCGCCGTCGAGGATGCGGTCCTCGAACACATGAACCGGCCCGCGATCGCCGGGATAGGTGGGCGGAAAGACCTTGTCCCCCGGCCCGCCGGCGGGCAGGAGCCGGCGGCTGCGACGGATGGCCGCAGCACCGACGACGGCTTCGTGCAAGGCGTGGAGATCCGGCACCGACATCTTCCGTTCCCTCCGATCCATGGCGGGACGTTCCCGTCCCGGTGACGAATATGCGTTCCAGTGGGCGCTGCGCCCTTCGATCTATCCTCGGCCCACCATACCGTAGAGGATCCCCACCGCGAAAGCACCGAGGAAGGCGGCCAGGGCGAAGGCGGCGAAGCCGAGGGCCAGGGCCCGGTTGCTGCGGGAGCGATCCGCGGCGCGCGGTTCCGCCGCTCGATCACCGCCGGCGAGGGAGCGCAGGAAGCGGCGGGTCTCGTCCCGGCCGAAGCGGTGGATGACGAGAATCGCCGCCAGCACGCTCATCATGCTGCTCGGGATCCAGATGGTGATGCCGCCCATCTGCTGATCGGCGAGGGGGGTGTAGCCGAAATGGAGCCCGCCTTCGCCATAGGCCGGATAGAGGATGCCGCCGGTGAAGGTGGTGGAGGCACCCAGCAGGATGTTGGAAAGGATGACGAAGCAGAGCATCGCCGCTCGGGCTCCGAAGCGGAGCCCCTGCGGCGGCGGTCGCAGATCGAAGATCCGCCACCAGAACAGGAGTCCGGCCGCCAGCATGCTGATGTGCATGGCGTAATGGACGGCGGTCCGCGCGAGGGCCAGCTCGTGGAAGTAGGGGATCTGCCAGAAGTAGAGGGAGCCGATGAACAGCACCGTCAGCGGTACCGGGCCGAGCAGGGGGGCGAGGAGCCGCCGTGGCGCCGTGGCGGCGGCGAGGGGAGCCAGGATCCGGCGGCGGAGCGGGACCGGCATGCCGGCCACCAGCAGGGCCTGGGGCGCCGAAAGGGCCAGCAGCATGGGGCCGATCATGCGCAGCAGCAGATGCTGGATCTGATGGACGAAGAACAGCTCTTCGGCGAGCTCGTCCACCGGCGACTGGAGGGCGAGGAAGAGGGCCAGGAGCCCGCCGAAGAAACCGATGGGACGCAGCGGCGAGAGCGGCTGGCCGGCGTTCCGCCGCCGCCACCATCCGGCGAGATAGAGCACCGCCAGCAGCAGCAGCGGTAGCGCGATGTCGGCAGTGACGGGCCAGCCCGCACCGTCCCCCTCCCCGGTCGCCGGGTGGGCCGCAGCCGGGGAGGCGAGCAGGAACGGGAGGAGAAAGGCCCGGAAGTCCGGAGAGTTTCGCGCGAAGCTTCTGTCTTTCGCGCGCGGCCGCGCGTATCGCATGGCGAGCATCGTCCCTGTCGGCAGTTGTTCTTCGCCGCAGAAGCTGTAGGCTCGAACGAGCCGGGTCAATCCGACGGGGGAGCGGAAAGCATGTACGGCTGGCGGGGGCGTATCGGTCTTCTGGTGCCCACCGGCAATTCGGTGATGGAGCCGGAATTCCAGCGCATGGCACCGGAAGGGGTGACCAGCCATGCCAATCGCGTGGCCCTGAAAGACGTGACCCCGGCCAGCCTCCGCCGGATGGAGGCCGATGCGCCCCGGGCCGCCCGCGAGATCGCCAGCGTGCGGGTCGGGGTGATCGCCTTCGGCTGCACCTCCGGCAGTTTCGTCGGCGGCAAGGGGTACGACGAGAGGCTTCGTCGGCGCATCGAAGAAGCCACCGGCCTGCCGGCGACCACCGCCAGCGGTGCGGTGCTGCGGGCGCTGCGGCTCCTGGGCGTGCGACGGATCGCCCTGGTCACCCCCTATACCGAGGAGGTCACGCGTCTCGAAGTGGCCTTTCTCGAGGCCAACGGCTTCGAGGTCACGGGCTGCGCCGCCGGCGGTCTCGTCGAAGTCGCCGACATGCAGGAATGCAGCCCGACCACCGCATATCGCCGCGCCCGCGAGGCCGACGATACCCGCGCCGAGGCGGTGTTCATTTCCTGCACCGGCTTCCGCACCATCGAGATCATCGCCCGGCTGGAAGCCGATCTCGGCAAGCCGGTGGTCACCTCCAACCAGGCCCTGTTCGCCGATTGTCTGCGGATTCTCGGCGTCGGCGAGATCGCCGGGGATTTCGGGTCGGTGGTGGCGCGCATCCTCGCCGACCGGACGCCCGGGCTGGCGGCCGCCGCCGACTGAGTTCCGGGGGCCGCGGCGCTGCCGCAGCAAGACGCTTTGCCCGATGCCCGCGAGCGTGTAGGAAGCGGCCGGTCGCGCGCGGCTCGGGCGCGGCCCCTTCCCAGAGCCGCAAGGAGCAGGCTTCCATGACCAACGTCGCCGTGGTCGGCGCCCAGTGGGGTGACGAGGGCAAGGGCAAGATCGTCGATTGGCTGTCGGTCCGTGCCGATGTGGTGGTGCGCTTCCAGGGCGGCCACAATGCCGGCCATACCCTGGTCATCGACGGCCGGACCTACAAGCTGTCCCTGCTTCCTTCGGGAGTGGTGCGGCCCGGCAAACTCTCGGTGATCGGCAACGGGGTGGTGATCGATCCCTGGGCGCTGCTGGCCGAGATCGAGACGTTGCGGGGCCAGGGGGTGACCATCTCCGGCGAGAATCTGCGCATCGCCGAAAACGCGCCGCTGATCCTCCCCCTGCACGGCGAGCTCGACCGCGCGCGCGAACAGGCCCGCGCCGAAAGCCGCGAGGGTACCGGCAAGATCGGCACCACCGGACGCGGCATCGGCCCCGCCTACGAGGACAAGATCGCCCGCCGCGCGATCCGGGTCTGCGATCTGGCCGACCGTACGGTGCTGGAGGCCAAGATCCACGAGCTGCTGCTCCATCACAATGCGCTGCGCCGCGGCTTCGGGATCGAGGAGGTCGACGGCGGGGAGCTGCTGGAACGGCTGCTCTCCCTCGCTCCCCGGCTGCTGCCCTTCGCCGAGCCGGTGTGGATCCGCCTCGCCGAGCTCAAGCGGGCCGGCCGGCGCATCCTGTTCGAAGGGGCTCAGGGGGCGATGCTCGATGTCGATCACGGAACCTATCCCTTCGTCACCTCTTCCAACACCCTGGCGGCGCAGGCGGCGCTCGGCTCCGGCGTCGGGCCGGACAGTGTCGGCTACGTGCTCGGCATCTGCAAGGCCTACACCACCCGGGTGGGAGCGGGGCCGTTTCCGACCGAGCTCGATGACGAGACCGGCCGCCGTCTCGGCGAACGCGGCAACGAGTTCGGCACGGTCACCGGCCGGCCGCGTCGCTGCGGCTGGTTCGATGCGGTGCTGGTACGGCAAGCGGTGCGTCTCGGGGGCATCGACGGGCTGGCGCTGACCAAGCTCGACGTGCTCGACGGGTTCGAGACCCTCGAGATCTGCACCGCCTACAATCTGCAGGGCCAGCTCCTGCATCATCTGCCGGCGGGGATGGCCGCCCAGGCGGCGGCGAAGCCGGTCTACGAGGAGCTCGAGGGCTGGCAGGAGAGCACCCGTGGTGCGCGCAGTTTCGCCGAGCTGCCGGCCAATGCCGTCAAATACGTCAAGCGCCTCGAGGAGCTGGTGGAATGCCCGGTGGCATTGCTGTCCACCAGCCCCGACCGCGACGACACGATTCTGGTGCACGATCCCTTCGCCGACTGACCTCCAGCTCCCGTTTGACTTGCGGCGGCGGCGTGCCATTCTGCGGGCGCCGGGGGCGGAGCATGCTCGGCCCCCGTGGGTTCGCGATCAGGGAGGTCAACGGAATGAGCATCTTCAGTGCATGGACGCGGCGTCGGTTCATGGGCACGGCGGCGGCCGCCGGATTGGCCGGCGGCCTCGGTCTGCCGCGGCTCGCGCGTGCCGGCCTGCCGCCGGTCAAGGCGCCCAAGCGGTGGGATATCGATCTCACCTACTTCCAGGACAGCAACTGGCTGCACGCACCGCTGTGGCTGTCGCCGATCTTCAAGAAGGATGCCGGGGTCGGCATCAAATCACGGGAAATGTATTCGGGCGGCGACACGGTGGCCAAGGTGCTGCCCCAGCTCCTGTCGCGCCGGGCCCGTTTCGACTGGGTGCAGTTCCCGTCCCTGTTCTTCGGTACCTTCGCCGAAACCGGCATGCTGGAGCCGCTCGACGACTACCTGGCGCAGTACGAGGGTGCGGACAAGTATCTCGAGTGGGTCATGCCGGCCTATGGTGAGTTCTATTCGAAATGGAACGGGAAAACCTACGGTCTGGTTGTCGATGGGGATATCCACGTCTTCCATTACCGCCCGAGCTATTTCAACAACTCCGAGCTCCAGAAGAAGTTCTCCAAGCGCTTCCAGCGCGAGCTCCAGATCCCGAAGACCTGGCGGGAGTTCATCGACACCGCCCAGTTCTTCACCGAGGAACTCTCCGGCCAGGGCGTCTACGGCACCTCGATCGTCGTCAATCCCCCCAATTTCGGCTGGGGTTTCTGGTTCAACATCGCCGCCAGCATGGGGGTCAACTATTTCGACGAGAACATGAACCCCACCATCAACACGCCGGCGGCGGTCGAGGCCCTCGACATGTACAAGGAGATCATCCGCTGGGGGCCGCCCGGCCGCGAGTCGATGGACATCGACCAGACCATCCAGCGCTGGCAGGCGGGCGCCGATGTGATGTCGATCTGGTGGATCGATCTCGCCGAGTTCACGGTCCAGCAGCAGGGGCCGGAAAAGGCCGAGGATCAGGCCACCGCGATCATCCCCGGTACTCCTCTCGACGACGGCTCGGTGCGTCACCGGGCGATGTCCCTGTGGTGCCGGACCCTGGCGATCCCCAAGAACATTCCGGACGACATCAAGGAGGCGGCCTTCTACTATATCTACCGGATGTCGCATCCCGAGGTGTCGGAATACATCGTCGCCGATCCGTTCTGCGGTTCGGATCCGTTCGGCGCCAGCCATTTCGGCGAGGAGGCGGCGCGCAAGTATCTGGAGCCCAACCCGCAGCGCGGCACCTCCGATCTGTGGCCGACCAACGACGGCATCTTCAAGACCATGAAGACGGCCATGAACCATCTCGCCGGCAACGAGGCCTGCGTGAAGGTCGGCTACCCGCAGTTCTACTGGGAGGGCACACCGGAGCTGGCCGATGCCCTGGGCCGCAACATCTCGAAGGCGGTGGTCGGCCAGCTCACTTCCCAGCAGGCGCTCGACGAGGCCGCCGAGGAATGGGTCAAGATCGTCCAGAAGTTGGGCATCGACAACCAGAAGCGCCAGTACCGGAACTTCATCGAAGGCGCGCGCAAGCTCGGCTACAAGATCTGAAGCAGAAGACCGCGGGGCCGCGAACCGGCCGGTTCGCGGACCCCTCGGGCTGCGCGAGACGCCCTCAGAACAGCAGGTCGAAGAGCTTCTCGATCCGCTCCCAGTGCTCGGACCGTGGGTTCTTGAGGTCCGGATCGAGGATCTTGAAGGCGTGGGCCAGAGCCACCGTCAGGCCGCCGGTGATCTCCGGCAGCTTCTCCTCCACCTCCACCGCATAGGCGAGCTCCAGCGGCGGCAGCGTCGCCAGCATTTCCAGCACCGGTTCGAGGGCCACTGCGACTTCGTATTTGCGGAACTCGTGGATGCGTTCCTGGAAGCCCTTGGTGATCGGCAGATCGTGGGGCTGGATCACATCGCGGCCATTGGCCTTGGCGTGGGCCACCGCCACCACCAGCATGTCGTGCAGCTTCTGGTTGACGAACGCGGCGAGCCTGCGGACATCGCTGCGGTCGATATCGAGCGAGGCGGCGAGACGAAACAGTCGTTCGAAATGTTTGACACCCTCGACCTGCATTCCCGTTCTCCGTATTTCTCGCGGGTTGCCGCGTTTCGGCGCCCTGGTCGTGCCTCAGGTAGGAAGTGCCGTGCCGCGGCACAAGGAGGCCGAGGCCATCCGCCGTCTCAGTCGTCGGACTCGCCTTCCTCGTAGAGCGCCGCCCGTCCCAGCCGGTCGAGGCAGAGTTCGGCCGTCCAGGGCAGCATCAGCGAGCCGCAGCGGGAATCACGATAGATGCGCTCGAGGGCGAAGCGTTTCAGCATCGACTGACCGCCGCAGGTGCGGATGGCGAGCTGGGCGAGCTCGTTGGCGTTCTCCATCACCGTGTACTGCGCCGCCCAGGCCCGCATCACCTGCTCCTTGGAAGGATCGATGCGGGCATCGGTGAGGGCCCTGACCCAGAGCGCCTTGGTCTGTTCCAGCATGATCCGCATCCGGGCGACCGCGAGCTGCTTGGTGGGATACATCCGGCGCTTGACGGGCGGCATGCCCGGCACCTCGCCGCGCAGATAGCGCACGGTGAAGTCGCAGGCCGCCTGGGCGAGGCCCATATAGGCCGGGGTCAGGGTCATGAACATGTGGGGCCAGCGGCTGGCCGCCTGGTAATAGGCGCCCTGCGGCATGAGCTGCTCGTCATCGCCGACGAACACCTCCTCGAACAGCAGGTTGCGGGAGACCGTGCCGCGCATGCCGAGCGGATCCCAGTCGCCGACCACCCGCACCCCCGCTGCATCGCGGGGTACCGCCAGATAGAGGGTGTCGCGGCGCCGCAGCTCGCCATTCTCCTTCACCTCGGTGCAGAGCACCCCGTAGTAGTCGGCATGGCCGGCCAAGGAGGCGAAGATCTTGCGGCCGTTGACCACCCAGCCGCCTTCCACCTTGCGGGCGGTGGTCTGGAAGGCGGCCGCTCCGGCGGCCGCGGGGCCGCCCTCGGAGAAGGGCTGGGCGTAGACCTTTCCCTCCTCGACGATGCGCCGGTAGTGGAGGGCCCGCCGCCGCTCGTGCGTCTCCCGCTCCTGCGCCGTCATCTCCAGATCATCGGCCAGCCTGCCGGTCCAGAGACAGGAGCAGACATGCATGTTGAAGGTCAGCGCGGTGGAGCCGCAATAGCGGCCGATCTCCGCCGCCGCCAGCATGTAGGTGGCATAGTCCGCGCCCATGCCGCCATACTGCGCCGGCACGCAGATGCCGAGCAGGCCGTTTCGGCGCAGATCCTCGTAGTTCTCGGTGGGGAAGCCGGCCTCGCGATCGTAGCGCGCGGCCCGCTCCTGGAACCGGCTCTGTCCCAGCTCGCGGCAGAGGGTGGTGAGCTCCACCTGCTGCGGCGTCAGGCCGAAGCTCTCGGCGTCGAACATGGGGGCGTCGGGTTCCATGGGCAGGCTCCCTCAGGAAGGATGCTGCAGAAACGTCTCGAGGACGCGGTTGAAGGCCTGCGGCCGTTCCAGCGGCAGCAGATGGCCGGCCCCTTCGATCTCGACGAAGGATGCCCCGGGGATCCGCTCGGCCATCCGCCGCATCATCGGCGGCGGCGCGTTGCGGTCCATTTCTCCGGCCACCAGCAGCACCGGCATGCGATAGCCCGACAGTGCCGCCCGCCGGTCGAAGCGGACGAGGCAGTTCATCGCCGCCCGATACGCCTCTTCGGGAACCCGGCGCATGCAGGTGATGGCCAGCTCCACCCCCTCGGGGTCGGGATCCTCGCCCAGGAGCGAGGCGACGATTTCCGGGGCCAGCTCGTGCATGCTGCGGCCGGCATCGAGGGGCCCCAGCCGTTCCGCCAGAAAGCGCCTCTGGAAGGCGCCGTCGAGGCGGCCGAAGGCCGGGCTGGTGGCGATCAGGGCCATGGAGGAAACGCGCTCCGGGAAGGTCGCCGCGAATTCCTGGGCGATCATGCCGCCGATGGAATGGCCGGCGAGATGCGCGGCCTCGAGCCCCTGCTCGTCGAGGAACGCGGCGAGCGCCCGCGCCAGTTCGGCGAAGCTCAGGGGATCGCGGGGTGCGGAACCGCCGTAGCCGGGCATGTTCCAGGCGATCGCCCGAAAGCGCGCGCCGAAATGCCGGAGCTGCGGGCGGAAGCTCTCGGCGCCGCCGCCGACGCCGTGGAGAAACAGGAGCGGCGGGCCGGCGGTGCCCGCAGCCAGAAAGGTGATGCCGGCGCTCAAATCAGCGGCTCCAGCAACACGCCGTCGCGGATCACCACCCGATCGTCGAGGGCGATCGTGCAGCCGCGCACGGGAATGTCGAAATGGCCCTGGGTGTAGCGGCCGGCGAACTCGTTGGCCCCGGTGGAGAACAGGAAGTTGCCGGGAAATGCCCGGATCTCGGTACCGTTGGTATCGCGCCGGTCGTACATGGCGAGCGCCTCGTAGCGGGCTCCCGGATTCATGCCGAAGCCGACATGGCTCACCGCATAGGCCTCGCGATCACCCCAGGCGGCGAGATAGCGGCGCATGAGCTCGGCATCGGTGCCCTCGCCCGCGATCGCCGTCACATAGTCGTTCTCGAGGGTCAGGCGTACCGGGCTTTCGAGATAGCGCTTGAAGGTGAGATTGACGTCGCCGCGATCGAGAACCAGCACACCGTCGACCGTGCCCGCTTTCGGAAAGCTGACGACCACGCCCCCCGGCCAGTGGGCCACCGTGCCCGGCCGGTCGCAATACCCCCAGACTCCGACGGTGACCGCGCCTTGCATGTCCACCAGCAGATCGGTACCGGCCCCGGAGGTCACCGTCATGCGACGGGCCTGACGGCAGAGCTCGACCGCCGCCCGCACCCTGGGCTCGAGGGCGGGGTCGGGCACCAGCCGTTCCAGTGCCTCCGGA
>Ga0256841_1002476_pt1 | contig 14636 bp, 15 predicted proteins | sample 356308metaG_FD_185971 | JGI IMG/M metagenome (GOLD analysis project Ga0256841, IMG submission 185971) | Hydrothermal vent microbial communities from Mid Atlantic Ridge, Atlantic Ocean - 356-308 | ecosystem: Environmental > Aquatic > Marine > Hydrothermal vents | place: Atlantic Ocean: Mid...
CTGGACCTTTCCCTTGTTTTCCAAATTTGCGAATGAAATTGCCATTTATATCAAATTTTTTTACCGAATAATCCTTACTATCCAGTATATATACATTACCACTACTATCGATACATACATCCCAAATAACTGAGATAAAAATAGAATCAGTATTAACTATTTTAGAAGTATATCTCAAAACTATATTTTCCTTGTTTTGAGCAAAAAAAACTTCACCGAAGAAAAGGATATTGATAATTTGTACTAAAAGAAAAATATATCTCATTTTTCACTCTTTATTGTTTCAAATTTTCAATAGTTGGATTATAAGAACATTTTGAAGGTTTTGAAAACTTGTCAGTTTTATCCTCAATAAATACTCTGCAATCTTGACACATATATCTAAATTCACAATTTTTACATACGTTTATATCAGTTTTTTTTATATACCACAATTCTTGAAATTCCTTTTTTGCAACTATGCTACTCAAACTTGTTTCCTTTATATTACCATAATGCTTCGTCATCGAAGGACAATTTTTAATGTACCCACGCCTATCAATACTAATTTTTTTATATAAACAATTATTATAATTAAAACTTTCTAAAAAAAATTGATAATTAATTGTGAAGTAATCTTCATTTACTAAACCACAATCTATGTCAGGCTTTATTTCTTCTTCTAAGAATTCAATATAATAACTTTTTGTTTTATCAGATATTTTCTTTCTTTTAGGAGCATTATAAAGTATAATAGATTTTACTCTAGGAAATAAATTCTGTATTTTTTTTGTCCCGTTATAAGTAAATGATCTATGATAATTTAAATAAATGATTATAGTCTTTAATCGGGTCTCTAATGTATGTTTTAGTATGGTTTGAAGTTCACTAATTAATATTGGTGTATAAAACCTCAATTCTAATGCTTTACAACCTAGATTATTTAATTCTTTAATTATTTTTGGTATTGGCTGCTCTCTAAAATCGTCAATATCAATTATGGCATTTGTAATCTGACCGGATATTTCAAAACTCATATTTAATTCAGGAAACTGTTCTGGAAATTTAGTAAAAAAGCCCCAACTATCAGCTTTTAATTCCTTAAAAATTAATTCGATTTCATTACCATCCACATTGAGGTATTTATTTTTAATTTCATTTAATGTACTTTTTCTAGCAGTAACTAAAATATCATACAAAAGATTTGGAATAAATCTTGCTCTGCCATATTGTAAATCATATATTAATACTTTTTTTCCCCCTTTTACTAATATACAATTAGCATATAGTAAAAAATATTTCCCTTCATTTTCCATTTTTCTTGATTATTCTGCTAATTGGTTTATAAAAAGCTATACTGTGATATTTTTTATCATTATGTATTGCACTAGTAACAGGCCAAATAAATACTTTACCCTTTAATTTAGTTAGTTTTTTAACTATTAGAGAATGTTCATTATTGTTGATATTCATCTAAATTTTAATTTAATTTTTTTATCAGATATTGAGCTATTTTTTTCTCTAAATTGTAATTACAAGGATATGAAACCATCCCAAATTGACCTACAGGATTAACTTCCAAAAAATAAACCAAATTATCTTTACTTAAAATGAAATCCAAAGAGCCACTTTCCAACTCAAAATATTTCATTAGTTTGACTATTTGTATTTTTACCTTATTAGATAAATTATATGGTACTTGTCTATTTGGTTTATTAAAATTATATCTACGAAAATCCAAATTTGTTTGCTTATCATTTTGTGAAAATATAGCCATAGGATAACATTGACCACCCAAATAAAATACACGGATATCTATTATCTTTTTAATTTCTTGTTGCACGAGTATGGGAAATATTAAATTAGGGTAGTCAACTAAATCACTCTTTTTTAGCTTTACTGTATAAGAAGTAAATACTTTACTTTCTTTTTCATACATAATTGAATAATCAGAAATTGATTTTAATATAACATCCCTAAATTTCTGGATAAATTCTAATACTTGGTTCTTATCATTTGTAACTATAGATCGTGGTATGTTCAATCCTATTTTTTTTGCTCTATCCAAAACAAGTAGTTTGTTAACTTTGTTAGCAGGGGGTAAATTTAATCCTTTTTTACAAAACATTTTATAGAAAAATTCCTTAATTGTTTTTTTTTCAGAATTTTCAAACCATTTAAACATTTTTATAGCATCATTATTGTCAACATTTTTATTCAAACCTGCTTTCCCACCTTTTCTATACCAAAATGCATGAATAAAGGGATTATCCATTTTATCATAGATAAAACTATTCTCAATTTTATTTAAGTCAAATTTGAAACGCCAATTAGTTAAATCAAACTCATTAGTTCTTCTAAAATTATATCCAAAGTCAATAATCCAATCCAATACTTCATTAGTTGAAAAATCACCATTTATACTCTTAATAAAAATTGTTTTATTATTACTCAAAATTTTATAATCCTTTAATCATTAGTATGAATGAATAAAACAAATTAATTTATGAGGGACTGTGAACTATACCAGTCCCCCTTTTTACTACTGATAAATTTAGGTATCATGTTCATCATAATCAGGATCATTATCTGTCCCAGCATACTCATTTCCAACATAGGTTTGTGTTGTTGAATGAGAAACTTGAGTCCAACCTGCTTGTTTTCCACCCCAAAAACCTTTTGGTGAAATTTCAAACTTCTTTAAAGCATTAAAATCCTTAAGAAGTTCATTTTCCTTATTCATTTTCCCTCCATGTGTTATTGATTATATTATTAATTATTGCCGGCCAGCAAAATTAAATTATAAAACTCTATTTACTTTTATTAGTTAAATTTTATTGTAAAAATTCAAAACCATCCACTACACAAAGCAAATCTTTACAGCATTCCAAAAGCAACCGCAATCGGTACCAAATCCGGCAATTGTTCCATATATACTTACAATAAGAAATATTGTAAATAAAAACGCTGCAGCTTTTGTTGTAATTTTTAACTTAATCTTCATCAGCAGTAAAACCCCTAAACCAATCTCCGCAACGGGTAAAAATGTTGTAATTATTATTTGCTTACTTTTATTTTATTTAATCTATATTTAGAGACTATATAGTATCCATTAGTATCATATTTTGTCGTATAAATAAAACCATTATATTCTAATTTTTGATTATTAAAAATGCTAGATAATAAAAATGTAGATGCTACAACATTACCTTTACTATTAATAAAATCATACATTGTATACTTGTTATAATTATAATAACTTTGAATAAAAAATATATTATCAATAATTTTAATTTCTTTTACATACGGTTTAAATTTGGGAAATTTTATCTGTTTAATTATTCTCTCAGGTACCTTAGACGAACCATTGGGAAATATTATTTCTAAATCAGAAAAATAATGTTCTTTGTCTTTGCTATTTATTTTAACTTGATATTTTTTATCTATGACACTATCCTTTATTAGTCTGCCATTTTTATAAAGTTTTAAATTATTAGTAGCAGTCAAAATTGTTAAAAGTGTACCGTTACTTTTTAGTTTCCATAAGAAATCATTTGTATATGGCAAAGGGAATGCCATTCTTACCGGTTCAGTAATAAGTTTTTTCTTTTTGTATTCCACCGTATCAATAAGACTTTTTCTATTCAAAAGAGAATCATATATTGCCAAATCGGATTTATAATAAATATCATTATTATTTCTATCAAATCGCATATGTCTTTGTTCAATATAATAATTGTTATTATGATCGATATCAAATTTATAAAGCTTACCATTAAAATTAGTACTTCCTAAAAATTCCCCTCCTTTAGAAAACTTAGTAAACTTATGAAGCCCTATATCAAAAACAATAATATTTTGTTTATTATTAAAATGCATTTCTGAAGGGACAGCCAACTCTCCAGGTCCTTTCCCTTCAGTACTTATTGTACGCTTAAATATACCTTCCGAATTATATACTCTTATATTTTTATCTGTGGCATCAAGGATATAGAGATTAAAATCTGAATCAACCAATAAAGAAATGGGGACAATAAAATAATTATTGCTATCAAGTGGTTCTCCAATAATTACTCGCTTGTCCATAGTTTTGTAAATTATTTTATGATTATCTTCTTTTTTATTACATGCATATATGCCGATTAATAATAAAAGAAATATTATCCCTCGAACTCTCTCCATAGCAACTCCTTGTTTTTTAACCAATATTACAAAGATTATTTTTATTAAAAATATATTCAAAATTAGAAATTGGGGGACAAAACAAATTATAAACACAATTATTACAAGGTTTTACATCCTTTCGTATTTTAAACCAACTTTCACCTAATTTATACTCATTGAAAACACTGTTTATTATTTTATCGTTACATATATTTCCAAGACTTTTGTTGTTAACATTAGCAAAAACGTCTCCATTACTTTTTATAATTAACTTACCAAATTCTAACGAGTTTAATTCATAATTAGCAAAAATTTCATTTTTTTTAATACCCATATTAAAAATATCGTTCCTGTCCCAAAAGATTTCGTCTGCCCAGAATTGGTAATTACCTTTTTCAACAATAGGTTTAATTTTATATATTAAATTATTAAAATTTTTTTCTTCTATTTCTTTAGCTATTAAATTATACTCTTCTAAATTTGATATGTAAAAATTTATTACAAAACCATCTAATTTTTTTTTTGATATTTTGTATATGTCTTTAATTGTATGTAACTTAATCGGATATACATGAATAATAAGTTTATTAATAGAATAATTAGTAATAATATGTTCAATCGTTTGGCGATTGTTTATAAATTGACTATAAATAAAATGCAAATTTGTTTTTATTTTTTTTTCTGATAAGTAATTTAAAAGTTTACTTAGGGATGGATATTTTAAAATATTTCCACCTAAAATATTCAATAAACTTAAGGAACTATTTTTACACTCCTCAAGTAATTTAACTATTATTTCAAATTTCAAAATATTGTTGCTTTTTTCATTGCCACTATTTAATAAATACTGGTTGCTTAATTTATTAATTTTTATTTCATTTTTTGTAAGTTTATTATTAATATATATTGAAATAGTAGTTAAGTATTTTAATATATCCTTTTTACTTCTTAGGTACTCATTACTACCATTATTATTCTCGCTAAGAATTTTTGGGACAGGTTTTATCTGTATTGGTGGTATATAATTATTATTAATTTGTACCAAATCCCCCATATAATTAGCCTTTAATTTTAATACAAAGTCTTTAAATTCAGCATCTAATTGCTCCTTCATGTTTATTTTAATGAAGTACATATTATTATAAGAAATAATTTTTTTTACAATTTTTGATAATTTTATTGAATTTTTAATTTCTAAGAATTTTTTTGTATATAAGTTATAAAGTAATAAATTTGTACCTTTAGCATTAGCAATTACAAAGGGTTCTAAATATAAATATGTGTTGTACTTAGAAGTCAAGTTGTATATCCATTAGTTTTTTATTGTAAATTGATAATTCTCTTTCTAGCAAAGTAAATGATTCTGAAAGTATGGAAGAAAACTCGTTGTAATCACAAAAATCAGGACAAATATCATTACCCTTTTCATCCAAAAGGTTATAAATGCATTTTTTACAAAAGTAATTTCTATAGCAGTTAGCACAATTATTTTTAACTTTTGATAAATAAGAATTAATTTTTTTTGCAATTTTTTCTGTATCTAGATTTACTCCTTGGTCGTTTACATTTCCTAAAATATACTTAAAACTAATTCTTTCACATGGCAATATCCCCCCCCTAGCAGTTATAAATATTTTTTTTTCAAATGGACTACAAGTACCTGTAGGAATTAAATTTTCATTTTGTTTTATTTTGAAAATATCCTTATAGTCCCAAAATGAAGTACTTGTAATTGATGTCATTAACTTTAAACAATCATTTAATGTCATAACATTTTTATTCGTTTTAAGATAATTTATTTTTTGAAATTTTATTTCTTTATCCTTTTTTACATTAGTACTGTCTAGTAAAGAAAAATCAATTTTCTCTTTCTTAACATTCAATTCGTTTTCAAAAAATTTAATTATTTCATTTACATTACTTGTATCATTTAGTACTGCTTGAAATCCAAAATTTGAATGAAAAAAATTTGGATATTTTACTTTTATCTTTATTAAATTCTCAAAAACTTTATTAAATGAATTAGTACCGTTATGGAATATTCTATATTTATTGTTTGTTAGGTTACCATCTAAACTAACATTAATAGTAAAATTATTTTCTACCAAAAAATCAATGTGCTTATCTAATAATACACCATTAGTAGTAATTTGAAAGCTAATTATTTTACTGTAATTTTTATTTTTAGATTTAATATATTTCACAACATCCTTTATAAAATTAATCCTAAGTAATGCTTCTCCACCGTAAAATGAAATTTTTTTTTGATCATTTATTGAATTATTTAAAGTTGTCTGCCAATTATTATAAAAAAAATCAATTATCTGTTTAGCAATTTTAATATTTAAAGACTTATTTCTTTTTACTTTTGTTTTCTTGTATAAAGCACCGTAACAACAATAACTACAATCCAAATTACATACTTCAGTAACTTCATAAACTATTTCAGAAATATTTGCTAAATTTTTATCAATATTTACCTTTTCATGCTCACCATTAAAATTAAATTTTATTACATTATTATTTAGTATACCTTGCTCCCTATAAAAATTATATTTTTTTAAATAATAGATTAATTCATTTTTAGTATACTTTTTATTTTGAATTTTGCGGTAAATATTTGTTGTATGTATATAATTATCTATATTAATTTGTTTGTTTTGTAAATCAATATAAAACTTAATAATAGGGTGTAAGTATGTAAAATTTTTTACATTATAATTGTACACGTACGAATTAGAATTTTTAGTGGTAAAAATTACATCTTTCATAAATATTTTATATTAAGTTATTAATATTTTTTGTAATTTCTATTTTAAATCTAAAATTAACTATACTTTAATTTTTAAATGACATTTTAATATTTTCACTCCCTCAATAATATATATTGAGGGAGTAATTAATGAATACTGTTAAAGTATATTCTTATGATCAAGCTCTATCTCTATAATGTCCACTCACTTAAATCCATATCTTTAACACTACTCTTATTACCAACAGAAACTTGGCAAACACATATACACAAAGTAGTATTTTTACCTCCCTTAATTGACCGCAACTGTTGTTTTTTTATCTCATCATGTCTTAATTTAACTAAAGATAATTTCTTCTTCATGGTTATCTCTCCTTAATTATTATTGGTTTTATAGTTTATTTATTTCCCTTGCACGATATATATATTCTTTTACATATATCGTGCAGTTTTAAATAATATTTCTCGCAACCATTCCCCAACCAAAGCTACTTTTTATAGTATTACCAAAGCCCTCCTTAAAGATTGGCGGGCAGGCATCCGCAATCGGTACCAAATCCGGTAAGCGTGCCATATACACTTATAATAAGAAATATTGCAAATAAAAATGCTGCTTCTTTTGTTGTAATTTTTTCATTAAAGATTCATCAGCAGTAAAACTGCCAATCCAATTTCTACAACCGGTAAAAGTGTTGCTAATAAAATATGTAAACTTTCCGGTACAATTGTTATAAGTTTAAGTGTTTCTATAAGCGGTAACGGGTCAAGTATTTTAACTATACCGCTAAAGAGTAAAACGGCCGCAATTAGGTAGTAAACAGATGTGTACAAAATTGCAGTTACATCCGGTTTGGTTATACTTTTAAGTTTAAAAGAATTTTTCGCGAGTTCCATTCTACGCTCAAAATTATTGGTGGCATAAATATTGCAAAAAAAAATTAACTGTCAAGGTTTTTTTTAATTAATTTTGTACGGTAGTGTTTTTTATTATTCTATGACTTATAGTTTATATTCTAATATTTCTGTAGGTATGCATTCATATATTTTTAAAACGCTTCGCCAGCTTGGCTACATCTTTAAAGACAATTTTGGGTTAGTATTGTTGCTTGAGTAATATAAATAATTAAAATTTCATAAATGTATTTTTTGATTTTCTACAAATTTTTTTGCCGTCATATTAGTAGTTAAAACTACTTCTTTTTTCCCAAAATCAATTACTTTACCTTTTTCCAATATTAAAATTTTATCAACAATATTAATTGTGGACATCCGATGTGTTATTAAAATTATAGGAATACCTTCTTTTTTAATATTTTGAATAATTTGTTTATATATCAACTCAGCTTCGGGGTCAAGTTGACTGGTTGCTTCGTCTAAAATAAGTAGTTTAGGCTCTTTATATAGTGCACGTGCTATTGCAATACGTTGTTGATAACCGCCGGATAAAAAAACTTGTTTGCTTTTTATTACCGAATGAATATTTTCTTCTAATAACAAAATATATTCTTTTAAGCCGCAAAGGTTTATAATATGTTTGAATTTTTTTTCTTCAAAACTATTTGCTAAAATAATATTTTCTTTTAGTGTAGCATCTATAAAGAAATTTTCTTGTTGTACATAACCTATTGAATTTCTAACTGACAAAATATCATATTTTCGTAATTCAATACCGTTTATTAAAATTGCACCGGTGTATTGCGGATAAATACCCAAAAGTAATTTTATAAGTGTTGATTTACCGGAACCATTTTGCCCGATAATACCGATTATTTCGTCAGCTTTGAGATTAAACTTTATCCCGCTCAAAACAAAACTATTCTTTTTATTCGGATAATAAAATGTTAAATTATCTACTTTCAAAGTATTTACCGGCACTGTTAATAACTTAGTACCGTATGTTTTAATTTCATCATTTAATTCGATAAAACTTTTTAATCTGTTGATTGATGCAATTGTTGATTGAAAATCCAAATGGAAAGTAACGAGTTTATTAAATGAAGTTAAAACCAAAGCTAAGAAGAAATTATATCCGACTAATTGTCCAATTGTAAAACTACCTTGAATTATTTTTAACCCCAAGAATAAAAAAATATATAATACTAAAAAATTTGCTAATAATTTTTGCAGTGAACTTACTTTTAAATTTAGCTTATATATGTTTAAGTATTTAGAAAGGTATTCGTTTTGGGAATTTTTAATTTTAATAATAAAAAAATTAAAAATATTATTAACTTTTACTGAAAAATATTTATTGACGGGTGTCATTATTTCGTGAAGAACTTTGCCAAATACCTGCGATATTTCTTTTTCTTTTAGTCGTAAATTTTTAGTTACTTTTAAAAATAAAAATCCGGTAAGTAAAAGAACTGCAAATATAATTATTGTTGTTCCACTATATAACTCATACATAAAATAAAATCCGACAATAAAACTAAAACTATCTTTCAAAATGCCAACAATAGTTTGATCGAATATTTTTTTGATATTATTTATATCACGAACTATATAAGCATATTTATCACTATCATTAATTTTTTCAAATTCAGAATATTTCAAATATTTATATTTATTAAAAATTTTATTTTGTAATTCTATGCCTAATTTTTCTTTTACTGTAATAAATAACCGTTGATAGATATATGAAAAAACGGTATTTAGAATATATAAAACCGCCAGTAGAATAATTACATCAAATAATTTTTCATTTTTTTTATTTGGTAAAATATCATCAATTATAATTATTGATAACTTAGGGAAAATATATGAGATAACTGTAGTTATAATTAGTAAGAGTGATGCTATTATAAAAGTTATTACAAATGGTTTTATTTCATTGGATAAAAATTTTAAAATATATTTTATATTTCCCATATAAAACTCTATTTAATAATTATGAAAACGTACCGTTGGTAAAAATATTTTCATCAACCATTTTCAGTCTTGTGTAGTTATGTAACTTATTAATAGCTGCTTGTTTTTTAAATTTACAATCTATTCTTTTACGTTTTTCACTTAAAACACCGTTTTCAATTGAACCGTTAAAACAACTCCGGCAAATTCTGTAAGCCCAGCAATCAAGACAAACTTTATCAATTAAAGAACAATAATCATTATAGATATTTTTTACGTACTCAATATTAATGCCATTAAAAACATCACCAAACGGTAAGTCTTCATTTACTTTTTCACACATTGTAAGTTTACCTTCCGTGGTAATAAAAAGTCTATCCAAACCAGGGTAACAAGCTCCGTTAGGCGAAACAAATTTCTCCAATGGAAATATATATCTTTTATCCATCACAAATAAATTTTTACCAAAAAACTCTTCTAATAATTTTAACCTTACTGTATGTATTCCTTTTATTTTTAATTTGAAATATTCTTTTAGTAATTCTTTTTGTTGATCTTTTAATTTCTTATTCTCATATTCCATATTAAAACCATCAAAAAAATTCGTTCCAATCGGATCAACAAAATTTATTATAACAGGCTGGTTTAAGTAAGTATTTTTTTCAAAGAAATTTAGTACTTCATTTAAGTTATACGGTGGAGCAATAGTTAACACAAAACCAACTTTTTTTTTGAAAAAATTTAAGTTAGTTTTTTTTATCATATTAATTTTTTTTTCAATTAAATCAAACGATCCTGTGCCGTTTTGAGTTATCCGGTTTCTATCATGCGCTATTTTGGGTCCATCCAAACTAATTTTAATAGAAAAATTGTTTTTTATTAAAAAAGTAATTATTTCATTTTTTAGCAATACTCCGTTTGTGGTAAATGCATATCTTACATTTTTGTATTGATTATTTAAGTTTTCAACAATGTATTTAATTTTTTTAAATTCCAATAATGGTTCTCCGCCGTAAAAAGCAATTATTAGCGTCTCTTTCTTTTTATAATGGTTAGCTATAAATCGTAAACTGGCATTAATAATTTCATAACTCATATTTCTTTTTATATGCGTTTTAACATAATCATATGTACCACCGAATTTGCAATATTTGCATCTTAAATTACAGTCGTCCGTTAAGTTAAAAACTACGTGACGTATTTCATTTTTATATTTCTTAATTAACTCAGTATCATTAATGGGCATAATACACTTTTGAATATCCATAGGTTTAAACATATTATGTATTTTCCCGTATTTTTTAATTTCTTTTATTTTTTCAATTATAATATTTTTTTCCGCATAACTTTTAAGACATTCAATCGCTTTACTTTCATCAAAAGTATGTTTATCAAATGTAGAAAATATTTTATATGTAACTGAATCAACTTCCGAAATTTTATTTGAGTATCTATCATATACCCAATACCGATTTAATACTTTGTATGGATAATAATATTTCATAATTGTACTAACCTTGTAATTATAATGTGTTACTTAATTTAAAAAACCATTAAATATTTCGAATTGGGGGATATTGTGATATATAAATATTCTATTCTTATAATTCGTAAAATAATAAAGAAACTTAGTCTTAACTGTTCGAGATATTTCTCCGGTATCTAAATTAATTACATCATACCATGTTTCATTTTTTCTATTCGAATGATCAAAGCACGATACATATATTTTATTATCATAAACTACAAAATCGTGAATTCCTTTGTTTCTGTACATTTTATTTTTATTTCCAAATTGCTTATTTACTATTAGGTTATTATCATTTCTAAATTTCATTTCTTTAAATAATTTAAAATTTTTAATAACCCATATTTTATATTTTTCTACATCCGAAACAAAAATTTTATTACCCGTTTTTTTTAAAACAAGACGCCAAGTTATGTACGGAAGAGGAAATTTATTTACCGATATAAATGATTTTTTATATCTTAATTTATTATCATATATATGCAGTACTTTATTTTTATACTTTCCGAATACGCAAATAAGATTGTCCGTTGCAATTAAACCACGTGGTATAAATTTTAATCTTATCCGCTTAATTATTTTTCCTTTAAAATTAATATTTACCAATTCAGGATATTTGGATTTATCCTTTTTTCGTATTCTGCTAATTAGTATAATGGAATGATTTGTTGAATACAAAAAAGGACTAGCTTTAAATCCAAGTTCATATAAATCTATTTTATTTTTTTCTTTAAAATTATTTAATGTATAAAAAATTAGTTCATCTTCTCCTCCCCCAATTTTATGAAGTATAATAAAATTATTATTTACAAAAACATCCGGGTACCTTCCGTCAGTATGTTGTAGATAAATTTTAGATAAAGTTATTGGTCTGATTGTATTATTAGTTTGTCCGATTAATATCAAGTTCGGTAAAATAATGACTATAAAAATTATCAAACGATTCAATTTCAAATATTGCATTACTGTATCCCTCAAGATATTCTATTTTTTCATTACATAATTTTGTATCACAAACACAATTTATACCTTCTTTAATAGCTTGTGTTTTTATTTTTGTATTGGAATTCAATTGCTTAGGTATTATTATCATTTTTCACCTTTTATATATTTTAAGAAAAATTCTTTCCAGATGAGGATAAGGTTCGTTAACAACACTAAAAACATATTTGCCTCTTTCAAAACTATCGGCAAGAAATTGTGTTTTAACGGTTTGTATAAATAATAACTTACCGGTATTTTTATCAATAATTAATATCTTCGGTTTTACTTCTCCTTCGGATTCGCTTTTATAATTATAGGTTATTGAAATTAAATAATTCTTATATACAAAAATCTTTGCCCAACCTTTATCAGCGTTTCTCATTGTAATTTTACCACTTCTGTTTCTAACAATAGGTAAGGATACTAAGTTTAATTTATTGTTATTGAACGTCCAAATTTTTTTATTTTTTTCCCACTTAATTATCTCGGTTTTATATGGATTGCAAGTGTAGAATGCTCCATTTTGTTCAATAGCAATTTTAGAAAACCAAGGTTGAGGCTGATTTTTTAACTTAAATGGAGTAATAAGACTATCCAGTTTTTCTCCTTTTAGATTATAAACATAAATTAAACGTTTAATGTCATTACCGGCTATATAAAGCAAACTATCCCGATAAAAAATATCATTCGGCATAAAATCAGTATAAAAAGAATTTATATATTTATTGTTGGTTGAAATTATTTGAATTCTATTTAACATATTGTCCACAATTGCTAAAGAAGTATCCGATATAACGTCGAATGCAAAAATTCCCATTGTAAAATCACCCGGACCTTTTCCGGTTCTAAGTTGTATCCGTTTTGCAATTTTTCCATTCAGATTATAAATAAATATTTTTTTCTGTATAATATCCAAAATATAAACCTTTTCTTTATGATATTTATAATCACCGATAATCGACATTATATTTTTCTCATTATCTCCGTAAGTTTGCAAGGAATCAATTGACAATGAATATTTTTCTTCGGATGTACAACTGTTTAGGGAAACATTTAAAGTAATTATTATTAAAAATATTCCTATAGATAAATATTTATTATTTCTAGTTGATAGCATAAGTTATTATTTTTTTTAATAAAATTGATATTTATATATACTAAAGATGATTTTAACATCAAAAAGTTGCTTAAAACTTTAAAAAAATAACAGGGAACTTTGTGTTCCCTGTTATAAAATTAATTCATATCAGCAACACCATCGCAATATCCGTCTGCATAATCAATATTATCACCTGGGCATAGACATACACATATTTTTATATTGCTATTAGGTGCTATTGTTCCACTATTTAATTCGCCTAACATGAATACCTCCTATTATTTTTGTTTTGTTGTTATTTATTTTGCCCGGCCAAGCATTAACTGTTAAGTTTAAATTCTGAATTCTGAAATTAAATTTTAGAACTTACAAATAATTTGTAATTATTTACTCTATAGCTTTTAAAAACAATTTAATCATTTGGTTAAGTAATTTTCAAGACCGGAAATGTTATGAAGTTTTAGTATGTAATTTTGCAGTGTAGTTTTGTAATGTATTATTTTTTACAAATTCGCCCGGTGTCATGTTTGTTATTTTTTTAAATGCAGAATAAAAAGATTTCTTATTTGCATAGCCGGCCTTTTTACAAACTTGTATAATCTTTTTACCTTCTAACAAAAGAGTTTTTGCTTTCTCTATTCTTAAATCTTCAATTAAATTGTGAGGTGTACAATCAAATTCAAATTGACATTTTGTATTCAAATAGTTTCTACAAATACCTAAAAGTTCCGCTAATTTGTTAACATCAAAATTTGAATCGGTATAATTTTCTTCAACAATTCGAATAATTTTTTCTTTCAATATTTTTCCGCAAAAATAATGATACAATTCTATTTCAAATTGCCCCTTCCCAAATACCGCAATTATTTTACTGTTGTGTGTTGTGTGTTGTGTGTTGTGTGTTGTGTGTTGTGTGTAAAGTTAAAACTTTATGTTTTTAATTTCAAGTTAATTTTATTTTTTAACTTTACCATAATATCACATCTACGACGCTGTAAAATTTTTTGCTTCTATAAAATAAGCTCTTGCATTTTTTACAAATATATTTTCAGCTCCATTAGGAGCGGCAGTATGGTAAAAATAAGAAACCTACTAAAACATAAAAGCACCGTAGGTGCGATATTATTTCTATTATAAGTGATTTAACACTCCATACTAAGCTTTTACAGCTTATACTTTCCAAAAATCAAAAGTTACAAATCGGTAATCTGCTATTGCTCATCAAAAATATAATTTGCCACTGTTGATTTGTGATGTGTGATTGATGATTTGAGTTTATA
>Ga0256841_1002477_pt1 | contig 14633 bp, 21 predicted proteins | sample 356308metaG_FD_185971 | JGI IMG/M metagenome (GOLD analysis project Ga0256841, IMG submission 185971) | Hydrothermal vent microbial communities from Mid Atlantic Ridge, Atlantic Ocean - 356-308 | ecosystem: Environmental > Aquatic > Marine > Hydrothermal vents | place: Atlantic Ocean: Mid...
AGCGCCAGCGACCGGGAACCGGTCAAGGCCCTGCTCCTCTACGTCCTCCTGGCGGGCCTCCTCTACCTGCTGCTGGATCTCCCTCTCCGTCCCCTGGCCGCGTCCCTGGCCTGGCTCATCCCACCCCTGCAGATCTTCACCAGCGCCCTCCTCTTCGTCCTGGTGCTGGACCTGTTCGTGCTGGCCGGGCTGCTCCTGCTCCAGGGGATCCTGGCGCGCCTGGTCCGCTGAAGCGAGGACACGACGCGACGAAGCCGCCGGCCTGGGCCGACGGCTTCGCATGGCGCTCTGGAGCGAAAGGGCAGACGTCCGCTGCGCTATCCCACCTTGGGCAGGTGGGCCAGGCTCTCGCGGATCCGCTCCTCCGGGTATTCGTAGTCCTCCAGCTGGCCGGAGAGGTAGGCGTCGTACGCGGCCAGATCGAAGTGGCCGTGGCCGCTCAGGTTGAAGACGATGGTCTTGCTCTCGCCGCTCTCCCGGCAGGCCAGGGCCTCGTCCATGGCCGTGCGCACCGCGTGGGCCGTCTCCGGCGCCACCACGATGCCTTCCGTGCGGGCGAAACTGATGGCCGCCTCGAAGATGGCCCGCTGGGGCACGCTCACCGCCTCGATGAGCCCCGCCTCTTTCAGCGCGCTGACCTGGGCGCTCATGCCGTGGTAGCGCAGGCCCCCCGCGTGGATGGGGGCAGGCACGAAGTCGTGGCCCAGGGTGTGCATCTTCACCATGGGCGCCATCTTGGCCGTGTCCCCGTAGTCGTAGGCATAGACCCCCCGGGTCAAGCTGGGGGACGCAGTGGGCTCCACCGCCACCACCCGAGTGCCCTTGCCGTTGACGATGTTCTCTCGCAGGAAGGGGAAGGCGAAGCCGCCGAAGTTGCTGCCGCCCCCGGTGCAGGCGATGAGCACATCCGGCCAGTCCGCGCCGAAAACCTCCAGCTGTTTGATCACCTCCTGGCCGATGACCGTCTGGTGCAGGAGCACATGGTTCAGGACGCTACCCAGGGAGTACTTGGTGTCCTCCCGCATCACCGCATCTTCCACCGCCTCGGAGATGGCGATGCCCAGGCTGCCCGGGCTGTCCGGGTCCTGTTCCAGGATGGAGCGACCGGCGTTGGTGTCCGGGCTGGGGCTGGGGACCACCGTGGCGCCGTAGGTCTCCATGAGGATGCGCCGGTAGGGCTTCTGCTCGTAGCTGACTCGCACCATGTAGACCTTGCACTCCAGGCCGAAGACCTGGCAGGCGAAGCTCAGCGCGCTGCCCCACTGGCCGGCGCCGGTCTCGGTGGAGAGCCGCTTGACCCCCTCCTGCTTGTTGTAGTAGGCCTGGGCCACCGCAGTGTTGGGCTTGTGGCTCCCGGAAGGGCTGGTCCCCTCGTACTTGTAGTAGATCTTGGCGGGGGTGTCCAGGGCCTTCTCCCAGCGGTGAGCCCGAAAGAGAGGCGTGGGCCGCCACAGCCGGTAGACATCCTGGATCTCCTCTGGGATCTCGATGTAGCGGTCCGTGCTCACCTCCTGGAGGATCAGGGCCATGGGGAAGAGAGGCGCCAGGTCCTCCGGCCCGATGGGGTTCCCGGTGACCGGATGGAGGGGCGGCGGCAGCTCCACGCCCGCCGCGGGCAGGTCCGCGTTGATGTTGTACCAGTGGGTCGGCATGTCCTGCTCGGACAGGATCACCTTGGTCAAGGCGCTCATGGTGGGTACCTCCTCGTTGGATCTGGTGGACAAATGCTCGGTTCGGATGAAGGGGGCGGGGGAAGCGGGACAAGCCTGGAGAGGATTGTACCACCCCTGAAAGAGCTGGACAAACAGCCCGCGGATCGCAAAAAGCCTCGACCGAGCCGACTCGATCGAGGCTTGATGGGCAGGTGGGACTCAACCCAGGCCGGTCAGCCCAGGTGGGGCTGCAGCCGCCGCAGCAGCTGCTTCTTCGGCTGGTAGCCGATGACCGTCTCCACCGGCTCGCCGTTCTTGAAGAGCATCAGGGTGGGGATGCTCATGACCCCGTAGGCCATAGCCGTGCTCTGATTGGCGTCCACATCCAGCTTGCCGATGACCAGTTTGTCCGGCATCTCCGCGGCGATCTCCTCGAGAATGGGTGCGATCATCTTGCAGGGGCCGCACCACTCCGCCCAGAAATCCACCAGCACAGGCTTGCTGGAATTCACCACCGTCTCTTCGAAGTTGGCATCCGTCACCGTCACTGCGTTGCTCATGGTTGACTCCTTTACTGAACTCTCCCGCTTGTGCATCGGAGGACCAACGCACAAGCCACGTCATCTCCAGGCTGTCTGCTCACGCCGTCAGCCCTCTGGCACTGAACCATCCTGTCCGTGAAAAGGATGTGAATTCGACTACAATTTCCGCTCGCACTTCCAGCACGCCCTCTTGCCATGAAGGCCTCGGGCAGGATCATGGGGGATCAACGTCTCCAGCTCCCTGTTCGTTCCCTTGCGTCCGGGACGCCCCACCCTCCACGCCGGTCTCTTGGGCTCTCCGGCGGCGAAAGGCGGCGAACTCCTCCGGGTCCAGGCCCTGAGAACGCCCCTTGCCAGCGGATCGGTCCGGCGGGGTTGGTGGAGGCCGCAGAGCAGCCATCAAGGGGGGCAGCACCTCCAGGATCCCGTCCAGGAAAAGCCGGGCCAAGCCCGGCTGACCGGGCAGGTTCACCAGCACCGTGCGCCCGCGAATGCCGGCCACACTGCGATCCAACAGGGCCCGAGGATCCTCCTCCTGGGCCAGGGCTCGCATCTGCTCCGGCAGCCCCGGGAGCAACCGTTCCACCACGGCCAGGGTGGCCTCGGGCGTCACCTCCTGGGGGCTGGGCCCTGGAGCCGGTCCAGTGCCTCCCACAGTGACCAGCAGATCCAGCTCCACCTCGTCGCACCAGCGGCGCAGGATCTCTTCCAGCAGGTAGCGCGGACCGGTCACGTGGCGGCTCTCCTGGAGGAAGAAGCCGGGCAAGCCCGCTTGCAGCCGCTCCAGGACAGCCTCTGTGGCCTCCTGCTGGTCCTCCCCCACAGTGAGGATCCCGCCTCGGATGAGCCCTGCCTCTGCACTCATCGGCCCACCTCTCCAAACCCCGAGGGCCGGCAGCGGCCGAAACAGCTCCTGAAACGAGGATGTACAAAAGCGGTGGGACTTCTATCCACCGCTTTCATCACTGACATGCACCTGGTGGGCCTGTTCCGCCCCCCCAGGTTCGTTCGGGAACGTCCCGGACCCGACTGCACTTCTGGCCTCGACTCGGCCTAACGCTTGGTGTACTGAGGCGCCTTGCGGGCTCGCTTGAGGCCGGGCTTCTTGCGCTCCTTGACCCGAGCGTCCCGAGTGAGCATCCCCGCCGCTTTCAGGACAGGCCGCAAGTTGGGATCCGCCTTGACCAGGGCCCGGGCCAGTCCATGGCGCACAGCCTGGGCCTGGCCGGATTCCCCGCCGCCCTTGACCAGCACGCTGATGTTGAAACTCTCCTGCAGGCCCGTCAGGACCAGAGGCTGCATCAAGATCATCTGGTCCAGAGCTCGCCCGAAGTACTCCTTCATGGGCTTGTTGTTGACCACGATCTCGCCCTGGCCGCCAGGGTAGAGCCGAACCCGGGCCGAGGCGGACTTGCGCCGCCCCACTGCTTCGATGTACTCACCGTCCATCATCCATCCCTCCTATAGTTCCAGGGGCTGCGGCTTCTGCGCCTGGTGTGGATGCTCGCTACCTTTGTAGATCTTCAGCTTCTTCATCTGGGCTCGGCCCAGGCGGGTCTTGGGCATCATGCCCTTCACCGCCTCGTAGATGACCCGCTCGGGGAAACGCGCCAGCTGCTCCCGCAGGGTGCGGCTCTTCAGCCCGCCCGGGTACCGGGAGTGGCGATAGTAGCGCTTGGCGTCCAGCTTGTTCCCGGTGACGGCGATCTTCTCACAGTTGATCACCACCACGAAATCGCCGTTGTCCACGTGGGGGGTCCAGTCAGGCTTGTGCTTGCCCCGCAACACCTGGGCGATCTCCGAAGCCAGGCGCCCCAAGGTCTTGCCGGTGGCGTCCACCACCCACCACTGACGGCTGGCCTTGGCCTCCTGCTCTGTCAACATGAGTGTCTTCTTCATGACCCTATCTGCTCCTCGTGTTTCGATGCCACACGTTGTTGGTCGAAAAATCTATCAGCCGCGAAACCTATCAGCCGCGAAATCTGTTAGCTTAGAAATCTGTCAGCCGAGAAATTCACCCGCTGAAAAACGCTGCTGGCCGATGGAAACAATTCCTATTTCGGTGGTTCAGTCGAAAAGTTTGAACTCGGCCGGGTACTGGACCCGCTCCAGCACCAACCCTCGAGCAGGGGCCGGCGGCGCCGAAAGCTCCCGCTGCTGCCCCTCCAGGGCCTGACGGACCTCCTCAGGGCTGCGGCGGCCTCGCCCCACCTCCAACAGGGTTCCGGCCAGATTACGCACCATGCGCCGCAGAAAGGCGTTGGCCGTCACCGTGAAGACCACCTGCTGCAGCGGATGGGGGTCCAGGCTCGGCAGATCACAGCGGACCGGCCGCCACTCTGCCTGGAAGATCCGCCGGACCGTGCTCTCCCCTTGGGGCGGCTGGCCGAAGGTGGCGAAGTCGTGCTCCCCCACCAGGAAGGCCGCCGCCTGGTTCATGGCTGCCAGATCCAGAGGCCGCGGCTCCACCAGTGAGAAGCGATCCACCAGGGGGAAACGCCCCAACAGCGCCGGCTGGTCCAGGGTCATCGGCTGGTGGATCGTGTAGCGGTAGGTGCGCCTGACAGCGCTGAAGCGAGGGTGGAAGCCGGGCGGGGCCGCCACCACCCGCCGCACCAGGACAGCCTGGGGCAAGTGGCTGTTCCAGGCTCGCTGCAGGGCCTCCAGGCTGTGTCGCCAGGTCACCGTAGCCGAGACCACCTGTCCCCGGGCGTGGACCCCGGTGTCCGTCCGGCCGGAGCCGGTGATGCGGGCAAAGTGGCCGGTGCAGGCCGCCAGGGCCTCCTCCAGAACCCCCTGGATGGTGGGGACGCCCTCCTGGATCTGGAAGCCGTAGTAGTCGGTGCCGTCATAGGCCACCAGAGCCACGATGGCGCGGTCACCGGGCAGGGGCTCCACAGTTCAGGCTACTCGTCCTCGCCCACCAACTCGATCATGGCCATGTCCGCGGCGTCGCCCTGGCGCTTCCCCAGCTTGATGATCCGGGTGTAGCCCCCGGGGCGCTCCAGGTAGCGGGGAGCGATCTCGTCGAAGAGCTTCTTGGCCACGCTCTTGTCGTTCAGGAAGGCCACCACCTGGCGCTGGGCGTGGACCCGGTTGCCGTCCGGGGCCAGCCCTCGTTTGGCCTTGGTGATCAGCTTCTCTGCTTTGGAGCGGATGGCCCGGGCCTTGGCCTCGGTGGTCACGATGCGCTCGTGGATGTAAAGTTCTCGGATCAGGTTGCGAAAAAGGGCTTTGCGATGGTCTTTGTCTCGCCCCAGCTTGCGCCCTGCTACGCGATGTCGCATGATGCTGTTCCTCCCTCACAGGAAGCCCTTCCTGGCCCAGGGGCCATGCAAGGGACTCTATTCGGATACAGGTTCGGTGGAGCTGGCTTCGGCCTCGGCCTCAGCATCGGTCTCGGCCTCCGCTTCGGTTTCGGCTTCCGCCTGGGGCCCAGCCTCGGACGCCTCCTCGCCCCCCTTGAAGGCGCTCAGGTCCACCCCAGGGACGTCCAGGTATCCTCGCTGGGCCAGCTTTTCCACCAGCTCGTCCAGGGATTTCTTGCCGAAGTTGCGGATGGCGAGCATCTCTTCCTCGCCTTTCTCCATCCGCTTCAGGATCTCGCCCACCTTGGTGATGCCGGCTCGCTTCAGGCAGTTGTACGCCCGAACCGTCAGCTCCAGCTCCTCGATGGGAGCGTCGAAAACCCGGCTGGGAATGCCCTCTTCCTCCTCTTCCGGCTGCTCCACCACGGTGGGGGTGGCGCCGGCCAGAGGAGTCAGGTGCTGGACCAGGATGTCCGCGGCCTGGCGCAGGGCGTCCTCCGGCGAGATGGTGCCGTCGGTCCAGATCTCCAGATCCAGCCTGTCATAGTCGGTCTGCTGGCCGATGCGGGTGCGCTGCACCCGATAGGCCACCTTGCGCACCGGGCTGAAGATGGCGTCCACCGGGATCTCCCCCAAAGGGAGCCGTTCCCGTTCCTCGGCGGGGCTGTAGCCCCGGCCTTTCGACACCACCATCTCGATGTCCAGGTCCACATCGTTGGAGTCCGCGGTGAGCAGGTAGAGATCCGGGTTCATCACCTCCACCTCGGGGGGGCAGACCAGGTCGCCAGCAGTCACCGGGCCTTCGTGGGTCACTTCCACGTAGATGCGCACCGGCTCCTCGCTGCTGCTGCGCAGGCGGATCTTCTTCACGTTCAGGATCAGCCGGGTCGTGTCCTCCCGCACGTGGGGGATAGTGGAGAACTCGTGGTGCACGCCGCTGATCCGAATGGACGTCACCGCCGCACCGGGCAAGCTGGAGAGCAACACCCGACGCAGCGAATTGCCCAGGGTGATGCCGTAGCCGCTTTCCAAGGGGCTGATAACGAAGTGGCCGTAGTTCTGGGAACTGGCCTCGGTTTCGATTTTCGGCAGTACTAAATTGTTAAGCAACGGTAACCCTCCCGCTGTTCAGCTAGTAATTCAATCCATGCCCCTGCTCGCGCAGGCGGTCATGTCCCGTCACAGGGAACAGCGCCCTCCGCGCTGTGGCCGAGGGCCTGTTCCGTCCCAGTTTAGCGGCTGTAGTACTCGACGATGAGCTGCTCGTTCAGCGGGATCTCGATGTCTTCTCGGGTCGGCTCCCGGAGCACCTTGCCTCGCATCTGGGCCGCATTCAACTCAAGCCAAGCGGGCGGTGTGGCCTGCTCCAGCAGCTGAAGACGCTCCTTGAAGTAGGGCTTGGAGCGGCTCCCCTGGCGCACGGCGATCTCGTCGTCGGGATCCACCTGGAAGGACGGGATGTCCGTCTTGCGCGCCTTGCCTTTGCGGACCACCTCGAAGTGGCCGTGGCGCACCAGCTGGCGGGCCTGGGCCCGGCTGTCCGCGAAGCCCAGGCGGTAAACCACATTGTCCAGCCGCCGCTCCAGGATGGTCAGCAGGGTGACGCCGGTCATGCCTTTGCGCCGGGCCGCCTCCTTGAAGTAGCGCCGGAACTGGCGCTCCATCACGCCGTAGATGCGCCGCACCTTCTGCTTTTCCCGCAACTGCATGCCGTAATCGGAGACCTTGCGCCGGCCCGCGGCCCGACGGCCGTGGATGCCGGGCGGGTAGTTGCGCCGCTCGATGGCGCACTTCGGTCCCAGGCAGCGCTCGCCCTTCAGGAACAGCTTCTGCCCTTCCCGCCGACAAAGTTTACAAACCGCATCTGTGTATCGTGCCATCTCTCCTCCGCAAATCGACTGCTGCGCCGATCCTCTATGGGTGTCGTTCCTCTATGGGTGTCGCTTACTTTGCAGAACCTCTGTGCAGAACCGTCCTTTTGCAGAACTGTCCTGCAGAAAAAGAGATCGTGGAAAAAATTCTGTGCGCCCTGCCCAGCGGCTCTCCTCTATCCTGGGCTTTCCGGGCGCCTTCGGCCCTTAAGGACAAAGGCCTATCACAACAATGAGGCATCGTGCACAGGATCTGCACACACGATGCCTGTCGGCGGAAGGTCCATCCAGCGTTCTTCCACCAGGTTTCGGTTGGTTCGGCTTCGGGCCACTGCCGGTGACCGCAACGTCGTCCGATCAGACTCGCCGCTTCTTGGGCGGCCGACAACCGTTGTGGGGGATCGGGGTCACGTCGGTGATGGAGCGGACCTGCAACCCCGCCCCGATCAGGGCCCGCAGAGCGCTCTCCCGGCCAGGGCCAGGCCCCTTGATGAAGACATCCACTTCCTTCATGTTGAAGTCACTCATGGCCTGGCGAGCCACACTCTGGGAGGCCAGCTGGGCCGCGAAAGGCGTGCTCTTGCGGCTGCCCTTGAAGCCGCTGGTGCCGCCGCTGGCCCAGCAGAGGGTGTTCCCCTGGGGATCGGTGACGGTCACGATGGTGTTGTTGAAGGTCGCGTGGATGTGCACCTGCCCATGGGGCACGGATCGCTTCTCTCGTCGGGTTGTTCGTCGCCCCCGTCTGCGTTGTCGAGCCATCTTTTCTCCTCGTTCCTGCCTTTTAACTCAGCAAATGGATGTTCGAAGACTACTTGCGCGCCCGCTTCTTGCCAGGCACGGTCTTCTTTGGCCCCTTGCGCGTGCGTGCGTTGGTGCGGGTGCGCTGGCCCCGGACCGGCAGGCCCCGCCGGTGGCGGATCCCCCGGTAGCAGCCGATCTCGATGAGCCGCTTGATGTTCATGCTCACCTCGCGGCGCAGGTCGCCTTCCACCCGCAGGTTGCGGTCGATGTATTCCCGCAGGCGCACCACCTCGTTGTCGTCCAGATCCTTCACCCGTTTGTTGGGGTCGATCTGGGTGGCGGCCAGGATCTTTTCCGCTGTGCTGCGGCCGATGCCGTAGATGTATGTGAGCGCGATGACCACCCGCTTGTCTCGGGGGATGTCCACACCGGCGATACGTGCCATGACTTCTCTCCTTACCCTTCCTGTCAGCGCTGGCGATCTAGCCCTGCCGCTGCTTGTGCTTCGGATTGGAACAGATCACATACACCACCCCGCGCCGCCGCACGATCTTGCATTTTTCACACATCTTCTTAACAGACGGTCGCACTTTCATGGTGAATAAACTCCTTGGTATAAGCTCTTCGCGCAACTTGGCTAGTATATCATGCCCTTACGGCAGAGTCAAAATTTTCGGCCCAGCACCGGTGACGGCGATGGTGTGTTCGAAGTGGGCCGTCAGGCTGCCATCCTTGCTCACCACCGTCCAACCGTCCGCCAACACCCGGGTCTCCCAGGTGCCTGCCTGGACCATGGGCTCCAGGGCAAAGACCAGGCCAGGCTCCATGACCAGGTCGCTGTCTCCTCCCTCGGTCACGTAGTTCAGGACCTGGGGCGGCTCATGCATGGAGCGCCCCACGCCGTGCCCGGCGTACTCCCGCACCACATGGAAGCCGCGGCTCTCCACATATTCCTGCACCGCCCGGCTCACGTCTCGGATGCGCTTCCCGGCCACCGCCTGTTCGATGCCAGCGTAGAGGCTGCCCTCTGTGGCCTCCAGCAGGGCCTGGGCCTCCTGGCTGATCGAGCCCACTGGATAGGTCCAGGCGCTGTCCCCCACAAAGCCCCGGTAGTAGGAGCCCACGTCGATGCTGATGATGTCCCCCTCCTGGAGGATGCGCTCCTTGCTGGGGATGCCGTGGACCAGTTCCTCGTTGATGCTGGTGCAGATGTGGGCTGGATAGCCTCGATAGCCCAGAAAAGCGGACTCCGCGTTGTACTTGTGCAGGGTCTCTGCGGCCAGCTGGTCCAGCTCCCAGGTGCTGATCCCCGGCCGGATGGCCTCCTTCAGCACCTGATGCACCCGCCCCACGATCCGCCCTGCCTCTCGCATGATCTGGATCTCCTGGGGCGTCTTCAGGATGGGGCGAGGCGTCTCCTGAGGAGTGCGTCGGCGGAAAAGCTGACGACGGGGCCTTCGTTTCATGACGGTTTCGTCCTGTTCCAGGGCTTAGCCCTGGGGTAGAATCCCCCGTTCGGCCAGCAGAGCCAACAGGGTCTGATGGACCTCCTGGATGGGGCGGGCGCCGTCCACCCGGGCCAGCAGCCCTTTGCAGAAGTAGTAGCCGATCAAGGGGGACGTCTGCTTGTAGTAGACGTAGAGCCGATTGCGCACCGTCTCCGGCTTGTCGTCGTCCCGCTGGTAGAGCTCCCCACCGCAGCGGTCACAGACCATGTCGTGCTTGGGCGGGTTGAACTCGATGTGATAGACCGCACCACACTGACGGCAGACCCGCCGGCCGGTGATCCGGCGCATGGCCTCTTCGTCGCTGATCTCGATGAGAGGAACCAGGGAGACGCCTCCATCCGGCGCCGTCATCTCGTCCAGTGCCTGGGCCTGCTCCAGATTGCGAGGGAAGCCGTCCAGGATGGCGCCCCGGGCGCAGTCCTCCTGGGACAGCCGATCCGCCACCATGCGGATGGTCACCTCGTCCGGCACCAGCTCTCCGGCATCCATGTAGCGTTTGGCCAGCAGCCCCAGCTCCGTTCGGTTCTTCAGGTTGTAGCGGAAGATATCCCCGGTGGAGATCTGGGGGATCCCCAGCTTCTCCTGGAGCAGTTTGGCCTGGGTTCCTTTCCCTGCCCCAGGCACACCCAGCAGAACGATAAAGATGCGTTTCCCCATGGAAGCGGCTCTCTTCCTGTGGCCGGCCTCTGCCTAGCGGATGAAACCTTCGTAGTTGCGCATCATCAGCTGGGCTTCGATCTGCTTCATCGTGTCCAGGACCACGCCCACCACGATGAGCAGGCCCGTGCTGCTGATGATCAGGGTGTTGAAACGTCCTACGCTGCCCCCTCCGAAGAGGACGCTGGCCAGATAGGGCAGAATCGCCACCAGGCCCAGGAAGAGGGCGCCCACCAGGGTGATGCGGTGCAACACGCCGTTCAGGTAGGCCTCTGTCCGGGGCCCAGGCCGGATCCCAGGAATGAAGCCACCCTGCTTCTGCAGCGTCTCCGGAAGGTTCTGCTGCCGGAACATGATGTCCGTGTAGAAGTAGGTGAAGGCCACTGTCAGCAGGAAGTAGCTGAACCAGTAGAGGAAATTCTGGGGGCTGAAGGTGACGAAGACCCAGTTGGCGACGTTGCCCACCCAGTCCGTCCGGTTGATGAAGTAGGAGGAGAGGGTGTTGGGCAGAATCAGCAGGCTCTGGGCGAAGATCAGAGGGATCATGCCCGCGGTGTTCACCCGCAGAGGTACGTAGGTGCTCTGCCCCCCCACCATCATGAGCCGGTTGCCCCGCATGGTGCGCACCCGCTTCCCGTACTGGACCGGAATGCGCCTCTGCCCCTCCTGCACCCAGACGATGAGCGCCACGGTCAGGATGGTGATGATGCTGAAGATCAGGAGCTGGGTGGGCCCCTGCTGCCAGAGCAGACGCACCTGCCGAGGCACAGAGGCCACGATCCCCGCGAAGATGATCAGGGAAACCCCGTTGCCGATGCCCTGCTCCGTGAGCATCTCGCCCAACCACATGGCGAACATGGTGCCGGCCGTCATGCTGACGAGAATGGTCAAGGAGGGCAGCAGGGCATCCCCTGCGAAGCCCCAGTTCTCCAGGACGGCCCCCGTGGCCCCGCCGATAGGACGGCTCAGGAGAGTGGCCTGGCCGAAGGCCTGCAGCAACGCCAGGGGCACGGTCAGCCAGTAGGTGTACTTGTTGATCTGCTGTCGGCCCTGCTCTCCCTCCCGGCTCAGCTCCTCCAGTTGGGGAATGATGGGGGTGAGCAGCTGCATGATGATGGAGGCAGTGATGTAAGGATAGACGCCCATGGCCATGACGCTGAACTGGGCCAGGGCGCCGCCGCTGAAGAAGTTCAGCAGGTTGAGCAGGATGTTCTGGTCCGTGGAACGGAAGAGCTGGTCCAGCACATCCCGGTTCACCCCGGGCAAGGGCACATGGGCAGCAAACCGGTAGACCACCAGGATGCCCACGGTTATCAGCAGCTTGCGACGCAGGTCCGGCAGACGGAATGCATTACGCACGGCGTCGATCATGACGATTCCCTCCGAAGAGCGTGGCGGCTCAGGGCGCCACCTCTGGTATCAGCCTGGCCCTCCCCGGCCATGGAGGCAGGGGAGCCAGGCCTTCGAGTGCTAGGACCGGGGCATCCGTTTGTTGACGGTGAAGGGTAGGATCTCCACGGAGCCGCCGGCGGCCTCGATCTTCTGCCGGGCGCTGGCGCTCACCCGATGGGCCTTCACGGTCAGGGCCTTGTCCAGCTCGCCCCGGGCCAGCACCACCACCGGGTCCTTGACCTTCCTCAGGAGGCCCACCGCGTGCAGGCTCTCCGGTGTCACCTCCGCGCCAGCCTCGAACCGCTTGTTCAGCATGTCCAGGTTCACCGGCACGTAGTGGACCTTGAACCGGTTGTTGAAGCCGCGCAGCTTGGGCAGGCGCTTCACCAGGGGCAGCTGACCGCCCTCGAAGGTGGGGCGCACACCGCCGCCGCTGCGGGCGTTCTGGCCTTTGGTCCCCCGACCGCTGGTCTTGCCTCGGCCAGAGCCCGTGCCACGACCTACTCGCTTTCGCTTTTTGGTTGCACCCGGATCGGGGCGCAGGTCATGCAGTTTCATGATGGCTCCTTGCTCGTCTCGTTCGCTTTCCAGGCACTTCTTGAGGCTTCTCGTTGATGCGTCTCGATGCCGGCCTCGGGCTTATGCTGTCCGCTGACGGCAGCTAGCCTTCCACCTCTTCCACCCGAACCAGGTGGCGCACCTTGTTGATCATGCCCCGGATCACCGGGGTGTCGTCCTTTTCCACCGTCTGGTGCATCTTGGTCAAACCCAGGGCCCGCACTGTGGCCTTCTGGCCCTTCTCGTAGCCAATGGGGCTGCGCACCAGGGTCACCCGGAGTTTCTTAGCCATGGGCCTCCTCCTCCCGATGCCAGAAGGGCGCCAGGTGGGACGGTTCCACGCCCCGGCGCTCCGCTTCCACCCGATAGTCTTGCAGCTCCTGCAGGGCCATGAATGTGGCCTGGACCACGTTCAGGATGTTGTCGCTGCCCAGGGACTTGGAGAGGATGTCCTTGACCCCGGCGGCCTCCACCACGGCTCGCACGCCACCGCCGGCGATGACGCCCGTACCCGGGCTGGCCGGCTTCAGCAGCACCTCTGCCGCGCCGAAGCGCACCTGGATGGGGTGGGGAATGGTGGTGCCCAGCAGGGCCACGTCCACCATGTTCTTGCGGGCTCGCTCCGCAGCCTTGCGGATGGCGTCGGGGACCTCCCGGGCCTTGCCCACACCCACGCCCACCTTGCCTTTGTTGTCACCCACGACCACCACAGCCCGGAAGGCAAAGCGTCGGCCGCCCTTCACCACCTTGGCGGTGCGGGCGATGTGGATTACCCGCTCGTCCAGCTCGTCCCGCTCTTCCTGATCTCTGCGCCGATCGCGTCTCTCTCTGCGTGCCATCTCGTTCTCCTTTTGCCTTCCAGTCTTAGAAAACCAGGCCAGCTTCCCGGCTGGCCTCGGCCAGGGCGCGCACCCGGCCGTGGTAGACGTAGCCACCTCGGTCGAACACCACCGCCTGGATGCCCTTCTCCCGGGCTCGCTCCGCCAGGACCTTGCCCACCACCTTGGCCTGCTCCAGCTTGGGCAGATCGGCGGCCTGCTTCCGCACCTCCGGATCCAGGGTGGAGGCCGCCACCAGGGTGACGCCCGCTTCGTCATCGATGAGCTGGGCGTAGATGTGGGAGAGGCTGCGGAAGACGTTCAGCCGGGGCCGGTCGGCGGTGCCGGAGACCTTCTTGCGAACCCGGATGTGGCGGCGTTTGCGCGCCTGGGATCGTGTCACTTTCGCCATGGTTGCCTCACTCCTTATTTCTTACCGGCTTTGCCGGCCTTCATGCGGACGTATTCACCCTCGTAGCGGATGCCCTTACCCTTGTAGGGCTCTGGCGGTCGCTCCTTGCGGATCACCGCGGCCATCTGGCCCACGGCCGCCTTGTCGATCCCCCGCACGATGAGCGTGCGCCCGTCCCGGGAGACCTCGAAAGAGATGCCCGGCGGGGCGGTGAACTCCACGGGATGGCTCTTGCCCACCTGGAGCACCAGTTTGTCTCCCTGCAGCATGGCCCGGTAGCCCACCCCCACGATCTGGAGGGTCTTGCTGAAACCCTGGGTCACACCGATGACCATGTTGTTGAGCAGGGCCCGGGTCAGGCCGTGCAGGGCCCGGTGGTGACGCTGGTCCGTGGGGCGACGCACGATGAGCTGGCCGTCCTCCTGGACAATGGTCATGGCGGGGCTGAACTGCTGGGTCAGCTCCCCCTTGGGCCCCTTCACCTTCACCACATTTCCTTTGCCGATCTCCACCGTCACGTTGTCCGGAACGGGGATCGGTAGTCGTCCAATCCGTGACATCGGTTCGCCTCCCGGGTTACCAAACGTTGCACAAGATTTCGCCGCCCACCTTCTCCCGGCGGGCCTGGCGGCCGGTCATCACGCCTTTGGGCGTGGAGACGATGTTGATCCCCATGCCACTCCGCACCCAGGGGATCTTCCGGTAGCTGGTGTAGATCCGACGGCCTGGCTTGCTCACCCGCTCCAGCCCGGTGATCACCGGGTCGCCTTTGCCGGTGTACTTCAGCTGCAGGATCAGGTTGGGCTGGGGCTTCTCATCGGTCACCTTGTAGCCGGCGATGAACCCCTCCTCCTTCAGGATCCGGGCGATCTCCACCTTCAGCTTGGAGCTGGGGATCACCACCCGGGGACGCCGGATCATGGAGGCGTTGCGGATCCGGGTCAGCATATCTGCGATAGGATCGCTTAGCATACAAAAACTCCTTTACTCTTGCAACCCCTCAGCCGTCAGAGAAATCCAGCGGATGAACGGCTGTAGTTAGTAACGGAAAAAGTGCAGTTTCTCTGTTTTCCGTCTAGTAACCTGACACAAAAGATGAAAGTTTGAGTGACAGCCAAGTCTCCTACAATATAGGAAGAAGCAACCAACCATTGTAGGAGGGAACAATGACTGT
>Ga0256841_1002478_pt1 | contig 14631 bp, 15 predicted proteins | sample 356308metaG_FD_185971 | JGI IMG/M metagenome (GOLD analysis project Ga0256841, IMG submission 185971) | Hydrothermal vent microbial communities from Mid Atlantic Ridge, Atlantic Ocean - 356-308 | ecosystem: Environmental > Aquatic > Marine > Hydrothermal vents | place: Atlantic Ocean: Mid...
GTATGTTCGTAGTTTAACAATTGACATACTAAAAAGTGATTATATCTTTTTTGCAAAAGCGAGAGGATTAGGTGAGAAAACAATTTTAAGAAGGTATGTTTTGCCAAATTTATCTCCTCCTATTGTAACAATGTTAGGTCTGTCTTTGCCTGGTCTGATTGGTGGGAGTGTGATATTGGAGTCTATTTTTTCTATAAATGGTATGGGGCTTTTGTTTTATCAAAGTGCGATGAGTCGAGATTATCCAGTTATCATGGGAATTTTAATTATTTCGGCATTTTTAACATTGTTAGGAAATATTATTGCAGATTTGGTGTTGTTGAAATTAAATCCACATTTTAAAAGAAGTATCTAGCAACATAAGTTGCTAGATAAAAAAGTCTTAATCTCCAAAGAGTGCTTTTAGTGCATCTGGATTATTTTGTGGTGTATCTTCACTACTTTCACCTTTGCTTGTTGTTGATGTACCACCTATCTCTGCCAATTCTATTTCAAAACCTGTAAGCATAGCAGCTAGGCGAATATTGATACCGCTTTTTCCAATAGCTTTAGATTTCTGATCTCCAGGAAGCGTAACAATAGCTTTTTCACCTTCTATACGAACAGCTGATATTATCGCTGGTGACATTGCTCTTGCTACAAATTTTTCAGGTATAGTGCTATATTCTATACAATCGATATTTTCTCCATGAAGTTCCTGGCTTACTGCATTGATACGCACACCTTTTGTACCGACAGTTGCCCCTACTGGATCAACATTTGGTGTGACTGCTGATAGTGCTATCTTTGCTCTCTCACCAGGAATCCTTGCACTAGCATGGATGATAACAAGTTCATCTTTTATCTCTGGTACTTGAAGTTCTAATAATTTTTCTAAAAATTTTGGAGAAGTTCTTGAAACTTCGATTTGCATACCTAATTTTTTATCTATATAAACTCGTCTGATGATACATCTAACAGTATCTCCAACTTTAAACTTTTCACCTTTTATACGGCTTTTCATAGGAAGGATGGCTTGTACTTCTCTGTATTCAAGATAAGTGTTTTCATCATTGTCCACACGTGTAACTGGAGCACTGATAAGTTCACCGATTTTGTCTTTATATCGTCCAAATATATTTTGTTCTAGTAAACGCTGGATGTGATACTCTAACTCTTTATAAAGGATTGCAGCAGCGGTTCTTCCCATATTATCAAGGCTAAGTTGATAAGTTATTTCATCACCTATTTCAAGTTCATTATCTGCTTCTTTTGCTTCAGATAGTGCAATATACTTTTCACCATCTTCTGTATTTTCCTGAAGTCTTTCATCATCATCCGCGACAACAAGAACTTTTTGAAAAAGGTTAAGTTCCTTATTTTTTTCATCAATATGAACGGTATATTCATAATCTTCACCAAAAACTTTTTGTGCAGTTTTGATAAGTGCTGTAGAGACTGCTTCTTTTGCCTCTGCCATCTTTAGTCCCTTTTCATGGGCAATAGCTTCTATGATATTTACAATTTTTTCCACGCTTTGCTGCTCCTTTATCAATAGTACATTTTGTGTGATTGTGCTGCGGTGTGTAGTAATGTTCGGATTATACGTAAAAAGTGCTTAATATATTATTTATTGAAATATTGCTATACTCTGCGATAAAATAAAAAAGGGTATGTTTATGACATTGAAATTAGCAAAACAAGACAAAGATGCTAAACAAAAAAGTATAAAACTTGAAGATATCGTAAAAGAGGTTGAAAAAAGTGGACAAAAGATTTTTTATTTTGATCAAGATAATGCACACAAAGATCTTGTTGCATTAGTAGATCATTTTGAAGAATTGGGTATGAGTGTTTACTTAAGAGAAGTTAAATTTGGTTTAGATGAAAATGATTACATGTACGAAGTGCATATTTTATAAGGTTATTTTTGCGTAAAAAATTATTTATAGAGACACTTGGATGTGCCATGAATGTTCGCGATAGTGAACATATGATCGCAGAGTTAACTAGTAAAGAAGATTTTGATGTGATTGATAATTATCAAGATGCTGATTTGATTTTGATAAATACTTGTAGTGTTCGTGAAAAACCTGTACAAAAGCTTTTTTCTGAGATAGGGCATTTTAATAAAAAGAAAAAAGAGGGTGCGAAGATTGGTGTATGTGGGTGTACCGCAAGTCATTTAGGTGACGAGATCATTAAACGTGCCCCTTATGTAGACTTTGTATTAGGGGCTAGAAATGTTTCTAAGATTACAAAAGTTTTAGATAAAAAAGGTTCAGTAGAAGTAGATATCGATTTTGATGAAAGTACTTATGCTTTTAGTGACTTTCGCAATTCTATGCACAAAGCATTGATAAATATCTCTATTGGATGTGATAAACAATGTACGTTTTGTATTGTACCAAATACTCGAGGAGATGAGATATCAATTCCTGCTGAGTTAATTGTACAAGAGGCTCGAAAAGCTGCCAAAAGCGGGGCAAAAGAGATTTTTTTATTGGGGCAAAATGTCAATAACTATGGTAAAAAATTTAGTGATGGTAAAAAGGGGATAGATTTTAGTGATCTTTTAAATATGATCAGTGAAATTGATGAAGTGGAACGTATTCGTTTTACTTCACCACATCCTTTGCATATGGATGATAAATTTTTAGAAGTGTTTGCTTCAAATCCAAAAGTTTGTAAATCAATGCACATGCCTTTACAAAGTGGTTCTAGCAAAATTCTCAAAGACATGAAAAGAGGATACACGAAAGAATGGTTTTTAGATCGTGCTTTTAAATTACGTGATATGGTTGGGGATGTTCATATAAGTACAGATGTTATTGTAGCTTTTCCAGGTGAAAGCGATGTTGATTTTGAAGAGACGATGGATGTTGTTGAACAAGTAAAATTTGAGCAAATGTTTAGTTTTAAATACTCGCCAAGACCATTGACTAAAGCAGCAGATATGGTACAGGTAGATTCTGAAATAGCAGCTAAAAGATTAAAAAGACTACAAGATAGACAGACAGAAATTATCGATGAAATATCAGCACAGCAAATGGGTAAAATATATGATGTCTATTTTGAAGAGTTACGTAGTGGCGGGGGTATTGCTGGTCGCAGTGATAATAACTTCATGATCCAGGTTCAAGGAAGTGAAGAGTTACTAGGCAAAATAGTACCTGTAAAGATCACAAATCCAAAAAGGATGGTTCTTTATGGGGAAGTTATTTAATAAAAGAGTAAAACGAAAAATTTTACTCTTTTTTCTACCTCCATTAGCATATGGCTTTATCAGGCTATTGTATATGAGTTGTAAAAAAAACTTCCATTTTCCACAAAATAGAGTAAATGTGCCTTGTTTGGTAGCATTTTGGCATGGTGAAATACTAATGAATCCTTTTTTACACCAAAAGTTCCTAAAAGATGCTAAAATGTCAGTAATGATTAGTGATCATTTTGATGGTGAATTTATAGCAAAGATAGCACATTATTTTGGTTTTTCTGTGATACGGGGGAGTAGTACAAGAGGTGCTATCAAAGCTTTAAAAAAAAGTTTTAAACTTATTGATGATGGTGGTGGTATTGCTATCACACCTGATGGACCTAGAGGACCATTTCACTCTATCGCAGATGGGATTGTAATCATGGCACAACGTAAAGATATACCTATTGTCGTTTATCGATATAAAGCTTCTTCATTTTGGAGGCTTAATAGTTGGGATAAATTTATTATCCCTAAGCCATTTTCTCGTCTTGATTTTTATGCAAGTGAGCCTATCTATGTAAGTGGCTTATCGATGCTTGATGCAAAAGAGAAAATAAAGGAGAAGTTAGACTCATATGTTTAAAGTTATCTTTACTTCACTTGTCCTTTTTAGTGTAGGGATGTTGTTATTTTTCTTTGGTTTTAGTGATTCTTATAAATATTCGATGGAAGCACGTATGAAGTATTTTCTAGGTGAATATAAAGAAGCGAGAATTTTGGCTAAAAAAGCTTTTGATATAGATCCATATAATAAAATGGCTTTTTCTATTTTGGCTCAAAGTAAAATATCTGCTTCATTGGTTGATTATGTAAAAGATTCAGATAAATATCTTCAAAAAATAGAAGAATTAAGTGCTAAACAAGACTTTAGCGATAGAGATAAAATAAAAATAAAAATGATGACTGAAGTTATGATTGAAAAATTTCATAAACTTAATCCTACAGTCATGACAGATAAAGAGCTTTATGCCCAATGCATTAAACGCTATAAAAAATTTAAAACTATTTATGAAAAACTTTTTCAATCATCAAAAGAGTAATTTTCTAACATATCTTGAGAACAATTTAAACTATAGTTCTCTTACTATTAAAACTTATCAACTAAATCTCAAAGAAGCTTTAAAATATATTTCTATTGTTTTAGATGATGATTGTTATGAAGTAGATTTGATGCCTTATAGAATGTATATTGCAGGAAAAAACCGTAAAACAATTTATAAAAAAATAAGTATCTTAAAACGTTTTGTAACCTATCTAAAAGAAAATGGTATATGTATTTATCTTAAAAACGATGAAACAATCAAAGTATCAAAAACGTTGCCAAAACCAGTTTCAACAAAATATATATTTGAAGTATTAGCTATCTGCTCACATGAAGAAAAAATGCTTATTTTGATGGTTTATTCTTTGGGATTGCGTATTAGTGAAGTATCAAATTTAAAAATAGAATCTATAAAAAATGGATGGGTTAGGATTAAAGGAAAAGGTGATAAAATCAGACGTTTACCATTGCTTGATAGTGTAAAAACTATTTTAGATTTATATCTGGAATTTTCACATCCTGTAGAATATCTTTTTGAAAAGTCTGGAAAAAGATTGAGTGAAAATCAAATTCGCTATAGATTACAAAAAGTTTTTAAAAAAATTGGTGTAAAAATAACACCACATCAATTACGCCATTCATTTGCAACTGATTTGCTCGAAAAAGGGGCTAGGATTACAGATGTTAGTTTGCTTTTAGGACATACTTCGTTAGAAACAACACAGATTTATACTAAATTGAGCAACAATGTAAAAATGCAATATTATCAAAAAGCACACCCAATGTGCGGGGAGTTAGATGAGTCTACTTAAATCTCTGAAAAAACGTTTAGTTTATCAATTTATTGCTATTGTTATCTATGAAACAACGTGTGATATTAAAGTACAACGTTTGAAAAATGGTGAAATTGTATTTGAAGAAGCAAAAAGTTTTGAAATAGAATCTAAAGAAAAACTTAATGATACAATAATTGACTATTTAGATAGTTTACAAGAGATAGTAGAGCAGACATATTTAGCACTTTTTTTAAATACACATGGACAAGGAGTTGTGCCTTCATGTGCAAAGAGTGTTTATGACAAATTTCATATTGATTTTGATAGTGTTAAACATGTTTGTATAAATAATGACTATTCTATTTATGCTTCATTAATTGATATCAAATGGGTTGAAAAGATATTTGATCACAGTGGACTTGATTTTGTTTTTTCTCCTTTTTTGGTTCTGAATGAATTGATACAAAATTTTCAACTCTCAACCGATACAACACTTTATCTTCTCTCTAATACGAATTCTATGACTATTATGATTTTTAGAGGTAAGCAATTTCTTTATGGAACCTTTGTAAATATTGCCAAAGAAGAAGATTTATTAGATAGTGGGTTTGAAAATGATACATTTTCCAATAATTCGATGGAGGATGAGATGATGGATGAGATTGATTTAGATATTGATGATACTGAAGACATTTTAAATATTTTAGAAACCCAATCAACTCAAATAGATGAAAATGAAGAAAAAGTTGTGAAAATAAAAAATAAACTTTTTGGTCAGGATTTACGTTTTGTAAAATATTTAGATGCATCATTGCGTGAATTTTATGATAGTGATTTGTATGTCAGTGACTTTGTAAATAAAGTTATTGTATTTGATGCGGCAAAATTGAATGTTGATATTATAAAATATCTTGAAGATGAATTGCTAGTTGAAATAGAAGTGATTCCTGCTTCTATAGATAAAGTTTTGATTGATTTAAGTAAAAAAGAGGTGGGGTATTTTGCGTAGTTTTATCAAACCTAGAAAAAAGAAACTATTTGATGACATGACCACGATGTGGTTAGCTTTTATTGTATTGGTTTCAATAGCCTTGATGGTATTTGGTGGTGTTATTTATTATAAATCTTCATTTTATATAAAGATGATAGATTCATTAAAAGAGAATAATGCAAAAAAAACATATATAGTTAATCATTTAAAAGATAATATTTCGTTGATTCAAATGCAAGCATCATTGGATAAAGATGTAAAAGAGACTAACAGAATTCTTAAACAGAGTATGAAAAATTTATTTGATCTTATTCCAGATCAAATAACTCTAACTAAAGTAGTCATGCAGAAAAAATCACTTCTTTTGTGTGGTTATACAAATAGTATTGATTCTTATACCCTACTTTTAGAGCCACCATTAAAATCCATTTTTACAAAAAGTATTGTCAAATTTTCACAAGATGGGAAAGGGCATACTTTATTTGAATCTTTCAATACAATGGATGTTTTAAAGGATCAAAATGTCTCTCGTTGAAAATACTAAAACACTAAAGTTTGCTATATTTATCATGTCTTTTTTATTAATAGTTATGCTTTTTGTATTTATCTTTGTTATTCCTGGTATTAAAGAGTATAAAACAAAAAAAGCAGAATATATCTCTTTGCAAAAAAATAAATTATCTCTTGAAGAGCAAAAAAAAGAGTTAGAAAAAAAGTTATCATTTCTAAAAAAAGAAAATGTTGATGCTATTAAATCTTTTTCTAATGATTTTAATCAAAGCGAATTTTTACTTTTTTCTAAGAAATTTTTTGAAAATATCAAGTTGACACATATTAAAAATCAAAAAACTGAAAATGGATTAGAGATATATAAATTTACTGCTGATTTTAATGCTAAAACACCTATACGATTTTATAATTTTATTGATGGGTTAAAAAATTTAAAAAGTGTTGTAAAAATTAATTTTCCAATAAAACTAACTTCTGAAGAAAAAAGTATTAAATTAGTTTTTAACATGAGTGTTTATCGTCTGAAACATAAATCAAAGTAAAGTTAACTTAATATATAGCTAATTTAGTTATATAATTTATATTTTCAAAAGTTTGTCTAAGTTTACTTTGGTTAGAATAACTACGCATTATAATATTTTAAGGAGTTAAGAATGAGAATTTTAGCAAAAAGTTCTATTGTTTTGGCAGCTGTAGCTGCTATAGCGTTAAGTGGTTGTGCAGAGAAAAAAGTCTGCAATGCACCAGTAGCAAAAGTAGCGAAGGTTAGTGACAGAAGTGCTGAGATTGCAGCATTACAAGCTGAATTGGCTGCTGCAAAAGCAAAATCCGCAAAAGTTGTTACAGTAACAAAAACTGTAGCTGGACCAAATGAATTATATCCACCAAATGCTGAACCAGGTAAATGTTATGCAAGAGTTTTAACACCAGCAAAATATGAAGTACGTACAGAAAAAGTACTTGTAAAAGAACCAGGTGAAAGAATTGAAGTAATTCCAGCAAAATACGGATATAAAACAGAAAAAATTCTTGCTAAAGAAGCAAGTGAAAGAATTGTAGCAGTTCCTGCAACATACAAAACTGAAACAGAGAAAATTCTTGTTAAACCAGCAAGCGAAAGATTAATCAAAGTTCCTGCAAAATATAAAACAGTAACAGAGAAAATTCTTGTTAAACCAGCTGCAACAACTTGGAAAAGAGGTAGAGGTTTAGTTGAAAAAGTTAATGGTACAACTGGTGAGATCATGTGTCTTGTTCAAACACCACCTGTATACAAAACAATTACTAAAAAAGTACTTGTTACACCTGCAACAGTAAAAAGAGTACCAGTACCAGCTGTATACAAAACTGTAACAAAAAGAGTTGTAGCAACTCCAGCAACAACAAGAACTGTACCAGTACCAGCTGTATACAAAACTGTAAAAATTAGAACAGTTGTATCTCCAGCAACAACAAGAACTATTCCAATTCCTCCAGTATATAAAACTGTAACTAAGAGAGTTAAAGTTTCTGAACCAGTTTTACAATGGAAAGTTGTTAGATGTAGAACAGTTATTCATTAATAGCTAAAATACACATTTTGCGAGATAAAGAGCTTTTGTTCTTTATCTCCTTTACATTTTCTAATCTTCTTTGATACAATGTGTTTATGCGTTGTATACTTTGCCAAAAAATCTCTTTATCTATCATCTGTCAAACTTGTCAAAATAATTTTTTAAAACCAAGCAAATCTATGCGTATTTTAGAAAATGGTACAAAAGTATATAGCTTCTACAAATATAAAGATATACAAATGCTATTAAAAACCAAACATACATATATTGGTGCAGCTGTTTATCATATATTGGCTATGAACTCTTTTTATCATTTTAGTAAAGAATTTAGTTTTGAAAAGTTATCTATAGTTCCTATTGATGATATAGCAAAAAGTGGCTATTCGCATACTGCTATATTGGCAAAAGTTTTACAAAACAGAGAAAATAAAATTTATTTTAATACCCTAAGAGCACAAAATAAAATAAATTATTCTGGTAAAAAATTATCATATAGAATAAACAATCCTAGAAATTTTATTTTTTCTGTAAAAAATTTAGAAAATATTGTTTTAATTGATGATATTATTACTACAGGAACAACCATTTTGGAAGCTGTGAAAACAATTGAAAAAGTATCCCCAAGTCCCTTATTTGCGTTAACTTTAGCAGATGCAAGAGACCTCTAAGTGGCTATTAGATAAAATATCTAAATTTACATAAACAAAAGGTAAAAAAATGGCCAATAACCTTTTTGAAAATGGTGACAATATAGACGATATCGCCATTGAAAATTCTATTCAGACAAGTTATTTAGATTATTCTATGAGTGTTATTATCGGACGGGCTTTGCCTGATGCCCGTGATGGTTTGAAACCAGTACATAGAAGAATTCTTTACGCAATGAATGAACTCAATCTTAGTTCACGTGCTCCTTATAAAAAATCAGCAAGAATTGTCGGTGATACGATAGGTAAATATCATCCACATGGAGATAATGCTGTTTATGATGCTTTGGTTCGTATGGCACAACCATTTTCGATGAGAATTCCTTTGATAGATGGTCAGGGAAACTTTGGTTCGATAGATGGTGATAACCCAGCAGCAATGCGTTATACAGAAGCTAGAATGACAACACTCTCTGAAGAGCTTTTAAAAGATATAGATAAAGATACAGTAGATTTTGTACCAAACTATGATGATTCATTAAGTGAGCCAGATGTACTTCCTGCAAGAGTTCCTAATCTTCTCTTAAATGGTTCAAGTGGTATTGCAGTTGGTATGGCGACAAACATACCACCACATCGCTTAGATGAAATTGTAGATGCTTTGTTATACATGCTTGATGAAAAAGATGTTTCAACTGAAGCACTTTTAGATATTGTAAAAGGTCCTGATTTCCCAACTGCTGGTGTGATTTATGGCAAAAAAGGTATACGTGATGCTTATACTACTGGACGTGGTCGTGTAAAAATACGTGCTAAAACTCATATTGAGAAAAAAGGGCAAAAAGATGTAATTATCATCGATGAACTTCCTTACCAAGTGAATAAAGCAAGATTAGTTGAAAATATTGCAAATTTGGTTAAAGATAAACAAATTGATGGTATTAGTGAAGTTAGAGATGAGAGTGATCGTGAGGGTATGCGTGTTGTTATTGAACTAAAACGTGATGCCATGAATGAAATCGTTCTTAATAATCTTTATAAATCAACATCAATGCAGATGACATTTGGTGTTATTTTATTGGCGATTGTAAACAAAGAGCCAAAAATATTTACTCTTTATGAACTTTTAGATCTGTTTTTATCTCATAGAAAAACAGTAATTATCCGCCGTACTATTTATGAACTTGAAAAAGCAAAAGCAAGAGCACATATCTTAGAAGGTCTGAAAATTGCACTAGACAATATAGATGAAGTAATCAAAGTAATCCGTGCTAGTAAAGATACTCCAGAAGCAAAAGAAGCTTTGGTTGAAAGATTTGGTTTAAGTCTTGTACAGGCATCTGCTATATTGGATATGAAATTACAACGTTTGACAGGTCTTGAGAGAGATAAAATTGAAGCTGAATTAGCTCAATTGATGAAAGAAATCGATCGTTTAAGCAGCATCCTTAAAAGTGAAGAGTTGTTAAATGCTTTGATAAAAGAAGAATTAGAAGAAATTAAAAATAAATTTTCTACACCTAGACTTACAGAAATAGTTGAAGATTATGATGAAATTGATATAGAAGATCTGATACCAAATGAACCAATGGTTGTAACTATAACGCATCGTGGTTATATCAAAAGAGTACCTCTGAAAATGTATGAAAAACAAAAACGTGGAGGAAAAGGCAAAACAGCAGTAACAACATATGAAGATGATTTTATAGAAAATTTCTTTACTGCCAATACTCATGATACACTGATGTTTGTAACAAACTTTGGACAGCTTTACTGGCTTAAAGTTTATCGTATACCAGAGGGAAGCAGAACTGCCAAAGGAAAAGCAGTTGTTAATCTCATCAGATTACAACCAGATGAAAAAATAAAATCAATTATTCCAACAACAGATTTTGATGAAAAAAGGTCATTGGCATTTTTTACCAAAAATGGTATTGTTAAACGTACAAGTTTAGATGAATTTAAAAATATCAGAAGTGTTGGTGTAAAAGCTATCACACTTCAAGAAAATGATGAACTAGTAACTTCTCAAATCATTGAAGAAGATCATAAATTTATATTTATTGTAACAAAAAAAGGTATGTGTATACGTTTCCCTTACACTGAAGTAAGAGAAATGGGACGTACTGCAAAAGGTGTCACTGGTATTAAATTCAAAACTGAAGGTGATGAAGTTGTTGGTGCTGTTGTAATTAAAAATGAATCTCAAGAGATTTTGGCATTGAGCGAGAAAGGTATTGGTAAACGAACAGAAGTTTCCGAATATCGAGAACAAAAACGAGGCGGTAAAGGTGTTATCGCTATGAAATTAACAGCCAAAACAAAAGATCTTGTAGGTGTTGTTATCGTAAATGAAGAAAAAGACCTCATGATATTAACAAGTAGCGGTAAAATGATACGTGTTGATATGCAACTTATACGAAAAGCAGGTAGAAATACTAGTGGTGTTATCGTAGTTCGCACAGAGACTGATGACATTGTTGCTAGTATGGCACGTTGTCCTAAAGAAGAGAAAGAAGATCAAAACATACTTGAAGAGGAGTAAAACATACTCCCTCTTCAAAATATTACCAAACTAACTACAAAAGCTTAAAATAAATAATTAGATGTCATATTAAACAAATTCATGTTATATTAAAACATAAAGGGCAACGATAAAAGCCTTAAAGACAAAGCAAGGGGTATAATGCATGAAAATTGCAATAGTTGAAGATGATATCAACATGAGAAAATCTCTTGAGATTTCATTAAGTGAATATGAAAATTATGAAATTCACTCTTTTAAAAATGCAATGGATGCATTGAAAAAAATTGATTCATCATATGAGTTGATAATTACTGATATTAATATGCCACGTATGAATGGACTGGAGTTTATAAAAGAGATACATTTTAAATGTTCTATTATAATCATGACAGGCAATGCAACACTTGGAAATGCGATAGAATCGATACGTTATGAGAATGTAAAAGACTTTTTGACAAAACCATTTGAGATTGATAGTTTGGTTAAAGCGATAAAGCGTATAGAAAAAGTTAAAGAAGTTCATGAAGCATATGAAAAACGATATATTACAAAAGATAGACGAACAGGTAAGGCAGATACAAGAAAAATCAAACTTGAAAGACGAAAACAAGGAAGTGATCGTAGAAAAAAATTTTATGGTTCAAGTGAAAAATTAGATAAAATAAAAAGTACATTAAGTAAAGCAGCTAAAACAGATGCTTCAATTATGTTACTTGGTGAAAGTGGTGTAGGTAAAGAGCTGTTTGCAAAATATATTCATGAAGAATCACCTAGGTATGCAGGTCCTTTTATTCCTATAAATATGGCAGCCATACCAGAAAATTTACTTGAAAGTGAATTATTTGGATATGAAAAAGGTGCATTCACTGATGCGACAGCTATGAAAAAAGGTCATTTTGAGACAGCAAATAAGGGCACTCTTTTTTTAGATGAAATTGGAGAGATGCCAATGCCATTACAGGCAAAACTTTTAAGAGTTATACAAGAGAGAGAAATAGTGAGAGTTGGAGGTACAAAACCTACAAAGATTGATGTACGAATTGTTTCAGCAACAAATGCTAATATTTTAGAAAAAATAAAAAATAAAGAGTTTCGAGAAGATTTATATTATCGTTTAAATACAATACCTGTAAAAATCGCTCCTTTAAGAGAGCGTAAAGAAGAGGTAATCGATATCGCAAAAGAGTATATGTTTAGAACAGCTAGACAATATGATATGCCATATAAAACATTGAGCGAAGAAGCTAAAGAAGAGTTGTTGAAATATGATTGGCCGGGCAATGTGAGAGAGCTTAGATCTGTAATTGAGAGAGCTATTATATTAAGTGAAGGTGAAGAAATAATACCTGAAGATTTGGGATTAGAGATACGTATAGATGCTATTTCAGATTAGTTATATCAGGTAATAATAGAATAAATATGCAAGAAGGTAATACAAATGAGAAAATTTAATGTGGCAGTTGTAGGTGCAACAGGGGCTGTGGGTGAAGAGTTTTATAGATTATTTGAAGAGCATGATTTTCCTATTGCTAAACTTGTTCCATTAGCAAGTGCAAGAAGCGTAGGTAAAGAGATCGAATATAATGGCAGGGCGATTAAAGTAAAAGAACTCACACATGAAGTATTTGAAGATGAAGAGATAGACATTGCATTTTTTTCTGCTGGTGGAAGTATATCAGAAGAGTTTGCTTCTTCTGCGGTTGATGCAGGTGCAGTTGTGATAGATAATACAAGTCATTTTCGTATGGATCCAGAAATTCCTTTGGTTGTTCCAGAGGTAAATCCTCAAGATATTAAGCTTTGGAAAAGTAGAGGAATTATCGCTAATCCAAATTGCTCTACCATCCAAATGGTTCAGGCACTAAAAGCATTAGATGATCTTTATGGGATAGAGCGTGTTGATGTAAGTACATATCAGGCAACTAGTGGTGCAGGTAAAGCAGGAATGGAAGAGTTGGTTAAACAGATGCAAGATTTTTTTGCATTTAAATTGGATAAAAGTCCACATGAAGCTTTTTTACATCAAATAGCTCTTAATGTTATACCACAAGTGGATGTTGCCATGGAAAATGGATTTACAAAAGAAGAGATGAAAATGGTTAATGAAACCAGAAAAATTCTACATAAAGATATAGAAGTAGCAGCGACTTGTGTACGTGTTCCTGTTTTGAGAAGTCATAGTGAATCTATTACGGTTACATTTGGTGAAAATATCATTGTTGATGTAAATAATGTACGAGAAGCTTTTGAAAATTTTGAAAATCTTGTAGTCCAGGATGATTTGCCAAATGGCATTTATCCTATGCCTGTAAATGCTACTGATACCGATTTGACATATGTTGGAAGGATAAGAAAAGATATATTTAGAGATAATATTCTTCATTTTTGGAATGTAGCGGATCAAGTTAGAGTTGGTGCTGCAACAAATTCACTTAGAATAGCACAGAAGTGGATTGAACTGGAGGAATAGATGTCTCAAAAAGAGAAAGAAGAGTTAGTTCATACATCAAATGAACGTTCATTGTTAGAAAAGATATTTGAAGGTGCTTTGTGGAATACAAGATTTTTTGTATTGTTCGCTGTTATCTTTAGTATGTTAGGCGGTATAGCCCTTTTTATAGTGGCTAGTGTCGATATATGGGATGTTGTAGTTATGGTGTTTAATACTTACCTTCAGCATTTACATCCAGAACATTTTCATGAAGAGATTGTTGGTGGTCTTATTGGTGCTATAGATTTATATTTGATGGCGATTGTAATGTTTATTTTCGGATTTGGACTTTATGAACTTTTTATTTCAGAGATTGATGTTGCTAAAGGTGCTTCTAAAATACTTGAAATCCACTCTCTTGACCAACTTAAAGATAAATTGGCTAAAGTGATCGTGATGGTTCTAGTGGTTAGTTTCTTTAAAAGAGTACTGCATACACCTTATGAAGGTGCAGTTGAAATGCTCTATTTTGCAGGTTCGATTTTGGCACTTTCCATTGGACTATACTTTATGCACAAAGGTGGAGGAGAACACTAAATGAGTAAAATATTTGTTGATGCGTGTTTCGGAAAAGAGACACCATATACACCAGTATGGATGATGAGACAAGCAGGTAGATATCTGCCAGAGTATATGAAAGTAAGAGAAAAAGCAGGCAATTTTCTAAATCTTTGTCACAATCCAGCACTAGCAGCTGAAGTTACTTTGCAACCTGTTGATATTGTAGGTGTTGATGCAGCAATACTTTTTTCAGATATTCTTGTCATACCAAATGAAATGGGAATGGATTTAGATTTTGTTAAAGGAGAAGGTCCTGTTTTTTCAAAACCGATCCGAGATGAAGAAGCACTAGATA
>Ga0256841_1002479_pt1 | contig 14630 bp, 11 predicted proteins | sample 356308metaG_FD_185971 | JGI IMG/M metagenome (GOLD analysis project Ga0256841, IMG submission 185971) | Hydrothermal vent microbial communities from Mid Atlantic Ridge, Atlantic Ocean - 356-308 | ecosystem: Environmental > Aquatic > Marine > Hydrothermal vents | place: Atlantic Ocean: Mid...
CGGGAATATTTGGATTGGATAGCTATTAGTATTGATAGTTTAAATGAAAATACAAATATAAGTATTGGTAGAGCAGTAAATGGTAAAAAAACTTTATCCAAAACCTATTATAAAGGTATTTGCGAAAGAATAAAAAATTATGGATTTGGGTTAAAAATAAATACAGTTGTAAATAGTAAAAACTATAATGAGAACTTTTGTGATTTTATTAATGATGTTAGGCCAAATAGGTGGAAAGTTTTACAAGCTTTACCAATAAAGGGACAAAATGATGGTAAAATTGAAGATATGAAAATATCTAGGGCTCAATTTCAATCGTTTTTGAATAACCATAAACTTGTGTCAAAAGAAATAAAGGTTGTTTCGGAAACAAATGAACAAATGAAAGGCTCATATGCAATGGTTGATCCGGCAGGTAGGTTTTTTGATAACTTCAATGGTAAACATAACTACAGCAAACCAATTAATAAAATAGGTGCAAGATTAGCTATACAACAAGTAAAGTACAGTTTTGAAAAATATATTGAAAGGGATGGCATCTACAACTGGGGAAACATAAAGGCTTCAAAAAATATAACAATTTCTGGTAATGTTACATCACATAATAGTGAAATTGGAAAACTATTAGCTGAAAAATTAAACTTTAAATACATTTCGGTGGCCTACAAAGCAAGAAAAATTGCTGAACAAAGAGGTATAAAATTTTCAGATTTCAAAAAGTATTGTATCTCAAATCCTGATTTTGAAAGAGAAATAGATAGCCAGTTTTCTAAAGAGTGTAATCGTAAAAGTAATTTGGTTATTAATTATAGACTTGGTTATAAGTTTATTCCAAAATCATTTAAAGTCTTTCTGAAAGTAGGTGAGTCTGTTAAAAAAAATATAAAAAATGAAACTTTTAAAATAATAAAAAGAGAGGATTCATTTAAAAACAAAATTTATAATAATTACGGTATTTCCGATTATTTTGACAAAGAGAATTATGATTTGATAGTTAATGTGGATTCGAAAAGACCTTCTGAAATAGTCGAAATAATAATCAATTCATTTTATAACAAATAAACTCTTTATTATGAAAAGGATTATTAAAACAGAACATTTTTTGTTAAGAGCCTGGCAAAGAGGCATACATCAAAGTTCAATTAGAAAAATAACAAAATTAATAAATTCTGATGAGTTGCAAAATAAGTCTATAGTACTTGTTGGAAAAGAAAGATTAAAAAAATTAGGGATAAAAACCAATAAAAGTGCGTTAGTCATAATTGTTAGAAAGAAAAGTGTTCTTATAACAACTTTTTTTGTGGAAAACATATATGAGTATTTAAAATCACAAAAAGAAAAAATGCAAACCATAATATTGTAAAAAAGGAAAAATCTTTAAAACCATAATTTATGATTAAAGAAAGAGTTAATAAAATACTTCACGCTTTAAACAAAAACCTTTTTGAACGTGAAGAAGCTATTAAATTAGCATTTTTAACAACAATTGCAGGCGAAAGTATTTTTCTTTTAGGTCCCCCTGGTGTTGCAAAAAGTTTAATTGCAAGACGTATAAAAGAAATTTTTAAAGATGGAAACTCTTTTGAATATTTGATGAACAGGTTTAGCACACCGGATGAAATTTTTGGTCCAATTGCAATCTCAAAACTTAAAAAAGACGACAAATACGAAAGAATAACAGAAAAATATTTACCAACAGCTGATATAGTATTTCTTGATGAAATTTGGAAAGCAGGACCTTCAATTCAAAATTCTCTTTTAACCGTAATAAACGAAAAAGTATACAGAAACGGACAGCAAGAAGTAAACATTCCATTAAAAGGTTTAATTTCAGCATCAAATGAATTACCTGCAAAAGGTGAAGGTTTAGAAGCTCTTTGGGATAGATTTATAATTCGATATTTAGTAGAAAATATATCTGATTCAAAAAACTTCAATACATTTTTAGCAACTGAAAATATTGGTTTTGATGCAAAAATTAATGAAAAGGATAAAATCACAAATGATGAATATAAAAAATGGCAGATAAGTATTAGTAAAGTTAAAATTTCCGATGAAGTACTAAATGTTATCAATGTTATTAGAAATTATATAGAAAAATACAATAATAAAAAAGATACAAAAAAACCGATTTATGTGTCTGATAGACGTTGGAAGAAAATTGTAAAAGTGTTAAAGACAAGTGCCTTTTTAAATGACAGGAATAAAATTGACTTAATGGATTGTTTTTTAATTGCTTATATGATTTGGGATGAAATTGAACAAATAGATATTGTAAAAGGATTTGTTTCTGATGCAATTAAAAATCACGGCTATTCTTTAAAATATAATCTTTCATTATTTACAAATGAAATAAAAGATTTAAAATTAGATATAGACAACCAAACAAAAGAAAGTAAAAGAATTACTTTTTATGAACCAAAACCATATAAAATTGGTAATGCAACTTATTATGAAATAATAGATGATAACCGAAATTTAATTGATAGAAATTATAATAGGCATAACAATCTTATTAGAAAATCAGATTTTGATAGTTTAACAAAATCAAATTACAAAACGATAGATTTATACTCAAAATCAGGAGAGAAAAATTATCGTAGTAGATATGAAGCATATAAAAAATCTCCTTCTGAAATAATGATAAGAGAAATAAACAGTTATGGTTATGGATATAGAGAGAATACAGGTAATACGTATGATTTGCTCAAAAATAGAAAGACTAAAACAGAAGTAAAAACCAAAAAACCTCACAAAGCAATTATTAAAGAATGGGATAAAACCGTTAATAATTTATTAAATGAAATTGACAAAACAATAGAAGAAATTGAAAATTACAAAAACGAAGATTTAGCGTCATTAAAAGAAAATATCTTTGTAAATAAAAAATTGGCATCATTAGCCGAACATAATTTGAACCAAACAATAAATAGTTTTGTGGCAGAAAAAATTAGAGTTGAAAAACTAAAAAAAGAATATGATGCACTCTAACAATGAAATATTTACTCGTTTTATAAAATTCGGTAAAATTTCAACAGAAACAGAACGAAAAAAAATTGCCGAAATAGTTAAAGATTGGAATTATGTTTCATTAGAAACATCAAATATTGATAAAAAGTATTTAGACATTATTAATTCATTTGTGACAGATGAAAAGATAAATTCTATTCTTGCTTCACAGCCACATTTAAAAGAAGAGTTTATTAAAAAGTTATTTTCTTTATTAGAAAAAATTGATTTAGAAATTGAAAATAAATCTAGTTTCAAAGCGGAAAGAGACTATTTAAAAGAGTTCGAGAGCATTAATTTGTCGGAATTTGAAAAGTTTATTAAATCAAAAGATAATAAATTCAAAAAGCATATTACGGATACATATTTAAAAAAAGAATTAAGCCTTATTGATTTAAGTAAAGATTATAAAAACGAAATTAAAAAGTCAAAAGAAAAAATTCAAGAAATTGAGAATAAAATATCATTTATTTCTAAACAAATTGAAAATGACAAAAAGAGCATATACGAAAAAAAAGAAAAAATAAAAAATCTAACAAATGATCCTAAAATTTTAGGTAAAATAGATTTAAAAACTGGCAAGCCATTAAAATACAAAAAACCTAATGAAACTAAAATCAAAGAAATTGAAAAAGAAATTAAACAACTAAATGAAAACATCAAAAACAATTCATTAAAATTAGATTCTTTACATTCTGAAAAAAAAACAATAATACCTGACCTAATTTCATTGAAAAATAAATTTGTTCAAAACTGGAAAAAACAACTTTCATTAAAAGAAATACAACAAGAAATAGAAATAATCGACAAAATCAGAAAAGAGTTTCTAAACGAATTGTATAAAAAAATAGAAGAACTAAAAGAATTATTGAAACTACTTTCACCTTTTATTAATGAAATTGCTGATTTAGGTAGACTTTGGGATATGTCAGCAGGTAATTGGCAAAACGTTAATTTTAGTTTACTTGAAAAATATGCTCAAATTCTTAAAAACAAAAAAGAAATTCAAGAGTTAGCAGAACTTTTAGGGAAATACCGTAAAGCAGAATCAGAACTGGAAGAAGAAGAATTTGAAAATATAGAAATAGTTTCAAAATACAGAATTGAACATTTTGGAAAGTCAGAATTAATAGGTATAACAGAAAGTGACGATTTAAATAATCTTTTACAAACAGAATTGGCTCTTTTTAGCGATATAGAAACAGAAAGTATTTTTTACAAAAGATTTGCTGAAAAGAAATTACAAACATTTCAATATATAAATAAAGAGAATGACCTTGAACAAAAATCAGTTACAGATATAAGACAAAAAGAAATAGAAAAGGACAAAGGACCTTTCATAATAGCAGTTGATACAAGTGGTTCAATGCACGGTGAACCAGAGTTTTTAGCAAAAGTTATTGCATTTGCAATAACGAGAATTGCAATTAATGAAAAGCGTAAAGCATTTTTAATTTCATTTTCAACAGGAATAGAAACATTTGAACTTACAGATATTCAAAATTCATTATCAAAACTAATTGACTTTTTACAAATGTCATTTCACGGCGGTACAGACGTATCAGAAGCAGTTTTAGAAGCATTAAAACAAATGAAAACTGAAAACTACGAAAAAGCCGATTTATTAATCATTTCAGACGGAGTTTTTGGAAATTTAAGCAGTAACACAATAAAGTCAATTAACGAATTAAAGAAAAAAGGAAACAAATTTAACTCATTAATGATTGGTAGAAGTTATAATGAAAAAGCATTGAGTTTTTGCAATAATATTTGGCAATACGACCCAAATTATAATAATTTAAAAGATCTAGTAAGAACAATAAATCAAGATTTAAGCCCTAACTTTTCCAAAAACACATTAAAAACAGAGCTGTTCAATTATAAATAAAATATTTAATGCGAAGCTGATATGAATCATTATTTATGCAGACTTTGTCAAGCATCTACGTCTAAGACGGGACCCGAAAGAAATCAGGTTTGCTTTTCGCAAACCTGATTTCTTTCGGTATAATATAACTCTCTCGCAATTATTTTATTACAGTTGCTTTTTTAACAACCGAACCTGTTGATGTTGTAAGTTTATAGAAATAGTAACCCGGATTCAGGTTTGAAGCATCCCATTTTACGGAATGGCTTCCTGCCGTGTATCTTTCGTTTGTAAGAACGGAAACTTCCGCACCTGTAATGTCGAAAATCGTTATATTTACAATATCGGCATTCTCAAGAGAGAAGTTGATTTTTGTGAGGCCGGTAAAAGGATTGGGAAAGTTTTGCGTCAGGGAAGCGTTAACTTCATTTTCGGCAATACCAACCCAAATATTGGAGGCTCCCGGTGTAATAGTCTCCATAAAGTACCAGTCATCACCACCGTCGGGATAGCGACCGAATGAAATATCTGTGGTCTGCTCACCGTAAGTCAATGAGTCAACAAACTCTTCGTCGGGATTCCACAATCCTATCTGTTCTCCGCCACCACTAAGTTTGAAGTTTAGATTCAAAACACTTGATTCTTCTCCTTTGTTTGCGTAGAAAAGGATATAACCACCTGCCGGAACAGTAACCGAGTCGGGATATGTACTCGGAATCTCAAACATTGCCTCGGGGTCAGCAAGGTCATCAGCCATAAAATAACCGCCAAGCATAACGGCTTCGCTACCGGCATTGTAAATCTCAATCCAGTCGGGATAATCACCCTGTGGCCCGGGAAGAGCTGCATCGTTACTGGCCATAAACTCATTTATGTAAAGCTGGCCGTTTACATTGGATGTCATCACAAAAAGTGATAAAACCAAAGTTAATAATCCGCTAATCAAAAAGTAATTTTTTTTCATCTTCATTTTGTTTTTAAATGTTTAATACTAAATTTAGTTGCGATAAAGTTACAATTATATTTCAACTTAAAACTATGTTATTCGATTTTTTTTTCAACCCTTTTATTAATATCAATTTTTTCAATTCTTTTTATTCCCTTTCTGTTTGCAATAAGTTTAAAAGGTTTAACCTCAAAATCTTTGCCATCCGAATAAGTCAATATCATATTGATATGATAAACCCTGTCGGCAAATGCTCTTTTAAAACCTTTTTTGGTCCTGATAAAAACCTCCTTCTCAGGATCATCCATTTTACGGGTAAAATCTAAAATATTAAGTCTTAAAATTTGAGTTATTCCGTGAAAATCCTTTATGGAGCCCTTTGTATCAACCTTTACTTTTGTACGATAATGAATTATGGTTTCGCCGAGAGATTCTTCGGTTATCTCAGTGGAACGCATACTATTTCTTAAATCAATTATTTCGGGTGGTAGATGTTCGTGTTGCTCAAAATGAAAACTCTCTTTCAGGAATCCTATATTCTTTTTATTTTGAGGATAGATGTTGGTTTTATAATCATAAAACAGCTTTTGATGTTTCTTATCGAGATATATTCTCACAAGCTCTTTGATACGGTCTTTAAACATATAGCTGATTACCAGAGCAATAAAAAAAGGAAGCGACAGGTTGCCATAAATCATTTGAGATGCAAAGGCCACGCCTGTAGCAAATACCATTGCAATTCCCGCTGCAATACTGAACAATACCTGCTCAACAAGGATACCCTCCTTTTTGGTATCGGTATTCAGAAAAAGATTACTCTCAATGAATTTCTTCAGTCTGCCGGAGCGGTGCAGAACATCTTCATTTGATCTGTTTGGCTTTGCCACGGAAGGATATCCCATTTCCGTTCTGTAAACCATTTCGTCCAAAACCATTTTATCGAGCAAATTCCTGTTCCGGATATCTTCGGTCTCTTTTGAATCAAGCCTCGATACAAGGGTAAGAATATGCTTCTCAACAAGCAGACTTTGATACTCATCTGCAAATTGAAAAACCGAAACAGGTAAATCTTTTGCCGGTATCTCCCCGATTCCTTTTTTCAAGCCCTTATATTGCTTACGAATTCTGTTAATATTTTTTGTAAATTTCTTTATTCGTTTATCTCTTTCCTCTGCATTTCGCGTTCTCAAAATACGATTGACCTCATAACGCAAAGCCACTCCGAAAATGGAGCAAAACCGTTTTATTTGTGTTTCATATTCGGCATATATTTCCGGGGAGGGTGATGAAGCGGAGGATTCAATGCTGTCAATTAGCCGTTTGTAAGGGCTTTCGTCGCCGATAATTATTTCATCCAGCGGATAAAAAGGTGTGGTAAGCCTGATATTTGTTTTAAGTGAATTATAAAAATCCCTGTTTGTGTAATTTTGCTTGTTGATATCAAGTCCTGACGGCAGAAATACGTAAATATCAAAATTTGTGTCATTCTGCTTGCGTGAATTTCCTGTGGCAGGAAACTCGAGCTTTGCCTCAAACGACATTTGATCATGTTTTTTTATATAACTCCTTACCATCTTTTTTAACTGAAAAACTTTGCAATATTATAATATATAGTTGCCTTCGGGAAATTTACTACCTCTATTAAAGTTCGACAAACATTGGAATTATAGTATGGTAAATAACTCAAAACATCCGGAATTCCTCTACAGTAATTTCATATTAAACTGTTTATAAGCTTATTACAAAAACAAAGGACTCTACAAACAACGATTTTGCCTTTACTTAAACACTGCAAAACAATAACATAGATAATTAATGGTTATCTTTGCGAAATCAAAAAATAAAACCGTAAGTTATGTCATTACTTTTCAAAAATGTCAAGGAGTTGGTTCGCGATATTGATGAATTCATCAATACGGTCGAACAGGGAGTGCTTGTTTTTAAAGAGGGGGTTATCAATTATCTTAATGATGAGAAAACAAGTTTTAATGAAAAACTTGAGCGGATTAACTATTTGGAAGCCAATGCCGACAAGCTGCAAAGAAAGATTGATGACGAGTTTCTGTTGCACTCCATCCTACCTCAAAACATAAGCGACATTGAAAATATGCTTGATAAAATTGATGAGATAATTGATATTTCAAAGGATAATCTTTATCAGTTTGAGGTTGAGATTCCCTACTTTCCCGATTCATTGATACAGGATTATATTCGCCTGACAAACACTTCTGTTGAGGCGGCTCTGCACGCTTTTCCGGCGGTACGGACATTTTTCAGAGAACCGTTGAAGGTTAAAGACATTCTTACAAAAGTTTTTTTCTATGAAAAGGAAGCCGACAGGATTTCAAGAAATATAAAAAGGAAGTTGTTTCACGAGATGGACGAGCTGCAATTAAGTCAGAAGATACATTTGAGATATTTTGCACTTCACATCGAAACAATTTCGGATAAGGCTGAAACCCTGGCCGATATGTTATCAATAATGGCATTGAAAATCAATCTATGATAATACTTTTTTATCTCTCCAGCGGTCTGTTTTTGGGTTGGTCTCTCGGGGCTAACGATGCTGCCAACATCTTCGGTACGGCGGTAGGTTCGCGTATGGTGAGGTTTAAAAGGGCTGCTGTTATTGCAAGCATTTTCGTAATCATCGGTGCTGTTGTTCAGGGTGCAGGTGCCAGCGAAACATTGGGAAAACTCGGCTCGGTCTCCACTCTGGCGGCTGCTTTCACGGTTGCACTTTCGGCTGCACTTTCGGTTTACTGGATGACAAGAATGAAACTTCCGGTTTCAACATCGCAGGCAATAGTAGGAGCTATCATCGGTTGGAATTTTTATACCGATAATCCTACCGATATCGGCACTTTGACAAAAATTGTGACTACCTGGATATCAGGCCCCATTCTCGGTGGTGTTTTTGCCGTTCTGCTTTTTATGCTTGTTAAAAAAATTCAGAAAAGCATTTCCATACATCTTCTGTATCGTGATGCCATTATCAGGTTCGGCCTTCTGCTTGTCGGCGGGTTCGGAGCATATAGCCTCGGCGCCAATAACATAGCTAACGTAATGGGAGTCTTCACAAAAACCGTTGACTTACCTGTCATTGATTTTGGGTTTATAAAATTCAACGGAACCGAACAACTTTTCTTCATCGGAGGAGTTGCTATAGCAATCGGTGTCATAACATATTCAAAAAGAGTGATGGAAACCGTTGGCAACACATTAATGCCTTTAACTCCCGAAGCCGCCATTGTGGTGGTATTGGCTCAATCTCTCGTGCTGTTTATCTTTTCTTCTCAAACATTATCAAATGCCGTGCAGTCAATAGGATTACCACCTATACCGCTGGTGCCGGTCTCCAGCTCACAGGTGGTTATAGGTGCCATTATCGGCATTGGATTGTATAAAGGCGGTAAGGAGATAAAATTCAATATTCTCGGAAGTATAAGTCTCGGGTGGATAGCAACTCCTATTGTTGCCGGTTTGGTCAGTTTCTTTATGCTTTTTTTCGTCAATAACGTGTTTAAAAAAGATGTGGGTGAATCGGAAAACAGTCCCATGCAAAAAATAGTTATGAAAATGGATAGCATTGCCGATTCGGCTTTGGAGGATGATACGATTACACTTGTTGGGGAGGACCCGGAGTTTTCCGTGAAAAATAATAAATTGCCGGATATGTCATTTGATGAAAACGATTCCTCAGGTTTGCCTATGATTGTATTCGGCTCACTGTCGTTGTTTCTACTGCTTGTTTCCATCTATCTCACCATTAAGTTAAGAAGAATAAAACAAAATCAGGACTCCGAATTAAAGAAATTGGAAAACAAATACCTTTTTAAACTTAAAGAGCTGGAAGAAAGTCTTAATGAACAGAAAGCCAAACAGACCGACCTTGATAAAGAATTAAAATATCGCCAAAACGAGATGGTCACTATGGCAATGAACATTATTCGGAAGAATGAATTTTTGTCCAACCTGAAGAGAGAGATTCTTGATATCAAATCAACGGTTAAAGACTCCGAATCAAGGCAGGCTTTCAACAGGCTTTCGCTTATGATAAGTCAAAACCTTTCCATTGACCGTGACCGCGAGAAATTTCAGATGCATCTTAATGAACGGAATAGTAAGTTTTTAAGGCTTCTGTCGGAAAAATATCCTTCAATTACCGATAATGAAAAAAGGCTTGCCGTACTGCTTCGTCTTAACCTTTCGTCAAAGGAGATAGCTTCTATCCTTAACATTTCACCGAAAAGTGTGGAGATGAACCGCTACCGCCTACGTAAAAAACTGAAAGTGCCGCCAAAGGTGAGTTTGAGTGATTTTATAAGGGAGTTGTAAGTTATAATATCTCCTTTGTAGTGTATGTGTATAGGTGAAAAACTTGCCCGAAAACCATTATTACCATTCTTTTGCAAACTGAATATTAATTATTGGAGTCGTTTAAAGTTATTTTACTATTTATGAATTCAGTATTATGTAAATCGCAAAATAGATACCCTATTTCCCCTCTTGAGAAGGGTGTAGGGGTGTGTTATATCAAATAACATTTATTTTCGATTTACAAACAACTTGTATTTTAACTTTAAACAACTTTATTGTCAAATCATTAATAAAAAAGAAAATGAAAAAGCATTTATTAAAATTTATGATCGGCGGAGCGATGTTCTTTTTTCTGCTAGCCGGTGCGGCATCCGCACAAAATGTAATTACCGGTAAGGTCTTTCCGGCCGGCATGCGCACTCCTATGCGAGATGTTGCCGTTAAAGTTCAGAACAGTAATGCTCAGGCTGTTTTTACCGACGGCGACGGTGTTTTTAAGCTCGAGGTGTCTTCGCTGCCCGTAACACTTGAGTTTACGAGAGACGGTTATGAAAAACAGAACATTGTCGTTAAAAAGGCAACAGATATCGTTGTGTATATGACTGCTGCAAAAATCACCAATGACTACGGTAAAGCTGTCGGTGTAAGGGTTTCGCTAAATCCGGAATCCCGCGACGGTATTCTGATGCTATCGTCGGACGACAAAAGATTTAAATATTGGTTTGATAACCGTGTTTATCTTGACGGTGCAGCCTATTTCGGCGACAATACGTATCAGGGTAAAGATAATAAAATAGGTAACGGTGTCAATATTCGACGTATGCGTTTTGCTTTGAAAACCATTCTCTGGGGACATTGGGGCGGTGAAATTGATTTTGACTTTGCTTATAACGAGGTTGATATTAAGGATGCTTTTATCCGTTACATCGGCGAAAACTGGCAACTGAAAGCGGGTAACTTCAAAGAGCCTTTTTCAATGGAAGTAACAACGACATCGCGTTATTTAACCTTTATCGAAAGACCGATGGTCACAAAGATGGACCCCTCGCGTCATATTGGTATTTCTTACAGGAGATTCGGTCATAAATACTTTTTTGAAGGCGGACTTTTCTCAAGTGAAATAGCCAATGACCTGATGCAGGATCAAAACAAGAAACAAGGCACAAGTTCAGGATGGTCTGCAACGGGTCGTGCGGCCTGGGCTGCAATCAAAAAAGAAAATATGGTACTTCACTTCGGAGCTTCAGCGTCATACCGTACTCCTAAAATCCCCGAACTTGGCGATCCCGTCAACAGTTTCAGATTTTCCACAAGAGCCGAAACTTCCATAAACAGAAAAAAATATATTGATACCGATTTCATTGAAGATTCCAAATCGTCATTTATCTACAATCTTGAGCTGGCCTATGCAGTCAATAACTTTAAGATCGGCGGGGAATACTTCTCGGCAAAAATTACAAGGGATGCCGGTAAAGTCCCCGAAGGAGAAGATAAACCGGAACTTAACGGATTTTTCGTGTATGGTGCCTGGGTTATAACAAACGGCGATTACTATTATAATATGGCTGAAGCCGAATTTTCGCAGATAAATTTCAGAAATAACAGAAAGGGTGCCTTTGAAGTGGCTGCAAGATACACGTTTATTGATGCCAATAGTTTTAAAGAGGGCAGCGACATACCTTACATTCAAGGTGGTTCCAGTGAGGCATACACTCTCGGACTTAACTATTATGTTAATTATAATGTCAAATTTATGCTGAGCTATTCCTATGTCAATAACGACCGTTGGGCAAACGGAAAAGGTAAATATCCTACCTGGGATGTTGATTCAAACGGAAATGACATCACTCCCACGGGACAAGGCGGAATTGACTTCGGAATGTTACAGGCAAGAATTGAAATAGATTTCTAATAATAACGATTTAACAAATAATAAGATGAAAAAATACATTTTAATAAGTTTTGTAGCAGCCCTGTTCTTTACAGGCTGCGTTAAAGATGAGCAACCGGCTCCGTTGCCGCCGGCTCCGGAAAATTTTAGTGATATTGTTATCAATGAATTAATAGCCAAAGATACCACAAACCCATATTTTATTGATGATGCAGGAAATCCGGCTGACTGGGTTGAACTGTACAATAAAGGTAATAAAGTTGTTGATATCGCAGGAATGTACATAACTGATGCTCCGGGTGATGATACTAAATATCAGGAAATTCCCAGTGGAAATTCAAATGTAACGACAATTCCTCCAAAAGGATTTCTGGTTTTGATCTGCAATGCAGCTGACTCCGGCGGTACTGATTTGCCGACTCAGATAAAAGACGGGAAAATATTTATTGATATGGGATTGAGTTCTTCAAAAGATAACAACGTAGCAATTTATACACCTGAAAAAACTGAAGTGGATATTTCCGGAGACTTCAACGGTTTGGAAGATGATAAATCTTTCGGCAGACTGCCCGACGGAACCGGCGGCTGGGAAGTTCTTACTTCCAAAACTCCGGGTGTATCCAACGACAATACGGCACCTATTGTTGGCGACCTGGTGATAAATGAATTTATGGTAAGTAACGACACTACTCTTGTTCCCGGTGTTGACAATGATTTTCCCGACTGGATTGAAATTTACAACACAGGCGATATACCCATTGATATGGGAGGGTGGTATGTAACCGATGACCTTTCCGATTCGGTGAAATATCAACTTCCGGTTGATGATCCTGATCTTACAACTGTTCCCGGACATGGATACCTGCTCTTAATATGCGACGGATTGGGCGAAGGTCTTCATACCAATTTCAAACTCAGCAGTGGTGGTGAATCCGTTGGCATTTCAATGGATGGGATTACAATAAAAGAGGGTTACACCTATTGCGATACGGGTTGCGATTTGCCGAATCCTCCGACCGATTTTTCAACGGGCCGCGACGGTGACGGTGCCGCGACGTGGAAAATATTTGATCCGGGTACAAGCAGCCCGCCAACTCCCGGAGCAAGTAACAATTAGAAAATGAACAGTAATATTTTTAAAATATCTTTATTCTCTCTCCTCCTTCTTACGGTAACAGATTCCTGTAAGAAGGAGGAGGTTGATGATACTCCGTCGAATCCTCCCGGGAAACTTGAGAAAATGAGTGTCATTGATCTTGATATTTTAGAACCGTCGGGGCTTTCCTTCGGCCCCGACGCGAATACATTACTGATAGTCAGCGATAATACAAATAAAGTTTATGAAACAACATTGCAGGGAGATATTATCAAAGAGTTTCCTTATACGGGCAATGACCTTGAAGGAGTTGTTTACAATGCGGATGAAAACATTATTGCCGTAGCCGAAGAAAGAAAAAAAGAGATTGTGTTGCTGGATTACGAGAATGGAAATGAAATTGAGCGGTTTCAGATAAACACGGGTGGAAGCACCCAAAATAAAGGGCTTGAAGGAATATCATACAATCCGAACAACACTGCATATTATATTGTTAATGAGGATCTTCCCGGCGAATTGATTGTTTGGAACAAACAATTTGACATCATAAGCAAAACGGAGTTGCATTTTGCAGGTGATTATTCCGCAATATTCGTTGACATTCACAATGCAGCGCTCTGGATTGTCAGCGATGAGTCAAAAGCAGTTTACAAATGTGATTATAATGCAAAGGTTTTGAAAGAGTTTTCCCTTCCGCGGGATAAATTTGAAGGAATAACCATTGATGTGGAAAACAAAATATTATACCTTGTAAACGACAGCTCCGGAGAATTATACATTTATAAAATTATTGAATAATGAAAACAACCGTTCCAAGATTTGAATTCAGGATTTTCGGACAAAATCTTGAAACTTACGAAGTGAGGATCAAAGAAATGTCAAAGTTGGAAAAAACCCGCGAGATGAAATCAATATACCTGCTAACTGCCGGAAACATGACAAACAATATTAAAATCAGGGGAGAAATAATGGATATCAAAGAGTTGGAGCAGGTTTATGAAGGCCTTGAGCAGTGGAGTCCTTTTCTCGTCGGAGAGTTTCCGTTGAAAGCAGACGTTATTAAAAATGTGGTTTTTCCGGCTATGGGTATTGAAAGTCCGGTTTTTGCACGGAAAGAATATACGCTTGAACAAATGCTGGATGAAGTTATTTGCAAAGACCCTGACCTTGCCGTGGCTTATGTTAAAAAAATCAGATACGCATATACGGTTAGCAAATGTATAACGGAAATAGCCGAAGTAACAATTAACGGTGCATTTATGAAAACAATATGTATTGAACACGAAGACCCTGAAAAAGTATTAAAAGCGAAAAAAAGGCTCGGAATAGGCGACAATATCGAAAATGTCAACTATCCCCTTGCCTTAAAAAGAGTGATGGGACTGGCTGAACTGCCGGATTCATGGAAATAAAAACGTTGCGTCGCTGCGCCGCCGCGTGAGGTAAAAACAAAGAAACGTTGCGTCGCTGCGTCGCTGCGTGAGGTAAAACAAAGAAACGT
>Ga0256841_1002480_pt1 | contig 14627 bp, 12 predicted proteins | sample 356308metaG_FD_185971 | JGI IMG/M metagenome (GOLD analysis project Ga0256841, IMG submission 185971) | Hydrothermal vent microbial communities from Mid Atlantic Ridge, Atlantic Ocean - 356-308 | ecosystem: Environmental > Aquatic > Marine > Hydrothermal vents | place: Atlantic Ocean: Mid...
CGCGGTCCGATGCTCAGCATGAGGAAGGAACAGAACCATCCCCGGAGACCAGCTCCGTGGCCTGCCCCCCAGGGTGAGGCGCGTCCCGTGAGAGGACCAGACCACTCCGGCGGGGAGCGGAGTGGCGGTAGACGAAGAGCCGACGTTCGCTCGTTGAGACTCCTTTCCTTGCCCCGGGTTTGGGAGTATAATGGCTTCTATGCTACAGACCCATTGCGCGACCTCAGGCTCTTTCGCCCCTCGCCCCATTATGGGAATTCTTCTCGCCCTGCTCGGCATGGGTTGGGCACCGGTGGTGGAGGCTCAACAGCCGTGCCATCCTCCCATGCCCGTCCCGACGCTCATCCGGCGAATAGCCGCCAACGAGAGCCGACTGCGCGACGAGTTCAAGCATTACCTCTTCAAGCAAGACGTGACCGTTCAATCCCTGGGTTCGGGCGATACCGTTCTCGGCGAATTCCGGCGCGTGTCGGAAATCATCGTGAACGACCAGGGCCAGAGAGAAGAACGCATCGTCTATTTCCCGCCTCCGACGCTCACGGCGGTTCGGGTCACGCAACTGGATTATCAGGATCTGGCGGGCATTCAGCCTTTCGCTCTGACGCTGGACGAATTGCCCAAATACAAAGTCAGTTTCGTCGGTTGCCAGCGGATTGACGAAATCGACACCTATGTATTCGACGTCATCCCGGCCAAGCCGCCCAATCCCAAGCGAATGAGCGAACGATACTTCCAAGGGCGCATCTGGGTGGATACCGTCGATCTGGTCGTGGTGAAAGTGGCTGGCCGAGGTCTCCCCGAAGATAAGAACAACAAGTTCCCCCGGTTCGAGACCTGGCGTGAGAATATTGACAAAGGCGTCTGGTTCCCCACCTACACCTACGCCGATGACTATCTGGATTTCCCCACCGGTCGCGTACATATTCGCATGGTTGTGCGTATCACCGATTATCGGCGATTCACCGGGGAAATCGAGATCATCGATGAGGGACCGGTGCCCCCCACACCCCCGCCCAAATCGAAACCGAAACCGTAACCCGTACATTATGAATCCTGGTTCACCGGTCACGGCGCTATGAAGCACATTATCGTCGGCACAGCGGGTCATATCGATCACGGGAAGACCGAACTCGTCAAAGCGCTCACCGGGATCGATGCCGATCGCCTGAAGGAAGAGAAAGAGCGCGGCATCACCATCGACATTGGCTTCGCCTTCCTCACCATGGGCGATGCGCGCTTCGGCTTCGTCGACGTGCCCGGCCATGAGCGATTCGTCAAGAACATGCTGGCCGGCGTCCACGGCATCGATCTCGTCCTGCTGGTCGTCGCCGCCGATGAATCGATCATGCCTCAGACCCGCGAGCACTTCGACATCTGTCGATTGTTGCGCGTCAAATCGGGACTCATCGCCATCACTAAAGTGGACCTCGTCGACGAGGAGTTCCTCCAACTGGTGGAGGAGGAGGTGCGAGATTTCGTGCGCGGATCGTTCCTCGATGGCGCGCCCGTCATCAGAGTGAGCGCACGCACCGGCGTCGGCCTGGAGGAATTGAAAGCGGCGCTCGTCAACATCAGCGATCGCATCCAGGAGCGGCAGAGCAATGCTGTTCCCCGGTTACCCATCGATCGCGTGTTCACCAAGCGCGGCTTTGGGACAGTAGTGACCGGGACGCTCGTTTCCGGAACGCTTCGCGAAGGACAGAACGTGGAGATTCTCCCTCGTCAAATGGAAGCGACCATTCGCGGGCTTCAGGTTCATAACAGGCCCGTGGAGGTCGCTCACGCCGGCGAGCGGACGGCGGTGAATCTGCAAGGTGTCGGCGTGGACGATCTCCAACGCGGCGATGTCCTCGTTCCTCCCCGACGATTCCGGCCGACCTTCATGCTCGATGCTCGGCTCGAACTCCTGCCCACGGCTCCACAGCCGATCGAGAATCGAACGCGGGTTCGGTTTCACATCGGAACGGCCGAGATCATGGCCCGCGTGATTCTCCTGGATCGAGAGAGCCTTCGCCCTGGCGATGCCGCCCTCGTCCAGCTTCGCCTGGAGCGCCCGACTTTCGCCGTGGCCGGCGATCGATTCATTATCAGACGCTATTCGCCTCAAACCACCGTCGGGGGCGGCGTCATTCTCGATCCTCTGCCCAGCAAGCATCCTCCCTTCCGCCCTCAGTCTGAACGAAGTCAGACGCTCATCGATCGGTTGCATCGATTGGAGAGCGATGATCCTCACGAGCGGATCGCTGCCTGGGTGGACGCCGCCGGCCCGAGAGGAGTGACGATAGGCGAACTGGCCGCCCGGTCGGGCTGGATCGATGACGAGGTCGATTCGATCATCGCTCATCTCGTCGAGCAACGGCGCATTCAGGAGATCCAGGGACAGCAGCGCTATTACCTCTCGGCCGAAGGATTCGCCGAGTTGAAACGGCAGATGACCGAACTGCTCGAGGACTTCCATCGCGCCAATCCGCTGCTCGAAGGTATACCTCGAGAGGAACTCCGCAACCGGTTGTTGCCCCGGATGCCAGCCGATTTCTCCGCTTCGTTGATCGCCCGGCTCGTCGAAGAGCCGGAATTCGCCGCCGAGCGGGATCGGGTTCGTCTGGCTTCCCATCAGGTGCGCCTCTCGGCCGATGAAGCGCGTCAACAGCAAGCGCTGCTCGCCGCCATTCGCCGCGCCGGGTATCAGGCCCTGACGTTAGAACAGGTGGCCGAACGCACCGATGTGGACCCGTCGTTGGTGCGAAAGCTCCTGCAACTGCTCATCCATGAGGGTCGCGTGATTCGGTTGGGCGAGCTCATCTTCGACGCCGAGTTGATTCACGAACTCATCGACAAGGTCCGCGCCCGCAAGGCCGTGAATCCCAAGCTGGATGTGGCCACTTTCAAGCAACTGGCCGGCGTCACCAGGAAATACGCCATCCCTCTGCTCGAGTTTCTCGATCGTCAGGGCGTCACTCGACGCATGGGCAACGAGCGCATCATCCTTTGATGATGACCATGACCTCATGCTGACTCCCGCGCGGGTCAGGCCGGTGAATCGCCGAACAGTCTTCACACTCATTCCTCGCAACCGATGATTGCATTTGATCCTTGGTGCCGTTAGAATCGACGGCGATGGAGAGAGCGGCGAGATCCATGACTCCGAAGGCAGCGAATGGATGGGCCGTGGCTTTGATCCTGGCGGGAAGCATCGCGATCGGCATTGGTTTCAGTCGTCCGGCACGTGTCATCGCGCAACAGGCGCAACAGCCTGAGCCAGTCCCCAACGAAGAGGTCGAAGATGGCGGGCTGCAGAGGGTGCTCGATACGCTTCACTATCTGGCCAGTTTGATTCCTTCGTTCCGTAATCCGGAACGACAGGTCATCGGTTATGCGGCCATCGGCGAAGCCCTGGCCGTCGTCGACCGGGATGAAGCGCGCCGGGTTTTCCTGCAAGCGTTTCGCGCTCTTGAGAAGCTCCGCCAGTCCGATGAGAAAGAGACCGGCTCATCGGACCCACGGGCGGCCAAACGGCGCGAGAAACGACGGCGCGAGCTTCGCAATGAATTGTTTCGCACGATCCAGCGAGTGAATCCAGCGTTGGCTCGCCAATTGGCCGATCGAGAGCGAGCTCGACCGGATCAGGGCGCGGATGTCAAGTCCAACCGTCGTCGGCCAATCACCGACCGACAGCGGGCTACCCAGATGGTCATAGAGGCGCTCCAATTGCTGGACCGCGACCCGGTCGCCGCCGTGCAATTGGCGAATCAAAGTCTGGCCGTGGGCATCTCCCCCCTCCTCTCTCGATTCCTGTCGCGCCTTCGTCAGAGAGACCCGGCGTTGGCCGAGCAACTGTTTCAAGCGGCCTTCCTGACGGCGCTGGAGGAGAACCCGCTTCGGTTCGATGATCTCCTTCCACTGATCAGCTACGCGCTCCCCTTGGTCAATCGAGTGGGGGATCGGGCCCGGTCGGATCCGGCGCGCGCTCGCCAGTTATTGGGGGCGTTACTGGCGGCGCTGGCCAATGATCCCCGGTTAGAGAATCCGGGAGAGAACCAGTGGATATACGCCAGAGCGGCGCGCCAGTTCATCATCATCCAGCGGTTGCTCCCCCTCTATCAGCAGTATGCACCGGATCTCATCGACGATCTTCATGAGCTCATGGATCGTGTTTCGGCGACTCTCCCATCGAAGTACCAATCGAAGCTGTCGTCGCCAACGAGTCAGCGCGACCCTGTGGAGGCGCTCGTCGAGCAGGCCGAGCGAACTACCGATACGCGGTTGCGAGATGAACTCTATGCGCAAGCGGCCATCATGGCGGCCCAGGCGGGAAATATGGGCCGCGCTCGATTGCTCATCGATCGCATTCATGGAGCGGAGGCGCGCCAGAAGGCCAAGCAACAAGTGGCTCTCGCCGGTGCCGAAGCGGCGCTGGACGCCGAAGACTGGACAGGCTTCCACGCATTGGTGGGGGCCGTCAAGGACCCGTTTCGCCGGGCCGCGTTACTCATTCGCGCCGCTGATCATGCCAGATCGAAAGATCAATCGGCGTGGGCGCTCGCCTTCCTCGGCGAGGCCGAGAAGGTCCTCAAGCCGCTGGAACCATCCGAACAGAAAGTGACGCACCTTTTCGATCTCGTCGCCGTCATGATCGATGCTGAGCCCGCCCGCGCCTTCGACGTGGCTCAGGCGGCGGCGGGAACGCTCAACAAACTTCAGAAACGCAGCCAACGAGATCGCCCCCCCGTGGAGAACGGAGCGCCGATGACGCCCCGATCCATTCGCCGCCGGTTGACCGCCACGTTTGGGCGATTGGCCGAGATTGATTTCGAACGGTCACTGTTCGTCGCCACGCAACTGCAAAACGTCGAGCAACGCATCGTGGCTCAAGCGGCCATCTGCCGACAGATGCTCCTCGGCCACACCAGGAGCGGGAACACCGACCAGCAATAGGTCTCTCTTCGAACGTCGAGCGATGCCCGCTCGCCAGCCCTGTGGCCGTGGCAAGACCCGAGCTTCCCGCAGTGCACGTCCCTGGCCGCTTCGCCGCGCCTCATGAGGAGTTCCTGGCGTTCACTGGGCGCATCGTGGGGAACTTGAGCCTCACGCGGATTTCTGTTATCGTGTAGGCTGTTCCACCCCCATGAGAGGGGTGCGAACATCTTCATCAGGACATTGGGTCGGCGTTGGATGTGGAGGACATGATGCCACGACATCTGGAGCGACGCGCTCATCCTTACATGGAGATCGCCCGTGCCATCTGGCAGAATCGCGATCGGCTCGGTTACGCCTGGCGCATCCTTCGAGACGGTGTCTGTGACGGCTGTGCGCTGGGAACGAGCGGGATGCGCGACTGGACGATGCCCGGCATCCACCTCTGTTGGATTCGATTGAACCTGCTTCGCTTGAACACCATGCCGCCACTCGATCCCGGCGTATTGACCGATGCCGCAGAGCTGGCCCGCCGATCCGAGCGCGAACTTCGCCAACTGGGGCGCTTGCCGCGACCATTGATCCGTCGGCGCGGAGACGCCGGTTTTTCGCCGCTCTCATGGGACGAGGCCATCAATCTCATCGCCGAACGCATTCGATCGACGTCGCCCGAACGGGTGGCGTTTTACCTCGTCTCGCGAGGGACGGTCAACGAAACGTACTACGTCGCTCAGAAAGTCGCTCGGTTTCTCGGTACCAATCACATCGACAACTCGGCGCGGGTCTGCCATTCGCCGAGCACGACGGGACTCAAGCAAACGATCGGCTATGCGGCCTCGACGTGCAGTTACAAGGACTGGATGGGGACCGATCTCCTCGTGCTGGTGGGCAGCGATGTGGCCAACAACCAGCCGGTGGCCATGAAGTACATTCATCTGGCCAAGAAGCGGGGCACGCGCGTGGCGGTGATCAATCCCTACCGGGAACCGGGACTGGAGAAGTATTGGGTGCCGTCATCGTGGGATTCGGCGATCGTGGGAACCAAGGTCGCCGACGCTTTCTTCCAGATTCGCGTTGGTGGAGACATCGCCTTCATCAATGGCGTCCTCAAGCACCTCATCGCCAACGGCTGGGTGGACCGGGAGTTCATCGAGCGACGGACAACCGGCTGGCCGCAACTGGTCGAGGAACTGGAGGGACAGAGTTTCGAGCAGTTGGAGCGCCTCTCGGGAGCCTCACGGGAGCGCATGCGAGAATTCGCCGAACTCTACGCTCGCGCGCGAACGGCCATCTTCGTCTGGTCGATGGGCATAACCATGCATCGGCATGGGGTGGCCAACGTCAAGGCGATCGCCAATCTCGCTCTGGCGCGAGGAATGATCGGGCGAGCGCACACCGGCCTGATGGCCATCCGGGGGCATTCTGGCGTTCAGGGTGGCGCCGAAGTGGGAGCCGTGCCCAATCAATTCCCCGGCGGCGTCGCGGTCGACGAAGAGGGCGCGCGGAAAATGGAAGCCCTGTGGGGGTTCCCCGTTCCCGCCTGGCGCGGTCACTATGCGGCACAGATGATCGATGCGGCTCACCGAGGCGAACTCGACGTCCTCTATTGCATCGGGAGCAATTTGTTCGCCGTCCTCCCCGACAGTGAATACGTTCGCCAGGCCATCGAGCGCATTCCGCTCCGCGTCCATCATGACATCGTCCTCAATCCCCAGATGTTCGTCGATCCGGCGGACACGGTGCTCGTGCTCCCGGCGACGACCCGATACGAGATGGCCGGAGGGAACACCGAGACGACGACCGAACGCCGCATCATCTTCAATCCCGAGATTCCCGGCCCGCGCATCCCGGAAGCGCGCGACGAATGGCGCGTCCTCATCGATATGGCCCGGCGCGTGAAACCCGATCAGGCGGAGAAGATCGCGTTCCATTCCACCGAAGAGATTCGCCAGGAGATCGCCCGCGCCGTTCCCTTCTACGACGGCATTCAGTATCTCTGCCAGAAAGGCGATCAGATTCAATGGGGAGGCGAGCGATTAGGTGAAGACGGTGAGTTCGGCACGCCCGATGGCCGAGCGCGATTCACGCCGCTCAGCCCACCGGAACGCGATGTTCCCGAAGGCTGGTTCCAACTGTCGACCCGCCGCGGCAAGCAATTCAATAGCATCGTCTTCGGCGAACGCGACACCTCGGCGGGCGCCCAGCGCGAGGACGTCATCCTCTCAGATCAGGATATGAAACGCCTCGGTTTACGGGAGGGTGCCAGGGTGCTCGTCAAGTCTGAGACCGGCCAGTTCCGCGGACGCGCCCGCCGCGGAGCGATTGAACCGGGAACGGTCATGATGTACTGGCCGGAAGCCAATGTGCTCATCCGCCGCGGCATGGTCGAACCCGAGGTGGGCATTCCCGCCTACCGGAACGAACTCGTCCAGGTGATTCCGTTATGACATGGCGACCGACAACCAAGCGTCTGACGAGCACCACCCGGATGTCCATGGTGGATGTGCGGAGCGACCAACTCCTGCGCCGGGTGGATGAACTGGTCACCGAAGAACCCATGGAAGTGCGCGTCGTTGCCTGGCGCGATGGCCGGTGGGTTCCCCATCCGGTGACGGTGACCATGCGAACCCCTGGCGATGACTTCGAATTGGCCGCCGGCTTCCTGTTCACCGAAGGCGTGGTGACCGATCCGCACATGATCGCGCACATCACGTATTGTACCAACCCGCTGGCCTACTGCACCGATTCGGACCAATTGCAGAAATACAACATCGTCACCGTCTACCTCCACCGCGACGTCGTGTTCGATGCCGGGCGATTGAGTCGGCACGTCTATACGACATCGAGTTGTGGCATCTGTGGCAAAGCCTCGCTGGAACTCGTACGGACTGTCTGCGACCGGCGACCGGTGGGGGCCATGCAGCTTTCGCCCGACTACTTTCATTCCTTGCCTCAAGCCCTGGATCGCGCTCAAAGTCTCTTTCATCGAACCGGCGGACTCCATGCCGCGGCGCTTTTCGATGCCGACGGGCAGTTACTCTTATTGCGCGAAGACATTGGACGGCATAACGCCATGGATAAGCTCGTTGGCGCGCTGTTTCTCAATCGGCGACTTCCGGCCTCGGATACCGTCGTTCTGGTGAGCGGTCGAGCCAGTTTCGAGCTGGTGCAAAAAGCGATCATGGCCGGCATTCCGGTGATGGCCGCCGTCGGCGCGCCGAGCAATCTGGCCGTGGAGCTGGCCCGTGAGTATGGGATGACGTTGATTGGCTTCCTGCGAGAAGGACGGTTCAACGTCTACGCCGGTCATGAACGTCTGAGGATGACCATCTCCAAGACGGCCTGAAACGATGACTCGCGGTCACATCGACCTGACGCTACTTGACGAGGCGCAACGGCGATTCTTCGACGCTCTGGATGCCGTCGGGTTCTTCGCTGCCGCGGAAGAATGCGTACCCACTCGTCAGGCGCATGGCCGGATCACCAGCCGTCCGGCGCGCGCGCAGCGGCCCGTCCCTCACTTCCGTAGTGCCGCCATGGACGGCGTGGCCGTCGTCGCCGACCGAACGGCATCGGCCTCCCCGGAAACGCCCATTCGGTTGAAAGAACGGCGAGACTTCGTCTACGTGGATACCGGCGATGTCGTCCCATCACCATTCGATGCGGTGATCAAAATCGAGGATGTGCGCCAATTGGAACCGGGGCTCGTTGAGATTGAACGGCCCATTGCTTCGGGCAAGAACCTGCGCACCATCGGCGAGGATGTTCAGAAAGGGGAGGTCGTGGTGCCGGAGACGTTCCGAGTGACGCCGGAAGCGGTGGCGGCGTTGCTCAATGCCGGCGTGTTCGACATCTGGGTCAAGCGGTGCTTACGGGCGATGTACTTTCCTACGGGCTCGGAGCTGGTTTCCCCGATGATCGATCTTCAGCCGGGCCAGTTGCCCGAATCGAACTCCCAGATCGTCTCGGGCTATCTCCGGCAATGGGATTGCGTGGTCGACATTGGTCCCATCATCCCCGATGATCGCGCGGCGCTGAAATCGGCGCTCAGCGAGGCCGTCAAGGAGTGCGACCTCGTGTTGGTGGGCGGTGGGACGTCCATGGGGCGAGAAGATCTGACCGGTGCAGCGATCTCCGAACTGGGACGGGTTCTGGTTCACGGCGTGGCCTATCATCCCGGTCACCCGGTGGTGCTCGGTCTGGTACGAGAGAAACCGGCCATCGGGCTTCCGGGATATCCGGTGGCCTCGTGGGTTGCCCTTCACCTCTTCGTCCGACCGCTCATCGAGCGATATTACGGTCTGGCATTCGATCGGCCGCCGATTGTGGAAGGACGCTTGGCCGAGACGATCCGATCGGCGCCGGGGGCAGTAGAGTTCGTCCGCGTTCGACTGGAGCCGGAGGCCGATGGATGGCGCGTCATCAAGCTGCGCGGCGGAGCCAGTCGGTTGTCCTCGCTCATTCGGGCGGACGGTATTCTGGAAGTCCCCGCCGATGTCCGGGAGCTTCCGGCAGGCAGCCGCGTGCGCGTGCGCCTACTGAAGGCGCTTTCATGACGAGCCGAATCCCCGCTTGCCATGACGTCACAACTCAAGAAAATCATCATCGCCAGCCTTTCTAAGGGAGCCGGGAAGACGGCGCTCGCCGAGGCATTGCTCGGCATCATCAGGCCCGCCCGATGGGGGGCGGCGAAGATCACCTTGGCGGAAGAGGCTCAGGCACTTCCTTCTTACCTCGATTCGCATTGCCGAAAGCCGGAGTTCAGCAAGCGCGGGTACGTTATCGTGCCGGAAGAAGGAGCTGCGGACCACACCGTGACCGATACCCGGCGATTCGTTCGAGCGGGCGCCGAGCCGGTGTTCTGGATCATTGCTCGCCCCGACGCCGTTCCCCAGGCTTGGGCTGATCTCGCGGATCGGCTCGGGGAATCGCCCGGCGTGATCATCGAGAGTAGCACGCTGGCGCTGCATGTGGACGCTGACCTCACCCTTCTCCTCATCGATATTTCGGTGCCGCCGGTGAGATGGAAATCGACAGCCGATGCGCTCATCGGGAAGGCTGATGTCATCATCGTGAGGCGATCCGATCGGCCGACACCGGCGGAGAATGCCTTGCTCATCCGGACGGCGCGACGGCGGGCGCGGAGCGAGATGATGTACGTCCGATCGGTCGCCGATGCGGTTCGATCCAGCCTCCTGCAAGATCGGCTGAGCAAGCTGTTGAGCTGACTGCCGATGAGCTTCTCTTCGCTGAATCTGCCCAAACGAGCTCACAACTGACCCCTCCCCGCCGACCAGCAGCGGGACTTCCCCAGGAGAGAAAAACTGTCGTGAACTAGCTGACAAGATGATCCCTCCCCGCCGACCAGCGGCGGCGGCTTCCCCAGGAGAGAAAAACTGTCGTGAACTGGCTGACAAGATGACTCCTCCCCGCCGACCAGCGGCGGGGCTTCTCTCCAGGCCCCGGTGCTCGCCTCCGGGGTCTCTGACTTGTCAGCTAGTCAACGCTGCCCTCTCCCCTCTCACGAATGCCCCGATGCTCGCCTCCGGGGTCCGTTACTTCTCCGCTACTCTAGCTCCCAACTGACTCCTCCCCGCCGACCAGCAGCGGGACTTCCCCAGGAGAGAAAAACTGTCGTGAACTAGCTGACAAGATGATCCCTCCCCGCCGACCAGCGGCAGGGCTTCTCTCCAGGCCCCGGAGCTTGGCTCCGGAGTCTCTGACTTGCCAGCTAGTCAACGCCCCTCACCCCTCTCACGAATGCCCCAGAGCTCGCCTCCCCAAGCGGCAATAGGCTCTCTGTGACTGGCTGATGACTCCTCCCCGCCACTCGCCCGCAGGACTCCCCGTTCAGGCCCCGGAGCTCGCCTCCGGGGTCTCTGACTTGCCAGCTAGTCAACGCTGCCTCTCCCCCTCTCACGAATGCCCCAGAGCTCGCCTCCGGGGTCCGTTACTTCTCCGCTGCTCTAGCTCCCAACTGACTCCTCCCCGCCGACCAGCAGCGGGGCTTCCTCAACGAGGGGGACATCTCTCGAACTAGCTCACAACTGATCCCTCCCCGCCGACCAGCGGCGGCGGCTTCCCCAGGAGAGAAAAACTGTCGTGAACTAGCTGACAAGATGACCCCTCCCCGCCGACCAGCGGCAGGGCTTCTCTCCAGGCCACTCGCCCGCAGGACTCCCCACTCAAGCCCCGGAGCTCGCCTCCGGGGTCTCTGACTTGCCAGCTAGTCAACGCTGCCCTCCCCCCACTCCCGAAGGCCCCGGAGCTTGCCTCCGGGGATCGTTACTTCCCCTTCGCGCGCCAATCCAGCGCCCCTCTGGAAGGTGAGCTGGTAGCTCACACCGTGTGAGGAGAACTGCCAATGCGTCTCCCCCTCACTCAGTTCGCGATCCTGAGGAGAATCAGCTTAGGCGCACGATCTCACGCGCGTTTTAACATCTCGAAGATTCGTTGAGCCCGCTCGTAATCCTCGGGCGTGTCGATGTCGACGAAGAAAAATTCGGACCCCGGGAGCTCTTCGATCTCGGAGAAAGGAACCACGCGACAGGTCACCCTATCGAGCAGATCGCGCACCGAACGCTTTCCGGAATCCAGACATTCTTCGACCGCCGGACGAATCGCGCGTCGGTAGAGAGCACAAAGCGGCTGGAGCGAACCCTCTCGATCGGTCGGCACCACGACATTCACATCGGCTCGCCGGTCGAGGAGAGCGGTGAGCAACGGCGAACTCACAAAGGGCATATCGCAGGCCAATGTGAGCACCCACGTCGAAGTGGAATAATGAAGAGCCGTGTAGATCCCACCGAGAGGGCCGAGCCCGGGGCGAATGTCGCGGTAGACGGGAAGTTGAAGATATCGATAGGCGTGAGGGGTATTGGTGATGACGGCGATATCCTGTGTCACTTGGCGGGCCGAGGCGATGACGCGCTCGATGCACGTGGTGTCGCCCAGCGGGAGAGAGCCCTTATCCCGACCCAATCGGCGACTCTCTCCTCCGCATTGGATGAATGCGGCGACGGAATCGGTGAGTTTATCTGCGGCGCTCGTCATTGGCGATGCGACCTCCGGCCCGGTCGGTAGCGGACGCGCCGAATCCGATGCTCCGTGATGACCGAGCTCGACCTCGGCATATTAACGCCTGCCGAAGAAGCTCGCTCGCGCCCGCACGCGACGGACACGCTGACGACCACTTGCGAACCCATATTTTGCTTCGGAGAATGTACCGGACATTGTCCTCCGGATCAAGAAAACTCTCGCCGCCCGTGATGCGGTACTTCCCTGATGAACTCCGGCGGTTGCTCCGTGCAGTGACGCCCCCGCATGGGAGAATTTTTTTAATGTCCCTCAGGCTCGCCGTCAATCGTCTCGGTGGAAATTATGCATTTCGAATACAAAATATCGAGTAGCGATAGGGACAGCCTCACTACCACGTCGTCAAGTTCGAGCTGCCGCAAACGCTCCAGGCAGGCAATCGCATCCTCCCAGCGCTCCTGACGCTGATAGACCTCCACCAGGCCCAACAGCACGCCGCGGAGATCCGGGCCCACATGCGCGGACACCTCGTCTGTAATGGGGGGCTCATGATGGCGGAGATACCGTACTTGGAGAAGTAGCGGCCCAGACGGCTGTGTTTCTCGGCGGCCGTCGCCAGGTTGTTCGCAGCTTCCTCCAGCCGCTCCTTTTTGAGCGCCAGGAAACCGGCGAGGTACGCGCCGTCGGCCAGGTGGATGGCCTTCTCGAGGTGTTCGAGGGCCTTCTCTTCGTTGCCAAGCACCAGCTCCAGGCACACATCCACCAGGGCCTCCTCGTCGTCCGGCGTGATGAGCCGCTTGAAGAAACCCGCGTCAGCCGGTCTTCCGCACGGGCCGGTGGGGCGGCCGCGGCGGGAGAGGGAGCATGCCTCCGCCCCCTGCTGGATTCTCCGTCCGGAAGCCTCGTCGTGTAGAAAAGGCTCGTGCCCGGAATGCCCACCGTAGTCCGCTTGCCCCTCGGACCGATGGTGAACTTCGCCCCGTGCGGCCCGAACGAGAGAGAGCCGCCTGACTTGCTCAAGTTCAGGGTCACGCCCGGTGCGATCCTGATTCGTCTCCAGAAGCGGAAGACCATCCGGAACGTCCTGTTATCACCCGGGATCGTGTGCCATCTTTGTTTCCAGAAAAGCCTTAAGGGCCACGGCATTGTTGTGCTCCTCGTCCCGCGCAGCAAACAGCAGTGTGACCGTTCCCACCTTAGCTGCCTCCAGCAGGGGATGCCAGGCCTCGGGCCGTTTGCTCAGCTCCGCATGATAGCGTCGGACAAATTCGCTCCATTTTGCAGGATCATGCCCGAACCATTTACGCAATTGCCTGCTGGGCGCCACCTCCGGCACCCAGCCGTCCAGCTGAAGAGATTCCTTCTTGAGACCGCGCGGCCAGATCCGATCCACAAGGAACCGCTTCCCATCCCCAGGCTCAGGCGGGTCGTAAACACGCTTCAAGCGAATCGTCTCCGACAAAACTTCCCCTCCTTTTAGCGAACAGGCCGCAACATGACCAAGTCCTGGTCAAGGCCGTGTCGCAGCACATCGAGCCGCCCGGAGATCGTGACTAAGCGATCCGCGGAAATCGGGCTGATGCGGAACGGGAACAAGCTCGTGGAATCAAGGAATGTTCTCAAAGCCACCAAACCGTTGGGCTGAGCGTGCAAGAAGGCCTCGGCTAACCAAGCGATAAGCTCCACATGCGCTATGTGGAGTGAAAGCCCCGAGGTATAGAGGCCTTTTTCCGATGTTTCCTTCAAGACCGCCCAATCGACGAAGCTCCGCAATACATATCGAACCCGGCGAGAAACTGTTTCTCGTTCCCCGTATTGCTCCCGCACACGGCGTTGTACCTGGCTGCGGCTGTTCCCTGGAGCCTGAGCAATCGCCCCACATGAGCAGCTACAGCTCCCCAGAACGGATAAACTGCCATAGCCATGCCCCAGTGGACCGCTATATGATCCCTATGTGGCAGTTGTGAGAGAAGCTTGAGACCGTCTCGCTGAAGGGGATGAAGGTCTGGCGGAGGACGAACCCAGATCTTCATTAATATGGTAAGCGTCTTATCCAGAGAGCCGCGTATCTTCGTGTTGTTAGAACGAAACGCTCCCTGGAGTTCTTCTTGTAGCGCTGTTTTCACAACCGGTGCATCATTCCCTGTCATTAAGAGATATGCAGTCCGTTCCAGCCATTTGAGGCGAATGAGGCGGTCGAGTCCAATTTGATTGTATCGTTGATTTGTCCGCGAATTCATCGGTCCCTCCTTTCGATCTGGACAAGAGGGACGAGCAGTTCCTCGACACTAATGCCACCATGGCAAACGAGGGTTTCACCCGCCCGCACAAAAGCAGCCCGGTTCGGAGCGATGAGGGCGAGAAAGTCCTCTGGGAGGCCCACCGAGGGCCACTCCAAGGACTCCGGGAATCGCTCCTTGATTTGAGCCCTGAGCCTGGGATCGGAGTAGATACGCACGCGCTCGCCGCGCAGGTCCGCAACTGCGCCTTCCGCAGGCCGTCCTATGCCTCTCGCCTCGATGTTGCCGTGGTCCGAGGCAAGGTAGACCTGGAAACCGCGGTCATGGAGCAGGCTGAGAAGGTCCCGCATGAAACCTTGCCTGGCCCATTGCCGAACCTGGTTGTGCATCCCCGCCGCACCCAGCTCCATGCCGTGCATGATCCGGTCGACCTTGTCG